>Ga0194132_10001216_pt1 | contig 52179 bp, 49 predicted proteins | sample TA2KigOf80mmetaG_FD_148612 | JGI IMG/M metagenome (GOLD analysis project Ga0194132, IMG submission 148612) | Freshwater microbial communities from Lake Tanganyika, Tanzania - TA2015054 Kigoma Offshore 80m | ecosystem: Environmental > Aquatic > Freshwater > Lake | place: Tanzania: Lake...
CAGAGCCTCCTTGTGGACAGTTTTCTGCTAATATACCTCAAGGAGACTGACCTACAATTGCTGTCACTTGACTGACCTACAATTGCTGTCATCTGGCTCTTCACCTCTAAGACACCGCGCTGGGCAAATTGGTAAGGGACAGAGCAAAGTTTTGGGAAAATTCTGCTGGAAAAACGGAATAGCAGGGCCAGGGTTAGCGTTACGACGTTTCTTCCACACGGCCGACATAGCGGATAAGGTAACGAGGATCGAATTTTCGGGCGCAAATCCCACAGGAGACGGTGCGACGGATACGGTTTTTGCGGTACATCCGGTGACCGTTGGGACACTCGTAGAGATGTCGCGATCTGCGGGCGTAAGGACTCATGTCCTCACGGTGATAGATCGAAGTCTCGCCAGTAAGCATTTTGAGCAGACGGCGAAATTCGGGGGTATGGCCACAGGGCTTTCCTTGAACGTCGAGATAGGCATGGATCATTTCGTGGATCAACGTGGTCCGGCATTTTTCCCAGCCATGAAGACGCAGATAAGGGGCGGAGAGTCGAATCAGTTTTCGGCGAGAAAAATACCGTCCGGCCGCCGAGGTCATCCGCTCGCTGAATTCTACCCGAACGTCTGCCAGACGCCCTTGAAAGAGCTGTATGTCAAGCTCCCTAAAGGTCTTTGCAAGAAGGGATGAAAACTCGTGCATGGATAAATCTCTTGCCTGACGGGGCTGTGCCGCATACTTTTTCGGGACATTGGCGGCATTGGCGTATCGACAAATTTATCTTCCTTACATTCAACCCATGAAGCATGCGGATGTCAAGAAGCATCTACGGATCAAGGGCCGGGTGCAGGGGGTAGGCTACCGGTACTTTACGTGGGAGTCGGCCACGCAGTTGGGTCTTCGCGGGTATGTGCGCAATATGTGGAACGGAGAGGTCGAGGTGGTGGTCGAAGGACCGCGTAATTTGATCGAGCGCCTGATCGGTCTGCTGCGGGAAGGCCCGCCGCTTGCCCGTGTGGACGATATGGCCGTGGTTTATCAAGAGGCGAGCGGCGAATTTTCCCATTTCGATATCAGACGCGGATCCTGATCATGACAAGGGAACGACATGGCATCTAAGTATTGAAACCGCCCCCGCAGCCTTCCGAAGGCGGCTTTACGCCTTCCACTTGCGAGGAGTACGCTTGCCAGTAGTACCGCAAGCTATCTTTGACAGTAAGGAGTAGTCGCTCTTGCGGCCGTTCTGCCGCAAGATATGTTGATGGTTTGGAGTTCGCTCGTTTACCCCGCAGCCATTGCGTAAGCAACCGCGTAGCGCTCGATGCGTTCCCGGAGAGAACCATCCATCGAAGCCTCTTCACGCTTCACCTACGGGGTAAACGAACTGTTCTTGTTCACCATGCCTGTTGGGTGGGCTTTTCGGTGTCTTTTTCAGGTCACTATGAAGGGAACTACAAGGGGTTGATATGGAAATACTCAAGCAGAAAATCCGAGACATTCCCGACTTTCCCAAGCCGGGCATCGTTTTTAAGGACATTACGACCCTGCTCAAGGACCGTGAGGCGTTTCGGGTGATGGTGGATCGTTTTACCGAGAATTACAGGGGGCACGACATCGATCTGGTCGCCGGTATAGAAGCACGCGGGTTTCTACTTGCGCCCTTTCTTGCCTATCACCTGAACGCTGGTGTGGTGCCGCTCAGAAAACCCCGAAAACTTCCGGGTCAGACCCGTCGGGTCGAGTACGCGCTCGAATATGGCACGGATGCACTTGAGGTACACGCGGATGCGATTCAACCGGGGGAACGGGTGCTGGTGGTCGACGATCTGCTCGCAACGGGGGGTAGCGCGAATGCAGCATGCCGACTGGTGGAAGATCTGGGGGGAAAAATCGTGGGGATAGGTTTTTTGGTCGAACTGAGTTTTCTAAACGGGCGCTCGCGTCTTACCGGATACGACATTTTCTCGCTTATCCAATACGACTCAGAGTAAGATTCCCCGCTGACGCATGGACGCCGCCGGAACAACCGCTTACCGTATCAGTTCAAAGACTGTCCATCTGCGGTTTTTCGCTCCTCACCCGTAGCAAGCGGAGTGTTTTCAGCGGGACAGGGTTGCGCCACGTAACCGGAGGAAAGCCGCTCTTTGACCACAGCTTCGAGGTCTACCATCGTTGTGCCGTGTTGTCCGTCCACAATCAGGCGCACGGTTTTGATCTGGGCAAGCAACGTCGTGACATCTCGAATGCGGTCCACCGCCGCGCGGATGTTAAGTAGCCTTTTGTTGCCCGGTTCTTCGGATAACCCCAAGTCGGTGTTGCCTTTGATGACCATCAAGGGATTGTTGATTTCATGCTGAACCGTGGCACTCATCTGTAAAATCGTATCAAGCGCCAATTTGGACCGCGCGGCTTCCTCCAGTTTTTTTCGTTGTTCCTCTACCAGCGCATGTTGACGTTCGAATGTGGCCAGTACGGCATAGACGAGCAGGCTGACGATAGCAGGGGTTATCAGTGTCCCGATCAGGGCTTCCACAAGCGGATCGAACACCTGGACGCCCCAAGCTTGTTCCACCAGTTCGCGTGCTACCGCAGCCAGAAAGATCATAAGCGTAGTCAGATGTTTCTGGTCCGCTGCTTCTTCGACCAACCGGGTCATGACTCGCCGCATCTTTCGTCCTTTCCTATCCCGTTCGTTGTGGCTTTATGCAAGAAACGGGTATCCTGTTTGCTTGCAGGATACCCGTTTTTCGCGACCCGACTTCGAGCGATGCCTATTCGGAGGCGAGGGTGCCGTCCTGATCGATGGTGCGGATAATACCGGCCACTGCCGACTTGTTGGTCGTCCGGCTGCTGTCACCGATCGCTTTGACCACATACGCCGAAGACGTAAGCGTCGTGACCCGGTACGAGTTCCCGTCGAAATACGTCCCGGCAAGGTCTATATCGTCCAGATTCAACTCGTCCACATCGCTCACCTTGAGCGAAAGACCTGCCGTGTACGAGCCCGAGATCGCCGAAAAATCTCCAGCTACCGCCTGAGACTTTACCGTGCGGAACGAGCTTCTGATCGTACCCAGCGCCGCGTCCGCTTCCGAGGCGTACGCGCTTTCCGTCGCTCCACGATAAAGCGGAATCGCTACCGCCGCCAGAATACCCACGATAATGACCACGATCAACAGTTCGACGAGAGTGAAACCAGACTGCTGGGAACGGGGCGTTTGCATCTTGATGTCTCCTTGTTGGAAAAAGTGAAACCCTTGCTTACACTCGTTTTTGATGGTTGACGTCCACTTCTGCCCCTTACAATATGCAAGCATCGTGCCATTCCGATATTTTTTCTCAAAAAAATTATAAGTTATTGTAAATAAATATTATAACAATGTCTTCTTTTAAGCCGGACAGGACATTTATACCGTATCCGCATCCGACCTGTCAGCCCTCAAACCCCACGGGGTAGCCTATTGGGTATGGAAACAACGATTGAAACAATATAACTCATTTATTTTTATATAATTATATATGGAACATGACACACTGTCAGTCATGACATATCTGACATGCAATGTCATACCTTGTCATCGAGTGTCAGAGCGAGAAGGTTTTCTAATTTTTGTATAACGCTTTCTACTCCAAGCGTTTCCATACAGGCATGGGTATGAAGACGGCAGGGACGGTCGCCATGAAGGCTGCACGGGCTGCAGGGCAGATTTAGCGATATAGCCGTGCTGCGAGCACTGGCAGGAGCAAACCCCAAGCAGGGATGCGTAGGTCCGAAAAGAGCTGCTACCGGGGTGCCCACCGCCGCCGCGATGTGCATGGGACCCGAGTCGTTTCCGACCAGCGCCTCGCAACGGGCCACTACGGCGGGAAAAAGCGACAACTCGAACGCGCCTGTGCAGTCGATAATGGGCGATACAGCCTGCAAGGCCACCTCGCGCGCCACCGAACGATCTTCGTGGCTACCTGCCATCAGGATGCGCATCCCACGGCGGAGGGCGAAATGATCCGCCAGTTGTGCAAAATAACGAGCTGGCCAGCGTTTGGGAGCTGAAGAAGCGCCAGGAGCCAGTGCCAGTACCCGGTCGGACGGCCCGATACCGTATTCCCGAAGACGAGCGATAGCCTCATCGCGCGCCGCAAAAGAAATATCGAGAATCGGAACCCGACTCGCTACGGCTATATCACAACGCTCCAACACGCTTAGATACAGATCAACGGTGCTGCGGACCGGCAAGCGAGTTTTGGCTCCATATACCATGGCCATGCGGGCCAGACGGCGTTTGCCATACCGAAAGCTTTCTCCAGCGGCGCTAAAAAGAGCAAGTAGCCGACTGCGTGCATTGGCATGAAGATCGAACAACCGATCGAATCTTTCTGCTCGCACTTCGCGGATCAGCGGCCAGAGCCCGCTTGACGGATCGAAAGCCAGTACCCGATTTACTCCCGGAAGTTGCAGTGCCAGCGGCTCATAGACTTGCTTTGTAGCAAACACGATGTCCGCGTCGGTCCATTTCTGCCGTAAAGCCTGCGTTACCGGAGCGGTCAGCACGATATCTCCGAGCGAACCCAACCGTACCACTAAAATCTTCGAGGGGTTCATGACGGAAACAACTGCCGCTCCACTGCGGCCAACACTGTATCGACACCCACTTCTTCCAACCCGCACAGCGGTCCCCGCTCGCATGTCGCGCACGGGCCGTCGGGCGGGGTAATCGTGATAGACCGGTCGGACAGAGGCCCCCAACGTTGCGGCGAACGGACCGGCAAAGGACAGAACAGCGAAACGGTCGGAATCCGAAGCGCGGCAGCTATGTGCATAGGACCGGTACTGCTACTGAAAAACACGTCCATTTCCCCGATAACCCCGATCAGTTGGCGAAGCGACAGCCGGCCCGCAAAAGAAATCGATCGATTCTCGGTTTCCATGTTCATCCGGCGAATCAACTCAGCCTCTTCCTCTTGCCCTGTCACTACCACGGTCGCATCAAAACGTCGTTGTAGATGTCGGACCAGTTCGCCGTAACGTTCCGGGGGCCAGTTGGGCGCGCTGTGCCCATTGCCCGGATGCACCCCGATCCAAGGTCGCCGTACCGCACCGGCCGCCGCCAATCGCTCACTCGCCTGTCTTCGTTCTTCTTCGGTCAACGCAATCGTCGCCCGCCAACGGTCTGCGGGCGCTCCGATCCGTCGGACCAAATCCAGACAGTAATCGGCCTCATGACGAAGCGGTACATATCGATTCCGGCTTACCGACCGGGTCATGGTAAGAAATTGATATATCTTTGTCCCCACGCCGATGCGACGAGGAATACCGGATAAAAACAGCATCCATGCCATCCGGGGGGTAGGAAGCAACATAAGCGCGGTATCGAAGCGGTGAGCGCGAAGCCGTGCGATCTGACGCATAAACCCTGAAACGCCTCGGTTTTCTCCGTTCGGATCGTCGGTAAGGATTTGGTCTATATAAGGATTTTCAAGCCATATATCCCGTGTATACGGGCGTGCCATTACGGCAATGTAGGCGTCAGGCCAGCGAAGCCGCAACGCCTCGACCACCGGTGTCGAAAGAACGACGTCTCCCACCCGGTCTGGACGGAGGACAAGAATACGCGGAGTGCCCATAGACAATAGCGAAGGATTACCGACTTTTTTCTTTTAACCTGAGTTGGCCGCAGGCAGCGTCTATGTCCCGCCCGCGTTCACGGCGGACCGTAGTCGTAATACCCCCCGAATGAAGAATCTGCAAAAACGCCGCTTGGCGACCTTCGTCGGGCGTCTCGTACGGCAGTCCTTCCACCGGATTGTAAGGAATCAGGTTGACTTTGCCCTTGAGCGGACGCAACAACGTCACCAGTCGATTGGCATCCTCAAACCGGTCGTTGACGCCTTTGAGCAGCACGTATTCGAAGGTGATGATCCGGTGCGTCGCCGCTATATACGCCCGACAGGCTTCCATGAGCACGTCCAACGGATAGCGCCGGTTGATCGGCACGATAGCGGATCGGGTCCGGTCATCCGCCGCATGAAGCGATACCGACAGTTCGAACTGAAAATCTTCGCGTGCCAACTGATGAATCTTCGGCGCGATACCGCTTGTAGAAAGCGTGATTTTCCGAGCACCGATGCCAAGCCCCCACGGCGCGTTGAGAATACGTACCGCGCGCAACACGTTGTTGTAGTTGGCCAGCGGCTCGCCCATCCCCATGATCACTACATTGGTGATCGCGCGGTTGGGCGCCAACCGGCGAACTTGAATCACCTGATCCACAATCTCGGCGGCGGTCATGTTGCGCGACAGCCCGGCAAGCCCGCTGGCACAAAATCGACATCCAATGGCGCAACCCACTTGTGAGGAAATGCACAGGGTATTGCGCTCGCGGCCCCCGATGAGTACGATCTCTACTGGCTGTCCGTCCTCCAAACCCAGCAGATATTTGGTCGTAGGGCTGTAGTGCGAACGAGACTCTCGGATCAAACTCGCTCCGGTGATCGCCGTTTTCTGCTGAAGCGCCGTCCGAAACCCTTTGGACAGGTCGGTCATTTCGTCAAACGAAGTGACCGCCTTTCCAAACATCCAAGAGGCAAGCTGACCGGCTCGGAATTTAGGTTCACCCAAGTCCGTCACCAACCGCTCCAATTCCGGTAACAAAAGCCCTTTCAAATTGGGCCGATCTTTCTCGCTTCGAGATCCGCGCGGCAATTTTGCTTCTATTTCTCGTTCGTTTGGCATAGATTGACTCTCTGTAGGTTCGGACTATCGTCTCTCAAAAAAACCGTTCTCTCAAGGTAACGGTTTCATACTCGAATGTCTACGCGAATATACAACCTGTTCGCTCTTCGAACTTCCGTATGCACTCCTCTTGCCGCATCTCGATCTCTTCGCACGGAAAATCCATAGCTGCATTGGACGGCTTTGAAGCGCCGCGCGAAAAAATTACCTTTTTGTTTGGCGAATCCGGCATCGGAAAGTCGATGTTGTCCAAAGCCTTCTACGGTCTGTTGGACCCACTTTCGCTTGACGTGGTGATCAACGGCGCGCCGTATAGCACCTATCTTGCGTCGGAACGGGTTGTAGCCATGCGCGAACACGGGTTTTTCGTGTTTCAAGAGCCGTCGTCGCACTTAAATCCACTTATGACCATAGAAACGCAAATCCGTGAAGGCAGCCTAGCCGGTTGTGCCACCGAAACGGAAATATTCGACGGTCTCTGGGAGCGCCCACCCACGTCTCTGCTGGGTGTATACCCCAAACCTCACCGACCCAGCGGAGGGGAAAAACAGCGTTTTCTGTTGACCATGGCATTTAAAAAAATCGATCTACATCTCTCGAACGCCTTTCCTTCTCCGCACGCGCTGTTTGTTTTTGACGAGCCGACAGGGAGTCTCGACAACAAAACCCGCAATCGGTTTCTGTCGCTTCTTTGCGATCGGTTTCGCCAGCGTCCGTTTACCGTATTGATCATCACGCACGACTATTCGATGATTTCGGAAGTATATCGCCAACATTCGGACCTTCTTGCATCCACGCTTTTTAGAGAACTGGTAAACCGGGGCAACGGGCTTGCGCTCCTCGATTTTTCTCCACAGACCTATCTCGCATGGCTGACGGAAAGCCGAGCGCCGCAAAAACGAAAACCGGAGACATTATCCGCTTCTGACACGGTCCTGTTGCATCTGAAAAGCGGTATCGAGGTTTTCGGACGCCGGTTGCGCTTTTCCACCCCTTCCGGCGAATGCCCCTTGACTGTCCGAAAAGGACAGGTGGTCTATCTCAAAGCAGCCAGTGGTGTAGGTAAGACGACAATCGCCAAAGTCATCATGGGACTGATACGTGGACAAGGGCTTGACCTTCGTATCGGCGATCTGCACCTTACCGACCTGACGTCGGAAAAGACGTGGCAACGGGAGTTGTGGGGGCGAAAAATCAGCATGGTGTTTCAACACGCCGACGAAGCGCTCAACCTGAACGCCAGAGCGGGCGACATCTTTGCCGGTCTGCCCCACGCCCGCACCCTCACACCAACCCGTGTCCGTGCTATGCTCAACCCCTATTTCCCCTTTGAGATAGACGACGCCTTTCTAAATAGGCCCATCCGATTTTTGAGCGGTGGACAGAAACAACGTCTCAATCTACTGCGCGTGCTATCCCTTGATACGGACCTGATCGTGCTGGACGAGCCCCTAAACGGTCTCGATTTTCTCAGCATCCGCAAGGTTATCGAACTTATCGAACAAAAAAGAATCGAAGGAAGGGGTATTTTGCTTATCTCTCACAACGAGGAAATTTTTGACGGTCTGGACGGTGTGGATCCGTTTTACCTGACGGTCGCGTAACACGCAAAGGAGAAACCCCATGTCATTTACCTTCTCCGACGAACACATCGAATCGTATCATCGCCACGGGTATGCCATTTTCAGACAGATTTTTCCGGAAAGCCTTCTCGGTGATTTGCGGCGTGTGTCGGACCGTGCGCGCGAGATCGCACGCGAGCGAAGCGGGGGGCAGGTACAGCGGCTTCAGCCCGTGGGGAAATTCGACATCGACCAACAACCGTTTATCGACTATGCGGAATTGCCGCCGCTCAACGACGCGATCCATCGCCTGTTGACGCCAAGACATTATCATGCCGACAGTGATTTCATGGGCATTCTGTTGGAACCGGCCGAGTTGCCGTGGTGTACCGCATGGCATCGTGACTGGCGCGATAACATGGCCGGGCTTCCGCTTTCCATGTGGGACGAGCTTTTTTCCGACATCCGCTATTTCAATCAGGTAAACTGCGCACTCTACGACGACCACAGCACTTGGGTGGTTCCGGGCAGTCATCTGCGGCGCGACCTACCCCGTGAGGTGGAACGGTTTCCCGACCGTCCGATACAACCGCCAAATCTGGAAGGCAAAAACGCGGAAGAACGCAAACGGATATTTCTGGCTTACTGTCGCAGTATGCCGGGCGGCGAGCAAGTGATACTCAACGCAGGCGATTATATGTTGTATCGCAACACGCTCTGGCATCTCGGCAGTTACGTACCGTACCTCCGCCGTGCCACCCTGCACGACGGCGTCCTCACGCCGGAGTTTAAAAAATTTATCACCGACGCCGTCGAAATCTCCGCCGAACGCCGCAAGGCCGGGCACGCCATGGAGAACCCAAATCGGTAGATCGCGCCAAACGCGGTTTGCACAAGCAAAAGGAGAACCGATGACCGATTGGATCGATCATCCGTACAAAGCGCTTTCCGGCGTATGGGTACGAGCCAACTTTCACGGACATTGCAAGGAAAACAGCGCCTGCGCTTCGATCCCGCTTATGGAAGGCGCGAGGATGTATCGTTCGATCGGAGCCGACGTCATGACACTCACCGACCACGACGTCGTGACCGATCTGTCGGAACTACGCGCTTTGTATCCGGAGATGATCTTTTTGAGCGGTTTCGAGTACAGTTCACGGGAAAACGTCGTCTTTGCCGGCACCCGGATGGAAGACCTCTACCGTCATACGCTCGAAGACGCCTTGGCACACGCAGAAGATCTGCTGACCATCCTCTGTCACCCACAGCCCAGACAAGGCATCGAGTACTGGACACAGACCAAAATACGCGCGCTTGGGGTCGTTCCGGACGGGATCGAGGTATACAACGGTCACTACGGCATCGAACGCATGCGCAAAAACGGATGCAATCCTTACTATGCGCCGTTCTGGGACGAACTGCTTACCTCAGGTCTACGGCTCTGGGGTTTTGCAAACGACGATTTTCACGATCCGGCGGATTTCGACAACGCCTTCAACATGGTCCATGTAACCGAACGGACACCGGATGCCGTTGTTAGAGGGGCAAAATCGGGGCGTTGCTACGCCAGTACGGGGCTGCGTCTGCAATCGGTCGCCGAAGAAGACGGGCATCTTACCGTGCTTACCGACGCGCCCTGTTCGGGGCGATTTATCGGTCCTCAGGGCCGAACGCTTGCAAAAAAAACCGGAACGCACTTCGAATACTCGATCAACGGCGAAACCTATGTACGGTTTGAGGGAGAGGGTGAAACGGGCCGATTGTTTCTCCAACCGTTTTTTTCCGTCCGGCAAGGGTAAACTTGCCGACGGTATGGCCATGTTGCACGCCACACGGATACATGGCGGTTACGAAACCCCAATCAAATCGCTTGATTTCAGCGTAAAAAACATGGTATATACACCTCTGCCCGGATTCAGAAACCCCGAGGCTTGCGCCGTCTTCCGACCTACCGCTCACGGTTTACTCCCGACCCTTCCTCATGGCCCGAATTACCCTTCAAAATCTCGTCAAAAACTTTGGAGACGTCGCGGTCGTCAAACATATCGACCTGACCGTGGAAGATGGTGAATTCTTTAGCCTCCTCGGCCCCAGCGGATGCGGGAAAACGACCATTCTGCGTATGATCGCAGGATTTGTCTTTCCCACATCGGGTACGATACGTTTTGACGACAAAGACGTTTCTTTTGTGCCACCCAACCGGCGCAACACCGGGATGGTTTTTCAGAACTACGCGCTCTTTCCGCACATGACCGTCTTCGAGAACGTGGCGTTCGGGTTGCGTACGCGCCGGGTCGCCCCGGACGCCGTCCGGGACCGTGTGGCCACGGTGCTGGAGCGTGTCGGGTTGGGCGGGTTGGAAAAACGCCCGGTTCCACAACTGTCCGGCGGCCAGCAACAGCGTGTGGCGCTGGCTCGCGCCATCGTCATCGAACCGGCGTTGTTGTTGCTTGACGAACCGCTGTCCAATCTGGATGCCAAATTGCGCGAGGAAACACGCGACCAGATACGCGCACTCCAGCAACAACTGCGTATTACGACGCTCTATGTAACGCACGATCAGGAAGAGGCGCTGGCCGTATCGGACCGCATTGCAGTGCTCTACGATGGAAAATGTCAACAGACGGATACCCCGGACCGTATTTATCATCACCCCGCCAACCGTTTTGTAGCTACGTTCATGGGGCGGATGAATCTCTGGGAAGGCAAGGTGACGATGGAACACGGTCGGGCCGTCTTTCGTCATCCCCGCGGGCTTTCCGTGGTTCTGGCTGTCCCCGCACCCGAAGGCCCGGTCTGTCTCGGTATACGTCCCCAACGTCTCAAACTGATCTCCACAGCGTTGGATGACGCTGTGTCCGGCCATATCCTCGAACGCCGGTTCAAAGGTCCGGTGGTCGAGTTTCGCGTGCAAGCCGGCGGCGTGGAAATCCAAGCGTCGGTAGCCTCTTCCGACCCGGTTTCCGGGAGCGCCCCCGGCGACGCGGTATGGCTTGTCATTCCCGGCGACGAAACCATTCTGCTCAGCGACCGGCCACCGGATAGCCTATGAGCACCTCTTCTCTCGACAAAGACGCGGTCGCCCCCATGACAGGAAACCCGAATACCCCGTCCGGTAGCCGTTTCTCCTTCGGAAAACGGTTCGCCGCCGGACTTCGGCCTTCGGTAAACTGGATGCTTCTTCCGCTTGGGTTTATCATCGCCGGATACATCGTCTATCCCGTGCTTACCGTCGTTTGGGAGAGTTTATTCAGAGACGACGCATTTACCTTGCAAAACTACGCCGAGTTTTTCGATCCCAGCCAAACGTCCTATCTTGCGGGACTTTTCAACAGCGTCTGGATTTCTCTGTGTAGCGTCCTGCTCTCGGCGCTGATCGGCGTTCCGTTGGCGTTCGCCTTTTCGACATACGAGTTCCCCGGACGTTCGATCTTTGCGGCTCTTGCCACCTTGCCTATCGTCCTGCCCCCGCTTGTGGGGGTCATATCCTTTATGTTTCTCTACAGCGAAAGCGGGATGATTCCGCGTCTTCTACAGAGCGCTTTCGGACTGGAGCAGGTTCCTTTCGCCCTTGACGGGGTATGGGCGATCTTGATCGTACATGCGTACACCATGTACGTATTTTTTTATCTGTTTGCCTCGGCAGCGCTTAAAAACCTCGATCCGTCGGTAGAGGAGGCGGCGCTCAGTCTTGGCGCGTCAAACCGGTTTCGCTTTTGGCACGTTACCTTGCCACTCCTGACACCCGCTTTGGTCGGCGCGGCGCTTCTCGTGTTTATGACTTCGATGAACTCGTTTAGCGCACCCTTTATCTTTGGCGGCGGGTTCCGGGTGCTCAGCCTCAGCATCTATAACGCCAAACTCAACGGCGATATGGCCATGGCCGTGACGCAAACCGTTGTGTTGTCGGGTTTCTCCATCGGATTTCTGTTATGGATGCGTCATTACGAAAGTCGGCGGCAATACGCCATGAGCAGCAAGGGGGTAGCCGCTCGCCGACGGGAAGTTCGCAAACCATGGCTGCGTCTGCTGATCGGTGGGGCGGGCATTTTTCTTGTCGCCATCCTACTCTTACCTCATCTGACCATTCTGCTGCTTTCTTTTGTTCGTGACGGTTCATGGACCCATCAGACGCTACCACCGGTCTATACCACCGAGAACTACGCTCGGTTGTTTGCCGAAGATACGGTATGGGAACCGATCCGCAACAGCCTGTACATGTCGGTTTTGGCGACGGCGGCCGATCTTTGCATCGGCGTGACCGCAGCATATCTGGTGGTAAAGGGGAAATTCCGAGGCCGCCGGTTGCTCGACGCCCTTGTCATGGTTCCGTGGGCGTTGCCGGGTACGGTGGTCGCCATCAATCTGATCGTAGCATTTAGCAAGGGAACACCTTTTAGCTTTGGCGAGGCGCTGGTAGGCTCGTTTTATCTGCTGCCCATCGCCTATTTTCTAAGACATCTTCCCATCGTATTTCGGGCTTCTTCCGCTGCGTTCAAACAGGTGGACGACTCACTCGAAGAGGCGGCGCACAATCTCGGCGCGGGCTGGTTTTACACATTCCGGCGGGTTACGCTTCCGCTGATCGGTCCTGGAGTGCTGGCTGGAGGCCTGCTTGCGCTGGTCACCTCGCTCGGCGAATTTGTCGCTTCCATATTGCTCTACGTATACGCCAACCGCCCCATCTCCGTGGAAATCCTCTCACAACTGCGACAGTTCAACATGGGAAGTGCCGCCGCCTACGGCGTCCTCCTGCTGGTACTCGTTTCCCTCGTGCTGCTCGGCTCCCGTCGTCTCTCGCACGGAGCGGCGGACCGAAGTCTGTCGTAACCCATGCGCACCGACCTTGCCTTTTATATCGCCGCCTTTCTGATGGACATGTGCGCCGGTCTGATCGCGTTTAGCGTGCCACTTTTAGCGCTCGATCTCGGCGCTTCGGCCATCGAACTAGGAGTCATCGGAACGTCGGGAAGCGTCGCTTATACGCTGGGATGTCTTTTTACCGGAAAACTTGCGGACCGTCACGACCGCAAAACGCTCATGATCATCGCCAGTGCAGGCATAGCCGGCGTGCTGGGGCTTGTCATGGTCGTACGCGAAGTGTGGATGCTGGCGATCACGACGGCACTGATCTCGTCGATGGGAGCGCTTTTCTGGCCGGCGCTTCAGGCGGGTCTTGCCGAGGGACACAACCGCGCACAACTCGTGCGCGTGCTTGGCAATTTCAACATGGTATGGGCCATCGGGTTTATGAACGGTCCCTTGCTCGGCGGCGCATTCTACGAAATACACCCTCGCCTTCCCTTTGCCGTAGGGCTTATTGCGACCGCCGTCATCGTGGCCCTGCTTACCCTGATCCGTATCCGACCGGTGCATGACGTGTCAAATCCGGAATTGGAAACCCCAGACCCAGCACATCTCCGGGAGATACCCAGATTCCGGAACATTGCCTGGATGGCCTCCTTTACCGCATTTTTCTGTCTCAGCATGCTCACCAACCAGTTTCCCAAACTGGCCAAAGAGCTTGTCATCGCGCCGTCTATTTTAGGGATCATGCTGGCGTTGCCGAGAGTGGTGCAATTTCTCATTTTCATGGCGGCGCGTCATACGCATCGCTGGCAATTTCGGCTTTATCCGCTGCTCGTTCCCCAGATGGTCGCCGTCTTGGGCATGACGGTCGTCGCCACCCAGCATTCGCCCGTCCTGCTTGCCACAGCCTTTTGCGGTGTCGGTCTGCTGATCGGCAGTTCGTTTTCCGCCGGGCAGTTTTATTCGTTTTTTCACGAAAAGAAAAAGGGAGAGGTCGGGGCGCTCAACGAAATGATCATCGGGATGAGCAATTTTTCCGCTCCGCTGGTAGGGGGTATCCTTGCCCACACGGTCGGTCTGCGTGCGCCCTATATCCTGTGCATCCCCGTTCTGTGTATAGGTATGGTCGTCGAATACCGTCTGGCGCGCCAAAACCAAAACGGATAATACCTTGTCATTCGGGCGGTTCTTCGAGGTAACGCCGCATCATCTCGATCAGCTTTGTATTGCCATGCCGCGCCGCCAGACGCGCATGACGCCACGCCAACTCGTATTGCTCCTGCACGACGTAGATTTCTCCGAGGTTTTTGTGCGCCTTTGCAAAGGTGGGATCCAACGCAAGCGCATGTAGATAGGCCATGATGGCCTCGTCCGTTCGTTTCTGACTGTAGTACAACACCCCAAGGTTAAACACGCCTTCAGCAAAATCGGGAAATTGCGTGTTGACCTCGTGTTGCGTTTCGATGGCCCGGTTGACGTCGTGGTCAAGCGCAAACGAGGCGATCCAGCGAAACAGACCCTGTTTGGGCGGCGTTTTGGAAGACATGGTCAGGTCGTTCTATGTAGGCTGGACACAGACAGAATAAGGTGATTATAAGAGACCGTTCCGTGATCAGCCTGCTAAGTCGTGCGTCTATCGGACGGTCAAACGTCGTGTTATACAAAGAAACTTGTCTGACGGAACCAGGTATCTCCCCGATTCCGGATCGACCTCAACCCGATCCTTCTCCGAGATACGCCAGAAATCGGTCACGCGCATCAAAAAAAAGTTCTGACGGGTCATCGTCATCCGAGTCTTCCATACTGCCTATGGAAAGCAGACCTTCCGGAGTTTTCGCCTCAGGTTCGGACCGTGCCATACACCCTGCGATGGGGGCAATATACGCCGCATCGGGCTGGATTTCGTGTTCTATGGCTTTCATCATTTCGAGAACGATACGCACATCGTCCTCGCCAAATGATTCGAGCGCATCTATATAGCTGTTGGCCCGACCGGCCATGTCTTCGAGTTCCCGACACACCTCAAGCGCACGTTCTACGGAAGGAAGCGCGCCAAACCGCTCTACTTCGGCAGGGGAGGCGGTCAGACGCGACCCCGCCGACTCGTTAAAAAAACGCCATTTTTCGACCACCAAGGTAAGGTCATATCGCGCCCGGTCCAGCGAACCGGCCCATCCAAACGCTTGACGACGTGTCTGACCTTCGAGCGTGAGGGTATGATAGCCTATCGTAGCCAGCGCACCATGAAACCTTATGATAAAGGCATGAAGACAGCCGAGATATTCGATCATGCAAAGCGATTCGTGTTCGTCAAGCAACATGATCGCTATCCTTCCACCGTGACGATCAGATACCCCGACACCTTGGCTTTGCTCCATACGCTGGTCCCCGGCACGGGTTCTCCGCCGCGGTAGTCACGGACGATTCCGCCGGAACGCTCGACGCGTACATAGTTTACCCCAGGTTGCAGTCCCAATTCCGCTGTCGCCTTCTGCACACTTACCGTTCCGGTGGGAAATCCCCTGAAAATCGGCTGACCGTCCGTATCGGTCTCCGTCGTCGCGCCGTATCCGTATACGTCGTCCCAACGTGGTGAAAGACCGGCAAATTCGTCCGGCATGACGATGTGGAGCGTAAGCGTTCGGTCGGCAGTAGACAATCGGTCGGCCTCGTCCCAGCCCCAGAAACGCGGCAGGGTAGCCAGTTTGTGAAACGGAATACTTCGGTCGATACGAACGGTCAGCGTATAGGTAGCCATGGTCTTCCTGAAAAGTTTGCAGAGGAAATCCGAAAGGTAAAAGTAAAACCCCTACACCTACGTCAAAGGACAGGGGCTTTGTCTTTCTTGTCGGATCATGTCGTCATAGTCGTACAGGATCGCCTCTGCGATGGTAGTTGCTTGTTTTTCCGGACAAAGCCGCTCGTTGACAGCCGCTTTGAGGGTCTGCCATCGCTCCGAGATTTCGGTTTGCCGTTCGATCAGCAGATCGAGTTCTTTGTCTTCAAATTCTGTCCCGGGCGGAAAGTTTAGTTCACACGCCTGCAAAGCGTCAGGGTGATACGGGTCGAACAGCGGTATGCCCCACTTGCGACACACCACCGGGCGCGCCTCGTATATTCCGCAGACGCCCTCCTCCAGTGCAGGACACGGCAGCCGAAGCCCCATGGCGGAGGGATGATCGTGTGATTCCTCGTCGTTTCGGGTGTGCAGGAGATGTTGGCGTTCTTGTAGGTAAACACGCGCCTTGTTTTGCAGATGTCGGCGCTCCGGTTCGGGAAGCTGGCGTACTACCTCCGAGATCCGGGCGGCGTCGAGCAAGGTGATGCGAAACATCTGACTACAGCACGAAGAGCAACCGCGCCCACACTGGATCCGGTCTTCGTACAACCGCATGTTGCGATCAAACTCGGCTTCTACAAGCGTCACTACGTCTCGATAGTCGATAAAAATAGCATCCATATCCAAAGCCAGAGACCGGTCCGGGTAGAAAAAGAAAAGCCGAAGGGGTCTTTCCTTCGGCGTGACGCACATTCCGGAGAGGGGGCTTCCATATACGCGCTAAGACGTGATCGCCTCTATGGTCAGCAGACCTTCTGGACGCGGCTGTTTTTCCGGGATATCACCGCCGTCGAGCAGATTGTTGAGCGCGGCCAGCAGCCGGTCGATGTCTACGCCGTACGATTCGGCGGCGGGTCCGAGGATATGGCTTTCGCTGATAGAACAACTCGAACAGCCGCCCAGATGAAACTGCGCCATCACCGTGCTGGCCTGCGGGTGCAGGGCCAGCGCTTCGGCGACGGTCATATCTATATGAAACCGCTGGTTCTGGCCCGTTGCCACGGCTCGTTTCCGGATCACGATACCGAGGTCTTCGATTTTGCGTTCAAGGATGTTGTTCGAAGCGGTGACATGGCTTCGAAGCGACTCCATCTCCCGGTTAGCCCTGTCGAGCGCTTTCCGGGTCTGTCCGGCTCTTATCCATCCTCCGATGGCGGCTACAAGCGCCGCTCCTGCCAAAATACTGCCTGTTTCCATGTTGGTTCCTGTCCGGACGCTGTTGCGTCCTCAATCTTTGTTCGGCGTTCCGGAAAACGAGGTCTTGGGTATCGATGGCTACGGTTTCATGGCGCGCCTACGGGAAGATGGTTGGCCAACGCCTCTTCCAGTTCGTCCGATGTTACGCTTTCTCCGTCGTTTAGCCGATCGAGCACGCCGTCAATAATGCGCTTGGCGTCCTCCTTGCGAAACTCGCGGATGAATCCGTTGTAAAAGTGCTCGCCTGCCAGCGCCTTGCCGATCTCGGTATCTCGGTTGTGGTCGTTGAGTTCGGTAAAATATACGACCCGGTAAGTCTGGCTGTAATTCTCTCGGTAGATTTCGAACATCAGTTTTCCGGTTTCCAGCATGATACATCCTCTATCCGTTTTTTTTACCGCTATCTTCCGCCGCCGCCGCCACCTGCCGCCGCCGCCACAGGTTCGTAATCGGGTTGTTGACGACCGGCACGCAACTGTCGCTCCAGCTCTTGGAGTTTCCGCTCGATCTCCTGACGTTTTCTCTTATCGCGCACCATGTCTTCACGATAGCGTTTGAGAAAGTACGCAATCGTCTCGACACGAATCCGGATCGAACCGGTCGGCTTGTTCTCGTCGATATCCTTGAACGAGAAGTACGGAGTGCCGGAGCGTTCCACGATCTGTTCGACAACCGAATACGTGGGCGCATCGTGACCGCATTTGAAACTCGACAGTTCCAGCGCTACGAGGTTGGGATGCCGAGCGACAAATTTGCAGGCCCAGACCTTACGGGTGGTGTTCTCGCTATAGGAGTTTTTCCACACGTCCTGCACGTCCAACGCAAACTGGGCTACCGTGAGCGGTTCACCGGTTTTGGCATGACGCGGCGGGTGTCCGTTGTCACGAATGTAGGCGTCGTAGTCGTCCTGCCAGAGTCGCGTAAGAATATCTTCGTCCATCGGCAGCGAGTCGATCGTAAAAACCGGATACCCGATCTTTTGGAACTCTTCGAGGATTTCGTGGTTGACGCCGGGATCGTTGTGATAGGGACGGCCCAGCATCACGATACCCAGCCGGTCTTCGGCTTCGAGTTGGTCCAGCACCTGGCGGCCCGTACCGAGCAAGACATCGTTATTGTAAATGGAAAGCGCCCGGTATCCTTCGGCCACCGCCCGCGCGTTTTCCTCTTCGGACAGTCCGAGGATATCTTTGAACGACCGGTACATCTGCCGCTCGAAATGTTTGTACTCGCTCGTGTTGACAAACGTGTCGAGAAAGAGCACACCCATCTCTTTAAACAGATCGCCTTCCTTGATATACGCCGCCTTGGTGGCTTCGGGTGTAGTGGACACGGTCGGGCAGGAGCGTCGTCCCAGCGTGTTGACCAGCGGGCTCGTCAGACAGTCGATCATCGGGAAAAAAACGATGTCGAGCGGATGTTTCTTATGATGGACGTACAGCAGGTTGTGTAGATGCGGGATGCCCAACTTGCTGGGAAAACACGGGTCGATGGCTCCACGTTTGGCCCCGTCCTTGTACAGTTTCTCGTTGGTGTAATCCGAAAACACCAAGTGGCGGTGCTTTATGCCGAGGCTTTCGAAGTACGCCGTAAACAGGGGAGCCTGCGAGTAAATGTTGAGTACGCGCGGTATACCGATACGCAGTTCGGAACGGCGTTTCATCAATTCGGCGCGTTTTTTGGCGCTCTCGGTCATGAACCCAAAACGGGGTTGGGGCAAAGGGTCGGACACGTTAGGCGGTTCGTATGATTTGAACACATCCTTGGCCGCGATTTCGACAAGATTGACATTCGCGTCCTTGACGGAATCCAGTCCCTTTTTGATTTCCCGCATATCCTCTACGTCTTCCACCAGACCTTTTTCGCAGGAGTTGCCTACGATCAATCGTTTGTGGCCGTCCTTTACCGGAATCTTCGATTTTTTCGTCTCCATTTTTTCCATGGCCACTTTGACATCGATAAAGGTACGGAGACATTTGTTTTTGCAGAAAAAGCAGCGTGTATCTTCGTTGCGGTGGGTTTCGTAGGTGATGGCCTTGACTTGATCGAGACCGATAAAGGTGGTCTCCATACCGTTTTCCCACAGCCGCACGGCTTCAATGGCCGCGCCGATGGCGCCGCTTTCTCCGCAGTGCCGATGTACGACGACATTGGGTTGCTGTTCCTTGCCCTTGAAACGCGACTCGATAAAATCCACCTGCGCCTTTACCGCCGCGAGGTTTTGTTGCGTGCCGCCCTGCAGGACAAAATTGGTACCCAGTGCGGACAAGTTGGGAATCTGGGACACGTACAGCCAGATGTTTTTTGGAAGCACATTGGCCAGACCGGCCATGATCTCATCCGGCTTCCAGCCTTGCCGTTGGAAATCGACGATGTCGGACTGCATAAACACCGCACACCCGTACCCAAACATCGGCATGGATTGCGCGCTAAAAGCGGTGTCGGCAAACTCCTCGACTTGGAATCCAAACCCATGTGCCGTGCTTTGGAGAAAATAACCGTTACCCGCCGAACACTGCGTATTGAGTTTGAAGTCCTTTACCTTGCGGTTTTTGAGTATCATGATCTTGATGTCTTGGCCGCCCACATCGCAGATCACGTCTACATCCTTGTAGAAATGCAACGCCGCTTCGGTATGCGCTACCGTCTCGACAAGGGCCACGTCCGCGCCCAGCACATCCTTAAGGATATCCTTGGCGTAACCGGTGGTACCGACGCCGAGGACCTTGAGCGTAGCGCCCTGGCTTTCCACTTTTTTACGGAGTTGGGCAAACATCTCGACCGTATCCTCGATCGGGTTGCCCTTGGAAAGCTGATATACCTTGACCAGGATATTGCGGTCTTTGTCGAGGAGTACGGCTTTGGTGGACGTAGAACCGCCGTCAAGACCGATAAACCCTTCCACGACCTGTCCCGGCTCGAATATGGCTTCGACAAAAGGCGTTTTTTTGTAGCGTTCCTTAAAGACGGAAAGTTCGTCCTCGTCCTTGCTCAACCCTTTGCCACCGGCCTTTTTCTTTTCTTCCAGACGACCGACGTTGATATACCACTCTAAATTTTCACTGCCTTTGTACACGCCGACCGATGCGTCTTCCTGTTTACCGAATTCCACCGCACCGAGCGCCGCGAAGTACTGGGCGTTCTCCGGAACCTTGACAAGGTCCATCGGGTCCACACCTTCGGGCAGGGGATAGTTGCGCTCTTCCCACATCCTTGGGATGTTGTACTTCCAAGCGTCTCTCATGCCTTTGATGTACGTATTGGGGCCGCCGAGTAGCAGGACTTCCGGACGCAGGGTATTGCCTCGCGTCAACACCGACAGGTTCTGTCCGACGATGGCTTCGAAAAGAGACGCCATCAGTTCATCGCGCGGCACACCAAGTTTCTGCAAGCTGTTGATGTCCGTCTCGGCAAATACACCGCATTTTCCGGCGACCGGGTGCAGTTTGAGGTCGAAATACCCCATGTGGGAGAGTTCTTCCGCCGGAATACGGAGTTTGGCGTTGATCTTGTCGATCACCGCTCCGGTTCCTCCGGCGCACTTGTCGTTCATGGTGGGGATTTTCTTTTTCTTGCCGGTCTCCGGATCCTCTTTAAAGATGATGATTTTGGCGTCCTGTCCGCCCAACTCGATGACCGAACCAGCTTCCGGGTACAGTTTTTCCACGGCAAGCGCCACGGCATTTACTTCTTGGACAAACTTGGCCCCGATACGCGGTGCAATCCCGGAACCGCCGCTGCCGGTGATAAAAATCCGGTACCGTTCCTGCGGCAATCCGAAGTCCGCTTCGATACGTTTGAGAAATTCGAGCGTCTTTTCGGGCTGTTTGGTATCGTGACGCTGATAGTCGTTCCAGAGCATCTCGTCGGTGGCGGGGTCCACTACGACCGCTTTCACGGTCGTGGAGCCGACATCCAAGCCGACCATCAGCCGGCGGTTCGGATCGTTCATGTATGCGTTTCTCCGTTGGGGAGCGTCTTCTATGAGAATACGGGCCACAGCGTCCTTTTCGCTACCGCGATACAAAATCATGGCGGTACGAAGATGGCCCGGTCCGTTATCCGGCGGCTTCGCTGTATCCGTATCCTTCTTTTTTTATCCGTTCGGCTACGTACATCACCGTACGCGCGGCCATCCCGATTTTGCCCTTGTACTCTGGGATGTGGTACATGGGGCGTTTGATTTCCGGATGCGCGTCTATATACGCCCGAACCTGAAGTTCGGTAAGCCCTGTCTGCGCCAGCGTTTCCGTAAATTCGGTCTTGGTTTTGGCCTTGGCTTCGCCGAGCGCCATCTGGACGCGGCTATGGGCGTTGATCTCGCCTTCTCCGGAGGTCTCTATAGGGAGATAGATCATGTCTTTGTACAGGCTTACTACAGCGGCCTGCGCTCCGTCGGACTGTGTACTCGGCATACAGCCAAACGGCTTGAGCGAGAGCACCATGTGGGCCAAATCTTTGTTCGAGTAGTAGATATTCTTGGCGATTTCGAGATGACCTTCGCCGCCGCCGGACCGCGAATTGTAGAACGGATGGCCGAGCCGCTGCATCTCGTACTGGTTGGCCAATTCATGCACCGTGCCGCCTATGGCGTGGCGTAGCCGATTGTATTCTCGGTCGAAGATTTTTTCGGCGACAGTCATCGCGGCGATCTTCTGACGAAACTTGAGTTCCTGTTTGAGACGGGTAACCGGGCGTGTCCACGGAGCGAACACCTCGCCTTCCTTGACGCCCTTGCGATCCTTAGTAGCCTGTTTGGCTTGATGGAGCATGTAGACGATCCAGGTTCCGATCGGTTCTACCAGCGCCTCAGCGCCCTCGCGCTCCAGAAAACGAAACATGTTGAAATTGCCATCCCCTTCGGTGGTCTGTGCCCAGAATTCGCCCGTGATCTTGACGATGGGTTTAGCCCGAAGCCGGTCTATTTCGATGGCGTCGAACCGGTCGCGGACGTGATGCAGCGCCTTGACATACTCGTCGCCGGCAAGCTGATCGGCAAATTTTCCGATATAGCCCGCATTGGGAAGATGTTTGAGCAAAAACGCCCATTTGCTGTCTTCTACTTCGAATCGTTTCTTGTTTTTGATAACGTCGTGCAGATAGTCGATACATTCCTCAAGGACGCGATCCGTTTCGCCCGGATTGACTTCATAAGGACGAATCTGGTAGGCCAGCGCAGTGACCATATCGCCGATGTTGAGCGCATTCAGGATGGCCATGAAAAAATCGAGGTTCATTTCGAGACCGGCCTCGACTTCGGCCTGATTCAACCCACCCGCCTGCTGAAACAGTTGAACGCGAAAACCGTCGAAACCGGAGTTTTTGAGCGCCAGTCGGTATTCGGCTTCGTACATCCCGAATCGGCATGGCCCGCAGGCGCCGGCGGTAAGAAAAATGTAATTGTCGACGATCTCTTCTTTGCTCATGCCGGACGCTTCAAGACCCTGAAGATACTGGACCACGTTTCCGACGGTAAAATAGGTGGGATTGCACTGACCGTTGTTGCCGTACTCTTTGCCGGTCTGAAACGCCGCAACGTTAGGGGTGGGCAGATACTCGCATTTGTAGCCCAACCCCTCGAACGCTCCGTGCAACAGGTGTTCGTGTTTCCAAGTAAGCCCGCCGAAAAGCAGCGTCGTATGCGCCCGCTGGGCTTTGGTAAACGGATTTTCCACAGGCTTTTTGAAGTGTTGCGAACGCTTTTCTTCCAGACCCGCTTCCTTCATCAGCCGAGCGCGTTCTTCGGCCAATGTTTGCTGGATAGGATCCGTCTGTTCCGTAAAAGGATCTATGGTCAAAAGCCCATTGTGATTGCCCGCCATACACCTGCCTCCTGCCGATTCCGGACTCCGAAACGGCTCTATGATATAACTGAGGATGATTGTCGTATTCGAAAACGAAGACGCTATGACATGATATTAAAATACGAGGCCCCCGCGCCATTGCAAAATTTTTACACCCGGCGGTCATGGAGACAGGTAAACGGTCATGGAGGGTTTTGCACGGTGTTTTAAACAAAGCGGGAGGGAGACGAAAAGCGGTTACATACCCCGACCTACCTCGACGGCCTTTGGAAGCGCGCGGCGAAACAGTTGAAGAATGACGGGCTTTTGGAGCAGGACGGTGATCACCTGCTCGGTCTGCTCTTCTTCTTCGTCAAAGTCGACTGTATGCCCGGTGATCATGAGAATCGGTTTACGGGGGGCGATATTTTTGATGGCTCTGGCAAGCAGAAAACCGTCCATTTCACGCATGACCGCATCGGTAATCACCACGTCGAACTGGCCCTTGTGGAACTTCTCCAGTCCTTCGACCCCGCTGGTCGCCGTTACCGTCTTATGATTGTCCTCTTCCAGATACCGCACGATCTGAGCCAGATGGACCGGATCGTCTTCCACGACCAACACGGAAAGCGGCGGCAACGCCCCGGCGCCCTGACCTTTGGCTTCCTGCATCAACGAGGATGCCGCTAACAGGAAACGGATACGGAACGTCGTGCCCTTGCCGACGGAGCTGTCGATTTCCAAGGTTCCCCGGTGTCGCTGGATAATACCAAAAACCATGGCAAGTCCCATGCCGGTTCCCCGCTCGCCCTTTGTGGAAAAAAAAGGCTCCAGACATTTTTCGCGGATTTCGTCCGACATGCCGATCCCTGTGTCCGAGACTTCCAGCACGGCCCGATTTTCATCGACACGGGTGTGAAACGTCAACGTGCCCCCTGTGGGCATGGCGTCGGTTGCGTTGAAAATGAGATTGATAAACATCTCGCGCAGATCGGCGTCGTCGCCTTCTATCGGCGCAATGTCCTGTAGATCGCGGACCACGGTAATCACGGCGCCTTGCTCACCGGCCTGCGTGCGCCACTTAGGCTCGGAGATATCGACCGCCTGTTCGATCACCTCGTTGAGTGAGACCGGCAACATGGTGTTGCCTTCTTCGCGTGGACGGTAAAAACCGCGCAACCGGCGAATGATATGGGTGGCGTCCTTGGCGGCGGTGTTGATGGTTTGCAGGTCGTGTAACACCTTGCTCCGATTGTCGAGCATTTTGGGAAACATGATCCACAATTCGGTGTACCCCAAAATGGCGGAAATGGCGTTGTTCACATCGTGTACCACACCGCTTGCCATCTGCCCCAGCGCGCGCAGACGCTCCTGTTGTATCATCTGTTTTTGGGTCGTCTGAAGTTCTTCGAGCGCTGCTTCAAGCTGGCGGTGGCTGCTTTGCAGATGTGTATACAACAGGGCGTTCGAGATGGCGATCGCGGTCTGTCCGGAAAAGGCGACGGCCACTCGCTCGTCTTCCTGATTAAACGGCGCAGCACTCGTATCGGAACTCTCCTTATCGATAACACCCAGCACACCGAGGATTTCGCCACCCGCCTTGAGTGGTATCGCCATCAGATGCCGACAAAGGCAAGCGCCTATCTGTCGGTCGATATAATTTTGAATCGTTCCCTGCCCGCTCTTCATCACACGGTCGATCAAAGGTTCGCCCGGACAGAACGTCATCCCCGCGTCTTCTTCCATGCCTACGCACGCAGTCACACAGTAAATGTCGGATTCCGTATCCTTGAGGAACAGAAAACTCGCCTTGAGTTCGAGTAGCACGCCAAGCCGGCTCAACGCCTCCTCGGCAAGACGGTCCACATCCAGCATTGACGAGACGGACATGCCGAAGTCGTAGAGCGTTTCGAGTTCGAGAATTTTACGTGTCAGCGTAAAATCTGCATTGTCCCGTATTCAGGTATCTGGAGACGATACATTCATGAGATTTCTGCCGGGGCGTTCGATTAAGGAAAGCGGGTTAACCCGCGGGTGTTGCGGTATTTTGAAAGATATGCGTAAAAAAGTCAAAGAAAATCGGAACCCTGTCGCCGATACTTGTGTTCGTTTCAAGTTTCCGGATGAATGGATGTATAAAGAAAAATCCGAAGTTCGAAGGGTGAAAATGGCTTTGCCTGGCCTCATCTTTACTTACGAAAACGTTTGGTCATCGGATGTATCCATACGCAAGGAGGTGTTTTATGGACCAGAAATACATCGATCTGTACGACGAATACACGCACAAGCCCTTGGATCGTGCCGAATTTCTGCGGCGTCTTGCCCTGCTTGCCGGTGGGGCGGTAGCGGCGTCCGCGTTGTTACCGTTGATCGAATCCGACTATGCACACGCGCAGACCGTCGCCACCGCAGACACCCGTATCGAGGCCGGAGCGACAACCTATCCGGGCAAAACAGGCGATATGAAGGCGTATTTAGCAAAACCCAAAGGTGACACCAAACGACCGGGTGTGGTGGTGATCCATGAAAATCGAGGGCTGAATCCCCATATCGAGGATGTCGCGCGCCGCGTCGCGGTCGCCGGTTTTCTGGCCATTGCGCCGGACGGGCTGTCTCCGCTCGGTGGAACCCCTGCCGATGCCGATCAGGCGCGCTCCATGTTTTAGGGGTCTGGACCGCGATGCGGCGGTGCAAAACTTCGCGGCGGCGGTTTCGTTTCTGAGAAGCCATCCCCAGTCCACCGGCAAAGTCGGGTGTGTGGGATTTTGTTGGGGCGGGGCTATGGCCAATCAACTTGCCGTGCATGCCCCCGATCTCAATGCCGCCGTGGCGTTTTACGGACGGCAGGCCGTGGCAGCGGACGTGCCCAAAATTAAGACCTCGCTGTTGCTTCACTATGCCAGCGAAGATCAGGGTATCAACGCGGGTATCGCCGAATACGAAGCCGCGCTCAAGCAAGCCGGAAAAGAGTATACGATCCACATGTACGAAAATACGCAACATGCGTTTCACAACGATACGTCGGAGGCTCGTTACAACGCGGCGGCGGCAAAACTGGCATGGGAACGGACGATTGCTTTTTTCAACGCCAAACTGAAATAGCTTATCGCACCTCTTCCGGATCCGAATCGTCGGTTTTTACACCGTAAAGCAGAAGGAGTCCGATAACAAACATGACGGTGACGGACAGCACCGCCGGACGCTGATTGCCGCCGTAGAGCCGTGAGATTTCTCCGAACAGCAATGGTCCCATGATCGCGGCGGACTTTCCTACAAGCGCGTACAGGCCGAAATACTGGTTTTCCTCGCCTATGGGTACAAATCGGGCATAAAACGCACGCGACGCCGCCTGCACGCTGCCAAGTCCCAACCCGGCCACGATGCCCACCGCCCAGTACTGCGTGGGGGTCTGCACAAAATAGGCGGCGGTTGTAACACCGCACCACAGAAAAAGCGAGACGGTCACCACAAATTTGGGACCCCGCGTGTCGGTAGGTTTGGCCATGAGCGCCGCCCCTGCCAGCGCGGAAAACTGGACCAGAAGAAACAAAATAACCAACTGTCCCGTCTCCATCCGTAGTGTGGTGGCGGCAAATACCGACGAAAAGATCAGCACCGTCGTCACGCCGTCCTCGTAGAACAGATAAGCGATCAAAAACCACCGCGCGTTCGGACGACGCCAGAGTCTTGCCAACAGTGTCCGGGTGGTGTCGAACCCTTTGCGGGCCGCCTCGAAAAATCCCACGGACGCTCCTCGTTCCGAGGGCAGATAGAGAAAAGCCGGCAGCGAAAACAGTGCAAACTGAACCGCCACCAGCAGCCATATCGGTTCCGGGCGCAATGGTTCGGTAAACGGCATTGCGGCCATGAGCGCCACGATGGAGCCGGCATATCCGATGGCAAAACCCCATCCCGACACCCGCCCTTCCATGTGGGAAGGGACGATTCGGGGTAGATAGGCGTTGTAGAAGACGATGCCCCCCTCCATGCCGATGTTGGCGAGCACCGCCAGCACAAAGGCGGTCAGGACCATACCGGGTTCGAGCAGTGTAAACCCGGCAACCATGAGAACGGTCAGATAGGTAAACCCCATCCAGAAGGGTTTGCGCAATCCGCCCGCATCGGCGATCCCGCCCAGATACGGCGCGGTGAGAGCGACGATGAGCATGGAGACCGAACTGACGCGCCCCCACCACACGTCCCCCATTCCATCTTCGTTGCCGACAAGCACCTTTGTAAAGTATGGGGCGAAAATCGTCGTCGTAATCACCGCCGAATAGGAGGAGTTGGCAAAGTCGTAGAGACACCACGAGGCGATGGAGCGGCGTGTATTCATGATACACCCGTCATCAGCCGCAGAACGGCGGCTTCGTCGGCATCGCCGCGCGACAGCATCCCGGCGATGCGGCCTTGGCGAAGCACGAGGATGCGGGTAGACAAGTTAAGGATTTCGGGGAGTTCGCTCGACGCCAGCACGACAGTTCCGCCGTCACGCGCAAACCGGTCGATCAGCGCGTGCATCTCTGCTTTTGCGCCCACATCCACCCCGCGCGTAGGTTCGTCGATAAGAAGGATACGACAGTGTGACGCCAGCCATTTTGCCAAGACCAGCTTTTGCTGGTTTCCACCCGACAGATGCACCGTTTCGGTGTCAAGGGACGGCGTGCGGACCTGAAGCCGGTCTGTATAATCCCGCGCCATGCGTGTTTCCGCATCCGAATTTACAAAACCCCACCGGGCGAGGCGTTCCAGCGTCGGAAGCGAGATATTGTCCCGGACTCCCATCGAAAGCACCAGCCCGAATCGTTTGCGGTCTTCGGGAACCAACCCGATGCCAAGCCGCATGGCTTCCCCCGGATGGGGGATAGACACGGGTTTTTCTTCTACCCAGATACGACCGGCGGCGGCCGAGTCCAGCCCAAACAGAGCTTGCAGTGTCTCTGTGCGCCCGGCGCCGATCAACCCCGCCAACCCCAGTACCTCGCCGCTGTTAACCCGGAAGGAAAGGTCCTTACATCTGCCGGGACTGGAAAGCCCTTCGACACGAAGCATCTCGCGTCCCGGTGCGGTCTGCAAATGGGTCGGAAAATAATCGTCGAGCGAACGCCCGATCATCCGGTGGATCAGTTCGGTTTCGTCCGTTTCGGATACCAGACCGGTGGAAATGTGGAGACCGTCGCGTAGCACCGTCACGCGGTCGCACAGACGAAAGACCTCTTCCATCCGATGCGAGATGTACAATAGTGTAACCCCTCGGCTTTTGAGCCCCATCATTTGTTCGAAAAGCCGTTCGGCTTCTATGTGTGACAGGCTGCTTGTCGGTTCGTCGAAGACGATGACCTGCGCGCCGCTGTTTACCGCTGCCGCAATCCGGACCAACTGTTGTTGCCCCACCGCCAGTTCACCTACCAGAACCCGTACATCCAGTTGGACGCCGATTCGGTCCAGTGCTTCGCAGGCGCGCTTTTCCAAACGATTACGCAACAGAAAACCCGACCGGTCGGGCAAAGCACCTAGAAAAAGATTTTCGGCGACCGACAGGTTTTCGCAGAACACCATCTCCTGATGGACGATGCCGATGCCCATGCGGAGCGCATCCGCGGGGTCGGACAATCGCGCGGGCCGGTCGGCAACGACCAGTTCTCCTTCGTCATGCGGATAAATCCCGGCCAGTATTTTGCCAAGCGTGCTCTTGCCGGCGCCGTTTTCGCCTACAACGGCGTGACAGGTTCCCTGCTCCACGTCGAACGTCACATCGTGTAGTGCCGTCACGCCCGGAAAGCGTTTGGATATGCCGCGAAACCGGATATATGACATAACCGACCCGCAGGCTATTGGAGGAGATGTTCGGGGACGTCGGAGAATCCCCATCCTTTGAGCTTTTTCGCCCACTCACGGATATTTTCCATGGATACGCGCTCCAATGCCATGGGGTTGATGATCGGAACGTCTTTTTTCAGGTGCACCTTGTCCACGATCAGCCGGACCGACTCGTATCCCCACAGATAGGTCGGTTGCGCCCACAGCACCGGCGCAATACCCTTTTCTATATAAGCCAGTTCGGGCGGAAGTCCGTCTACGGATACCACTTTGATCTTTTCCGAATTGAGATCGGTGAGCAGCGTCTGGGTAAACAGCGCCCAACCGCCGACCATGGCCCAGCCGCCAAGATCCGGATACGCATTGTTTACGCGCACCACCTCCGCCGCGGCATCCTGCGGGGTTTCGACATGATAAAACGTCCCCGCGACGGTCATGTCGGGATGCTGCTGTGCTTCCAGCATCGCGCCTTCCACCCGTTTGCGCAGGTTGGGGGCATTCTGGTTGCCGGCAAGGATGGCGACCTTGCCTTTTCCACCCATAAGCGCCGCCAATTCGGCCATGACCGCGCGTCCCATCTTGATGTCATCTACGCCGTAATAAGCGAATCGTTTCGAGTCCGCCGCGTCGCTATCAAACGTTATGACCGGCACACCGCGCGCCACCGCATCGTCGATGGCTCCGGTGACTTTGGCGGCATCCGAACAGGAGATAAGTACGGCATCGACGCCGTCGTTGACCGCTTGGGCGATCCGTTGCGCCTGCACCTGGCCGTCTTCGGTGGGCGGTGTGCGCCAGTCGATCACGATCTCGATACCGTGCTGGGTGGACAATTCTTTTGCCGCCGCCTCCGCGCCGGTCCGAGCAGACAAAAACACCGGATTGACCGAACTCTTGGCGATCATGGCGATGGTAAGCCGGTTGTCTTGCGGTGTGGGTGTTTCTCCCCCGCAACTTGCCCCAAAACACAACACTGCACACAGCCATACAAAACGACGCCACATATCCACTCCTTTCTTTATCCCGCTTCGCTTTTCAAACGCTCGGTAAGCCGCTGTTTGGTCTGATCCAAAACCACGGCCACCACGATGGCGCAACCGATGAGGATCCACTCGTAATTCTGGTCGAAGTGAAGTGTGCGTATCGACTGCCGGATAAGGACGATCAGTGTCGCGCCCAGCATAGCGCCTATGGCGCTGCCACGTCCACCGCGAAGACTTGCGCCACCCACTACCGCCGAAGCGATCACGTACAGTTCGTAGCCTGTCGCATCCGCGCAGGAGGCCGAACCGTAGTAGCTGCTGCCGATAAAAGCGGCCATGCCGGCGGTCAGACCGGAGACGGCATACACGCCGATCAGGATGCGGTCGATATGTAAACCGGCGTAGCGACTGGCCTCCACGTTGCCCCCCACGGCAAAGATATGTCGGCCCATGACAGTCCGCGCCAGATACACCGCCCCCACACCCGTGACCGCCAGCATGACCAGCATAGGGATGGGATATAGTGCGTCCGAGCCGGCGGTCCACTTTACCGTGTCCGTCAGGCTCCGGGGCAACAATACGCTCTCCGCCTTGCTGGCGACAAACGCGATACCCCTAAACACCCACATGGTTCCGAGCGTAACGATAAACGGATGCACACGCAGACCGACCACCATGACGCCGTTGATCAGCCCGCACGTCAGCCCGATCCCCACGCACAGCGCTCCGCTGACCAGCACATCCGGTGTGCCGCCGAAACCGCCTGTGGCACGGAGTACCAGCGCAGTTATGACACCAGACAAAGCATAGACGGATCCTACGGAAAGATCGATCCCGCCGGAGATGATGACAATCATAGCGCCGACAGCCATGATGACGAAAAAGCTGGCATCCGTGGCCGTCTGCATCAACGTATAAGGATTAAGAAAATTATTTACAGGGACGCCTGTGATCCGGTCCGGATGAGAACCGGCAAACAGCGAAAGAATCGCGCCAAGCAACAGAATAATCCAGAGTAACCCTGCCTGTTGCGACTTGATAAGAGACCGGAGCATAGCCGGGGCGTTCAGGTTTTCTGTGCCTGCTGGCGAGCCGAGACTGTCGCCCGCTTTTGAGCGGCGTATGTAGTGGTCTCTCGCTGCCAGTACAGATCGCGGGACGTCTTCCGGCGGCGCGGCGGCGTGCCAAAACCGAAGATAAACGCCCTGCGGGGCGTCTCGGTCCGATTGGGACCGGCATAGTGCAGGGTACGGCTGAAATGGAAGGTCGCTCCGGCGGGGAAAAGCGGACAGGCCACGGCCCCGGAGAGATCCGCTGCGCCGTCGTCCACTTCGAGGGCATGGATTTTGGGATTGTAACCCACATGGTGATGTGGCAAAATATCGAGTCGGTGAGATCCAGGAATAAACTGCATACACCCATTCTCGATCGTAGCATCCTGAAGCGGCATCCAAACGCCAAGGGCATTGTAATCGAAATCGGGAGACCAGTACGCCTCGTCCTGATGCCAAGGAGTCTCGCTTCCGTAATGTGCCGGTTTGAGAATCGCATGCGACCCCTGAAACACCGCCTCGGGGCCAAGAAGTCGTTTTGATACGGCCAAGGCATTGGCTTCGTACAGCGTATTTTTAAGCGCAGGAGCGTAGCGTAGCGGATCGAGTATCTGCGGAAGCGTCGCTACCACGTCCTCCTCGTCCGTCCCCGCAAGGTCAAACTCCATACCCTCCTCGCGTCCTGCACGCCGAGCAAACATCTCGTCGTATGTCGACCGTATCCGCTCTATTTCTTCATCGGTCGTAATGCGGTCGATGGACAAAAACCCGTTGGCATGAAAAAAAGCGACCTGTTCGTCGGAAACGGTGATGGTAGGGAAGGGCATTGGAGATTTTGGATTTTGGATTGGAAAGATCTGGGGCGACTTTGCAAAAGTACACCGCCGCTACGGTAAATCAAGCGTTTTTATCACGGGCTGACAATTGCATTGACGGTGTAGCAAACCTTGCTACCTTACTACCATGATCGCATCCTTTACAAGTAATCGCTCTTTGACACACCCGCCGATTTATTCGGGAGGATGGTAGGGCGTGATTGCGTCGCTTGTCTTTACCGAAGGGGATGTCGCCTGACTTTGTCCTATTGCGGGGTATTTCTTTCTCAGGATGGTCTCTATGTCTGCATGGCGGGAAGAGTGGCTTGTCGGATCTCGCGGAGTATATCACGGTCGTATCGGTGGTGTATGGGATTGTGTAGGTGCGCAGGAGGATAGCGTTTCGGATATTCTGCGTCTGCCCGACCGCTTGGTGGCCGCCGCATCCGGAGGCAGTGGGCTGTGGGAATGGCGTTTTGAGACGGACGGATGGGTACAGCTTCACGACGAGACACTTACCGAGGTATTGGCTATCGCGGCCATAGAGGGGGATCCGGGGATTGTGGCCGGGTCGCCCTTCGGTGTCGCCGTTGCGCAACGCGACCAGCTGGGCGCTGTGCGGTGGACCCACCTGTCGGACAAACTGCACGTCGCCGAACGGTTTACCAACGCGATCCTGGTCGATCCCGGCAACCCGTCGTGCTGGCTCGTCGGAACCGAGACGGGCGTGCTGGTGGCGCACGACGCCGGGACAACATGGGAACGCACGAGCCTCATGGATACCCCGGTGCGCACGCTGTTGCACGCCCATGGCCTCTTCTGGGCCGGAACCGACCGCAAGGGCGTATGGTGTAGCCAGGACGGTCTGCGCTGGGATCCGGCAGGTCATACGATAAAACACAGCCCCGTCTATCGTCTCATTCCATGGGAAGATCGTCTCATCGCCGCGACCGGGGACGGCGTCGCTGTGATGGACGGTCAGGGCGGCTGGCCGCTGACCGGCCCTGCCATGCTGTGTTCCGGCGTGGCCGTAGACCCGTGGCATCCGTCATGCTGGGTATCCGGCGGCGCACCCGGCGGTCTGTGGTACACCGAAGATGCTGGGATCATATGGCGGCAGATACCCGGGTTTGCCTTCGTATGGACGGTTCTTCCTCCCGAAAGGCGCAGGAGGTGAACGAAGAAACGTACCGCCGCGAGGTGGACGAACGTGCCCGCAACATCGTCGAACATGCCGCGCAACGCCCAGCCTTCGGCATGTGGGACGCGCACGCTCCGCTGATGCTCGATCTCCATGCGGACCGGGTTACGGACGCCATACGTCAGGGGTTGGAGACCCGCACCTCCGGACCTGCCGGACGCCGTACCGGTGGTCCGTTTCATATCCTGCCCTGTATGGCGCTTTTGGCACGATGGTCGGACAGAATTTCCGAGGAAGGCGTAGAAATCGTCAAGGATTTCATGACCAAGGGGGTGATAGACCGGGGCAACACCGAAAACCACTGGCTTATGTACTATACCGGAAACCTGCTCGCTGCCGAACGATGGCCGGATGCGGAGATGTGGAACGGGCTTTCTTCCGCCGCCATGCGTGCCGAAGCGACGCGGTGGATTCTCGGCATCATCGACCGCACGGCGCGTTGCGGTCATCACGAATACGACTCGCCCCAGTACCATATCGAACACATGGTTTCGATGATTCTTCTGGCGGACCATGCAAACGATCCGCATACGCGAAGACAGGCCCGCCAAGTACTGGATCTTTTTGTGGCCGACATGGCGCTCGAACATTTTTACGGCACTTGGGCGGGCGGTCACAGCCGAGAGGGCTACCGCGAAAACACGTGGACGCGGACCGGCACTTCTCCTGTTCTCCACTATCTGTATTTTGGGGGCGAGGCGTTTGATCCGCGCTATCATACGCACGGGTTCGGCCTCATCGCCGCTACGGCGCATTACCGTCCGCCGGCGCTGTTTGCCGATATGGCGTGGGACCGTTCCACGCCGTATGTCGTCAGAAAGACGAAAGCGCCGCGCACCCTGTACCGATGTGTGGAGCGCGACCCCGATCCGGTGCGCAAATACACCTACATGAGCCGGTCTTTTGCACTCGGTACGACACAGACCGGCCTGCCTGGTCAGTACGGCGGTCCCATCGATCTGGTGTCATGGGATTTGAGTTGGCGAGGCCCCCGCAATCAAGCCAAGATCGTATGCAACCATCCGTATCGGCACGCCGACCGGTTTAGCGCCTTTCTGGTTCCCTATCCGCAACATGCCGGACGGCTGATCGCTACGGGAAAACCGTATCTTCAATGGAGCGACCGGTTGTTTGGCGCCTCGCCATACGAACGTCTGATGCAACACGAAGGTACAGCGATCGCCGCGTACCAGATTCCGGCGGATGACGAAACGCCTTTTGTCAATCTGTTTCTACCCAAAGGAACCGCCTATGTGGAGCAGGGCGGCTGGCTCATGGGCGACATGGGCGATTTCTACACCGCCTTATACCCCGTAGGCCCGTACACTTGGCATGAAATCCGAGAGGCAAACAATTCGAGCATCATGGTGGTGGGCGAAGGCGATCAGATCGACGGCTGGCTGTTGCGGATAGAGACGCGGCTGCCGGGGCTGATACTCGAAGCGGTGGAGGCGTCGGATGTGGCGTCGTTCGAGGATTTCCGCGTGCGGCGTGCGGCGCTTCAGCCCGATCTGAGCCGATGGGTCGAGGCGGGCCGTATTGCCATCGAGACGATTGTGGGGCATCGGTTGGAGATGTTTTACGACGGTCCGCATCGTATAGACGAAAAGGTGATCGACTATGCCGCGTATCCGCTGTACGACGCGCCCGGCGTAGAAGCCAAACTTTATACCGGAAAAATGACGTTCAGTCGTGGCGACGAGAAAGCGGAACTGGATTTTCGCGTCGATCCGTCGGCTCCGTTGCTTCCGATGCGGGTGATCGGGTAAGAAACGAAATCCCGATATCGTCCTTGCCGGGCAGTAACTATGAACCGTCTTTTTATCCTCTCATGGTTTTTGTTGGTCTGGTTTGCAGATGTCGGTTTTGCGCAGGATGCATCGGTCGATCTTGCCGGAGGGTTTACGCATGCCCCGGATGCAAGACGTCAAGCGCTTACCGGGGTCCGGATTCGTTTCGGAAGACTCATATTGCGTCCGGAAGCCCGCTATGCCGATAGCCGGGACCATGGCCCCATGGTCATTGCCGGAGTAACGGTCGGGTTTGCTCCAACGATGGGCGCTGCCCGTGTGCGGCCTTATTTGTTTACCTCTATCGGCTATGCGGTTGCGCCGGAAGAAGGGGATGAGTCGCCGTTGATCGGGGGTGGGTTGGGGATCGGAGTCGGGGGTGACGTTACGTTTTCGCAGAGGCGCGCTATGAGAGATTTACCGCACCAAGATACAGTTTCTACAACTCCAGTGGCAGCCGTGCTTGGCTTGGGTGGGTGATAGGCATCAGATTGGGCGATGGGTAAAGAGGGGGTCTTCGCTGCCATTCACCCTACGGAGTCAGGTCGTCCCACTCGACATCGGCACCCAGCCGTTGGAGATTTTCGACAAAGCGCGGGTGCGCCCGCTGGATCGACTCCGCTCCTTTGATAACGCTCGCGCCCGGAATACTGGCGGCGACCATGTACAGCGCCACCGCCGCCCGGATGATATACGGCGCCTCCACCACGGCCGGACGTAGCGGACGATTGCCAAAGACGATGATCCGGTGTGGGTCGCAGGTCACGACATGTGCGCCGTATTTGGTCAGTTCGGGAATCCACGAATACCCGCCGTCATAGACCTTGTTCCAGAACATCATTATCCCATCGACTCGGGTAGCCAGCGCGATCATGAGCGGCAGCAGGTCCACCGGAAAATACGGCCACGGGGCCGCTTCGATACGCGGCAGCAGGTTGGCCGTATAAGGCGCTTTTACCCGAAATGATTGATCCGGCCCGACGATTGCGGTATGGCCGTCGTATCGGACATGGACGCCGAGTTTGTCGAACGAGCGGTTTATAAGATCGAAATGATGAGGCAGTGCGGTCTCGACCTTTACCTCGCCGCCGGTGATCGCGCCAAGCGCCAGAAACGTGGTTATCTCGTGGTGATCGGGCGAAATCGACGTTTCCGTCCCGTGAAGCCGGTCCACCCCCCTGATCCGCAGTAGGCTCGACCCGACGCCTTCCACATCTGCCCCCATACGTATCAGAAACTGACACAGATCTTGTACATGCGGCTCGCTGGCTGCGTTGATAAGGGCCGACTCGCCTTCGGCCAGTGCGGCGGCCATCAAAAAATTTTCGGTCGTCGTCACCGACATGTAGTCCTGCCAGAGCCGCCCTCCTCGGTAACGTCCGGACATCGTCAGTCGTATAGGCTCTCCGGTGGAGACCGTCGCGCCGAAGACGTGTAGGGCTTCCAGATGCGGATCGAGTTCGCGCGAGCCGAGCGCGCACCCTTTGGTATTCGAACACTCGAGCGTTCCGACACGGCGGAGCAGGGCAGGAAGCAGCAACACGGCGGACCGCATGCCTTCCGGCAGCGCGACACCTTCCAGTGTATCGCGAAAATGGCTATGATCGACCCGGAGTACACCCTCTTCCCGGTCCCATTCGATTTGCGACCCCATCGTCTCAAAAAAATGCACCAGCTTCTGGACGTCCGTAATGTTCGGTACGTTGCGTAATATGACCGTCTCGTCGGTCAAAAGTGTCGCGCAAAAGATCGGCAACACCGCGTTTTTATTGCCCGACGGCGTGATACTTCCGGAAAGGGGCTTACCCCCGTGTACGCATAAACTGGCCATATAGCTTATAACTGTTCCGTCGTCTGTTTTTGTCTCTGTTCCGAGTCTCCCGCCAGATCGAACGCGCGTTCGGAACAGGTTTGACGCGCGTTTTCCAAGGCCGTCTGCGTGATCTTGACAAAATGGCTGCCCGGTTCCGTACTCCATAACCGGTTGTAGGCAGTCATCTCCTCGTCCGAAACGTCCCGAAAGACAAACAGTGCATCGATCAGAAAAGTGGCGGTCAGTCCCTCGCTCAACTGCGCCTCCATGGTGGCGAGCGTAATTTCCAGCACATCCACATCGATCGAATCTTATTTCAAGATAGTCGGAACAAGGGTCAAATACGTTCGCATCGTATTGGCTACCAGAGCGGAGGCCGTTTCCATCTTGCCGGTCACCGAACCGCATTCCTGCATCAATTCCAGACGGGTGTCGGACGGTGGTTCCCGTTCCAGTCGAGTGGCAAACGCCTCACGCGCCGCCTCCGCCTCGCGCGTCCTTGCGGCCCGCTCCAGCGTGCGCATTCTGTCCGCCGTCGGTGTGTCGAGATTTTTTAGCAGTGCGGCGGAGGCGTCCGGACTATAGCTGGCCATCAAACGCGACCGGATTTCGGAGAGAATATACTCTGCATCGTATGCTTTGAGCAGGATATCGGCAAGCTGCCGCTGCTGGACATCCGTAAAAATCTTTTGGGGTTCGGACGTTTCTTCGCGTATATGATCGGGAAGCTGCAGGATCTCCTCGCGAAGCCCCGACATTTCCAACAGCCTGTCGATCCGGCGTTCCGGCGTTGCGGCCTGTCTACCGCAACCGGCAAGCGCAAGCATGAGAACACAAAAAAAAGCATCCGTCCGAATGAGTTCATATTCGTCTATATGGCGTTTCCGGCCTTTATAAGTCAAGACATTCTACCCTTGGTAAAGAACAGACATTACATTGAAGCCTCCCACGCAGCCTTCCGAAGGCAGCTTTACGCCTTCCACCTGCGGGGAGTCTTCGACAGTAAAATATTTTGATTGTTTGGAGTGAGCTCGTTTACCTTGCAGCCATTGCTGCGCAATGGCTGCAAGGTATGCACTCGCTGTTCTGTTCATTAGTCCATTGACATTTCCTATCTTTCGGAGGCGCTGTGCATATTCTCCTTACCAACGACGACAGTCATCGCTCCCCTTTGCTCTCCCTTTTGCTCGAGTATCTCAAAACCCTCGGCGACGTCACCATTGTCGTTCCTATGGAGGAACAAAGCTGGACGGGAAAGAGCATGACTCGTTTTCGTCCCCTGTATGTGGATGAAATCCTGCTGAATGGCACGCGTGCCTTTTGCGTAGATGGAACACCGGCGGATTGCGTCAATCTGGGTCTGCATCATCTGGTTCCCCAAAAACCGGACATTGTGGTTTCGGGTATCAATATCGGACGCAATACGGGGGTGGGTTTCGCCCTATCGTCGGGAACGGTGGGCGCGTGTTTGGAAGGCAACATCGCAGGAATACCGGGGATCGCCATTTCTCAAGATCTGGAGCATGAGGTCTATATGCACTGGGGTGGCCACCGGTCTTTTCTGCCGGAGACGGTCGAGCGACTCGGAACCGGTCTTGTCCCTCTGTTGCCCCGTCTTGTGGATCATCTGCTGAGCGGTCGTCTGGAGCCGTTTGTCACATGGAACGTCAACCTGCCGGTCGATCTTTCGCCCGACTGCCCGCTGGTCCACACCGTTTTGGGACATTCGTTTTACGATTCGTGTTTTGAAAAACAGGGCGCCCGGTATCGGCACAATTTGAAGGTTTACCATGCCGACGAACGCCCTATGTCTGACGGGGTAGTCATTCGAGAGGGAAAAGCAAGCTTGACTCGGATCGACATGAGAGATTTAGGACAACAGATCGAAGGATAAATATCCCGTATATCGCGTAATCCGGGGGTGTAACGTTCCGTTTCGGTTCCACGGGCGATCCAGCAACGCTACCGGTGTCGCCATGCTGTAGGCAAGAAACGTCGCCATGTCGAGCGAATCTTCTATGGCCAGACGAAATCGGCGGTTGGAAAATTCTTCAAGCGAAACCGCCCGACGGTCCATAACAAATCGACGATATTTATCGACGACGACAAACTCGTGGTACGCGACCCTGTGCCTATCGAGCCATGCGACGGATGCCTCGATGGCGCGGGTGGGGCGGCCCGTGACGACGGCGATCTCAACCCCCCTCGATGTCCATTGTCTCAGCGTTTCGATGTTTTCTCCGATAGGCGGAATCTTGAGCAGTTCCTCCGACGAGTGAAACATTCCGAAAACCGTATCGAGTTCTTCTCGGCTCAACCCACAGGACACGCCAAGATCGAAAGTCGAAAGCGACTCATAGGCGACGCACCGACCCAACCGCCGCTCGACCAACCTCAGAAACGCCCGTGTTGAATGACAGAGCACATCATCCATATCGACATAGACGGCGTGGGCATCCATGAGATCGGGGGTCATGGGCTTATTTCAGCAACGTCATACGGTACGTCGCGGAAAAACCCGTATCCGTGACGATCCGATACAAATAAAGACCGCTCGATACGTTTCGTCCTTTCCCGTCTATCCCGTCCCAAGCTACCCGGTATCTCCCCACCGTTTGTACACCGTCCACCAAACGGATCACCTCCTGTCCGAGTATGTTGTATACGATCAGCCGTACATGCGTCCGGCGCGGCAGATCATAGGAGATTTCCGTAGACGGGTTGAAGGGGTTGGGGCGATTCTGTTTCGCAAACACGACGGGTGGAGCGGAAACCCGGCGTGACGTTCCCGACAGACGAACGGCGACCGCCCCACCTTGACCGGCGGCCAGTATGGCCTCTTCGATCCGCACTTCGGCATTTTCCACTTCGGGGTCGATTTCTATGGGCAGATACAGCAACGGACTTTGACCTGTCCGGACAACGCGGCCTTCGAGGCTGTAGACCAACAGGGTCAGTCTTCCTTCTCGGTTCGCGTACTCCATCTTCATGTCGGCCAGACGCTCGCCCGGTTCAGGCCCAAGAAATCGTATCCCCTTTTCCGGATAGCGTATCCCGATCTGCACACCAGCAAGATTTCCCTCGTTCCGTACAAACACCGGAATCCTCAGTCGTCCGTCTTCCCCGTTTTGCTCCTCTCCCAAGGTCACCTCCGCTACAGCCGCGTCACCCGCTACCGGGCGAGTCACCAACCCCAGAATCCGATGGATCACGGCGATTACGTCCAACACATCTAACTTATTATCTGAAAAAAGGTTAGATCGGAAAAAAGGCTGGGTTTCGGGTATGGGAGCCGTCTGGCGTCCGAGGATAACGTTAACAAGCAAGACGACGTCTCGTACGTTGATGACGCCATCACCATTGACATCCCCGACCGACTGCCCGATCGCCTGTACAATCACATCGAATACCGGCGTGGATGGATCACTGCTCGAAATGGAAAGTGTATCCCTAACTGCGCCGATGTCCGGCGGTTCAAACGTAATCGCAACTTTACCGGTGTCACCGGGAGCGAGCGTGAGCGTCACATCCGGAACCCCGAACAGCGGGCTGTCTTCTATACCGGTGACGTGAAGACTTTCCGCTCCTGTGTTGACGATCCACAAAGTATCCGAGATCGTCGTTCCAAGCACCGCTCCACCCATGTCGAGCGTCGCAGGTAATACCGTAATCTCCGGTTTATCGGAATCGGCATGGATGACGACATGCACCGTCGCGGTAGACGTGGAAATCGTGTCGCCTATCGTATAGGTAAACGTATCGACTCCATTGAAGTTCGGGGCGGGCGTGTAGGTAACGGTCGTGTCCCCCGGATCAATAGATACCATCCCATGCATACCCTGTGTAACTTCCTTGATCTTCAAAGGGTTCGTGGTAAAGTTATTGTCGTTTTGCCCGGGAAAAAGGGTCACCGCTTCGTCTTCGTCCGTTTCAAGATCGTCGTCTATCGCTTCCAAGGTGGACAGCCAATCTACGATAAATCCGCCGGTAGCGGTCGTAAACCCACTCCCATCGCGGGGCGTGGCGTTTAGCAGGGTGATATGCGCCGGGGTTCCGCCGTTTGTATCGTTAGCGACAAGATATTTGCCAGAGGTAGGAACGACCTGAAACTTCAACCCCGTAAACGTCGCATCCAATGCAGTGTGATTGATCGTAAACGCCGCACCCGCCGGAGAGTAGTTTCTGAATACGACACGGTCGAACCGCGTGATCGTTCCTCCGTTGATCGTAAGAACAACATTGTCCAATGTCATGCGACCCACATTTACACCCGTGGTCGTGATGGTACGACCGTTTCCGAAAATCGTCGGTGCAACGGCTCCGGACGTAATCATCTGTCCCGTGATCACCATATTGCTGTTCAGTATGATGCCGCCCGGCGAATCGTTTTCAAATGCCACATTCTTGAAAAAGGCGTTGTTTACACCCGGAGAACTGAACGTCACCGTCTGAGGGTTCACCCCCACAAACTCAAACCGCGCACCCGGTGTGCCCGGCTGTATCGTCGCTCCGTTGAAATCCTCGGTAAAATTGCCATGTAGACGGATCACACCCTCGGTCAACGTGTTACGCGCGCTCGAAACAGCACGTTGCCAAACACCGTCAACGTATCGGCGCTGTTGGTCAAAATCAGATGAGGAGCCGACGAGGAGTTCGCCTCCACCGTAAGGTTGCCCTTCATTCTCAAATCATGACCGTTCAGCGTAAGCGAAGTGTTCGCCGCGATAAACAGGTGGTTGGTAGACGACTCGAGCGTAAACCCCTCGATCATCGTCACAGACCCGTTGATCCGGGTGTTGACCACATTGTACGTCCCCTCGTCGATATCCGGCAGACGAACGCTAAAGTAGACCTCGCTTGTGCCCGTCTGTGTAAGCACCGCGTCCTCTTCGAGTTTTAGCTGACCCTTGATAAACACATCGGTCGCCAACGTAACCCCTGCCGTATTGAAAATGGCCACATTCTTGAAAAAGGCGTTGTTTACACCCGGAGAACTGAACGTCACCGTCTGGGGGTTCACCCCCACAAACTCAAACCGCGTACCCGGTGTACCCGGCTGTATCGTCGCTCCGTTGAAATCCTCGGTAAAATTGCCATGTAGACGGATCACAGCCTCGGTCAACGTGTTACGCCCTCGAAACAGCACGTTGCCAAACACCGTCAACGTATCGGCGCTGTTGGTCAAAATCAGATGGGGAGCCGAGGAGGAGTTCGCCTCCACCGTAAGGTTGCCAAGTACCGTAAGCGTATGGCCTCCCAGCGTAAGCGAAACCCCAGCCCGGATGGTTACATTATTAAACGTTTGATCGGAACTTAGTGTAAGGGGGCTTGTAACGACCAGATCTCCCTGCGCGTGTGACGTACTGCCGGAGAACAGGACAAAAACCGCGCAGAAAAGCCACAGAAACACGCCGATAGTACGCATATCGTTCTCCTTGAAAGCGAATCGAGCGTTTTGGTATGGCCGGATAGCTTTTTAGAGCCTATCGGATAGGCTCTTATCCTTTTACTACGATATTGAGTAGACGATTGGGTACAAAGATGACTTTGATCACCTCGCCGGTTTCGGTCCACGACCGTACACGCTCGCTGGCAAAGGCGGCCTGCTCGACCCTTTGTTGATCCGCATTCGGTGGCAGCAAAACCTGATCGCGCACCTTACCGTTTATCTGCACCACATAGGGGATGGTTTCCTCCACGATCAGTGTTTCGTCGTACGCGGGCCATGCGGCGTCGCAGATCAACCCTTTTTCTCCCATCCGGCTCCACAGCTCTTGCGTGATAAACGGGGCAAACGGGCTGGCCAGTTGCAGGAGACGGACAAGCGCGGCCCGATGGTGGGTTTCGTGATCCTGAAGACCGTTGAGTAGTTCCATCAAACGGGCGATGGCGGTGTTATACTGAAGCGTTTGGAGGTCTTCGGTTACGTCTTTGGTTTTTCGGTGGAGCAGGGTCAACAGACGGCGGTCGGTGATTTGGGCGTCCGAAAAGGCGGTCTGCGTACCATAGCGCCACAGACGGTCGTAAAATCGGCGTACGCCGTTGATCCCTGAATCACGGAAATCCCCGCCTTCCTGATAGGGTCCGAGAAACATCAGGTATGTGCGGAAGGTGTCGGCCCCATACGCTTCGAGATACTGATCGGGATTGACGACATTGCCTTTGGATTTGCTCATCTTGGCGCCGTCTTTGATCAGCAGACCGTGCGCGCGGAACTTTTGGAATGGCTCTTCAAACGAAACGAGTCCCATGTCTTTCAGTGCCATGGTGATAAACCGGGTGTACATCAGATGTAGTACCGCATGTTCGTTGCCCCCGATGTACATGTTGACCGGGAGCCATTTCTCGGTCAATTCCAGATCGAACACCACGTCGTTGCAATCCGCGCTCGGATACCGGAAGAAATACCATGCCGAGTCGAGAAAGTTGTCGTTTACATCGGTTTCGCGCTCTGCCGGACCGCCGCACGTTGGGCAGGTGGTTTTTACGAATGCGGGGTCGCGTCCCAACGGGCTTTTTCCGGAGCCATCGGGTTTGAAGTCTTTGAGATACGGCAGAACCACAGGTAGCTGCTCATCGGGGGTGGGTACGACGCCGCAAGCCGCGCAGTATATCATCGGGATCTGCGGTCCCCAGTACCGCTGTCGGCTGATACACCAGTCGCGCAATCGGTAGTTGATCTTGCGTGTTCCGACGCCGCGTTCTTCCAGATAGTCGATGACGCGAGTTTTGGCTTCCGTGCTGTTCACGCCGTCGAACAGACCGCTGTTAACCATCGTGCCTTCGCCGACAAAGGCTTCGGACAGCGGCGCATCTGCATCTGAATCGGCGATCACCCGGACGATCGACAGACCGAATTTTACGGCAAACTCGAAATCGCGTGCATCGTGCGCCGGAACCGCCATGATGGCTCCGGTTCCGTAAGTGATCAGCACATAGTCGGACACCCACACCGGTATATGTTTTCCGTTGACCGGGTTGACGGCGTACGCGCCGGTAAATACACCGGTTTTGGCCTGTGTGGCGTCTTCGCGTTCCACGGTCGATTTGCGTCCGGAGGACTGGACGTACGCCTCCACTTCGGCGCGACAGTCCGGCACGACGATTTCGGCCATCAACGGGTGTTCCGGAGCGAGCACCATGTAAGTCGCCCCCCACAGCGTATCCGGTCGGGTGGTAAAGACACGGAGTTTGTCCGGATGGCCGACCAAGGGAAAATCCACCTCCGCCCCTTCGCTTTGTCCCATCCAGCGCTCCTGGGCGTTTTTGGTGATATCCGACCAGTCAATCCACGAGAGGTTGTCAAGCAGACGCTGGGTATAGGCCGTGATCCGGAAAAACCACTGCCGCATGTTGCGTTGTTCAACGACGCTGCCGCACCGTTCGCATTCGCCGTTTTCGGCCTGCTCGGCGGCCAGCACGGTGTTGCACGAAGGGCACCAGTTGACCGGTGCGTCTTTCTGATAAGCCAGTCCGGCGTTGAAAAGCCGGATAAACAGCCACTGCGTCCATTTGTAGTACGCCGGATCGGTGGTGTTGACCTGATGACTCCAGTCGAACATCGCGCCGAGTCGCTGAAGTTGGGCGGTAAAATTGCGGACATTGCTCGGAATCAGCTCTGACGGGTGGGTATCGGTTTTGATCGCAAAGTTTTCCGAATGAATGCCAAAGGCATCAAACCCCATCGGCTCGAATACGTCGTAGCCGCACGAACGCATAAATCGGGCGTGGATGTCGCTGCCGACAAAGGCAAATACATTGCCTACGTGCAGTCCCTCGGCGGACGGGTACGGAAACATCATGAGGTTGTAATACGGTTTGGGGGCTGTCCTGAGATCGGTCCGGAACGTCCCGGTCTCTGTCCAGTGTTGGGTCCATTTGGTTTCGATGCTTCGGTGCTCGAACTTCTCCATGATGATAGATCCTCTGATGTGCTCGATGCGCTGGATAAGACCGGAAGAATAAAAACAAACCCACCCTGAAGCCATACCACAAATCGTGGCGTATGGTTCCATAGTTCAACTTGGCCGTTTAATTCCCATCCCGCAATCTAACCACAATACCGGATGCAGACAAGAAGGAACAAGAGCGGGGTATCCTGAGCACGAAACAAAAGAGACAAGACGACGTTCCCATACGTCCGCTCGGCACAACGAATCCACTTCCCGTGAAATCCGCTTGTCCCCGGCAAAACGATTTTCTATGTTTAGACCGATAGGTTTAGACCGACCTGGTTTTCGCAACATCATCAACCCCGTCGGTTTTTTCATCCTTCCTACTTCCTCGGACTTGCTCATGCGTCATGTCGCCATCTACTTGTACGATGAGGTCGAAGTGCTCGATTTTGCCGGACCGTTCGAGGTGTTTTCCACCGCCTCGCGGGTATACGAACGTCTTTACCCCGGTCGCGAGCCTCCGTTTCGGGTATTTACCGTCGCCCGGACGCCTGCTCTGGTGCAGGCAAGAGGCGGATTGCTTGTAACACCGGCGTACACGTTCGCCGATCATCCCCCCATCGACTTACTGCTGGTTCCCGGCGGTGTCGTAACCACCGAAATCGAACGGACCGAGGTGGTGGCATGGGTTAAAAACTGCGTAGCCCGTACCGAACTTGCTGCTTCGGTCTGTACCGGATCGTTTATCCTCGGCAAAGCCGGTCTGCTCGCAAACAAACGGGCGACGACACACTGGGAGGACATAACGGACCTGCGTGCATTGCTGCCCGATACCCATGTATTGGAAAATATCCGCTATGTCGATGAAGGAAAGGTCGTCACCTCCGCCGGAATTTCGGCGGGGCTGGACATGAGTCTGTATCTGATAGCCCGGCTGGCCGGCAGGGAACTTGCCGTTCGCACCGCGCGCCAGATGGACTACGACTGGAAAGAAACGTCTTGAGCGACGATCTCGATTTTCTTCCATCGCACGAACCGACCGACATACCCGGTTTTCACGCCTACAGCGACCAAGTCGGTCTTGCGCCCGGTGAAACGTTTCGCATCCGTGTATCGAACGACGGCCCCGTGACCTGTACGATTCTGCGGTACGACGGCCCATCCGTCGCATCGGCTACACCCATCGAAACGCTGCCGCCGATCTCCGCGCATCTTTATCCCCTCCACCGCGGCAGCTATGTGTATGTCGAACGCGGAATAGCCGTTTGCGCACCGTTTACCGTCGAGGTGTGGTTCCGCACGATTGCGGATGCGCCGCTGAGTGGGCTGATAGGGCAAACGGGGTTCTGTCTTGCTCTGACCCAAGACAATCGTCCGATATTCCGGTTTGGCGGTTCGGCGGATCGGGTCGAAGTCCACGGCCCCCCGCTTCCGCTCAAAACATGGCATCATGTCGTAGGGTTTTTTGACGGCGCTCGGATCGCTCTGTATATAGATGGCCGATTAGCGGGTAGCGCACGGACACCGCCCGGTGTATCGCTTCCTGCCGAGCCGCTCCGACTTGGCGCACTGCCGGACGACCAAGGACGGACGACTGCGCTGTTTACGGGCGACTTGTGCGCGCCGGGTCTCTATGCGGGTCTGTTTTCCGCCCGCCGGATTGCATCCCGGTTTTGGAACAAAACGCTCCGTCGCGCCCCACACGCACTTGGATATTGGAAGTTCGACGCGCTTCAGGGGCGTCCGTACCGTGATGTTTCGGGAAACGGTCGACACGGAAGACCTGTAAACTATCCGATCCGCATGGTTCCCGGTCCGCGTCGCACCACAGATAGCGATTGGTCCACCTATGACCCTACCAGCGACCCGGATTTTGGTCACGCCATCCGGTTAATGGCCGACGCCGTTGTAGACTGCCGATGGCCGGTCGCTGCCGAATGGCAAGCACCTGTTGATTTGCGTTCCGGTCAGTATGGGGTGTGTGTGACCGATGGCGCAGGCGCATCGCGTCATGTCCACTTTGTCGTGCGTCCGTCCAGACCGTCTGCAAAACTGATGTGTCTTTCGACTACCGGCACCCGAATCGCCTACAATTTCAAACCGTTCGACAATCCGGCGTTCGACTACGGCGCGTATTATCCGCATCCAAACTATCCCATGATGATGGGAGAAATGCTCGGTGTGCGCCGGCCCGCTACAGGAGACGAGTGGGAGACATACACTGTCGATTTCGAATTGCCGTTTTACGCTTGGCTCGATGCAAAAGACCTCGCCTACGACCTGTATACGGAATGGGACGTGGAAGCGGAACCTGCGCTTATGGATCGTTATACGGCGGTCGCCTTTGCGGGTCACAGCGAATACTGGACGCGGGCGCGCTTCGAGCGGCTTCAGGCGTTTGTACGCCGGGGCGGGCATGTGCTGTCGATGTCCGGCAACACCGCCTACTGGCGCGTCAGCCTCGATCTTGAAAACGGAGTGATGGAGGTTCGCAAGCACTCCCGTGTGCCCATGCCCGCCACACCTACACCTAGCACGACGTGCGATCCGCTGGCGAATGCAGCGCACTGGCATCAACTCGATCATCTTCCCGGCGCGACAATGCGCGAAGCGGGGTGGCCCGAATCGTCGCTGCTTGGCGTCATGTCCAACGGATGGACCGATCCGCCGATGCCCGGCCCACGCGCCGGATACCGAGTGCTGACACCCGACCACCCGGTATTTCATACCCCGCGCCCGATACACACGGTCTTCCCGTTTGCCCAAGACGCCGCCGGATACGAGACGGATATTAGCGTGCGCACCATGCTGGAACGTTGCGGCGGTCCAAAACGCCCACAGTACCCGACGCGTGACGGCCACGCGATACCCGACCTTTCCGTTTCGTTTGATGCGGGGCTTACGGTTTTGGCGCGGGCGGTCCTGCCAAAGTCCGTCGTACTCGACTACGACAGCAACTGGTTCGAAGGCGAGATGGCGGGTGAGATGACGTTGTGGGAGCGCCCCGGCTGTGGTATCGTCTTCTGCGCCGGGAGCGTGCTGTCGTCCGACGTGCTGAACCGTGACGAAAATTTCTCGAACCTGATTCTCAACGTGCTAAACCGAATGGGTGTAAAGACAAAGTTTGAATGGTGAAGAAAGCGCAAAAGATAAAACCGTTCCAGCCATGAGGGGTATTGCCTATGACCACGCCTGCCGACCCCGTCATCCGACAGCAGATCGAGTACTACCGCCAGCGCGCGCCGGAATACGACGAGTGGTTTCTGCGTCAGGGACGCTATGACCGCGGACCGAAATCGAACCGGCAGTGGTTTGACGCGGTAGAAATCGTTCGCTGCAGCCTCGACGTTTTCGCGCCAGCAGGCCACGTCCTCGAACTCGCGCCGGGGACCGGGTTGTGGACCGAGCGACTTCTTCCTCATGCCCGGCGTATCACGGCCGTCGACGCCTCACCGGAAATGATCGCGCTCAACCGATCTCGTCTGCGGTCGGACCGGGTGGAATATATCCAGGCCGATCTGTTCGCATGGCAGCCACAACAGACTTACGATACGGTATTTTTCAGTTTCTGGTTGTCGCATGTGCCCCCGGAGCATTTCGAAGCGTTTTGGGGGATGGTCCGGTCCTGTCTTGCCAAAACGAGCCGGGTGTTTTTTGTGGATTCGCTCTACCAACCGGATATGACGGCACGTGATCACCGATTGGGCGAACCGGAAGAAACAACCACGGTGCGTCGGCTCAACGACGGGCGGGCCTTCCAGATCGTCAAGGTGTTCTACGATCCGCCGGCGCTCCAACAACGCCTGACAAATCTCGGATGGAAAATCACCGTCTCCAGCGCCGGGGAGTGTTTTCTGTTTGGCAAGAGTAGTGTTTGATGTTAAACCCGCTTTCCTATCATCCCGCTTGACATGATCTCATATAATAATTACGATGTAATTACATATCTGGTTGGCTATGACTATCGAGGAGACGTTTATGAAAGCGCGTATCATTCGTATCGGGAATTCCCACGGCATCCGGATTCCCAAGTCGGTCCTAGATCAAACCGGTCTTTCCGGGGAAGTCGAATTAGAGGTTCGGGATCATACGCTCACAATTCATCCGGTCGCAAAGACACGCGCCCGCTGGGACGAAGCATTCCAGGAGATGTCCCGACGTGGGGATGATCGACCTCTCGATCCGGATCTGACCGGGGCAACAGCGTGGGACCGGGAAGACTGGCAGTGGTAATCCACCGATTCGATATCTATATGGTCGATCTCGATCCTGCCACGGGGTCGGAGATTCGGAAGACACGCCCGGCGGTGATCGTTTCCCCGGATGAAATGAATCGACATATCCGAACCGTGATTATAGCCCCGATGACCACGGAAGGACAAAATTATCCTACACGCATTCCGTGTGTTTTCATGGACAAATCGGGTGAGATTGTATTGGATCAAATCCGCACGGTCGATAAATCGCGGCTTACCCGATTGCTTGGCCGTCTTGAAGAATCAACGCAATCTTTTGTCCTGCAAAGACTCCGAGAACTGTTTGACCCGTGATGCACAAGTCCATGTTCCCTTTACCTGAACCGGCTCAAACGGAGCCTCACCTGCACCAGATTCTAAAAAAATGACCAAGAGAAGGCTCAAGGACGAAAAGAGCGCAAGGGGGTGTTATGAAACCGTTTCAGCTTACGGATGAACTTGTCGTGCAGTTTGACCGGGACGGCTACATCCTCGTGGAAAACCTGTTTGACAAAGAGGAGATGGACCTTTTGCTCAAAATCGGCAAGGCGGATCAGGAGAAGGCGGACATCGTCCACGCCGCTAAAGACGCCGAAGGCCGCGAGAGCAAGCTATGGTTGGTTTCGGATATCGACCGGCAGGACATCTACAACGGATTCTGTCATTGTCGGCGTATCGTGGATACCATGGAGCGGCTGATGGAAGACGAGGTGTATCTGTATCATTACAAAATGATGGTAAAAGAACCGCGTGTCGGGGGGGCGTGGGAATGGCATCAGGATTATGGGTACTGGTATCACAACGAATGTCTGTATCCCGACATGGCCAGTTGCTATATCGCGGTGGACCGAGCGTACAGGGGCAACGGGTGTCTGCAGGTGCTGCGTGGTTCGCACCGTATGGGCCGTATCGAACATGGACGATTCGGCACGCAGACCGGCGCCGATCCGGGCCGTGTCGAACTGGCGATGGAGCATTTAGACCTTGTCTATTGCGAGATGTCGCCCGGATCGGCCCTGTTTTTCCATGCCAACCTGTTGCATCGTTCCGACCCCAACACCAGCGATGATCCGCGATGGAGCCTTATCTGCTGTTATAACACGAAACACAATCCGTGCAAGGACCGGGTGGGGCATCCGAGCTATGTGCCGCTGGAGAAGTGGGACGACAGCCGGATCAAGGAATTCGGCCGTCGGCAGTGGACGGAGATGACGGTCCCGGCGTAGGGGCGAGGGGTTGCTGTGACGAAAATACGGATCGAGAACAGGGTACATTTTTCGTCTATGGGACTGTATCCTCTTGTTGTTTAGCATCTGGTCCGGCTCTGCGGAAGGGCGCTGGCCCGCGGGGCAAGGCTCTGGGTCTGCAAAGCGTGTCTTGGCCTCTCAAAACCAGCGTCGCCAGAGCCTCCGGTCCTCGGAGCGGTTTGGAGACGTCTTAGCCACGTAGATGGTAGGCGAGGTATTGCCGATCTGATCCACGCGCCATGCGCGGTAACCCTCCCGATTGGGTTCGAGCGATTCGCCCCGGATACGGCCTTTCCATATCTGGTTGAGCACGCTGTGCCAGAGAAAAGCGCCGCCGAGGTCTTCGACCAGCACCCGTTCGGCCTCGTGGTACAACCCCATCCGCCGTTCGGCATCCCCTACCACGGCTCCGGCCTGCCGCATAAGCCGGTCAAACAGAGAACTCGACCACGTATGTCGTCCGCCCGACATCCACAGGTTCATCAACGCCGTCGGATCGACATAGTCGAACCCGAACCGAACGAGTCCGAGTTGAAGCGTATGTCGGTTGAGCGCTTCCATAAACGTTTTTACCTCCATCACCCGCATTTCCACTTCGATGTTCAGGTTTTGCCGAAGCATCGCTTGGATGGCTTCGCCCGCGTCGTTGACGGGTTTTGAGTCCGCACGCACCCAGAGTTCCACACTAGGGAAACCGCGTCCCTGTGGATACCCCGCTTCGGCAAGGCGACGGCGCGCCCGTTCGGGATCGTATGCCTGAAAGCTCTTGAGCGTCTCCGGACGAGCGGCGGGAAAACCGGCAGGAAGCATCGTATGCGCCGGAACGGCAAACCCCTGAAGCGCGGATCGCGTAAGCGCCTCGCGGTCGATAGCATGACTAAAGGCTTGGCGGATGCGTATGTCCGAAAATATCCCACTCTCTGTATTCATGGTTAGATAATAGGTGGCAAAGTCCGTAAACGAATGCAGTTCGCCTGCCATCACAGGATCGGACGCGATCCGGCCTCGTTCCGCCTGGCTTAGAATGTCGGCGTAGTCTACTTCGTCGGCTTCGTAGGCGGCAAGAATGGGCGGACGCGCCGACAGCGCGTAGAGCTTGGCGACCAGGGCCTCCATATACGGTTTTGCCGGGCCGTTGTACTGGGGATTGGCTTTGAGTACGATACGGTTTCCCTTTGTCCAGTCGGCCAGATAAAACGGCCCGCTTGCAATCGAGGTTTCCGGTCGCGTGGACCAGGCGTCTCCGTGTTTTTCGACCGCTTGACGTGGCGAAACCCAACTGTCGATGAGCAGTTGGGGCAGATAGGCGCACACCTGCTCGGTTTCGACCGCAAGCGTATAGTCGTCGACGGTACGGACGCCAAGCGAGTCTACAGGCATTTTTCCCGTGACGACCGAGGCCCAGTTTCGGATGGGACGGTAGTACCACTCTACATCGTAGGCGTTTTTGGGGTCGGCTCCGCGCCGGAAGGTATACACGTAGTCGTGCGCGGTCAGGGGGCGTCCATCGGAGAAAACCAGCCCGCGCCGGATGTAAAAATACCAGATACGTCCGTCGCTGGATGCCGACCATTGTTCCGCTGCAGCGGGCAACAGATTGAAATCCTTATCCATCCGGAGCAACGGCTCAGCGATGATGGTGTTACCGTATACCCCTTTGTAGATGGTTCGGAACCATTCCATAAAATGGTTGTCCGGCTGGAAGCTGCGAAACACCTGTTCGGACGGTGGAGCGGCGTCTGATGGGAGCATGACGCCGATCGAGTTGACATAGCGCGGCGGGACCGCCGGTTGAGGCACGGCCGTCAGCCATACCGCGTTGCCGAAACAGACGCAGAGGGTCAGAAAAACGAGCAAAGCGCGATGATAAGGGGGCATGAGACACCGCCTGAAAGGGATAAGACAAGGGGGTTTGCCCAAATATACACGCCCTTTGATCAAGCGACAAGCCGGATGGTTTTCTGCTTGCCCCGTCGAAAGCGAAATAGTACCATGTATCGGGCGGATTGGAACCTACGTAATACCCACAAGCGGTGCAATAGACGTACGACCGGATTGCAAACCTTCCGTTTATGGAGGAGCAATGGTGGTTTCAGGTGTAAAAGCGCTTACTTTTGATATTTTCGGCACGGTATTCGACTGGCGGACGACGATTATCGGTGAAGGCGCGCGACTCGAACGGGAAAAGGGTATCCGGATCGACTGGCCGAATTTTTCCGACGCATGGCGCGGCGGTTACGAACCCGCCATGCACCGCGTACGGACCGGCGAACTGTCTTGGCTCAACATCGACCGATTGCACCGGATCATACTTGACGAACTCCTGGTCCGGTTTGGCATCGAGGGGCTAAACGAGACGGAGAAAGACCATCTCAACCGGGTATGGCACCGCCTGATTCCATGGCCGGACGCGCTACCG
>Ga0194132_10001217_pt1 | contig 52145 bp, 44 predicted proteins | sample TA2KigOf80mmetaG_FD_148612 | JGI IMG/M metagenome (GOLD analysis project Ga0194132, IMG submission 148612) | Freshwater microbial communities from Lake Tanganyika, Tanzania - TA2015054 Kigoma Offshore 80m | ecosystem: Environmental > Aquatic > Freshwater > Lake | place: Tanzania: Lake...
CCATAGCCGTTCATCGTACCCGTGCCCGAAGAGTTCCATTCCGATCGCGCCCAGCGGAAACGCCAATCCGACGCCACAGGCCGCCGGTGAAGTCCACGACTTGCTGTGCGGCAGGGATTCGACTTCTGCTGTGTTGTTCGCTTTTTGATGCGGCCGTTTGAAAACCTGTTCCACCATCAGGCCGACACATGCCAGCAACCCAATCAGTCCCAGTAGGCCGGCGTTGGCCCACACATCGAACACCAAATTGTGCGGATCGGCAATCTCCTCGCTCGACTCCGGCAGCTTGTGAGCCAAGTAGTAATCTCGAAAGTTGCCCGGGCCAGTCCCAATCCAGAGGTGCTCGCGGATTGTGGCCCAGGTCGCCTGCCAGAATTCCAACCGATAGCGCAGCGACTTCGGAGCCTCCGACAACACCGCCTGATCCAATCCGCCGCTCAGAGCTGCAAACCCGACCAGAAACGCGATGACCAATATCCAAGTTCCGATCCGCAGCCACGAAGTCCGGCCTGTGGGATTGTCCGCGCGCCGCCATCGAGCGGTGATCAGCCGCAACGTCCACCAACTGATTCCGACACTTAGTCCCACCCAGGCCGTGCGGCTCTTCGTCAGCAAGGCACAGAACGCAAGCAACACGGCTAAAAACGCCCAACCCCACCGCGAAGTTCGCGGGCCACGCAGCAATCCGACAACAATCAGTCCCATCACGATCAGCAATCCCGCGAATGAGTTCGCGAGCGCGAACAATCCGAGTGGCTCACGGCTCGCCTTCAGCCGACTTTCCAGTGATTGCCGAGCGGACTGCTCGATTGGAATTTGTTGCCGAGCCATCTCGGCCTGTAACGACTCCAACTTCCGCATGTCCGCGGCCGAGACGCTCTCGGGAGAACTCCCATCGCCGCGAAGCCGCTCAACCAGACGGTCGTGTTCCGTAACGAGCCGATCGTACTCGCCGATCATTTCGTTGTACCCGACGTAGTGCTGCCACAGTCCAAACCCAGCCAGCACCCCGGCAGTCAACGACAGTCCAAGACACAATTGTCGGACCGCATGCGGCGACTTCAGCTCTTGCCGCAACATCCAGATCAAGACTCCCGAGCCAATCCACTCCCACGCGACGTTGATTGCCGCTCGTGCGTTGCCAACGCCAAACACGACTGCCAGCGCCGAGATCACTTGAGCCAAAACCAACAAACCGATCGCACCATCCATCGCATCAAAGCGAAATCGCCGCTCGCCGAAGCGCCATTCCCAAGCCGCGCGAGCCGCCGCTGTGAACAACACCAACTGCACCAGCCACAGCGTCAGGCCTTCGGAAGCCCCTTCGGTCGGCATCAGCCAGCGAACGGTCAGCAGTGCCGACAACCACGCGAGCATCAAACCCTGAGGGGGCGACATGGTGACAAGTTGAGGGGGGGACGGATTGCGAATCGGGTGTTCGGCGGTTCGTTGTTTGCGAGACATCAGTCAGCTCCCGGCCGATTCGCGTATTGACGCGGGTCCAGAGCCGGAATCCTCGACGCTCGACTCTCGTGTCTCGGCTTGCCCCCGTCCGACCGTCTCCAGGATCGCGACGATCGCCAGCACACAAAGTACCAAAGCGATCACCAGCCAGGCCCCCGACCAATCGTGAACGCGGTACAGCAACAACGCTCCCAAGCCCGTCGTCAGTGTCGCGAGATGCACCGTCAGCACCGCGTGCTTTTGTTTCAAGCCCAAGTCCACCAAGCGATGTGAGAAGTGACTCTTGTCCGGCTTGAAGGGACTCCGGCGCTCGATCAGCCGGATCAACAGCACCGAGGCGAAGTCGTACAGCGGCACCGCCAGTACGCACAGCGGCGCGAGGATCACGTGCCGTCCATGCTGTGCTGCTCCGCCGTGTTCGTAGAACGTCCCCAGCACGACCATCGACGCCAAGATTACGCCGATGAAGTAACTGCCGGTGTCCCCCATGAAGATTCGCGCCGGATGCCAGTTGTGACACAGAAATCCCATCAGCGAGCCCGCCAGAACCAGCAACACTCCCGCGACCAGCCATCTCGGCTCGGACAGCGACGTCAGCATGATCGTCGCAAAGAGGACCGACGCGATCAGCGCGATCCCCGATGACAGTCCATCCATGTTGTCGAGAAAATTGAACGAGTTCATCAGCACAACCAACCACAACACGCTGATCACGAACTCGGCCACCGGGATGCCCAGAAACGCCGTCCCGCGAACTCCGTCCGAAACCAACGCCGCGGCGACTCCGAATTGAATCGCGAGCCTCGGCTTCCAGGGCAAGTCTTTCAGGTCGTCGATCAATCCCATGATCGACAGCACCGTTCCGCCTGCCAGCACGGCCCACATCTGACCCGACCGAAACAGAACGCCGTCCAAATGCCGAGCCAACTGCGCCGGAATCCAGTCGCTGGGCAGCGATCCGCGATGGACCAGCCAAGCCACCAACTGCACGGCGGCCAGCGGCGCAACGACTCCCAGCCAAATCCCGATCCCGCCCCCCAACGCTGTTGGAGCTTTGTGAACTTTACGAGCCGCCGGCTGATCGATCAGTCCGATCTTCGGCGAGAGCACACGCATGGCTCCAGTTGCCACCACCGACACCAGAAAGGCCGGCACCACGCACGCCACGACGAAAAAAAACATCTTGATCCTTTGCTTCGACAGGTCACCGCATCGTCGCAACTCAGCCTGGAAACGCAACCCGCCTTAAAGGCCGGGAACAAGCTCCAAAGTCTAAATCCCAATGTCCAAGGAATGACCAGATCCCAAGGCCCAAAGGATCACGACGACTGGCAACTCGGTAGACGTCGATTCCAAGTGCCGCGTTGGGGATTGGGCATAGGGATTGGGGATTTCACTGGTCTTTGGGATTTGGTCATTGGGCCTTTCACATCCCCGAACGGGTCTTGTCCGGCTGAGCGGATCAGAACTACAACCCCTCCCCGAATCCGGTGTTGGCTCGCCGGAGCCTCTCCGAAAAACGGTCACGGAAGACCCATGTTTCATCGACTGCGTCGACTTCTCTGCCCCGACCTCGCCATTGATCTCGGCACCGCCAACACGTTGGTCTCGGTGCAGGGAGAGGGAGTCGTGCTCAATGAGCCGTCCGTCGTCGCCCTCGAAAAGGGGACGCGGCGAGTGCTTGGCAAAGGGACCGCCGTCGGCAAGCTGGCCAAGCAGATGCTCGGCCGCACCCCTGATTCGATCACCGCCATCCGCCCGCTCCAGGACGGAGTCATCACCGACTTCGAACTGTGCGAAGCGATGCTGCGGTACTTCATCCAAAAGGCGTCACGCCAGATGCGCGGCCTGAAACCGCGAGTCATCATCGCCGTTCCCGGCGGCATCACTCCGGTCGAGAAGCGAGCCGTCTTCAACTCGGCCGAACGAGCCGGAGCCGGTCGCGTGTACCTCATCGAAGAATCCAAAGCCGCCGGCATCGGTGCCGGCCTGCCGATCTCCGAACCGATTGCCAGCATGGTCTGCGACATTGGCGGCGGAACCAGCGATGTCGCGATCTTCAGCCTCGGTGAGATCGTCGCGTCGCAGTCGGTCCGAGTCGCCGGCGATGAACTCGACGAGGCCGTCGTCGAGTACCTCAAGCAACGCTTCTCGCTCCGCATCGGCACGCCAACGGCTGAGAAAGTCAAAATTCAAATCGGTAGCGCCTACCCACTCGAACAAGAACTGACGATGGAGGTCCGCGGCCTCGACACGATCAGCGGCATCCCCCGCAAAGCGGTCGTCACCAGCGAGGAAATCCGCGAAGCCCTCCGCGAGCCAGTCACCGCAATCCTCAACTGCGTTAAGAACTGCATTGAGCAGTGCAAACCAGAACTCGTCGGCGACATCGTCGATCACGGCCTCGTCCTGACCGGTGGCGGAGCGTTGCTGCGCGGCCTCGACCAACTGATGAACGAGCAACTCGGCATCCCCGTCCGAGTGACCGACGATCCGCTTACTACTGTCGCTCGTGGCACCGCCATCTGCCTCGACCACCTGTCGCAGTGGCGAACGAGCCTCGACGACGGAGCGAAGGATTTTTGAAGTCCGTAGGGTGGGCCCACTAACCGACGGCCCACCGCGAGGCAACCAACATGGCGGGCCGCCGGATGGCTGGTCCTCCCTACGAAGCACATGCCGAAACTCATCACTACTCTCTGCCTCGCAGCCGCGATCGGAATTGGCTTCGCGCCGCCGAACGTGCAGAACTGGCTCCGGGCGGCAATTCGAGACGGCTTTCAGCCGGGAATATCGTTGGCCGCAGCCACTCAGCAGTCCGCTTCGAGACAACTGCATCAGCGATTCGTCGGGGACGACGAACGTGAACTGCAATCTCGGATTTCAACTCTCAAATCTGAACTTTCAGATCTCGAACGCTCACTGCGCCGCGAGCAACTCGCTCGCCAACGGACTCGCGATCAAAAGGTGCTCGCATTGCGACGGCACGACGATGAGCGACGCCCGCTCGACCCGCCGCCGCTCATCGTGCCGCAGGTGGTCGAGGCCAACGTGCTCGGCGACGAACTCGCCGCGTCGTGGCGACGTGGCAAGCTGCTCGATCGTGGCCGGACGAATGGCGTCGTCGAGGCTTCGCTGGTGCTCGATGCGAACGCCAAGTTGCTCGATCAGGGAGAGGACAGCGGACTTGCCGCCGACCTGCCGGTCTTCGCGGGAAGTTGCGTTGTCGGCAAACTGCAACACGTTGGGCATTGGTCGAGCACCTGGGTTCCGCTCACCGATAAACGTTTTGCGGGCCGAGCACGACTCGCTCGCGTCACCAGAGACGGCTTGATCTTCGGGTCAGACGGCGTACTGATTGGCAACGGCAAAGAGACCTGTCGGCTCACGAAGATCAAAGCGACCGAGCCCGTCAACGAAGGGGACGAAGTCTTCGCACTCGAAACCCCTGGCGGTTTCGTGACCCCCCTGTTCTACGGCACTGTCACTCGTGCCGAACTTCCAGACGGCGCGACACACTGGGACATCGAAGTCCGGCCGGCCATTGATCCGCAAACAGCTCGATCGGTCAGCATCGTACGACCGGTGGTAAATCCGAAACGATTGGCGAATTGACTCTTTGGAGTGCGGTACGTCAGCACCGCACTCCATTTTGGATTGCAAAGATCGGCTCGATCAAAAAACCAAAATCAAAACGCCATTCCGAAGCGGTGCTGACACTCCGCTCTCGAAAACATGAAACACGTTCTCCTGACCCTCGCCACCTACCTCGCCCTTGCCACGCAAGCCGCGTGCGGGAGCGCGCTGGCCATCGGCGGTTGTCGGCCGCCGCTGATGTGGCTGCCAGTCGTGCTCGCGCTGACATGGTTCGGTGATGCACGCGGCATTGTTTGGACGGCGCTGATCGGTCTGTTGGTCGACGGTTTGGCGGGTGGCCGATTCGGTGTCGAGATGCTTGCCACAACGTTGACCGCCTTACTGACGTTGTCGCTGCGCCCGGATGAAGAGACTCGCTCTCGAGGCGCATGGTTCGTGTGGCAGTTCGCCGTGATCGGGACCGGTCTGGTGCTGTCGCATGGTCTGAACAGCGTTTTGTCCGACGGTCCCGCAGTGACGGTGAGATCGCTTATGACGCTCGCCGGTGGAGCGGTCTATGGGTTGGTCCTGTGCGGCCTTATGAACGTAGCTGCGTTTTGCCAGAAAACGAGTGAACGGCGTTTCGGCTATCAGTTTCCGCGTTCTGGCGAAACGCGGCTACGCCAGGGGATCTGATGCGTAATCGCCCCACTTCGATCTTTGACAGCGGTTCCGCTCACGGTGCAGGCTCGGCGTTTGATGTCGATGCCGAACCGGGAGTGCGGCTGTGTTGGCTGTTCGTGGCGATGACAGTGCCGCTGCTGATCGTGGCCGGACGACTGATTTACCTGCAAGGCTTCGTGGCCGAGGGCTTCGCCGTCGAGACTCGGCACGAGGTGGAATCGGTTGAGGCCATTCCCACTCGAAACGGTCGCATCCTGGCCAGTGATGGAACTGTGCTGGCGTTCGACGACGAGCGTCATCAACTGCTGGTTCACTACCGCTGGCTCGAAGAGCCTCCGAACGACGACTGGTTGCGACACGAAGCGCTCTCTCGACTGAGCCACTCAGAGCGACGCGACAAGTCCAAAGTCGAGCAGGCGAAGCGAGACGTGCTCGAGCGGCGCGATGTGTTGTGGCAATCGCTCATCGAATTGACTGAGCAGCGCCCGGAAAAACTGGTGGAGCAACGCGTCCGAGTGCAGCAGCGTGTCGAGGGGATCTTTCGGTTGGTCGACGAACGTCGTGAAGTTCCTCAAGCGACCGAACAAGAGTTAGCCCGAAGCGTGAGCGAGGTGTCGTCGGTCGATCTGTCATCCACCGAAGATCCCTCGCTCACGCGTCGGTCTGGTTTCGTTGAGCAAGCCTGGAATGTTGTGAAGCACGAGCTGACCACCACGCCGACGCGCGAGCGGCGCGAACCGCTACGGATTCCGGAGCAATCAGACTACCACCTGTTGCTCGACGACGTTTCGCTGGAAGTCGTGGCCGAGATCGAAACACATCCGGATCAATTTCCCGGTGTCCGCTCGGGCGTGACAAATCGCCGCGTTTATCCGTTCGGCCGAGTCGCTCCGCACCTGGTCGGTTATCGGGGAGAGATCGATGCGGACGAACTGAAAGCTCGGCGCGAACGCTTTCCGAATGGCGATCCGCTGGACTATCAACCGGGCGACTCGATCGGCCGCTCCGGAATCGAGCAGTCCTATGAGCATGCGCTGCGCGGCGTGCGCGGACAACGAAAAATCGTCCGCGATCGTCACGGCACGATTGTCCGCACGGAAGTCGTCCGGCCGCCGAAGCCGGGGCAGGATGTCGTGCTGCATGTTTCGGTGTCGTTGCAGGAGCGGGCAACGGCCCTCTTGGAAGAGGTCGTGGGGCATGAAGCCATCTTGCCCGGTTCGTCGGACGGGCAGGTTAAAAACGTGCCCCACGGTGGGTGCCTCGTCGCGATCGACGTGCGGACGGGAGCGATCCTCGCGGCGGCGGTTGCTCCGACCTTTGATGTCAACGATTTCTTGTCGGGCACTGAAGACGTTCGACTGGCGCTGCTCGACGACAAGCGTAGGCCGATGTTCCCGCGAGCGACGCAGATGGAGTTGCCTCCCGGGTCGGTGTTCAAAGCGGTCTCAGCGGTCGCGGTGATCGAGAGCGGTCGTATCGACCCGGATCGGCAGTTCGAGTGCCTGGGCTATCTGAAAGACCCGAACAAACAGCGGTGCTATCACAGTCAAGCGCACTACGGAACCAACTTGACGATGGCGCTGGCTCGCTCGTGCAACGTCTACTTTTTCAAATCGGCCCAGACACTTGGCCCGCAACCGCTGGTGCAATGGGCGGACGCTCTTGGTTTTGGCGAGCGGACAGGAGTCGATCTTCCCGGCGAGCGGCGGGGGCATGTCCCACGTCCCCCGGAACGCGATTCGAAGGGGAAAACGAAAGAGTCGTCGCCGATCGAACTCGCCAGCGCGTCCGACAAATTTCGACCTGCCTCACCTTGGGACGAGCGAGATTCCGCTCGTACCGCTCAACCTGCCAGTCGCACGAAACGAGAGCCGTGGTATGACGGAGACACGCTCGGCTTGGCGATCGGGCAGTCGCGGTTGACGGTCACTCCGCTGCAAGTCGCCCGGCTGATGGCGGCCGTCGCTAATGACGGCTGGCTGGTGACTCCGTACGTCGCGAGGGAATTGAACGCCTCCGGCCAGGCAGAATCATCCGTGACAATTGAGCCGGATCGACATCGCCTTCCGAATCTTTCCGAGGGGACGCTCGCTCGCGTGCGCGAGGGCTTGGAGCAAGTGGTCGCTCATCCGCAGGGAACCGCGTTCAAATCCGTCCGATTGAAGGAGGTTGCGATTGCTGGCAAGACCGGAACGGCCGAGATCGGTGGCGGTCGTGCCGATCATGCCTGGTTCGCGGGATATGTCCCGGCGGATCGTCCGCGGATTGCATTCGTCGTCGTGCTCGAACAAGCTGGTTCCGGCGGTAAAGTGGCGGGACCAGTGGCGAAGAAGTTCGTGCAGTTGCTATTGGAACACCGGTTGGTGAGCGGGGAATGACCCGGTGACGACGTGCGGGGGTGACGGGGTGATATGGCAAACTTCGGTCGCGTGATTGCGGAACATCGCTTCGAGCCGGGGCGAATCGACGAAGTGCTTGCGTTCCTGAAGCGGACTCGCAGCGAACTGCGGATGCTCCGTTGGGTGCGAGTCTCACGCGATTGGGTTCGCGTCATCGACGTCAACGGGGATTGGTTTGAAGTCGCGGGGATCGGTTATGCCGATCTAGACGTGATCGCCGTACTGGATGCGGTCAACACACCCTTCAATCGCGAGACGATCCACGAACCGGTCAACGACGAGTTTAAAGAGTTCCGAACCAGTCGCCGCTACACTTGGGCGGCGGATCGGGTGATGTGAGCGTTTTTTGACCGCAACGACCGCACCATGCGGGAAGTGCAAAGTGAAGAGTGCCGACGGCAAAGTGCAAAATGATTGCGTAGCCGTCTGGCGCTTTGCACGCTTCACTTTGCATTGTGTGAGTACGCCGACTACGCCGGTTCAAACCGTCCATCCGGATAGCGGCGCATCCCAACGTCGGCATGCACCGGCGGGACGCTGAAGACTTGCAGGCGGACGGATTGCTCGGCAACGACGCCGGCGATCGTGACGTAGCTGCGTGCCCACGACGACCGCGTATCGCGCGGCGAGGGGAACGCGCTCCAGACCAACTCGCTGACCTTGCTGAAATGGGCCATGAGCTGTTGCAGGTCGAATTCAAAATTGATGTGCCGGGCCTCACCGTCGTGACGACCACCCACGATTTCGTAGGAGCCGAGATACAGGCCGACGACCCAGGAGCCTTCAACGAAATTGCAGTCAAAACCGACACGAGCGACACCAATCAGCGGATCGAACAAATCGGCAATACTGTCAATGAAGTGCGTCAGCCACTCTGGGCGGATTTCTTTTTTTCCGGCCGAGCGATCTTGCTCCTCAGTATTCAGCTTGGTCAGGAAGTGCTCAATGGGCAGATGGTGTTGGCTCACGATCGGTCTCCGGGTTGCGTCATCCACGGCTTGGGGTCACACAGATATCGGGGGGCGATGCCCTAAGCCTTCTTCACAATTGTGCCTCACGGAATCGTTCGTGCTTCGTTTTGGGGGCGGAGTCGCAAGATATCGGCGTTACGGTGTCTCGCGGCAACAGAGTTGACGGTCAGGCCAATCGAGGTCGTTGTTCGGGTTTGGCAACCTATGCGGAACGCGAGGCGAACGGAAGAATCGATCAAGCCGGACGGAGCGAGCTTACCGTGTCGCGGCGGTTGGTTGCCGCTTTGTACCGAAGAATTCAGCGACCAGCGGAATCAGGCGGAGCGTTTGCGAATGGCCCGTGCCCGTCGTAGCTTGGCTGGTGTGTGGACTGGCTGATAAAGCCAGGCTCGCTGGTGCTTTCCGATCGTTTCCCAGAGATTCAGCCGGCGGAAGCAGAACGCAATCTTTTGAGCCAACCACCGCGGCACTTCGGCAGCGATGGCGAGTTCAGCCGTCGTGAATGGTGCCCCCCAACACAGTTGCTGGACGGCTGGTGGAAACAGGCTGAGCAAGTCCTCCGCTGAGCGAATCACTCTTCGGTCCTCGACGCTTATGAGGCAGCGGTCTTCAATCTTGAAGGCTCGCTGACGGTACCGTTGTTTGAGGCGTGGAATTCGAAATTCCGCTTCGGTGATCAGCAGTAGTTCCAGCGTCAGGTTCGGATGAGGGAACGCTCCGAGGAAGTGAACCAGTTCGGCAAAAACGTCGGTAAACTTCTGCCGGCGAGGACTCCAGCGCTGGGAAATCTCCACACCATCCCGTCGCTCGCGGCGAACGATTCGCTTGCGAGCCGTCAGTGGTTTGACAACCGTGACCTCGAAACCTTGTGCGAGCAAGTCAGCGATCTTCCGCCGAATAGCGAACAGCGACGCCACCTGCACTTCGATCAACCGCTCGTCTACGACCGCGTCGATCCGATATCCGGCGAGCGTTTGCTCTTCGGCCTCCTCGTTCCCCGAAACGAGCCGCTTCAATTCGCGATGCAGTGACGTTTCCATGCCCAGGTTTTAGGTCACAGGCAGAAAACAACGCGAGACCAGTCGAGCGAGGCGGCGAAAGTCCAAAGTTAGGCAACTACTTCCCGCCTCCGAGTCAGCAGCGACACACCGATCAGCACCGCGAAGCCCAGCGGGATCGTCACGATGCCCGGTTGGCTGAACGGGACCAACGCTTTCGACGGGTCGCTGCCGTAGACGTCTTTGAACGTGTCGGCCGAAAGCAGAATCCACGACAGCGATGAGATCACGCCGACGGTGATCGACGCGGTGATGCCTTGCTTGGTGGTGCCGGGCCAGAAGATGAGCATGATCAGCGACGGCAGGTTGGCGGAGGCTGCGACGGAAAATGCCCAACCCACCAAATAGCTGACGTTCATTTTCTCAAACAAAATGCCCAGCACGATGGCGATGAGGCCGACGCCGACCGAGGCGATTTTCGCGATGCGGATTTTTTGCGAGTCGGTCATGTTCATTTTCAGCAGCGTGCCGCAGATGTCGTGGGCGACGGCTCCGCTGGCGGCGATGATCAGGCCGCTGACAGTTCCCAACACAGTCGTAAAGGCGATGGCCGAGATGATCGCGAACAGCCACTCGCCGAAGCTCTTGGCCAAGAGCGGAGCGGCCATGTTGCTGTTGGTCACGTCGAGCGCCCCGCTGGTCATGGCTCCCAGGCCGATGTACAGCGTCAGGACGTAAAAGAACCCGATGCTGGCGATCCCCACGATCGTGCTCTTGCGAGCGCTCGCCTGGTCCTTGACCGTGTAGTAGCGAATCAAAATGTGCGGCAACGACGCCGTTCCCCCGAACAACGCCAGCATCAACGACAGAAAGTTCAGCTTGTCCGTCAGCTTGTCGCTGCGAATCCCTTTGAACGTCGGATGATTGCCGGGGAGCAAGATGTCACGACCGTGCGTGTGCTTCGGATAATAAACTGTCGTGACTGAGCCATCTTCGTCCTTGATGACATCCGATCCCCAGAGAGTGACTCGGCTCGACGAAAGCTTCTCCAAGTAATCGATAGGTCCGAGGGAGCCTGTGTGCGTCGCGTTTTCACCAAAGTCTTCACCAAAGAAGAAGTCGATCTGTCCGACCGGAAATAAATCGCCTTGCGCTTCCAAGCGCCCCTGAGGTTTTCCGTTGACGAGCTTTTTTCCGTCGCGTGTGACTGTGACGGTCTGCGTCTCGCGGAGATATCCCCAATCACCTAACGTGGTGACATGCGGTTCCCACGTATCGAACCTCCAAACAGTCGGGACGTCGTCGCCTTTCACGTGCAATCGCACATACGGTGTCTTCTGCCACGCAGGGTTTTGTGGCAGTAATTCTTCGACTTCAACTTCCTGCATTGGAGTTTTCCAACCGTTGTAGCACTTGAGCGGACCACTCTTAATGAGATCGTCCTTCGTTTTGGCGGCCGTAGGAACATTCAAAGTTCGGAAGTGGTGAATCATTGGGTCCGACTTCCAAGGCCGCGCGATCAGCCCGCGATTCAAAATCATTACGACGAGGACGGTGCTGAAGACCACCAGCAGGGAGCCTTTGATGAATTGGACGTAGGTGGTGCTGACCATGCCGGCGGTGGTGACGATCAGGATCACGACGGCTCCGACCGTGATGACTCCCGTGGCGTGCGAAAAGCCCAACAGCGGTTTGATCAACGCGCCGGCTCCGACCATCTGCGGGATCAAGTAAAAAATGCTCACCGCCAGCGTGCTGATCGCCGCCGACAGCTTGATCCCCCGCGAGTGAAATCGACTGTCGAGCGCATCCGCAAACGTGAACTTCCCCATCCGCTTGAGCGGCTCGGCCACCACAAACAACGCCACAATCCAACCCGCCAGATACCCAATCGAATACAAAAACCCGTCATACCCATAAAACGCAATCATCCCGCAAATACCCAGAAAGCTCGCTGCTGAGAGATAGTCCCCGGCAAACGCGATCCCGTTCACAAACCAGTGAATATGCCCGCCGGCCGCGAAGTACCCGGACGCGGATTTCGCGCGTCGTCCCAGATAAAAACTGAGTCCCAGCGTGATGCCGACAAAGACAGCGAAAATGGCCACGGCCAGAGTCGAACGTTCGTAGATCATCGTGATCCTTTGGACTGCGATGTGTCAGCACCGCTTTCTTTGGATTCTTTGAACGGCCGAAGTCCAAAGCGGCGCTGACACACCGCACTCCAAAATTATTTCCGGCACAGCCACGCATAGACGAGTGCCAGCAGCAATGCTCCGCCGATCAAGCCGAAACCGTACCAGATGGCGAGGTTCACCCCGCCAAACGTCGTCTCCATGACTTTTGGAGCGAACGCGTTCAGCAGCATGAACGCGCCGTAGGCCACGCAGTACACAACAAACAGCCACAAGGCGATGCGTGCTCGCCGAGCGACCTGGACTTCATCTTCCACTTCCGTGGGGTGAGCAGAACCGTGGTCGAAGTGTGCCATATGAGGAAGGGTTTGGGGGTTAGGGACAAGGGGTTAGAAAATTGCGCCGCGATGGTAACACGCGCTGGTGCGAGCCGAAATCATCGCCTCATGAAACATGAACTGCTTATGCCTCTGTTAATCCCTAACCCCCAGCTCGTAACCCCTCCCCAAAAACGGCGAAGACTGACACGGTTCGCGTGACTGGCCGCGTTTCATTGGTCGACAAAGTGTTCGCGCAACGAGGTTCACATGGTGAAACCTACGGCTTCGAAAAGCTGCCAAGACGACTTGGCCGGCGTAGATTCTGTGCCTCCGTTGTGTCGAAGAGTCGGGTTGATCGGAACATTCCGAAGGTTTTGCAAGTGTGTATCGCGCGCGGGGATGGTGATTCATGGGGCGAACCTTGTTTCGAGCACTGAATGCAAATGGCTTGGTCCGATTGCCGGTGCAAGTTCCGCCTGAGCCGACACCTCGGCGACGAATGTTGTTGGAGCGGTTGGAAGACCGGTTGTTGTTCGTTGTCGGGGCTGTGGCTCCGGTTGATGCCGATGCGGAACTCGCGCAGCAGGCAGACGCCGTGCAAGAGGCGATGCCCCTCGAGCACAGCATCGCGGAACCGGCCACAGGCAACATTGAACTTGGACACGATGCACGACCGGTATGCCGAGCAACTCGGACGCAATGGACAGGCTCTGGCCGAGGGGAATTCGACCGAGTTGGTCCGGGCCGGCCTCTTGCCAGACGGATTGCAGTACGATTCGTCGACTCAGATCACGAGTGCCGCCGCCTCGAACGGTCTGCTGATCGCCGGCTTCAACGGCAGCCTTTCGGCTCCGAGCGTCTTCGGCGGCACGCTCGATGGCGAGGATGTCGCGTTCACGTTCAGTGACGTCAGCGTTACTCCGTTGATCAACAAACTGACTCACGAGAACGGTTTCAACCTCCGCCGCTACTTCCATCCAGCGATCCACGCCGGGTTGGTCATGACCGAACCGCTGAGTGTCGCCAGCGTGTTCCGCAATCGAGCCGACAACGTCGTCGCCGCCCAGCACTTGGCCCACACACATCTGGGGCAGATCATTCTTGGGATTTCCTCGCGCGGGTCGCTACAATGAGAAATCCAAGGAGTCCATGCGATGAACGATTTCGACAATCATGAACCCGCTGTCGCCGTGATGGAACCGCAGGTCATCGTCCGTCCCAAGCTGGCCCAGCCCGAACCGAAGTCAAAGCCGAAGCGACAACCACCATATGCCGTCATTCTACACAACGACGAACAGCATACGTTTCAGTACGTCATCGATCTGCTGATGAAACTGTTCGCGTACTCGCCGGAAAAGGCGTTCGTGCTGACGAGCCAAGTACACACGCAAGGCAAAAGCATCGTCTGGAGCGGCACGCTGGAACTGGCGGAATTGAAACGGGATCAAATTCGCGGCTTCGGCCCCGACTTCTACGCGATTCAGAAGGTCGACTTCCCGCTTGGCGTGACCATCGAACCGCTACCGGAGTAACGAAGTTCGATGCCGACTCGTCGAGACATGCTGCTGGCGTTCCTCGCCGCATCGTTGGGCCGGATGGCTTTCGGACAAGGGAAACCGAAGAACCTGGTCACGCCGCAGACGCAGTTGGCAATTGATCGAGGACTCGCGTGGCTGGCGGCGAAGCAACGTGAAGACGGTTCGTTCGGGTCAGGTGGCGGGTTCGGACGCAACGTGGCGGTGTCGGCGCTTGGCGGCATCGCGTTGCTGTCGTCCGGGAGCACACCCGGCCGAGGGCCATACGGATCGAACGTGAATCGCGCGGTTGATTTCGTGTTGTCCGTCGCGAAGCCAAATGGATTTCTGCACGTCAAAGAGCAAGAGTCCTACGGCCCGATGTACGGTCACGGATTCGCGACGCTGTTTCTCGCGGAAGTCTACGGCATGTCGCGGCGAGTGGACGTGCGCGAAAAACTCGATCGGGCGGTGCGGCTGATCGTGCAAACTCAAAACAGCGAAGGGGGCTGGCGCTATCAGCCGGAACCGAAAGAGGCAGACATTTCAGCCACTGTCTGCCAGATCATGGCGCTGCGAGCGGCTCGCAACGCGGGACTGCATGTCCCCAAAGAGACGGTCGATCGCTGCACGGAGTACGTCAAGAAGTGCCAGAATGCCGACGGCGGATTCCGGTATCAACTGGTGCGTCGTGGCGAGAGCGCATTTCCGCGGTCGGCCGCCGGCGTCGTCGCGTTGCATTCGGCCGGGCAGTACGAGGGAAAGGAAATAGATCGTGGACTTGGCTATTTGCGCCGGTTTGCTCCGCAGGGGCAGATGGCTCGGTACGAGGGACATTTTTTCTACGGCCATTATTATGCCGCTCAAGCGATGTGGCGCGCTGGCGGCGAAGCGTGGGACGATTGGTATCCCGCGATCCGCGACACGCTGCTTCGCGACCAACTTCCCGACGGAGCCTGGACCGATTCGACCGTCTGCATCGAGTACGGTACCGCCATGGCCCTGATCATCTTGCAGATGCCCAACAACTACCTGCCGATTTTCCAGCGGTGATTTTCAATGACCAATAGCCAACGGCCTCTCATGCCTCTGAAGCTCGTGACCTTCGGTGAAGTGATGCTTCGCCTGTGCCCTGAAGAATTTTTGCGGCTGTCGCAAGTCATCCCTGGCCGATTGGACGCAACCTTCGGCGGCGGTGAATTGAACGTCGCGGTCTCAGTCGCCTTGCAAGGGGGGAGTGCGTCATATCTGACCGCTCTGCCTGACAACGCGGTCACCGACTGCTTGGTGCAGGAAGCTCAAAAGTTAGGTGTTGGAACCGAACTGATTCGCCGAGTGAAGTCCGGCCGCTTCGGGATCTACTTTGTCGAGACCGGAGCCAACCAGCGCGGCGGCACGGTGACCTACGACCGCGAGGGAAGCTCGATCGCGCTGCAACCTGCCGAGTTCTATGACTTCGAGGCTTCATTTCGTGGTGCGAACTGGTTTCACATCACCGGCATCACCCCTGCGATCAGCGCGAACGCGGCCGAGGCGGCGAAGCTCAGCGTGCAGACAGCGAAACGGCTCGGGCTGACAGTGTCGTGCGATTTGAACTTTCGGAAGAAACTGTGGAACTGGCGACCCGGCACAAAGTCGACCGACTTGTGCCGCGAAACCATGCGCGGGTTGATGCCCTTCATCGACGTTGTCATCGCCAACGAAGAAGACGCGGAACACGCTTTAGGCATTCACGCCGCAGCCTCCAACGTCGAGGCGGGTGAGTTGAATGTCGCCGGCTACGAAGCGGTCGCTCGGAAGATCGTCGTGGAGTTTCCAAACGTCCGACAGGTGGCGATCACGCTACGGGAAAGCTTTTCGGCCTCGCACAACAATTGGGGCGCGTTGCTGTTTGATGTCGCCGCAAATCAAGCGTTTCTCGCACCGACCGATGCGAACGGCCACTACTCGCCTTACGAGATTCGTAACATTGTGGATCGCGTCGGAGCGGGCGACAGCTTCGGTGGTGCCTTGATCTTCGCACTCAACACGCCAGAGTTGTCGTCTCCCGCCACCTCGATTCGGTACGCCGTCGCGGCAAGCTGCCTGAAGCACAGCATCAAGGGAGACTTCAACACCGTGACCCGCACCGAGATCGAATCGCTGATGGCCGGGTCTGGTTCCGGACGCGTGCAACGTTAATCGCATTTCTCATCGTCAGGGATCCCATGCCCGAACTTCTCGATCGCTTTTTGAAGTACGTCCAGATCGACACGCAAGCCGATGAACACAGCGAGTCCTCGCCGAGCACCGCCAAGCAGCTAAATCTCAGTCGTTTGCTGGCGGACGAGTGCAAGCAACTCGGACTCAAGGAGGTTTCGCTCAGCAAACAGGGGGTCGTGCTGGCGACGATTCCGCAGACGGTCGCGCACCACGCGCCGACAATCGCGTGGGTGGCGCACGTTGACACGTCTCCGGAGACGTCCGGCACGAACGTCAAGCCGATCGTGCATCGCGAGTACGATGGCAGCAATCTTGTGCTGCCAGGTGATCCGACGAAAGTCATTCGAGGCGACGAGAACCCCGATCTCTGCAACTTGCTGGGCGGCACGATCATCACAACCGACGGCACGACGCTGCTGGGGGCCGACGACAAAGCGGGCGTTGCGGTCATCATGTCCGCCGCCGAGCAGTTGATGAAACGTCGCGATCTCGCTCACGGCCCGATTCGGCTGGTCTTCACCTGCGACGAAGAGATCGGTCGAGGGACTCAGCACTTGAACATCAAAGATATCGACGCGGCGTGTGCCTACACGCTCGACGGTGATGGGCAAGGGAAAATCGACGGCGAAACGTTTTCGGCGGACCTTGCGATCGTGACTGTGACCGGCATCAACACGCACCCGTCGGTTGGCAAAGGTGCGATGGTCAATGCGATCCGCATTCTGTCCAGTTTCATCGCCGCGCTGCCGCGCGATCGTCTGAGCCCGGAAGCGACGGATGGCCGTGAGGGGTTCATTCATCCGTACTCCATCGAAGGGGGTGTGGCTCGCGCGGAAGCTCGCATGATTCTGCGGGACTTCGAGTTGGAACGACTGTCGGAATACGCGAGCCTGCTGGAACGGATTGCGACCGATGAACGAAATGCGAATCCCAAGGCTCGGATCGAAGTCACGATCAAGCAGCAGTACCGCAACATGCGTGAGGGGCTTGCGAAGGAGCCACGGGCAATCGCCAAAGCGGTGGAAGCCACCGCAGCGGCCGGACTCGAACCGCAGCTTTCGATCATTCGTGGTGGCACGGATGGATCGCTGCTGACCGCGCTGGGACTGCCGACCCCGAATCTCTCAACAGGCGAGCACAACCCGCATTCACCATTGGAATGGACCAGCCTTGAAGAAATGCAATCTGCCGTCAACGTGTTGGTGCAGTTGGCGATTGCGTGGGGCCGCGAAGGGGAATGAGTTGCAGGATGGGTACTCCGGCCTGTCCCCAAGTGCCGACCGAAGAGGACGGGCCGGAGTACCCATCCTACGAATGAGCGAGACGCAAACGCAGCAGATCTAGGGCTGATTTCGCTGCGCGGTTGCGTGCGAACGAGACATCGGCGACGGGGATGTGCTCCTGGACTTCCACGCCGTTTGCATCCGCCAATGCGAGGCCGAGTCGAGGAATTCCATCCGTCTTCAATGAGCCGGCAATCGAGAGCGCGTAGTCGGAACCGAATCGCTCGCGAGTCTGTTGTGCCAGTTGGCGAGCGCGTTCATGGGGCAGGTGTTCATCGTGCACTGCCAAAGCGGGCAGGTTGAAAGCCCGCCCCACGACAACGCCGATCAGTCCGCCAAAGAAGCAGTTCTCACTGTTTGGCACCGCCGTGAGCCACAAGGACAGCACGCCGCCAGTGACTTCGTCGGCGACGGCAACCGTCTGGCCGCGACGATGCAATTCGCGGACGATGATGTCTTCGAGTTGCTCGTCCTCTTCGCCGAAGACAAGTTCTGCCAGTCGTTCGTGGATGAGTTGTTTCGTAGCAGCGATCTTCGATTCGCATTCGGACTCGGTCGTGCCGTGAGCTTCGATTCGCAGAGTGATTGTCCCTTCGTGGACGGTGATGCCGACTTCGGGGTCCCGGCCGCGAGCGGTCACGTCGCCGAGCATCTCCTCGCAGGCCGATTCACCGACGCCGTAACAATTGACTCGCGCGCGGCGGATGACTTTGTTGGACTGAGGCAGTCGCGGCAACACACGGTCGCGGAACATCGGCTTCATCTCGCTGGGAACGCCCGGCATCGCGGCGATCCGGCAGGTGGAACCGTCCGGCCGAGGAAGTTCCCACCATATTCCCGGCGCACTGCCATGCGGATTTTCGATTGGTTCGCTGCCAGCGGGAAACATGGCTTGGATGACGTTTCGCTCCGGCATGACTCGCTTGCGTTTGACGAACATGTCACGGATGTGCTGCAAGCTGGGCTCATGGAGCACGAGTTCCACTCCGGTCAGATCCGCCAAGACTTGTCGCGTAAGGTCGTCCAGCGTTGGACCAAGTCCGCCACTGATGAGCACGATGTCCGAACGCCGCAGGGCCGCTCGCAGAATCTCCACGTTTGCTGTCCGGTCGTCAGCAATGGTTGTGTGCAGCAATACTGGAATTCCGACCGAGGCGAGTTCGATGCTCAGCCATTGGCTGTTCGTGTCCAGTTTGGCTCCGGTGGTCAATTCGGTCCCGATGGCAATGATTTCAGCGTGCATGATTGGCGGGAGGGGTTAGGGTTAGGGGCTTGGGGTTACGGAAAGTACAAATGCTCGGTTGTTGGTAGAAGTGTTGCTGAGTGGTCGTGCGTGTTTCACTAACCCCTATTCTCAAACCCCGAACCTCTGCCAAGGCCGGTCGTAGCGGTCATCCGTGTGGCACAAGCGGCGAGAAGTTTTCGCAAGCTGGAGCGGTCGTGGCTCCGAAGTCGAAGACGCGGAATGGTGTCTCCCGAACCAGGCTCTTGCCGGATCGGGAAGCCGCCGTCTAGCTTGATGTCGTGGAATTGGCCGTTCGACCTCGCCGGAAACCGACCGTGAGAAAGCTGCATCTGATTCTGCTGTCGCTCATCGCCGCGGTGCCGGGGGGCTACTTGTGTTATTTGCTGGGGACGGCTCTGACTGTTCCGCGGCACGATCTTTGGAACAAGCCGCTGTTGGGCACCGCGGTTGTTTCGACGGGCTTGCTGGTCTTAGCAGCGGCGGTGGTTTGGCCGTTGCTTTACGCGGTTGCGTTTTACGACGATCCCAACAAGAGCAAGAAGGCCGAGGAACCCGATGCGGCTGATGACGGGGAAGGCAGCGCTGCAGCGGGAGGTGCTGAAACACCCAAGACACCACGAGGCGATAGCTTTGAGGATGAAGATATCGATGTCTTAGAAAACGAAGGCATCGAGCCCGGCGGTGATGACGCGGACGAATTCGAGGAAGTCTCGGAAGACTCGGAGTTCGATCTCGACGAGGCATCCATCGATACCGCCGAGACCGTCGACTTCGATCCGGGAGACGATGAATTCGCCGGCCTCGACCTGGAGGACGAAGAGGTGGAGGAAGAAGAGGCTCCGAAAAAGAAGGCCAAGAAAAAGAAGAAGTAACCGTTTGGCGGTCACGCTTCCGGCTTGGTGAGGAAGCGGTAGCCGGTGCCTCGCACAGACAAAATATGGCGCGGAGCGGACGGATTGAGTTCGATCAATTTGCGGAGCCGCAGCACGAAGTTGTCGATGGTCCGCGGCATCACGTTGGAATCGCTACCCCATACGTCTTCCAAGATTTGTCCGCGTGAAAGAACTTTGCCGTCGTTGTTCAGGAAGTAGCGCAGCAGTTGCACTTCCATCGTGGTCAAGTCGTGCGTTTGGCCATGAACTGTCAGTTCGAAGCGGCTGAAATCGATCTTGGCGTCACCGAATTGACGGACGTCTGACTCCGGTTCCAATTCGCGTGGAACCGCCGGCAGCGACGAGTTGTCGATCGGGTGCCGATCGATCAAGTTGCGAACGCGGCTGAGCAGTTCGGGCAATGCGAACGGCTTGCTCATGTATTGATCGCAACCGGCGTCGAACCCGGCGGTGCGGTCTTCGCTGAGCGTACGGGCGCTGAGCACTAGGATCGGCACTTGCTTGTCGATCAGCCGGATTTCACGACAGATTTCGTAGCCGCTCATTCCCGGCAGCATCAAATCCAACAAGACGAGATTGAACCGCGGCTCCGCCTGGCGGAACGATCTGAGCGCGACATCTCCGTTGCCGGCGACAACGGCTTCGAAGCCTTCCTGCTCGAAGTTGAACTTCAAGCCATCCGCCAACGCGGATTCATCCTCGACAATTAGGATTCGCATAACGGTTCAATTGGCTTGGGAGAGGATTCCGCGGGCGAGTCGAGAGACTCGCTGATGATGGCGCGGCCGGGAAGATCGACCTCAAACAGGCTGCCCGAACCCACCGGTCGATGCAGTACTCGCACCTTGCCTTTGAGCAGACTGACCAGCGTTCGCACGATGTACAGGCCGACGCCGGTTCCTTTCTGTCGGCGTTCAAGTTCGCTGCCGCCTCGATAAAAAATTTTGAAGATGCGGTTGCGCAGGTGCGGAGCGACTCCCTCACCGTTGTCGATGATCTGTGTGACGACCCGGCTGTCTTCCGTCAGTCGGACATGCACGTCGGCGCGCGGTGGTGTTCCGCCGTACTTGATCGCGTTGTCGATCAGGTTGCCGAAGATCATTTCCAGCGGCATTCGTCGTGCGCGGATGACGGCCGGCTCGATGTCGAACGTGAAGACTTCATCCACGATTTTCTGGTGATGTCGAGCCGCCAGTTCAGCGCAGCGATGCAGCAGCGGTTCGAGTTCGATGTCTTCCGGGTCCGCCTCCTGCCCGATGGCGTCCAACCGGGCGACCTCCAACAACTGGTTGATCAAGTGGTCCAGACGGATCAGCTCGCCGTCCATGACTTTCAAAAACTCCTCTTGCTGCCTTGGCTCGACATGCCGCATCCGCAGCGTGTCGAGATACAGCCGCAGAGAGGCGATCGGCGTCTTCAACTCGTGTGTCACACTGTCGATGAAGTTCGACTGCCGTTGATTGAGCCGCACCTCTTTCACGGTGAGGAACAAGTAAAACCCAGAGACCACCAGGATCAAAGCGAACACGACCGTTCCGATCGTCAGCGCGCTCCAGGCGCTCCAATTCGCCAGCAGGACGATCCAACACACCATCAGCACGACGTTGAGCAGCATCAAGACGACGCTCAGCGTGATTGGCAAATGCAACGTGCGACGTTTGCGGGCGTAAGACATAGCTAGGGACGCGGGCTGAGTGGCGGTGGCTGAGGTGGCCGTACAGGCGTGCCGCACAGTCTGTCGAGACCCAGCCGAAAAATCACCCACAACGCGGCGACCGACTCTTTCCAATTGATCTTCGACGTGCCGAAGCGGCGATCCTCGAAAGTGATCGGCGTCTCCTCGAATGAGCAGCCGACAGCGCGGCAGCGATACAGCAACTCTTCCTGAAAGGCGTAGCCGCGTGCTCGAATGCGTTTCCAGTCGATCTCGGCTAGCTTCGCGACCCGATAACAGCGGAAGCTGCCGCTGTTGTCACTCGTTCGCAGGCCGAGCAACAGCCGCGCGTAAAAGTTGATGCCGCGGCTCATGAAGGACCGCCGCCAATTCCAGCCAAGCACTCCGCCACCGGGGACGTATCGCGAGCCAATCGCCACATCGACGCGATTGAGGCACTCGCGAATCGTCGGCAAATAACGGGGATGATGGCTGAAGTCGGCATCCATGTTGAGCACTTGATCGTAGCCGTATTCAATGGCCAATCGAAATCCGGCAACCGTTGCTGTACCGAGTCCCAGCTTACCGGCTCGATGCAGCACTTTGATGCGCGAGTCGGCAGCCGCCAGATCTTCCGCCAGCTGTCCAGTCCCATCGGGCGAGTTGTCGTCGATTACCAACACGTCCGCGTCCGGAGCGATCGCGTGGATTTCGGGGATCAACCTGGGCAGGTTCTCGTACTCGTTGTACGTGCAGAGCGTGATCAGCAATCTCGGCACGTTAGCGGTTCTCTTCGGGCAAGTAGACGTCGGGCAGGATCAATTGGTTTCGAGCCGGTTCTGGAGGAGCCTCCAGCGCGGGAATCTTGGGGACACGCGCGTTTCGCTGAGGGACTGGCTGTGGCTGGCGAACGTCAACCTCGACCGGCAGTTCTTCGCGTGGCGACGGAGGGGGCGGCAACTCAAGACGGTTTGCGATCCCAGCAGCGGGGACTTCCTTTGGTGGCGAACCAGGAGCTTGCAAGAAAGCCTGAATGTGTGGACCACGGCCCGCCAATTTCCAAGCGGCGTTGAGGAACTCACCGGCTCGTGAGTCTTCATCGAAGTGCAGCAGCACGCCCATCAAGAACAGTCGATCAGGATCGCGTAACTCGGCGCTCGTCCAATCAGCGACCCGTTGCAGGTAATCGACTTTGTGATCGACGTTCTCGACACCGTAAACCTCGTCGAGCGACTTGCCAGTCCGCGCGGACTGCGGATCGACCTGCAATCCGCGCTTCAGTTTCGAGACCGCGTGTGAGTACCGACCCATCGCAACCAATGCGAACGCCTGGCGGAAATAAACCTCGCCCCGGTCCTCGGCCTCGCGCTGAGCCTCAAGGTATCGCAAATACGCTTTGACGTTCTGCCCTTCGTGCAACCATCGATCCCCTTCGGCTTGAAACTTTTTGCTGCGCTCTTTTCCCACTCGTGATGATCCGCTGACGGTTCTAACGACGGTCTCGTCATTGGGTGGAGGAGTAAGGTTCTCGCGTCGCTCGGCGTGTTGCTGGACGACATCGAATACGTTGGGCTGCTTCGGTTGGAGTGGATCAGCGACGACCACTCGTGGACGAGCGAACGCTCGATCACGCGGCGGATTCACGATGGTCAGTTCCATCGGCACTGTCGTCTGCTGCACGATGAATCCGGGATAAACCGGATAGACCGTCGGTGCCCAACCCCACGGCGAATATCTCACTCCGGAAAAGCTGGACCGATAAAAACCACCCGATGACAAAAAGTAGCTGCTGTCGAAGCCCACCAGCGGTGTGTGCCAGCCGTAATAGTCGGTGACGCAATGTGGCCGAGCGTAGTAGTTCAGCCCGAAGTGAAAATGCCCCGCTTGCGTCGGCTGAGCCGGAATGCTCAGGCAGGCCGCCAGAACCAGCGCGCTCGTCCAACTATTTCGCATAATGGGAGCTCCCCAAGTCGGTCAGTATTTTTAGGCTGACCCAAACGCTTCTAACCGAGTCGATGCCCAGTCGAGTCAGCCGGGAAGGCTGAACGGCGAAAATCACTCAGCAGATTATCAAGGCAACAGACCAACCAGGTCAAATCGGATTTTTGCAGGCCAATCACAATCCTGGGAGTCGGTGTTAGTTGAACCGGTGAATCCGTGGCGACATATTCCGGGTACGAGCGGTGATTTATGATCACCGAGTCGGCCGATCCAGTTTCAGGAGGTTCTGATGCGTCGCGGTTTTCAGGTTTGCGCGTGTTTGGCTCTGGTGCTGTCGAGTCCACCGGCATGGGCTGCGGACGCCTCTGGCAAAGATCGCCTGGGGCGAGTCGTCTCTGACGCCGCACTCACCGATTATCGAGGTGCGAGCGTGTCGATGGCAGACGTGAAGGAGAAGCCGATCGTCGTATTGGCATTTCTCGGAACCGAATGCCCGCTGGCGAAGCTGGCAGTGACGAAGCTCAATCTGCTGGCAAAAGACTTTGAGCCGCGCGGCGTCGTGGTTCTGGGCATCAACTCGAATCGGCAGGACTCGCTCGCCGATCTCGCCGCGCAGGCCAAAAAGCAGGACGTTGCGTTTCGGCTGTGGAAAGATGCTGGCAACAAATTGGCGGATGCTGTTGGAGCGGTTCGCACTCCGGAAGTTGTGGTTCTCGATCAGCAGCGAGCGATCCGCTACGTCGGCCGCATCGACGATCAAGACGGCATCGGTTATCGCCGCGAGACAGCGAACCGGCAAGATCTAAAAGCGGCGATTGAAGAGCTTCTCGCCGGGAAGCCGGTCAGCGTGGCGACCACCGAAGTCGAAGGTTGCTTCATCGGTAAGGTCCGCGAAGCGAAACGCGGAGCCGAGGTGACGTACTCGAAGCAAGTGGCTCCGATCTTGCAGAACCGCTGCATGAATTGTCATCGACAGGGACAGGTCGCCCCGTTCGCGATGACCAGCTACGACGAAGTTGTCGGTTGGGCCGAAACGATCGCCGAGGTCGTGCAAGACAACCGGATGCCGCCGTGGCACGCGAATCCTGATCACGGCAAGTTCGCGAATGCTCGCAATTTGCCGGATCACGAGAAGCGAGTGCTGCTCGAATGGGTTCAAGCCGGTGCTCCGGAAGGTGATCGCATTGACCTGCCGCCGGTGAGATCTTTTACCGACGGTTGGCAGTTGCCGCGCGAACCGGACTTGATCGTCAACATGCGAGATAAGCCGTTCAATGTCCCTGCGTCGGGCACGGTGCGCTATCAGTATTTTTCCGTGGACCCCAAGTTAACCGAAGATAAGTGGGTCACGGCCGCCGAGATTCAACCGGGCGAACGTTCGGTGGTGCATCACGTTTTGGTCTTTGCGAAGACTGACGCTGAATTGCGAAAGTTCGACGGTGAAGGTGCGTTTCTCGCGGCCTACGTTCCCGGGTTCCTCCCGCAGCAATACCCGACTGGCATGGCAAAGCTCGTCCCGGCCGGGGCGAAGTTAATCTTTCAAGTTCACTACACGCCCAACGGAAGAGCGATGAAGGACGTCAGCCGCATCGGTCTGCTCTTTGCTGACGAGGAATCGATCACGCATGCAGTGATCACCAGTGAAGCTCGCAAGTCGGGTGGCTTGATTATTCCGCCGAACGCCAACAATTCGCGTCATGAAGCGAATTCTCCGAAGTCTCCGGTCGATGTGCAACTGCTGAATTTGATGCCGCACATGCACGTTCGAGGCAAGTCGTTCCGTTACGAATTGCAAACAGCCGACGGACGCAAAGAGACGGTGCTCGACGTGCCGCGCTACGATTTCAACTGGCAGACGTCGTATCAGCTCGCCGAGCCGATGCTGGTCCCGGCGGCCAGTTCGATGCATGTTGTCGCGCATTACGACAACTCGGAAAACAACCTGAACAACCCGAATCCTAAAGCGACCGTCCGCTGGGGCGAGCAGACTTGGAACGAGATGCTGATCGGCTACTTCGACGTTGCCATCCCGCGAGAGGCATTCGACGCGAGTCGCAAAACGGCGGCCGGAACGAAACCGAAAGCCCCCGGCACTAACTTGCCGCCGGCGCTTCTCAAGCAAATCGTGGAACAACTTGAGCAACTCGATGTGAATAAGGACGGGATCCTCACGGCGAGCGAAGTTCCGGCCAGGTTGATGCCGATCTTCAAGCGGCTCGACGTTGACGGCGATGAAAAACTGACCGTCGAAGAAGTTCAGAAGGCGATTGAAAAGAAGCAATGACCCGCTGCCATGACGGACTCACCGGCACCTCTGCGTTTTGCGATCCTGGGCTGCGGCCGGATGGGGCGGATGCACATCGAACGGCTGGAGACGGACGGTCGAGGCCGAGCCGTCGCGCTGTTCGACACACAGCCTGATGCGGTCGAATCGCTACGGAGCGAACTTGCTCCCGATGCTCGCGTCTTCACGAACATCGAGGATTTGCTGAATCGTGCCGACGCCGACGCCGCGATCATCGGCACGCCGACGGCGCTGCACTTCGATCACATTCGCGCTTGCCGAGCACGCGGCTGGCACGTGCTCAGCGAAAAGCCGCTGGCCGATCGGCGCGAGCATTTGCTGACGCTGATCGACGAGTCGCGCCGCGGAACGATCTTGTCGGTGGCCTACCAGCGGCGGACCTGGCCGGTCTATCGCGTGCTGCGAGACGAAATCCAATCCGGACGCTGGGGCGCAGTACGAGCCGTCACGTCGATCAACTCGGAACGCTGGCAACAAACGATTGGCGGAACGTGGCGTGACGACCCGGCCATCAATCTGGGGGGGTTCATTGGCGATGCCGGCAGCCACAAAATTGACCTCGTGTTCTTTCTGACGGGCCTGAAGCCGCTCGATGTGTTCGCGAGGAATCAGACCTGTGGCAGCCGAGTCGAAATCGTTTCGTCCCTCTCCGCGCGTCTCGAACGAGACGTGCTGCTGACGATGCACTTCACCGGCCACACGCAAACATTTCGCGAGGACTTTCATGTTCACTGCGAGCACGCCGACCTGCTGGTGCGCGACTGGCAAATCTGGCTCGGCCGCAACAACACGCTCGAACCGCTGAAGGTCGCCGATCCGGAGATGCAAGCCGCGATGGGAGTCAGTCCACTATCGCATCCTGAGCTGGACCGGCTCGGCAATCCAATTAGCGCGTTCCTCGATCAACTTCTGCTCGGCGCGCCGCCGGTTGCTCCGCCGGATTGTGCTCTGCCGGTGTTCGACTTCACGCAAGCGGCCCTGCGATCGGGACGGAGTGGACGACCTGAATCGGTCGCCTGACGTGGGGCAGTTGTCGAATCTGCCGGTCAAACTCTTTTGCCATCCGGGCAGGTTGAAAACCTGTATCACAACAGACATCACGCCGGCATGGCCGAGGCTTCGCCCGTTTGTGGCGGCGTGGAATGTCGTCCGCCGGTCAGCACGGCAATCGCTTCGACCAGCATCAACGCGGCCAGCCCTAGCAGCACGACGCCGATCCACGGCACGACCTCATTGGGTGCTGTGAACGAGCCGGCCTTGTCGAAGAACTTCGGCCACGTCATCGAGATCAACGCCCAGGTGCTCATCACATACATCAACACGGTCGGGATGCCAGTGACGAACCAGACCCAGCGTTCACTGCGAGTCCGCCACAGCCAGACCGTCACGCCCAGCAGCGTCAGCGCGGCGAGCAATTGGTTGCTCGCGCCGAAGAGATTCCAGAAGGCTTGCCAGATCGGAGGCAGTGCTTTGCCGTTCTCATCGACGCCTGGTTGCAGCAAGAAGAACAACGGTGCGCCGGCTGTGAGTGCGGTTCCCAGCCAGCGGCCGAAGCGGTTATGCCAGCCGGTCAGTTCCTGGATGATGTATCGTCCCAGCCTCGTGCAAACATCAAGCGTGTCGTAGATGAACGTTGTGAACGCCATCAACGCGAACGACACCCCCAGCTTCGGAGAAATGCCGAGCACTTCCAAGAAGTTGCCGATGCCGAGGGCGTAAATCAGATTCGGCTTCGGAGCCAGTTTGCCCTCGGCGTTGAGCAGCACAGGCGCGTCCTTCGCCAGCATCATCACGCAGCAGAGCGACACGATCGCGACCATTCCTTCCAGTAACATCGCTCCGTAACCGATGGTCTTCGCATCCGTTTCCTTGGCGAGCTGTTTCGACGTCGTCCCCGAGCAAATCAGCGAATGGAACCCGCTGCACGCTCCACAGGCGATTGTGATGAACAGCATCGGGACCATGCTTTGGCCGTTTAAACCGGTGAGGCCATTGAAGGCGGGATATTGAATCTGCTCACCACCGAGCATCAGCCCCAACGCTCCGCCCGCCAACGCGACGTACAGGAAGTAACCGCCGAGATGGCCTCGAGGTTGCAACAGCATCCAGACGGGAACGACACCGGCGATCAGACAGTAGACCAACAGCAGCACGTCCCAAACTCGGCGGGCATTGTCTGGCGTTGAACCCATGACGGACTGCAAATCGAATGGCAGCAGTTGTCCGGCCCAAATCGAGACTCCCACGAGCGGCAAAAAAATCACCGTCGCCATGTTGAGCGACAGCTTCGTGTACCGCAGCAGCAGACCCATGACGATCGGCAGTACGAGGTACATCAGCGACGACGTCGCGATGCCGCCGCCGGTCACGACCTCGCCGTTCTCCAATTCTTGTCGGCCGATGAATGCCGAGGCGGTCAGATCCGTGAACGCGACGATGATGTAGACCAGCGCGATCCAGACGAAGCTCAGGAACAGAATGTACGACCGGCGAGTCATGTGGTCGCGAACGACCTCGGCGATCGACCGGGCCTTGTGACGGATCGACGCCGTCAGCGAGGTCAGGTCATGCACGCCGCCAATAAAGATGCAGCCGATCAGAATCCAGATCAGCGCGGGCATCCAGCCAAACCAAACTCCCGCCAGGATCGGCCCGACGATTGGCCCGGCCGCTGCAATTGCCGAGAAATGTTGGCTCAGCAGGAATTTTGGTTCGATCGGCTCGAAGTCCACGCCGTCGTTGAGTTCGACCGCCGGTGTCGGTTTGTGCGGATCGAGTCGCAGCAGCCGGGCGAGGAATCGGCCGTAAGTGACGTAGGCAATCGCCAGCACGATGGCGGAAAGCAGCACAACAGGCAACAGGCTCATGGCTCACCTTTCGAAGGGCGACGGGATCGCGCGGCTATGATCCTGTCGAATTCCGTTGATGTCGAGCCAGACCGTCGTAGGTAGGGGGCTCCTTCCCGCTCCGAACGGGTCAGAGGCCGCATCCGACTTCACAGCCATCACAGCGTGTCGAGCGCCGTCAGCACCGAATCCGGGAATGTAAACGACTCGTCAATTTCGGCTTCTTCCGGGATCGAGTCGTCTCCTTCATTGCCAGCGAGCACATCGACACTCCCTTGACCGTTGAGTGTGTCGTCGCCGTCCCCCCCAAGCATTGAGTCGATGCCAGCGCCACCCAGCATTAAATCGTTGCCGTCGCCGCCAAGCATCGCGTCGTTGCCAGCTCCACCGTTGAGTGTGTCGTTGCCGTCCTCGCCGCCGAGCAGGTCATTGCCGAGTCCGCCGAGCACGGTGTCGTCGCCGTTGCCTCCGTTTGCGGTATCGTCGTTGTCGCCGCCGTCAAGGTAGTCATTGCCGTCACGGCCAAAGAGCTTGTCGTTACCCGCCAGTCCGATCAGCGTATCGTCGCTCTCGCCCCCGTCGATGGAGTCGTTGCCGTTGCCGCCGTTGATCGAATCGCTGCCGACTCCGCCACGCAACGAGTCATTTCCGTTCGCGCCGCTGATCGTATCGGCTCCGTCGCTGCCGGAGATCGTGTCATTGCCGTCACCACCATCGAGGTTGTCGTTGGCGTTGCCGCCGTCGATCGTGTCATTGCCGGCTCCGCCCTGGACAACATCGTCGCCGTCACCACCGGTGATATTGTCGTTGCCAGTTTCCCCTTTGAGAGTGTCATTGCCGCCGTCGCCCAACAGGATGTCGTTGCCGCCGCCGCCGAGGATCGAGTCATTTCCGTTGCCACCCAACAGCGAATCGATTGCTCCCGTGCCGGTGAGAACGTCATTGCCCTCGCCGCCGTTAAGAAGCAGTCGCACACCACCTATCGCCGAGCCGCTGCCGTTGAGCACATCATTGCCCGCTTCGCCATTGATCTCGATGAACACCGGGCTCACGGAATCCAGCGCTCCGATTGTGACCGTGTCGTTGCCATTCCCGCCGTTGATGATGACATGCGACACATTCGGAGCCACCGTGATCGAGTTCGCTCCGACCGCGACTTTGACAAAGCCGCCGGACTGCGTGATCGAAATCGAGTCGGCCCCGTTTGTGCCTGCGAGCACGAGTTTGTCCGATCCGCCGCCGCTGCCATTACCGGCCGTGTCGGTCCCGTCATTTGGATCGAAGACGATTGAGTTTGAACCGGTCCCGCCGTTGTTGCTGTCGTTGCCCCTTTGCCCATTGAGTGTGTCATTTCCGTTGCCCCCTTCGAGCGTGTCATTGCCATTGCCGCCGAAGAAGTTGTCGTTGCCGTCCCCGCCGACGAGCGAATCGTTGCCCGCCTCTCCGTTGATGAGGTCATCGCCGGTTGTCAGCCCCAGTGAATCATCGCCAAAAATCTTGTCATTGCCGTCGCCTCCGCGCGTCGTGTCGTTTCCGTTGCCTCCTTGAATCGTATCGTTGCCCGCTTCGCCGGAGATCAAATCGTCGCCATCACCTCCGAGTAACTCATCATTGCCGATGCCGCCGCCGATCGTGTCGTCTCCCGCTCCGCCGTCGGCTGTGTCGTTCCCGTCGCCGGCCGCGAGCGTATCGTTGCCGCTCCCGGTTCCCGCGGAGTCATCGCCGAACATTTTGTCGTCCTGCGTTCCTCCATCGACGGAATCGTTGTCGGCTCCTCCTTCGAGTGTGTCGTTGCCCGTTTGGCCGTTGACGGTGTCATTGCCCGCTTCGCCAAGACCGATGTCGTTGCCCGCTCCACCAAAAAGCGTGTCGTTGCCGTCACCGCCACGCAGCGAATCGTTGTCGAGACCGCCATTCAAATTGTCGTTGCCATCGCCACCGTTGAGCGTGTCGTTGCCAGAACCGCCGTCGAGCACATCGTTGCCGGTGCCGCCATTCGCATCGCCATTCAACACGTCGTTGCCATTGTTGCCGTAAATCGAATCATCCCCGTCCTCACCGTTGAGGCTATCGGTTCCATCGCCGCCGAGCACCGAATCATTGCCGAGTCCGGCATTGACCGTGTCCGCTCCATTGCCGCCATTGATCGTGTCGTTGCCGTCGCCGCCGTTGATACGGTCGTTGCCGTCATTGCCAAACAGCGAATCTCCCGCCGCGCCACCCGTGATCGTGTCCGCTCCGTTGCCACCATTCAGAGTGCTCGCGAGCGTTCCGCTGCCGAGGATTGTGTCGTTGCCATCGCCGCCGCTGACTTCAATCGAAGTGAGATTCGAGAAGGTGCTGTCCACGCCGCTCAGGTCGAGCGTGTTATTTCCATCGCTGCCGGTGACGATCAGCGTCAGCACTTGAGCCGGAGTGATTGTTGGCAATGAAAGTAGCGGTGAACCATTCGCCAATACTTGAACATTGCTGGTCGCTGGATCCACTCCAATCGTGACGTTGTCCGCAGAAGTCATCGAGATATTCAATTCACCGGTCGCTTCGATGAACAACGCGAAGGCCGATGGGACGGTCCGCTGCTCCAACGATTGAAGCATGCTGTCGAGCGAAGTGCTCGACTGTCGTCGCAATGGCGAACTCGAAAACGCTGCACTGTTGTGTCTGCGACGAACTTGTCGGCGACTCGGACGGCTTCCTGCCGAATTCAAAGACCATGCTCCGATACTCAGATGACTCAACCAAGATGCAACACGCATGGCACACAGTCCTCGCAAGAGTTGGCCGAAAGGCCGGAAGAAGGAGGTCAAACGCTGTGGCCCGCGTTATCCAAGGTCTTCGACGACTCAATCTCAAAGCAATCGCGATTGTCCGGGTGGCTTGGCCCGCCGGCCCCGTGTCAGCCTTCCTTGGATGACCTGTAGTTCGTGTCTCCCATCTGGACCATCGCTCGTGTGGATCGAGCGGCAACATGCTGCAAGCCACTCGAACCGCTGTCAACGGGGCTTGCAACATCGTTGCGAAAATCTTTTCAAAGAATTCAATCGCGAAAAAATGAGATGAAGGAATCAGACAATGTTCATCCATTCCAGCTCGCCTGGCGGGTCGTCCGAATCAATCTCCCATTTGAGACTGGCAGTGATTTTCTCCAGCAGGGTCTGCAGCGTGTCGAGTTCCAAGTCCGCTCCCTGGTACAGCACGAGCACCGTGAAGTTGGCTGCGATGATCGCTCGCAGGAAGGCGCTGCTGATCAGATCATGGCAGACGAAGTCGAGTTCGCAGGCGATCGTCGGCAGTTCGTTCAGCCGTTCGTCGCCAGAATAGACGTCGATTTCGGTGTATTCTTCGCGGAAGGCGTCGAGGGCCGATTCGATGACACGCTGCGGTTCGGGACGGTCCAACAGCAAAGTCACAGACCAGAAACACGTGTCCGGGCTATGCACGGTCAGGGTGATTTCTTCCGGCGTGGACTGTTCGTGCAGAATCCAATCGTCGGGGTATTCGAAGCGAATTCCGTGGCCTTCAAAGACGCTGTCCATGAGCATTCCGTGGGTCTTGATCCCTCGTGGGGGTTCGATTAAGGTCGACTGCGTTGGGTTCGGAATTGGATGGCGAACGCACATCAAACTCAAGGCCCTCGGTCGCGGAGGCACGTCAGGAAACTGAACCTGATCGGCGCGGTGACTCGGCAGGGCTTCTTTGTTGGCTCATTGCGAAAGGGAGCAAGACATGGCATCGACTCGTGCGGAAGAAGTGGCAGAACTGTTATGGGAATTAAAGCGAGCCGCAAAGGTCGCCAAGTACAGTGTGATCGCGAAGAAAGCCGGCTTTAGCGCAGGAGCAAATGGCAAGGCGATGGACACTTGTCTCAAGACCGTTCGCCGAGACTGGCCGCACCTGCAGTGGTGGCGAGCCGTCGCTGACACGGCTCTGGTCGTCAAAGATTCCGAACAAGCAAAGAAGCTGGCGGAGGCGGGCATCGGCTTGAAGGCTGGCAAAGATGATACGATGGCACTGGCTGCTCCGGACGATGTTCTGATGGAATGGCCAGAAGATCCGGCCCCGGCAGAATTGGCAGAGCCGGCTGCTGCCGCAAAGTAGTTTGCGAAGTCAGCGATACGAACGCGAAGAGGCCCGACAAATGTCGGGCCTCTTTGTTGACAGCCATTGGATGCGCGAAAGCAGCCGCCTCGCTCCCGCGAAGCAGAACCAACTCCACCGTCTCACGAATTAACTGGCGATTTATTTTGTCAGTGAAGAGACCGATCGACTCATGGAAGATGTAAGACCGAAGCTTCGCCTCGTGCGGCCAACAGACGACGTTCACGGAACCAGCACGATCTTGCCCGTGAGTGTGCCTTGTTTCTGAAGTGTGTTCTCTTCCTGCAAGCGGTGTGCGGTAGCCGTCTCGGCGAGCGGCAGTGTGCGGCCGATCTGCGGATGCCAACCGCCGCGTGTCGCCAGCGAGTTGATCGCCTCGGCGCAGGCTCGCTGTTCGTCGGGAGTCGCATTGAACATCGCGAAGCCGAACAGCCGCAGGTCTTTGACGTAGAATGCTCCGTTCGGGAATTCCGGCCGAGCATTCCTCCCTGCCATGACGATGATCCGTCCGCGTGGAGACATCAGTCCGATCGTACGATCGAAGTTGGTCGGTGCCTGCGTTTCGTACCACACCTGCAACCCGCCGTTGGCCGAGGCGAAGGCTTTGATCTGGTCATCCAAAGTCGCCGAGTGGTAGTCGAGCACGCAGTCGGTTCCCCAGCTTTCACAAAGCGTTTTCTTCTCCGCATTGCCGACGGTCGCGATGACTTTTGCTCCGGCCGCCTTCGCCAATTGAATCACCGCCGAGCCGACTCCGCCCGTGCCGCCATTTACGAGCACGACCTCTCCCGGTTTGAGCCCCGCGTTCAAAAACAGTCCCAGATGTGCGGTGATTCCGGTCAGTGCTCCCGCCGCCGCTTGCGAGTCGTTCATCGCAGCGGATGTCGGGTACAGCCACGTTTCATCGACGGCGGCGTACTCGGCGAATGAGCCGCGTCGGCCGAACAGACTTTGATTGCTCCCCCAAACTCGGTCTCCCGCTTTGAATCGAGTCACCTGCGAGCCGACTTGCTCAATCGTCCCCGCCAGATCGCAGCCGACGATGTACGGGAACGAGGTTGCGACCTTGATCATCCCGCTGCGAATGTAGGTATCGATCGGATTGACCGAGACCGCTCCGACCTTGACCAAAACTTCGGTCGGCCCCGGTTCGGGAGTCGGCAATTCGCCGTAAGCGATGACGTCGGGAGTTCCCGTCTGACGAATGAACGCGGCTTTCATGATGATTCCTCTGAAGATGAAACAAACTCCACCCCGCTTGTCGGGGTGGCTCGCGGGCTTCTGCACGACTCGAACGTCTTGAAGATCAGCGTAGTGCAAAGGCCCGCGAGTCACCGGGGGAACCCCGGTGGGCGGAGTTATGCGTCTGGCACGAGCGCTACCGCTCGGCACCAGCCGGCGCTGGCGGCTTTGATTTTGACCGGTAGGCACGAAACGTAAAACCCGTGTGGCGGAAGTTGATCGAGGTTCATCAGCTTTTCAATCTGGCAGTACTCGCGCGTCAGTCCCGCAAAGTGAGCGGGCCAGATGTGCCGACCGTCTCCCGTGCGACGATAGTCGGCGACCATGTCGGCGAACGGACGATCCAGCGTGTAGGCGTCAATGCCGATGACTTTCACTCCTTGCTCGACGAGCCACAGCGTTCCATCGCGGCCGAGTCCCGGTTGACGAAAATACTCCCGCGAATCGAGCCGCTTGTCCGCTCCCGTTTGCAGCAGCACGATGTCAAGCGGCTTAAGCGTGTACTCAATGCGATTCAACACGGCTCGCAGGTCATCAATCGTAATCTCGTCTCCCGGCTGCTTGCATCGCACGTCCAGCACCACTCCCGGAGCGAAGCACCATTCGAGCGGTACCTCATCGATTCGTTTGGCCGGTTCGCCTCCGGAGGTCGCTCCGTAGTGGTACGGCGCGTCGACGTGAGTGCCGGCGTGCGTGATCGTTTTGATTTCTTCGATCGCCCAACCTTGCCCGCCGGAGTAGACCAAATCCTCCGGCTGCACGCCGAAGAACTGCCGCATCTGGACCAACCCCTCGGCTTCGTGAGTGACGTAGTGAATCTCGGCCGGCATCGGTTCGCTGACGGCGGCGTGTTCGAGCGGGACGCTCAAGTCGATGAGTCGAAGTCGTGGCAACATGTCGGCAGAGTAACGAGTCGCTCCGAAGCTGGCAGCCGGTTGCGTTTCACATCCCCGGCCCGATAATCCCGTTTCGTGGATACTTCCCGCCTGACCAGGAGACTTTCCATGCCCCTTGCAAAACGTTGGATGCTCAGCCTTGGATGTCTTTGTTTGTTCGTTCTGTTGCCGTTCGTGACGGCGGACGACGCGAAACCCGCGGCCAGCAAGCCCAAGGAATTGAAGAGCACGGCACACTTCGACGGCTTCGGCAACTGGGCGACCAGCGTAGCGTTCTCGCCGGACGGCAAGACATTGGCGGTGGGGACTCACAACGCCGTGCAGTTGTGGAGCGTCGCCGAGAAAAAGTCGACGGCGACCTGGAAGACCGGCAGCGGCTACGCGAAGTCGCTGGCATTTCTCCCCGGTGGTCGGAAGCTCGTGATCGGAGCTTATCAGTCGGTCAGCGTATGGGATATTGCGAGTGGTTCGAAGGAGCGTGATCTTCCGAAGCACCGCGGATTCGTCACCTCGCTGGCGGTCTCGCCGGATGGAAAGCTGCTGGCGACTGGATGCGATGATGAGGCGGCTCGGCTGATTCGGCTGGAAGACGGAGCGTTGCTGAAGACGCTCGAACACGATCGCGATCCAGTACAGAGCGTCGCGTTTTCGGCAGACGGCAAAACCTTGGCGACAGCCGCCGGCGACGAGACGCGAGTCACTCGTCCCGGCATCGCGAAATTGTGGGATGTTGAGTCGGGCAAATTGATCCGCGACTTCGAGGGGATGACGAAGGTCGCCACGTCGGTCGCGTTCGCGGACAAGGGAGCGAAGCTGATCGTCGGCAGCATGGACGAGAAGGCGTACGTCTTCGAGGTCGAGAGCGGCAAACCGCTCGGCTTCTTCGGCGGACACTCGCGGCCGGTGACGAGCATGGCGATGAGTCTCGACGGCCAGACGGCAATCACCGGCAGCGGCGGACGCGCGAAGGGGAAGAACGAAATCAAAGTGTGGAAGATCGCCGATGGCGACGTGCTCGCCACCGCCGAGGAACACGAAGCGAAGATCGCGGCACTGGCGCTCTCTTTCGACGGCAAGACAGTGGCGACCGCCAGTTATGACAACAGCGTGCGGTTGTGGGACGTCTTGCTGTCGAACGCCACCGATTCGCAACCGGCGGAGAAGTCGGTCGCGGCGAAGCTCGCCGAGGGACTGACGAACCTGGCAAAAGCCGAGCAGAACGTGACCGCGAAAGATGCCGAGCCGAAACCACTGAAGGTCGGCATCATCGGCTTGGATACGTCACACGCGACAGCGTTCACGAACATCCTCAATGGTGAGAAGCAGCGCCCTGAAGCCTTTGGCAGTCGCATGATCGCCGCTTATCCGAAGGGCAGCCCGGATATCGAATCAAGTGTCACTCGCGTGCCGAGCTACACCGAAGCGGTAAAGAAACAGGGGGTCGAGATCGTCGACACGATTGAAGAACTGGCGAAGCGAGTTGATGTCGTGTGCCTCGAAACCAACGACGGTCGGCCGCACTTCGAGCAACTGATTCCGGTGCTGAAAGCGGGCAAACCCTGTTTCATTGACAAACCGATTTCTGGATCGCTGACCGACGCGGTCGCGATCTTCGAGGCATCGAAGAAGTTCAAGGTGCCAGTTTTCTCGTCGTCGTCATTACGATTCGGCAAGAACACGCAGGCAGTGCGCGGTGGTTCGCTCGGAAAGATTACTCGCTGCGAAACGACCAGCCCGGCCAGCCTGGAGAAGACGCATCCCGATCTCTTCTGGTACGGCATCCACGGCGTCGAATCGCTGTTCACGGTCATGGGGACCGGTTGCGTCTCGGTGAAACGTGGCACGACGGCCGACGGAAAAATCGAAGTCACCGGCGATTGGGGGAACGGCCGAGTCGGTATTTATCGCGAAGGAAAAGGCTACGAAGGCAAAGCCGTGGGCGACAAAGGGGATGGCCCAGTCGGCAGCTACGACGGCTACGAACCGCTGTTGTTTGCGGTACTCAACTTCGCTCGCACCGGCCAGCCGCCAGTCAGCGAAGCCGAAACACTGGAAATCTACGCCTTCATGGAAGCCGCCGACGAAAGCAAACGCCAAAACGGCACCAGCGTCACGCTCGAAAGCGTGATGAAGAAGGCTCGTGCGGAAGCGGCGGAGAAAGTGAAGGGGTTGAAGTGATCAAGATCGTCGACTACGGCATGGGCAATCTTCGCAGCGTGCAGAAGGCGTTCGAGAAGCTTGGCCACGCGGCGGAGATTTGCGATCAGCCGTCGCAACTCAGTGGGGTTGAAAAGCTGGTCCTGCCGGGTGTCGGAGCGTTTCGCGATGCGATCCACGAAGTGCGTCGGCGAGGATTCGTCGCGCCGATTCTCGATCACCTCGCGAGTGGAAAACCGTTTCTGGGAATCTGCCTCGGCCTGCAAATGCTGTTCGACGTCAGCTACGAAGACGGCGAGTGGCCGGGACTCGGAATCGTTGCCGGGAAGGTTGTGCGGTTTCAGGATCAGCCGGGCTTGAAGATTCCGCACATGGGCTGGAATCAGTTGCAGATTACCGCCGCTCCGCCGCTGCTGGCGAACATCCCACGCGACGCGCACTTTTATTTCGTCCATGGCTACCACGTCGTTCCGACCGACCGTAGCGTTGTGGTTGCCGAATCCGAACATGGCGAATGTTTTGTCGCTGCGATCGGAAGCGGCAGTCTCTGGGCGACACAGTTCCACCCAGAGAAGAGCCAGAAGCACGGCTTGCAGTTGCTGGCAAACTTCGCGTCGATGTGAAGTGAGGGTGCCACGGCGGTGTCAGCCGTGGCACGCGTCATCGAGAGACCGACATGATGTCCTGGCAAATTCATTGGATCATCTTGAAGACCTGCGTCTCCGAGCGGTTTGTCTATCGGGGTGACTTCGCCTTTGCGACGTTGGTACGGTTCCTGCCCATTGTCACGCAAGTGTTCTTGTGGAGTGCGATCTTCGCGGTCGGCACGTCGAGCGAGAGGAAGGAACTCAACACCTACACCTACGCCAACATGGTGGCGTACTACTTGCTGGCGATGGTTGGTCGAGCCTTTTCGTCGATGCCGGGACTGGCCAGCGGGATCGCTCGCGAGGTCCGTGACGGGACGGTCAAGAAGTATCTCACGCAGCCGATCGACATGCTCGGCTATCTGTTCTGGTATCGTGTGGCTCATAAGTTGGTGTACTACGTCATCGCGCTTGGCCCGTTCGCGTTGGTCTTCTGGCTGTGCCGAGACTATTTCGCAGGCTTGCCAGATGGGTTCACGATCACGGCATTTGTGATTTCGCTGGTGCTGAGTTTTTTCGTGGGCTTTTTGTTGGAAGCCTGGATTGGGTTGATCTCGTTTTGGTATTTGGAAGTCAGTTCGCTGCTGTTCATCTACATGATGGTCAACTATTTCTTGTCAGGTCACATGGTCCCGCTGGACTGGATCGTCAAAGCACGCTGGTGGGGGCTACCAGTCGGTGAGTGGTCGCTGTATTTGCCGTTTCAATATCTGGCGTACTTTCCGGCGGCGATCATGTTGGGCAAATACAATCACTCGGTATTGAAGAACGAGTTGGCGATTGAAGCCGCGTGGGTTGTTGTGCTGTTCGTGATGTGCCGAGTGACGCTGGCTCGCGGAGTGCGGCGGTACGGTGCGTTCGGGGGATAGTCAATCTGCCGCCCGGCTCGCCAAACTCCAGCGCGACTGCTGTAATTCCATCGAATCGTCCCGACCTGGAAGGAGCCTCCTGATGCCGAAGACTTGGCGGTTTGCCCCGCATGATGCCGCCGCCGTTCGCGAACTGTCTCGGACTTTGCGCTTGCCGGCGTTGGTGGCGCAGGTGTTGGTTGCTCGCGGACACACCAGTGATTCGGCGGCGACGACGTTCTTGCAGTCGAGCTTGATGGATCTGCACGATCCCGACTTGATGCCTCACTTGTCCGAGGCCGCGGATCGAATCGTCGCGGCGGTGAAGTCGGGGCGGCGGATCACGATCTACGGCGACTACGACGTCGATGGCGTGACCGCGACCAGCATCTTGTGGCATTGCTTGCGGCTCGCGAATGCGACCGTGGATTACTACATCCCGCATCGAATCGACGAAGGCTACGGCCTGCACAGTGACGCGATCCAGCAGCTTCACGAGGAAGACCCGCGCCGACTGGTCGTGACCGTCGATTGTGGTATCGCCAGCGTCGCCGAAGCAGCGCTCGCGAGGGAGCTCGGACTCGAATTGATCGTCACTGATCATCACGAGATGGCCGCCGAACTACCAATGGCTGCGTGCTTGGTGCATCCGCGTTTGCCCGGTTCGCAGTATCCGTTCGGCCAATTGTGCGGGGCTGGTGTCGCGTTCAAGCTTGCTTGGGGAATCTGTCAGCGGCTCGGCGACGGCAAGAAGGCGTCTCCTTCGATGCGCGAGTTTTTGATGAGCGCGGTCGGACTTGCCGCAATTGGCACGGTGGCCGATTGCGTGCCGCTGGTTGATGAGAATCGTGCGATTGTACGGTACGGGCTCGGCAGTCTTGTCGAGCGTTGCAGTCTGGGCATGAAAGCGTTGTTGCAACTCAGCGGCCTGGGAGACAAGAAAGAACTCAGCGCGGACGACATCGGCTTCACGATCGGCCCGCGCATTAATGCGGTGGGACGACTTGGGCAGGCACGGCTCGCTGTCGAGTTGCTGACAACCGACAGCCGCGAACGAGCGGTCTTGCTGGTCAGTCACTTCGATGGACTCAATCAGCAGCGACAGTCGGTCGAGCGAAAAATTTTGAAGCAGGCGAAAGAGATGATCGCTGAAAATCCGGCGTGGCAGGAAGCTCCTGCGTTGGTGTTGGCTCACGAGGAGTGGCATCGGGGAGTCGTCGGCATTGTGGCCAGCCGCGTCGCCGAGCAATTCGAGAAGCCGGCAATCCTGATCGCGCTGTCGCGAGAGGATCGGATCGGTCACGGATCAGGCCGTACCTTCGCGCGATTTGATTTGCACGGCGGGTTGTTGGCGTGTGCTCATCACTTGAAATCGTTCGGAGGACATCGCGCCGCAGCGGGGTTGAAGATCGAAGCGGATCAGATCGAGGCATTCCGTACTGACTTCTGTGAGCACTTTGCGAGGACTCACGAAGTCATCGCGAGTGACCGCGAGATTTCGATCGACGCGGAAGTACGGCTCGCGGACCTGACCAAGCAAGCGGTTCTGATGCTGTCCAAGCTGGGCCCGTTCGGCCGCGAGAACCCCAAGCCGGTATTTGCTGCCGCTCGCTGTGAGTTGGCCGAGCCGCCCCGCAAAATCGGTGAAGGCGAGCGGCATCTCTCGCTGCGTTTGAAGCACTACGGCACCGTGATGCGTGCCGTATGTTTTGGAGCCGGGGATTGGGCCGATGAAATTGCGGCGGTGGGTGGCCCGATCTCGGTTTGCTTCGCGCCGACGATCAACAGTTTCAACGGCTACGAAAGCGTCGAGCTGCGACTGATCGATTGGCGAGCGGATGCGTAAGTCAGCACGACGCGCCAGCGAGTGGCGAATCTCAATCACTCGCAGGCGGGTCGTGCAGGTTTCGATGGCGAGTTGTTAACTTGACGGATAATGTTTCGTGCAGTCGAAAATCTGCTTTCCCATGCTCTCAGAGATGAGGTTCGCGATGCGATGGTTTGGTGGTGTTCTGACTCTGTGCCTGGCAACGACCGCGTTTGCCGACGATGCGCCCTGGAATCAATTTCGCGGTCCGCGCGGTGATGGCACGACGACCGAGAAAGGTTTGCCGGTCCAATTTGGCGAAGGCACGAAGGAAATCGTCTGGAAGACGGCGATTTCAGGGCGTGCGTGGTCATCACCGGTCGTTTGGGGCAAACAGATTTGGCTGTCGAACGCGCCCGATATCCAGGGCAGCCTCAAGGAACGGGTCAAGCTCAACAAGCCGATGGAGCTGTCTGCCGTTTGTGTGGATCTGGAGACGGGCAAGATTCTCCACAATCGGAAACTGTTCGAAGTTTCGGAGTTACAGGTTACGCATCAGACCAACACGTTCGCCTCGCCGACGTCGTTCATTGAAGAAGGCCGAGTTTACATTCATTTCGGCAGTTACGGGACCGCCTGTCTCGATACCAAGACTGGTCAAACGATTTGGGAACGCCGCGACCTGGAGTGCGATCACTGGCGCGGACCGGGTTCGTCGCCGATCGTGCATGGCGATTTGCTGTATCTGACATTCGACGGCTACGACTTTCAGTACATCGCGGCGCTCGACAAGCAGACCGGCAAGACGGTTTGGAAGAAGGATCGCGGCATCGACTACCACACGACGGACGGCGATGCCAAGAAGGGCTATTCGACACCGGCGATCATCGAAGTGGGCGGGCGCGAGTTGCTCGTCAGTCCATTTGCCTACGCGACGATTGCCTATGCGCCGAAAACGGGCGAGCCGATTTGGACGGTCTACCACAAAGGCATGAACGCCGCTGGAAGGCCGCTGTTCGGCAACGGCTTGCTGTACATCAACACCGCCGACGGCCCGAATCCGCTTGTAGCCGTGAATCCCGAAGGGCAGGGGGACATCACCAAGAATATCGTCTGGTCAAGTTCCAAACAGATTCCCAAGCGTCCCTCGCAGATTCTGGTCGGCGACTTGCTCTTCATGATGAACGATACCGGCGTGGCGTCGTGCCTCGACGCGAAATCCGGCAAAGAAATCTGGTCCAAGCGAATCGCGGGAACGTATTGGTCCTCGCCGATCCTGGCCAATGGTTTGATTTACTGTTGGTCGCAGGAAGGGGACGTGCCAGTGTTCAAGGCCGACCGTGAATTTGAACTCGTCGCGGAGAACAAATTCGCAGACGGCTTCACCGCGTCTCCAGCCGTGGCTGGCAAGTCACTCATTGTACGGACGAAGACGCATCTGTACCGGATCGAAAAGCGAGATTGAGATGATTGGCTTGCGACGTTTGTCGATGAGTCGGACCGAGCTCCTCGCGGTGCTCATCGGACTGTTCGCCGTCACGATCGGCGGTTGTTCAAAACCCGAGTCCAAGATCACTGTTGCCACCCAGGCGAAGGCAACAGCAACCGCCGACGAAGCTGTTCGCCATGTGCTGGCGCGTTTGCAGCGACAGGAACTTCAGGCGTTGTGGGAATTCCTGCCGCCGTCGTATCGCGGCGATGTCGAGAAACTGGTGCATGAACTTGGAGAACAGTTAGATGACAAGACTTGGGAACCTTTTGTTCGCATCTGCCGCAAGGCACGACAGGTCACATCAGACCTCATCGCAAAGTCCGAAAAAACAGCGGATGAAGCTGACCGTGATGTGACCACGCGATTGCGAACCGTCCACCAACTGCTGAATGAGCTGTCAGAGAGTGAACTCAGCGATCCCAACCGGTTGCGTCATCTGGACGGACTCCGATTCCTGACAGGAACGGGCAAGCGCTTGATCACGGCGATTTCGAGCGGAGCACTCGGTGACGTTGGATTGGGGCAGGATGCCTTCTCGCAGTTCGGTGAGGTGAAGGTTGACCTGTTGGAGTCGCCTGGAGACTCCGCAGTGCTGACAGTGCAGTGGCCGGGACAGGAACCAACGCAACACAAGTTTGCGCGTGTCGAGGATCATTGGATTCCCCAATCGCTGGCCGAAGCCTGGCCGACGGCGTTTCCCAAAATCCGAGAGCAATGCCTCGCTTGGGTAGACGAACTTCGCTCGAACCCGGAACCGTGGCACGCGAAGTTACGTGAAGTCGACCTTCTGCTCGAGGAATTGGCTGCGACAAAATCGCTGGCCGAAGCTCGGCAAGTGTGGCAAATTGGTGCTTCTCGCTTGGCCGTGGAATGGTTTGGCGCGATCCCGGTCGAATCGCCGATGTCGCAAGAAAGTCCGATCAATTCGCCACCACCCGCGAAGCCCGCTCGCGTCAAGAAGCCAGACACCGAGGTGCTGTTGCCGGATGAGCCGCAGAAATAGTTCAGGGGTCCGAGGCTACTGCTTCTGCGGCTGAGCGGTTAAAACACCCCGCCATCACGTTTGCGTGTGAATTGATGATCGCCGTCACCTGGAGCCGTCTGCTCATGGCTGTCTCGAATGGTTTGCAGTTCCTTCACGAACTTCATCTGAAGCTAAAAGCGGTCCAGGAGGAACTTGAGAAAGGCCCGCGACTCATCAAGGCCAAAGAAAATGGCCTGGCCAAACGGCAAGCGGAATTGGATCAGGCCAAGGCGAAACACACGGACCAGCGAAAACTGGCGGATCAGAAAAGTCTGCAGCTCAAGACCAACGAAGCGAAGCTGGCCGACTTGAATACCAAGCTCAACATGGCCAGCACGAACCGCGAGTTCGACATCCTCAAGGGGCAGATCGCCGCCGACAAAATGGCCAACAGCGTGCTCGAAGATGAAATCCTCGACTGCATGGAGCAGGTCGACACGCTGAAGAACAAGATCACTGAGGCGGAAAAGCTCGTCGCCGAAGCGAAGGACGACGTCCGCAAAATGACCGAACAAGTCACCACGGCTCAAGCTGGCCTGAAAGATCGGGCCGAGAAGTTGCATCCCGCCGTCGCCGAGGCCGAGAGCGTGATTCCGACAGACCACATCGCCACCTATCGACGGTTGGTTCAGGCTCACGGAGCGGAAGCGCTGTCCGTGGTCGAGAACAACGTCTGCACGTCGTGCAACGTCTCTCTCTCGCCGCAACAAGGGGTTGAGTTGCGATCTGGCAAACTCATCTTCTGCATCAGTTGCGGCAGGCTGATGTACGCGGCAGCGAAGTAGGCGGCATTGCATCGATCGGATGCCCACGCAGACGGAAAGATGGTCCGCAATCGACAATGCTGGCCAATCTGATCCGATGCACGAGACGCATGCCTTGGCCAAGATAGAGTTGTTGCAATTCCTCTTCGGTCCAGCGTTCGAGGCCCGCGTCGAGAGTTGGTTCACCGATTACGAGTCATGCTTGAGAGTCTGGTGAATCAGGCGTAAAGACTTCGTGAAGCAGCCAGACTCGCCAACCGGCTCGGTCGTTTTGTCGTCGATCGAATGGTTCGATGAAGGCAGGCAGGCCGCTCGTGATGAATCGCTGGCGAAGAGCGTGTGAAGAACGCCGCCAGGTCGACAAGTCGGGAAGATGCTGGCTAGATCAGCCCGCCGAACTGCCGCACCGCTTCATAGACAACCGTGTTGGCCGTGCTCGCCAAGTTCAGGCTGCGGACGACATCGTGCATCGGCAGCTTGAGATTATTCGCCGGGTTCGCATTGCGAATCGACTCCGGCAATCCGCGCGACTCGCTGCCGAACAGCAAAATGTCGCCGCGTTGAAAGTCCGCGTCCCATACCAACCGAGTCGCAAACTTCGTCAAACACCAAACTCGTCGTCCGGGCAGTCGCTCGCGGACTTCATCCCACGAATCGACCGCTTCCCAATCGAGATGTTGCCAGTAATCCATCCCCGCTCGGCGCAGATGTTTTTCATCCAGCCGAAATCCCAGCGGCCGGATCAACCAGAGCTTCGCTCCGACCGCCACGCAAGTGCGCCCGATGTTTCCCGTATTCTGCGGGATGTCCGGCTGATACAGCACGACATGCAAGAGTGGTTCCGACATGTCGCTCACACCTCTGGCAAGACCCACGGCTTTCGCCATTCGGGTCGGCCGCGCAGGGCGTTGGCTTCGGCATCGCCGACGAAAGTTTCGGTTGCCACGTCGAGCGTCAGTTTGCGGCCGACTCGCGCGGAGATGTTGCCGGCGTGGCAGAGCACCGACGCCGGATGTCCGACCGTTTCGAGATCACAGTACGGCTTCGCTCGCGACTTGATGCACTCGATGAAGTTCTGGACGTGAGGGCCTTCGTGGCTGTCTCCTTCACCTTTCGCGAGCACTTGGCCTCCCTTATCGTAAGCCGCCCAGCGCGTGTTGCCGACGACGATGTAGCCTTGATCGCCGAACAACGCCGAGCCTTCTGACTCGCCGAGATAGTTGTACGGAGCCCAAACTCGCATCTCGTAAGTCAGCAGTTTCGGATGCTTGCCGTCTTTGACGTTGCCGGAGTTAAACTCGTAGTTGACCTGCATTGTGTCCGGAAACTCTTGAGCGTCGTTGAAGTACCACTTGCCGCCGTTCGCGAAGATCGACGTCGGCAGGCCGAGCGGTTCATCTTTCTGAACCTCGCACGCCGCCGCGAGCACAGCGACCGCCATGTCCAAGCGATGCACGCCGTCGTTGCCGAGATCGCCCGTACCGTAGTCGTGCAGCCAGCGCCACCGCCCGTGAAACCGGTTGATGTTGAACGGCCGCTTCGGAGCCGGCCCCATCCACATCTCGTAATCGACTCCCTCCGGCGGAGTCCCATCCGGCGGAAAACCGATCGGCCCCTGCTTGGAACTTTCCCACGCCTTGGCCACCACACAGCGGCCGAGCTTCCCGGTTTTCACGAACTCAATCGCCGACTGCATCCGCGTGGTCGAGCGATGTTGCGATCCCATTTGCACGACCCGCTTGTGCTTTCGCATCGCCGCGACCATTCGCATCCCCTCGACGATGTTGTGACTGTCCGGCTTCTCGACATACACGTCCTTTCCCGCCTGACACGCCAGAATCGTCGGGATCGCGTGCCAATGATCCGGTGTCCCGACCACGAGCGCGTCGATCGACTTGTCGTCGATCAACTTCCGAAAGTCACTCTCGCCGCGCGGCTTCTTCCCCTGCAACTTCTCAGCAGACTCCAGTCCTTTCGGCAACTTGTTCGAGTCGATGTCCGCGATCGCCACGATCTCGACCGACTTGTTTGATGCGAACGAAGCGATCAGCGACGCCGCCCGCCCCGCGGATCCCATGACCCCGACCCGCACCCGTTCGCTGGCCTGAGCCTTCGCGACTTGATCCAAGTGCGACAGCAATACTCCCGAAGCCACCACCGACGAACTTTGCAAGAACGAGCGACGAGTTTGAGCGGACATCAGCTTTCCCTTTTGTCTTGAACAGGCTGTGGAGTCGAACGTCGTCAGTGGTTGTATTCAACTTGGCGTTGAGATAACAGTGGCTGCTGATTCGTTCGTCAGAGGTGGCCGATCCAGTCTTCATCGTGCAGAGGCTAACATAGGTCTTCAGAAGGCCGCCGTTTCTCTCGTTCAACGGATTAGCGCCGCCGTCATTGTCTTTGGCAGGATTTGCGATTCGCCGGGCCAGGAACCCAGCTACGAATCGTCGGCCGAGGATGACCAGCGATCGGAAAAGAACAGCCCCTGCATTTATCAGGGCGTCATGGTCGTGCTCCGTCGTCACAAGTACAAAGTCGGAAGTGCGCCGCGAAAATGTGACTTTGTGGGCGATGGATTGGTGGCCGCAGATTGAGATCGCTAATCCAATCTGCGGCATCAATCGGTGACGGCAATCCAAATCGTGACCTTTGCGTTGCCGACAGTGACCGGTTTGGAGTCTGCAGGCATCGCATTCGATCGTTCACGTGAAACCGCTAGTGTCTCGGCCTTGATGTAGTCAGCCCACGTTTCGATCGCGTCAATCACCTCGGTGTCGTCGGTCGAATAGAAGATTTCGATCCTCGCTTGGATTTCCAGATTGGCGTCCTTGCGGAGTTGTTGGACTTGGCGGACGAAATCGCGGGCGATTCCTTCTTGGATCAGTTCGGGCGTGAGGTGCGTGCTAAGCGCGATTTGAACTCCGTGATCGTCGGTGCAGAGCCATTCGGCGGCTTGTTGCGTGCTGATGAATACGTCCGCTTGCGAGAGTTCGATGTTTGTCTCGCCGACTTTCAGCGAGACCGTTTCACCGCGTCGCAGCGGGGCCAACGTCTTCGCATCGGTCGTCGCGAGCGCGGCGGTGATCGCTCCGAGTTGTTTGCCGTATTTGGGGCCGAGGGCTTTTTGGTTGGGTTTGAAGACGTAGGTGACCAAGTCATCGAGGTGGTCGCAGCTTGTCAGCGTTTTGACGTTGAGTTCTTCCTGGATGACGTCGGCGAGCCGCTCGATGGCCGCTCGCTGACGCGGGTCTTGGCAGGCGAAGCGGAGTTCCGCCAGCGGCTGCCGCACTCGCAGGTCCGACTCCTCCCGCAGCTTGTGCCCCAGCCGCACCACCAGCTGAGCCAACGCCATCCGCTCGTTCAGCTCGGGGTCGAGAAGCTCTTTGTTTGCGACTGGATAATCGCACAGATGAACACTCTCCGGGTTGAATGGTCCCGCTCCGCCAAGCGGTTCAACGACGAGATGGCGAAACATCCGCTCGCTCAAAAATGGAGCACAAGGAGCGAGCAGTTGCGACATGGTGACCAAGACCTCGTAGAGCGTTTGATACGCCGCGAGCTTGTCGGTATCCGATGTGTCGCGCGATCGCCAGAATCGCCGCCGATTGCGGCGGATATACCAGTTCGAAAGATCGTCGATAAACGCTGTGGCGGCTCGGCAGAACTCTGCGACGTTGTAGTCAGCGAACTCTTTGTGAGCGGTCGCGATCAGCGCTTGGAGGTTCGACAGAATCCAGCGGTCGATCTCGGGTCGTTCGGAAACGGGGACGGGCGGAGCGAGCGGGTCGAACTCATCCAGCCGGGCGTAGTTCACGAAGAAGGCGTACGAATTCCACAGCGGGATCAGGATTTGGCGGCGGACTTCGTCGGCGGGTTTGCTGACGACTTCGCAGACGGGAATTCCCTCGGCGGTTTTGTCCGTCGGACCGTCGGGAGTTTCGATCGTGACCGGCTTGTCCTTGTGCCGAGTCCCGAAACGCAGGTCGCTCGCCGGGTTCTGAGCCAGGTACATCCAGCGCATGGTGTCCACACCGAGCTGCTCGGCCGCTTCCTCGAACCAGATCGCCGTCCCGTCCGACTTGTGCATCGGCTTCCCTTCCTCGTTCATCACGAGCCGGTGGCCGAGGAGAGTTTTGAATGGCCGCTTCATCGCAGGGTCGGTGCTCTCGCCGTGACGCATCATCGTGGCCAGCGACAGCAGTGAATAGAACCAGTTGCGGAACTGGCCGGGGAAGCATTCGGTGACGAAGTCAGCGGGGAATTGTTTAGCCCATTCGACTCGGCTGGTGTTGAACTGCATCGTGCTGAAGGGAACGATGCCGGCGTCGAGCCACGGGTTGCCGACATCGACGATCCGCGACATCAGCCGGCCGGTCTTCGGATTCCGAATCTTCACCGCGTCGATCCACGGTCGGTGCGGTGTGTGACCGGCTAGCACGTCCCAGCCCTCGACCGCTCGTTCCTTGAGTTCGGCCAGCGAGCCGATCACCTCGAAGTCGATTTGCTTTTGGCCGTTGACCTCGTATTCCTCAACCCAGATCGGCAACGCCAAGCCCCAGAACCGCTTCTTCGAGATCATCCAGTCACGCATCGACGTGAGCCATTCCAGCTCGCGCTCCTTGCCGTTGACGCTCTCCGGCAACCAGCGAATCGCCTCGGTGACTTCCTTGATCTCGTTCCGCCAGTCCATGTTGATGAACCACTCATCGACCAGCCGAAACACCAGCTCGTCGCCGGTCCGCCAACAATGCGGATAGATATGCGGGTACTGCTCGACCATCACCAGCAGATGCTTTTGCTTGAGCTGCTCAAAGACAAACTCCGCCGTGGCCGGATCGGTCGAGTTCTTGCCGGTGAACGCTCCGAAGCCATCGAGAAAACTTCCGTCCTCGGCGAGCGGTGCGATGCCAACGATCCCCAACTGCTGCCCCAAGGTATGGTCCACGTCACCGCAACCCGGAGCGATGTGAACGATGCCGGTTCCCTCACCGGCCACAACCATCGGGTTCCCTTTGAAGTCGCGACCGCCATCGACGACGCGATGACACGTCTTGCCGCACTTGTCCTTCACCCTCGTATCAAATGGCACGCCGCCGAGCGTGCTCTGAGCCGGCAGATCATCGAACGGCCCGGTGTATTCCCAGCCGATCATCTCTGCGCCTTTGATCGTGGCTTCGATCTCGTAGCCACCTTGCTCCTTGAAGATCTGCCCAATCGTCTTGAGCTTCGGCACCCCGCTCGGCCACGACCACTCGGGGCGACCGAAGCCTTCCTTGAATTCCTTCGCCAGCCGCTGATATTCGAGGTTGTCCTTCGCGAAGTAATAGACGGAGCCGTCTCGCTTGCTGCGCAGCTTGACGTAATCCAGATCGGGATTCACCGCAGCAGCAACGTTGCTGGTGAGCGTCCACGGAGTTGTGGTCCAGATGAGGAGGTACTCGTTCTCGCGATTCTTCAATGGAAACCGCACGAAGATCGACTTGTGCACCGTCAGCTTGCGTCCGTCGGCGACTTCCATCTGCGAGTACGCGCTGCCGCCTCGACCGGACCAGGGCATTACATCGTAGCCGCGATAGACCTTGCCGCGTTGAAAGCATTTTTTAAGGAACGCCCAAATCGTCTCGTTGTTCTCGGTCGAGAACGTAAAGTAACTCCCGCCCCATTCCGCATTGCCGAGCCGCGAGACGAGTTCGCTGGCGATTCCCGACTCAGTCTTGCCGGAGGGCGTCGTAATCGTCACGACTTCGTCGGTGCCGATCTTCGACGCCAGCAACCGCAGCATGTCGGGATCATCCCAATCGGTCCAATAGCCGAGCCGGATCGACTGCTCTGTTTGCCGAGCCGCGAACTTCAGCACACGACGTTTGCATTCATCGACGAACTTGTCGATGCCGTACTGCTCGATCGCCGTCTTCGAGCCGAGGTTTAATTGCTTTTCGACTTCGACCTCAACCCACAGCCCTTGGCAATCGAAGCCGTTCTGATAACGCAGCTCATGCCCGGTCATCGCGAAGAAGCGTTGATAGGCGTCCTTGTAAGTCCGACCCCAAGCGTGATGCACACCCATCGGATTGTTGGCGGTGATGGGCCCGTCGAGAAAATTCCACTTCGGCTTCCCGGTGTTCTGCCGCCGCAATTTCTGGAAGATGTGATGCTCTTCCCAAAACTTCAAAATCTCGTGTTCACCTTTGACGAAACTTGCGTCACCGACTTTTTCAAACATCGCAAATCCCAAGCGGCTGTCGCCGTAGGGTGGGTCGAGGAACGAGACCCACCGGGTTTCAGAAATCTCAAATCTCAGATTCAAAATCGCAAATGGTGGGACTCGTTCTTCCGCCCACTCAATATCAACCCGCTTACGTCAACTTTTCGAATACCTTCGGAATCAACCGAGACAACTTCTCGCCCCCTCTGGCTGCGACCGCGAGAATCTTTTGGATGTCCACCGGTTCCAGCGCGTCGGGCAGGCAGATATCGGTGACGATCGAGAAGCCAAGGACTTTCAGGCCGGCATGGACGGCGACGATCACTTCGGGGACGGTGCTCATACCGACCACGTCCGCTCCCATGCCGCGTAACATGCGGTACTCGGCGCGGGTCTCCAGATTTGGGCCGGCAACCGCGAGGAAGACTCCTTTGTGAGCCTGGATACCCAGTTCCAGTGCGGCTTGCAGGGCGATTGTGCTGAGTTCGCGCGAGTACGGTTCGCACATGTCCGGAAAACGCGGGCCGAGAGTGTCATCGTTGATGCCTCGCAGCGGGTTGTCCCCCATCAGGTTGATGTGGTCGTCGATGACCATCACGTCGCCGAGTTCGTAGTGGGGGTTCATGCCGCCGGCCGCGTTGGTCACGACGAGCGTGTCGGCTCCGAGAGCTTTCATGACGCGTACGGGAAACGTGACCTGCTGCATCGAGTAACCTTCGTAGAAATGGAAGCGGCCCTCCATCGCCACGACCGGCACGCCACGCAGCTCGCCGCAGACCAATTGCCCGGCGTGCGATTGCACGGTCGAGGTTGGAAAATGCGGTATCTCGGCATACGGAATGATGGTCTTGCTGGTGATCTCCTCGGCGAGCCCGCCGAGACCGGTGCCGAGAATCAATCCCGACTTCGGAGACCCCGTCCATCGTGAACGAATAAACGCTGCCGCTTCATCAATCTGCTTGGCGAGTCCCAGCATCATGTCACCTGTTTGGATTCGATCACCCTATCGGGGGAATCGCGAAACACTCCGCATCGCCACTCAAATTTGGAATGCTTCAGTTGGTCGTGGGTTGGTTCGGCGCACACTCAAACATAGAGCACCAAAACAAAAATCCGCCATCCGAAAGGGGAGTTGGCGGATCGTAGTGAATTCGAGTCAAGGCCGCGAAGCGGATGCGGCTTTTGGTAGTCAGCTAATCTTCGTCATCGTCTTCGAGATCATCGTCGTCCAGATCGTCGTCGTCATCATCATCGTCGTCGTCGAGGTCGTCATCGAGATCATCTTCGAAGTCATCGTCATCGAACTCCTCATCCTCGAAGTCCTCTTCATCATCTTCGAAGTCTTCATCGTCGTCGAAGTCTTCATCGTCTTCGTCGCCGAAGCCTCCCTCCTCCTGTTCGTCGCCGAAGCCACCATCTTCACCGCCGCTGCCCCCCTCGTCGTCATCGCCCCGAAGGTCGATGGACAATAAACGGTCGTCAGTCGGAACCAACCAACCCTCGGTGGTGCTGGTGCGTGGCAGAATTTCTGCGTCGGTGAGTGCCAGTGCCATCGGAATTAACCTCTAATCTTCAATCGAGGAAGAGTCACCAAGCCACTCTGGCTCAGCGGTCGGCGGGTTCTTTAGTGGTGGTGCCAATCTTTGTCAAGCAACCTCTCGCGGCAATAGAGTCGGCACAATCCGGCGAGAGTCTTCGGCTTGTTTTAAGATTTTCGATTCGAGATTTTTGGTGAGCGATTGCCGGGTTTCGGCAATCCAGACATCGAAAAATCACCAAACCAGAATCGATGTGTGCCGGTCACTCGTGCCGCAGTGCTTCGATGGGGTCCATCATCGCGGCGCGGCGAGCGGGATAGAGGCCGAAGGCTACGCCGACAACCACCGAGATGCCAAAGGCCACGAAGAACGACCACGCGGCGAACATCGGTTCCACAGCTTGCAGGTGGAGTGGCAGACTTTTCCAAACGTCACTGAACCAGTTTTGGAGCATCCAGCGGACTCCTTGGGTCGCAGGGCTGCAAAGCCAGCCACAAGCCATGCCGAGCGCTCCGCCGGTTCCAGTCAGCACGACGGTCTCGGCGAGAAACTGGCTGATGATGTCGCGGCGTTTCGCTCCCAGTGCGCGGCGAATGCCAATTTCGCGAGTTCGTTCGGTGACGGTCGCCAGCATGATATTCATGATCCCGATGCCGCCGACCACCAGCGAGATGCCGGCGATCACCACCAGCAGAGCGTTGAACATCATTTGCAGCATCTCGGCCTGGCGAAGCAATTCCTTGGGCACAACGACCGCGTATTCTGGTGTTTTGTGAAAGCGTTCGAGCTGTGTCTTGATCAGATCCGCGGTTTGCTCGACTTGATCGATATCGGCGACGGTCACGGTGATTTGATTGAGCTGGATGATCTCACCTTCGCGCCCGCCGGCTTTGGCCGTGAAGACTTGGTCGCCGATGCGTGCTCGAAAGGTTGGCAGTGGAATGTAAACGTCGGCGTTATAGTCGCGGCCCTCGAGACTGCTGCCGATCGCGGCGG
>Ga0194132_10001219_pt1 | contig 52102 bp, 48 predicted proteins | sample TA2KigOf80mmetaG_FD_148612 | JGI IMG/M metagenome (GOLD analysis project Ga0194132, IMG submission 148612) | Freshwater microbial communities from Lake Tanganyika, Tanzania - TA2015054 Kigoma Offshore 80m | ecosystem: Environmental > Aquatic > Freshwater > Lake | place: Tanzania: Lake...
ACCTTGTCGAACTCGTCGGCCGAGAGCCCCGTGAACATGCGGAACAACAACGGCTTCCGACGCAATTTCTCGTAATTCGTCATAACCCTATGAATAGGCCATCGATCGCTATTGCGCAACGAGTCTAAAGCTGAACAACTGAGTGCCTTTAACTTCATCTTCTGTCGTTTGCCTTTGGTCTTGGTTTTCCTTTGTGGCTTTTGTGTCTTGTTGTGGCCAATCCCCTTCTGCTACTTCGCCACTTTCAGTTCTTCGGGCGAGGTCAGGCTGAAGTAGAACCCGTGCGGGATGTTACCGTTGGCGACCTTCAGCAGCACGGTGTTCTTGCCCTTCGTCAGCTTCACCGCGACCTTGTGCGCTTCGGGCGTCGCGGCGGCCGTCGCGCGCGTCGTGAACACGTCCTTGCCGTTGATCCACAGCTTCGCGCCGTCGTCCGGCCCCAGCAGCACTTCGCCCGCTTGATCCGAGGGCGAGTCGATCTCGGCGTACAGGTAGCTCGCGGAGTTGACCGCCGCCGGGCCGTGCAGCGCGGCGAGGTCGAAGTAGCCCTTCCCGTCGGGGCGGATCGCCTTCCACGTCAGCTTGCCGAACGCAGCCTTCGGGTCGAACGCCCCCTTCTCTGGGCCGAACGCCTTGTCGAGTGCCTCGTCCATGTCCTTCGCCGGGAACGGGCCGGCGACGCGGAAGGTGTCCGGCGTCAGCGCCGCGAGCTTGAGCGTTTCGAGGTACGCCACGAGGTCGATTAGTTCGTCCTCGGTCAGCGCCGCGATCACGTCCTCCGGCATGATGGACACCTTCAGCTTGCGCACCTCGCCTTCGATCTCCTTCTTGGGGATGACGAAGTCTTTGCCGTTGGCGTCGCGGATGGTGAGCGCGTCCGGCGTGTCGCCGACCAGAAGCCCGGTCACGGTCACGTCGCTGGTGGTGCGCACTTGGTGCTGGATGTACTGGTCGGCGATGGCCTTCGACGGGATCAGCAGCGACTCGTACAGGTTCTCGCGGCTGGCCTTCTTGCCGATCATGCTGAGGTCCGGGCCGACCTGCCCGCCGACGCCGCGGGTCATGTGGCACTTGGCGCACTGCGCCGCCCCCGTGAGGCTCGCGTTCCACACCAGCTTGCCGCGGGCCGAGTCGCCGCTGCGCTTGGCGAGTTCGCCGATGGGCGGCAGGTTCTTGGGGTTCAGCTTGCCGGGCGCGGGGAACAGCTGCAGCGCCCGGTTGCGTTCGCCTTGGAACGGCGAGTTGCGGAGCAACTGGCCCGCTTGCGCGACGAGCTCTTTCGGCAGGTCGCTCTTCTGGTGCGTGTCGAGCAACCAGATGGTGCCGGCGCGGTTGCCGGCCAGCGCCGCGAGCGCCGCGTTCTTCAGTTCGGGCGTGCCGCGGTCGCCGGCGTTGATCGCGCGCACCAGAGAATCGAGCGCCACGGTGCTGTACTTCGCCGGCTTCGGCCCACTGGGAAGCAGTTCGCCCAGCGCCTGAATGCACGCGATGCTGAGCGGGTTCTCCGGGCTGCCGACGCTGACGAGCGCCGCGACGCTGGCGTCGTCCTTGATCTTGCCGAGCGTGCGCACGGCCTCCTTGCGCAGGTCGAGATCGGCCTTCTTGTCCTTCGCGATGTCGGCGACAGTGCCGACGTACTGCGTGCCCCCTACGGCCGCGACCAGTTGCAGCCCAATCGTCTGCGTCTTCGGCGTGCCGAGCAAGTCGTTGATCGCGCCGGTCAGTTCCGCGGTGCCTTGCAGCCCCTTCCACTTGGTGCCGATGAACATCTTGAGGCTGTCGATGGCGCGGCTCTTCATCTCCGGGGCCGCGTCGGACTTGAGCACGGCGAGCATCGTCTTGCCGGCCTCGATGTCTTCGTTGGCGGCGATGATGTCCACGACGCGGGCCTTCTGCGCCGCGGTCAGCTTGCTATCGGCGAGCAACTTGCCGAGTCGCGGGAGGACGGACTTGGGGCGCAGTTCCCACACGAGGTCCGCGACCTTGTCGTTCCACTCCGGGAAGTGCTTGTCGAAGTCCGCGAGGATCTTGTCCCGCCAAGCCGGGTCGGTGCCGCACGCGATGTTCAGGGCGGCGCGGTAGAAGATGTCTTGCCCGTCGTAGAGTTTGGCTAATTCAAAGAACTTGCGAGCCACTAGGTCTGAATGCACGACTTCGAGACGGAGAACGATCAGGCTTTCTCTGAGCGCTGACTTGGGCGATGATGCGTTCCACGGATAATAATCCTTCCCGCGAACTCTCTGCATCATCGCCATCATATCCGCATCGTTCTTCTTCGATTCCAGCAACTTGCGCAGCGAAACTTGGATTGATTCAGTATCAACATTCGGGCCAATGCCGCGCCGGCCAATCCCCATGTACAGCCAAACCGAGCGTGCCTGAACCACTTTCTCATCGGACTTGAGGCCGCTCTCAAGGTACTCGAAGGCTGCTTCGGGAGGCATTCCGTTCAGAATTGCCTTCGCAAGCGCCTGCGCAGCAAGACATGGAGACGCCAGCGCCGCCAATACACGTTCCTTCGTGTCGAGCTTCACTTCCGGCATCTTGGGCACCTTGTACCCCTTGTGGCCCTTCGGGGTGATGCGGTAGATGCGGCCGTCGGTAGGGTCGCCCATGCCGTGGCCGCCGACGCCGCGGTCGTACCAGTCGGCCACGATGATGCTGCCGTCCGGGGCGACGCACACGTCGCTGGGCCGGAACCAGTTGTCGGTGCTCGTCAGCAGCACTTCCTTTTCGAGCGTGTAGCCCGCGCCCTTCGCCGTCGGGTGGAACCAGCGCACCTCGCGCGGGCCGGCGTCGCAGTGCAGCAGCGACCCGCGATACTTCTTGTCGAACATCGATCCTTCGTAGAAGGTGATGCCCGTGGGCGAGCCGAACCCGGTGCGCAGCGTCTTATGGACGATGCCCGGCTGTTCCTCGTGCCAGTGCGTCTGGCCCTGCCCGCGCGGGCCGTAGCCGTAGTTGCCGCCCGGCATCACGAAGCAGATGCGCGTCTGCTGGTTGCCGTCGTCGTCGTTGTCACTCAGCCACACTTCGCCGAAGCTGTTCACGCACGCTTCGTAGTTGTTGCGGAAGTTGTGGGCGATCAGTTCGAGGTTCGTGCCGTCCATGTCGCAGCGCCACACGGTGCCCTTCTGCACGTCGGTGGTGTTGCTGACCCACTTCTTGCCCTTGCCGTCGCTGGATTGGAGGCCGTTCACGCCGCTGTCACCGACGGTGAAGTACAGCTTGCCGTCCGGCCCGATGTTGATGCCGTGGACGCCGTGGTCGTGGTCGAACCCGCCGAACCCGGTGAGGAACTTCTTCGGCGGGCCGTCGGCCTTCAGGTCGCCGTCTTTATCTTCGAACACGAGGATGTCCGGCGACTGGCACACGAACACGCGCTGGCCCTTCCCGTCCGGGTACGGGGCCACGCACACGCCCAGCGGCCCGTAAATCTCCGGCCCCTGATAGAACGTGACCGCCTTGCTCGCCTTGCCCTCGCCCTTCTCGTCGATGAGCACCTGAATGCGGTCGCCCTCCTTGCGGATGATCGGCCGCCCGAAGCCCTTCCGCCGGTAGTTCACGGCCTCCGCGACCCACACGCGGCCTTTGTGGTCCACGTCGATGCTGGTGGGGTTGATGAGGTCCGGTTCGGCGGCGAACAGTTCCACCTGAAACCCGTCCGCGACCTTGAGCGCTTTGAGCGCCTCGTCCGGGGTCAGCGGCCCGCCCTTCTTGGGCTGGGCGTCGGCGAGTGACGTACACGCGAGAAGCGCGAGGAGGGCAGCGAACCGGCGCATGCGAGAGGCTCCCAATGGCGGGAAGGTCGGTGCCGAACAGTGTACCGCGAAGCGGCCGGCAGAAAAGCAGATTACCGGCGCAGGCGCGATTCCCACTGCGCGATCACGTCGAACAGCTCCTCGAGCTTGGCGAAGAACAGGAAGTGCCCGGCGTCCGGGTCGCGGTGCTCGGTCACGCGCACCCCGGCGGCGGTCATGAGTTCGACGCCCGCGGTCACGGTGGCTGGGCGCACGTTGGCGTCGCGCTCGCCGTGAATCACCAGCACGGGCCGCCCGGCCCAGCCCGCGGCGAACGCCCCCGAGCCGATCACGTCCGCTTCCATTGTGGGCGAAATGAAGACGAGGCCGGCGTAGCGGTCCGGGTGCGCGGCGGCGGCCCGGCCCACGCCCGCGCCGCCCTGCGAGATGCCGCCGAGGTACACGCGCGCCGGGTCCGGATCGAACGCCGCGACCCCGAACGCGCGGCCGCGCTCGACCGCGTCCGCGCCGCCGGGTGCTTCCCAGTTCCCGTACCCGAACGACGGCGCGACGAGGCACAGCCGCAGTCGGTCGCACAGCGGCCGCAGCGCGTGAACCATGAACAGGTAGTTGCTGCCGTGGCCGTGGAGGAACACCAGCAGCCCGAACCGCTCGCCGGGCGCGCGCGGCTCCGGGCGGTTGCTGTAGCAGTGCCGCGGGTCGAGCCGCCCGGTCAGCAGGAGCCAGCTCTGTCCGTCGCTGACGCGCGCCAGCTTGCGGTACTCCGGCTGCTCGGTGACCGCGGCGAGGAACTCGTGTACGCGCGCCCGCGCGGCGCGGGCCTCGGCCGTTGCCATTCGCGTATCGAGTCGTGTGACGAGGCGCACGAGGATCCAAACGTACTCGTCCTCGATGTCGGCCCAGCCGGTCGTTTCGACCGCGGGTTCGTTGCGGAAGAAGTGCGAGCCGACCGGCCCTTCGCCGTAGTCGCACGTGCGGGTAAGGGCGACGGCGAGCAGCGACAGCGGGATAATGAGGGCGAGCGCGCCGAGGGCGAGGTAGCCGGCGAGTTCCGGGCGCGGCGCGCCCAACAGTGGGGCACACAGCCACACCGCGCCGGCCGCGAGGCCGGTGCCGATCACGACGCCGAACAGCCCCTCGACGCGCCCGCGCGCGGTCCGGGCCAGCACGACGAGCGTCGGCGCGCAAACGAGGACAAACAGGAACAGCGTCAGCCCGGCGAACACGGCCTTGAGGCGGGTCATACGCCCCCCGCGGGCTTCACGCGGGCTTCACCCAAGTCGGGTGGACGGCCCTTCGTTCGGCGATACGATATAATATTGCTTCTGCCGACACCCGGACGCTTCGCCACCACGAACCCACTCGCTCTCTGTAGCGTCTAAACTCTTACCGCTCGCGTGGGCGGTTGTTCCGTTTCCCCATTTGTGAAGGAGCCGGAGAAACACCCCGGCCGCAACGACGATGCTCGACAAAGTACGCAACATCGGGATCATGGCTCACGTGGACGCGGGCAAGACCACCACGACGGAGCGCATCCTGTACTACAGCGGCACGAAGCACAAGGTCGGGGACGTTGACGACGGCGACACCACGACCGACTTCGACCCGCTGGAGCGGCAGAAGGGCATCACGATCAACTCCGCGGCCGTGTCCATCGACTGGAAGGACCGGGCCGGGGACGACGTCGCCATCAACATCATCGACACCCCCGGCCACGTGGACTTCACGGCCGAGGTCGAGCGGAGCCTGCGCGTCCTCGACGGCGCGGTGGGCGTGTTCTGCGCCAAGGGCGGCGTCGAAGTGCAGAGTGAGACCGTGTGGCGGCAGGCCACCAAGTACAAGGTGCCGCGCGTCGCCTACGTCAACAAGTTGGACCGCATGGGGGCCAACTTCTGGGCCTGCGTCGAGCAGATGAAGACCAAACTGCAGGCGAACCCGCTGGTCGTCACGATCCCCGCGGGCCAAGACAACGCGCTGGAGGGCATCATCGACCTGATCGAGATGAAGCTCATCACCCGCGACCTGAACGACAAGACGAACCAGAAGTTCTTCGAGACCGACGTGCCGGAGCGGTACCTCGCCGAGGCCCAACTGCGCCGCGAGCAGATGCTCGACGGCGTTTCCGCGGCCAGCGACGAGGTCACGGAACTGATCCTCGAAGGCAAGGATGTGCCGGTCGACCTGATCCGCAAGGCGCTCCGCAAGGGGACGCTGGACGGGACGTTCACGCCCGTGCATTGCGGCAGCAGCAAGATGTTCCACGGGGTCCAGCACCTGCTCGACCTCGTGGTGGACTGCCTCCCCAGCCCGCTCGACCGGCCCCCGGTGGACGGCCTGCACCCGAAGACGAAGGACGCCCAGCAGCGAAAGCCGGACGCCAAGGAGCCGATGAGCGCGCTGGCCTTCAAGACGGTCGCCGAGACCAACGGCGACCTCGTGTACATCCGCGTGTACAGCGGCGAGATGAAGCCCGGCGAGACGTACACGAACACCACGAACGGGCGCAAGGAGCGCATCGCGCGGTTCTACCGCATGATGGGGGACAAGCGGATCGCGCTGGAGAAGGCCGGCCCCGGCGACATCGTCGCCGCGATGGGCCTCTCCGAGACGTACACGGGCAACACCCTGTGCGACTCGGAGAAGCCCATTTCGCTCGAGGCGATCCAGTTCCCGAAGCCCGTGATCTCACAGGCCCTCACGTTCAGCAAGCAACTGGACAGCGGCAAGGTCGGCGAGGCGCTGAACCGCCTCGTGCGCGACGACCCCACCCTGAAGACCCACACCGACGAGGAGACGAAGGACACGATCATCAGCGGGATGGGCGAGTTGCACCTCGAGATCAGCATCGAGAAGTTGAAGCGCGCCGTCGGCGTGCCGCAGGAGGACACGAAGCTGATCACGCTGGGCAAGCCGCGCGTCGCGTACCGCCAGTGCCTCGCGCGCACGGTGGACTTCGAGTACAAGTTCCAGAAGCAGACCGGCGGCCGGGGTAAGTTCGCCGTGATCGTGGTGAAGTACACCCCGCTCACGCCCGAACAGATCACCGAGAAGGTCGCGGAGATCGAGGAACTGAACGACCCGAAGGTGAAGCCGGACCCGAACAACGTGTACTTCGTGAACAGCATCACGCAGGGCGCGATCGACAAGCAGTACATCCCCAGCGTGGAGGAGGGCCTGCGGGACGCGGCGAAGAAGGGGTTCAAGTACCCGTTCCCGTTCGTGGACCTCGAGTTCGACCTGCACTTCGGGAAGATGCACGACGTGGACTCGTCGCAAGACGCGTTCTACCTGTGCGCGCTCGAGGCGTTCCGCGAGGCCCAAGAGCGCGGCGGGATCGAGCTGCGCGAGCCGATCATGAAGGTGGTGGTCATCTCGCCCAAGGACTACCAAGGGCAGATCACCGGCAACATCAGCAGCAAGCGCGGGATCATCGAGGAGACGAGCGAGGACAAGGGCGTCGCGATGGTGATGGCGAAGGTGCCGCTGGCGAACCTGTTCGGGTACACCAGCGACCTGCGCTCGGCCACGAAGGGCCAAGCGAGCTTCTCGATGGAGTTCAGCCACTACGCCGCGGTGCCCATCGAACTGGCCGACATCCCGAAGCCGGACGCGGACAAGAAGAAGTAACCCGGTCGCCGCGCGCCGACGCGCGCGAGTACGACACACGAACCGGCGGCCCCGCAACGGGCCGCCGGTTCCTTTACGCTCGGGCCGCGTGCGCGCGGCGCGCGAACGCACGCAGGTATCCGATCTGATCGGCGGTGATCGCGTCGGCCGGGATCGTCAGCACGGCCCCGCTCAGGTGCAGCACGGTCCACACGTCGCCGGAGCGGAACACCTGAAAGATCCCGTCGAGCGGCAGCACCGCGACCGCGCCCCCGGCGCGCACCTCCAGCGCGCCGTCGGCCGCGCGCAGCTCGACGGGTCGGCCGCGCCGCGCGACCAGTTCGAACAGGAACCGGAACAGTCCGCGGTACGCGACCAGCGGGATCAGCAGCAGCAGCAGGAACCAACTCGACGCGGTAGCCGCGAGATACGCCGCGCCGACCGCGAACCCGGTCCCGCCGGCGATGGCCGGGAGCCACTGCGGGAGTTCGAGCCGCAACCGCTGGAGCCGCGACAGCGCGTAGGTGACGTGAAACGGGGTCATACGGCACCCGCCCGCGGCGCTCACGCGCTCGGCTCTTCGAGGTACGTGTACCCCTCCAAGCCGGTCTCGTAGAACCGCAGGAACTGGCGGGCCTCGGTGCCGGTGATGCGCCCGTGCTTCACCGCCTTCTCCACGTCCTTGCGCATCCGATCCGTCAGCTTCTCCGCGCTGTACTGCACGTAGGCCAGCACCTCCGTTACCGTGTCGCCCTTCACCACGCTGTCGATGCTCGCGGTGCCGTCGTCCCCGAGCGAGACGTGGACCGCGTTCGTGTCGCCCAAGAGGTTGTGCAGGTCGCCGAGGATTTCTTGGTACGCGCCCAGCAGGAACGCCCCGAGGTAGTACGGCTCGGACTTGTCGTGCGGGTGAAGTTCCAGCGTGCTCCGCACGTCGCGCAGGTCGATGAACTGGTCGATCTTGCCGTCGCTGTCGCAGGTGATGTCGCCCAGCACCGCGCGGCGGGTGGGCGCTTCCGTCAGCCGGTGGATCGGCATCACCGGGAACAGTTGCTTGATGGCCCACGAGTCGGGCATGCTCTGGAACACGGAAAAGTTGCAGAAGTACGTGTCCGAGAGCATGTTGTCGAGGCCGTTCAGCTCTTCGGGCACGTAGTCGAGGTCGCGGACGATGCGCTGCATCTTGCGGCCCAGCGCCCAGAACAGCCGCTCCGCCAGCGCCCGCAACTCAATCGTCAGGTGGCCAAGGTTGAACAGGCTGAGCGTCTTCTCCATCTGGTCCGCGGCGTCGTGGTAGTACTCCAGAAAGTTCTTCTTGTTCAGGTCGCGGTAGTTGGCGAACAGGTCCTTGATGGGCTCCGGGGCGTCGTCGGGCAGCGACTCCGGCGCGGTGCAGTCGTCGAAGTCGCTGGTGCCGAGCACGTCGAACACCAGCACCGAGTGGTACGCGACCACGGCCCGCCCGCTCTCGGAGATGATCGCCGGGTGCGGCACCCCGGCCTCGTCGCACACCTGCTTGATCCGGTACACCACGTCGTTGGCGTACTCCTGTAGCGTGTAGTTCGTGCTGCTCTCGAACGCGGTCTGCGAGCCGTCGTAGTCGATGCCGAGGCCGCCGCCCACGTCGATGTACCGCAGCCCCGCGCCGAGCCGGTACAGTTCGACGTACACGCGGGCCGCTTCCGACAGCGCGTCCTTCACCTTGCGAATGTCCGACACCTGCGACCCCATGTGGAAGTGGGTCATCTGCAGGCAGTCGTCGAGGCCGCGGGCCTTCAGGTACTCGAACGCCTCCAGCACCTCGGTCAGCGTGAGGCCGAACTTGGAGCGGTACCCGGCGCTGCCGCGCCAGCGCCCGCTGCCGCGGCTGGCGAGCTTCACCCGCACGCCCAGCGGCTGCCGCACGCCCTGTTCCTCCATGTACTTCACGAGCAGTTCCAGTTCCGTGAACTTCTCGACCACGGGGATGATCTTCTTGCCGATCTTGGTCGCGAGGACGACCATCTTGATGAACTCGTCGTCCTTGAACCCGTTGCAGATGATGGGCGTGTCGAGGCCGTTGGTGAGGGCCAGCACCGCGAGCAGTTCGGGCTTGCTCCCGGCTTCGAGGCCGAACCCGTAGTCCTTGCCGAAGCTCACGACCTCTTCGACGACGTGCCGCTGCTGGTTCACCTTGATCGGGTACACGCAGTGGTACGCGCCGCCGTACCCGTACTCGGTGCGCGACTTCTCGAACGCCCCGGCGATCTCGCCGATGCGGTGCTTGAGGATGTCGGTGAAGCGGATGAGCAGCGGGGGCTGGATGCCGCGCGTGCGGATCTGGTCGACGAGGTCTTTGAGGTCGATGGCGCGCTCGCCGTCCTTGTCCGGGTGGACGGTGACGTGCCCGTGCTTGTTAATCCCGAAGTACCCCTTGCCCCAGTTCTTGACGCCGTAGGTCTCGAAGGCGTCCGGGAGCTTCCAAGCGGGCGGGTCCGCGCGGTCGGGAGACTTGGCCATCAGTGGGAGCCTTTCCCGCACGAGCGGGGAGCCGGGTGAGAAGCGAATAGCTCCCATCATACGTCGCGCGCCGCGCGGTGCAACGCCGTTCACGAAACGCACGCGGGGGCCGAAGCCCCCGCGCGCCGCCGCGCCGCGCGGGCCGGTCAGTCGTTGCTGAGTACCTCGCCGCCGTTGCGGGTGATGAACGCGCCGAGCGTCGCCGCCGGGATCGACTCGCGCATGAACGAGACCGAGCCGTCGGCCCGCAGCACGTTCGCGCCGTTGCTGTGGAACCCGTAGATCTCGTCGTTGTTCGTACAGTTCACCACACAGCACCCGCCGCGGTTCACGGTCCCGGTGGCGTCGGTCCCGTCCACCGTCACCTTGATGTTGTAATCGGCCCACGCCGCGTTCAGGTTGACCGGGTACGCGGCCGAGAACGTGCCCCGGAACGTGCCGCGCGTGTAGTGGCTCTGCCGCCCGGCGATTTCCACCACGAGGAGCGTGTTCGCGGTCCCGTCGCCGATGTGTTCGAGCCGGGTCTTCGCGCCCTCCAGCCCGTTCGCGGTCCACGAGCCGAACCAGCCGAGCGCCCCGTTGTCGTCGTTGGTCACGGTCGAGTTCGGGGCGCACCGCGAGCGGAACGAGCTGTGCGTGCCGCGCATCGGGGCGTAGTCGGTCACGCCCAGCGGGAGCGCGCCGCGGTTCAGCCCGTTGGCCGCGAAGTACGGGCCGTAGTCCACCTGACGGCCGGGGGCCGAGGGGCACAGGTAGATCTTCGGCTGCGCGGACCCGGCCGGGTTCGCGCCGTAGTTCGGCGGCATGTTCACCGGGTCCACGATGGAGCGGTTGTACTGCGAGATGCGGGCCAAGTTGTCTTGCTCGATGTGTGGCAGGATCAGGCTCATGGCGCTGTGGCCTTGCGTCTGCGAGCCGTAGGGGTTGCCGCTCGGGGCCGGGCTGAAGTTGTACCCCCACGGCGGCAGATAGCCCTGCGCGTCGTGGTACCCGTGCATCGAGATGCCGATCTGCTTCAGGTGGTTGCTGCACTGCATCCGGGCCGCGGCCTCGCGCACCTTCTGTACGGCCGGCAGCAGCAGTCCGATCAGGATCGCGATGATCGCGATCACCACCAACAACTCGATGAGGGTGAACCCGGACCGCGAGCGAGTGAGACGAGCCATGACGCACCTGAGGAGAGGGGACGAGTGCGAATCTCGTAGTTCCGCGTGCCACGTTCCCGAGGTTCCAAGTGCGGGACAGCCCCGGCTCTTGTCTTCAATTGGAACTTCGGGAACGTGGAACTTGAAACTACACGGATCAGTCGAGTACGAACGGTTCGAGCGTATTCGTTCCGGGGCCAACGGTGGCCGTGAGCTTCGAGGTCGCGTGGTCCGCGAACGGCTTGCCGCGGAAGTGGTCCGGCGTGTCGGCCTGCATGTCGGTGCCCATCGGCTTCTTGCCCGCGGGCGCGTCGGCCGGCTTGTACCAGTTCACCGTGACGACGTACTCGCCCGGGGGTGCCCCGGCCTTGCTGCCGGTGCTCAGGGTGAAGTTGCCGTCCTTGTCCGTGACCCCGGACGGGCGCTCGGCCTTGGCGTCGTCGCGCCCCTTGGGGTGGAACGTCACGACCGCGCCTTCGACCGGCTTCCCTTGGAACGTGACCCGGCCGATGACCGAGGGCGCGGAGCCGGCGCACGAGGCCAGCGCGAGGGCCGGCACCGCCACCGCGAGTGCACGAACGAGCCGAGTGTTCACGTACCGCTCTCCGCCGAGGCCACGGGACCGAGTGGGGCGCGCCGGGCGCGCGAGCGACAAATACAAACGGAACCGCGAGTGCGTGTGATTGTGCGCGGCGGCGCGGGCCGCGTCAACCGAAAAGGCGCGCCGCCGGGGTCGTGCCGGGCGCGCGGCCCGCCGGCGCGCGCGGTTTTTCGCCCTCCCGCTTCCGCCGGGCGCGGCCCGCTGGTAGCATCCACTCACCCGGCCGGCTCTCCCGGCTCCCCCGGCCCATATCGTTCCGGTTCGATCCGAGGCTCCCCACCATGCGCTCCGTACTGGCCCTGATCTTGGGAGGCGGTCGCGGCACGCGACTGTTCCCGCTCACGCGCGCGCGCTCCAAGCCCGCCGTGCCCGTCGCCGGCAAGTACCGGCTCATCGACATCCCGATCTCGAACTGCATCAACAGCGAGCTGCACAACATCTACGTGCTCACGCAGTTCCTCTCGGTCAGCCTGCACCGGCACATCTCGAACACGTACAAGTTCGACATGTTCAGCAAGGGCTTCGTGGAGGTGCTGGCCGCGCAGCAGACCAACGAGAGCGCCGACTGGTATCAGGGCACCGCGGACGCGGTGCGCCAGAACATCTCGTACATCGAGCGCGAGAGCCCGGACGAGGTGCTAATCCTGTCGGGCGACCAACTGTACCGCATGGACTACCGGCAGCTCATCGAGACCCACCGCGGGCACAAGGCCGACGTGACCATCGCCGCGATCCCGGTCGAAGAAAAGGACACCGCCGGGTTCGGCCTGTTGAGCATGGACGCGCACAGCCGGGTGACCGGGTTCGTCGAGAAGCCGAAGACCGCGGAGGAGCGCGCCCCGTACTTCACCTCGACCGAGTGGATCGAGCGCCGCGGCATCCCGGCCCGCGGCCGGCACTACCTCGCCAACATGGGCATCTACCTGTTCAAGACCGACGTGCTACTGGAACTGCTCACGGCCAAGCCGCTGGCGACCGACTTCGGCAAGGAGGTGTTCCCGCGGAACTACAAGACCAAGCAGGTCTGCGCGCACCTGTTCGACGGGTACTGGGAAGACCTCGGCACGATCCGCAGCTACCACGAGGCGAGCCTCGCGCTGGCCGGGCCGAACCCGCCGTTCGACTTCTTCGCCCCGGACGGGGTGATCTTCACGCGCATGCGGAACCTGCCGGCGAGCCGCATCAACGGGGCCACCCTCGAGAAGAGCCTCGTGGCCGACGGGTGCGTGATCGGCACCGACTCGCGCGTCGACCACAGCCTGATCGGGGTGCGCAGCCGCATCGGGGTCGGGTGTACGATCCGCGACACCGTCATCATCGGGTCCGACAAGTTCGAGACCGACGCCCAGCGCGCCGAGAACCGCAAGCGCAACCGTCCGGACCTGAACATCGGTGACGGCGCGGTCGTCGAGCGTGCGATCCTCGACAAGGACTGCCGCGTCGGGCGCGGCGCGCGGCTGGTGAACCGCGACAACCTCACCGACTTCGACGGCCCCAACGGGAGCTACTACATCCGCGACGGCATCATCTGCGTCCCCCGCGGCGCGGTCATCGCCGACGGCACCGTGGTGTAGCGAAGTGAGCAGAGGGCAAAAGGGCAGAGAAAGAGTTTTGACAGGATGAACAGGATGAAGACCGGATGAAGAGTGGAGTCGGGCCTTTCGTCCGATCTTTGTTCATCTCGTTCATCCTGTCCAAACTCTTGCTCTGCCCTCTGCCCTCTGCCCTCTGCCTTCTGTCCTCTCGCCGCGGTATCATGGACCGCATGAAGGACTACTTCTTCTCGTCGCGGCCGGGGTTCCCGTGGTCGCTCGACGCGGTGGGGCTGCCGGCGTTGGCGGTGGTCGCGGCGCTGCTCGTCGCGTTCACCATTTGGACGTACCTCGGCCACCCACAGGCCACCCGCAGGCGCGTGTTCGTCGTCATGGTGCTGCGCCTCGCGGCGCTCGTCGTCGCGCTCATTACCGCGGTTCGGCCCAGCGTCGGGGTAAACGAGAACCCGAAGCAGCCGTCGGTCGTGCTGATCGGCGTGGACGCGTCCGAGAGCATGACGGTGAAGGACGAGGCCGGGGGCCTGTCCCGCATCGACGCGGTCCACAAGGCGCTCGCCAAGTGTAAGCCGGTCCTCGACGAACTGGCTGCGGACGGCGTCACGGTCGTCGTGTACAAGTTCGGCGCGCCGGACTTCAACGAGGCCATCGGCCGCTACGACCCGAGCGCCGCGGCCGACGTGAAGCGCTCCGATTACGGCGTCTACTTCAACCGCACCTACGAGCGCTGGCAGGGCGAGTCCCGGCTCCGCGCGCACCTCGTCATCGGCGACGGGGCCGAGAACGGCGAAGGGGTGTCGGCCCTCACCGAAGTGGTGCGGTTCGGGCGGCGCGGCACCCCGGTCCACACGTTCCTCGTGGGCGACGACCGCTCCGGCTCGGACACGAAGGACATATCCGTCGCGGCCGTTGAGTGCAACCCGTCGCCGGCGTTCATCAAGAACAAGGTGCTCGTGACCGCGCGCGTCCACGCCTACAACTTCGAGGGCGCGCGCGTCACCGCGCGCGTCACCGTCAGCGACAGCGACAAGCCGCGCGTCACCGAAGACTTCACGCTCGACCGCCAGAAGAACAACGAACTGAAGATGACCGTGAGCACCCCGGAGAAGCCCGGCGAGTACAAGGTGCGCGTCGAAGTCGGGATCGAGAAGAACGGTAAAATCGAGCCGCTGCCGGGCGAACTGTCGCCGCTCAACAACTCGTCCGAAACGTACCTCACCGTACTCAAGGAGGGCGTGCGCGTCCTCGTGATCGACCAACTGCGCTGGGAGAACACGCTGCTTCTCGACGCGCTCCGCTCGGAGAAGCGGTTCGACGTGGTGCGCGTCGTGCGCCAGCTCGACAACACCCCGACCGCGGAGGAGCGCGAGGCCCTGAAGCTCGACGATCAGGCGTACGACGTGGTCATCATCGGGAACGTGAACGCGGACCACCTCGACCGCGCCGCGCCGGGGTTCCTGACGAAGCTCACCGATCTGGCGAAGACGAAGGGCGTGGGCGTGATGTTCCTCGGCGGCGAGTACGGGCTACAGGGCTACTCGGAGGAACTGCTCCCCGTCGGCGGCGGGCCGGTCATCGACAAGCTCGACACCAAGGGCAACCCGGAGCTGACGTACCCCGCGGTGCCCACGACCCTCGGCCTCGAAAAGATGTTCCGCGTGGCCGGGAAGCCGGGCGAGGTGCCGAAGCCGGGCGCGTCCGAAGAGCTGTGGGACCGGATAAACAACTCGCGGGGCCGCATCCGGCTGAACGGGTACAACCGGCTCACACTGCCGAAGGGCGGGCGGCTCGGCGTGTACGCGTGGACGAGCGCCTCGACCGACCCGCAGCTGACCGCGGCCGGCGGCGACTCGAAGGGCGACCCGCTGCTGGTCGGCTCGCAGCGCGCCGACGGCAACAAGGGCCGGTGGCTCGCGTTCGCCGCGTTCGACACGTACCTCTGGCGCGGCCTCGGCCAGCCCAAGACCGAAGACGGCGTGCTGATGCACGAGCGGTTCTGGCGGCAGTGCGTGCTGTGGCTCGCGCACCAAGACGAGGACGAGGGCCAAGTGTACGCGCGGCCCAAGTACCGGCAGCTCAAGGTGACGCAAGAACAAACCGTGCGCGTCGGGATCAAGACCCCGGACGGCACCGACGACCCGACCGCGCCGATCGTGGTGCGCGTCGGCGCGCTCCCGCCGGGGCGACTCGAACCGACGCCCGACGACCTCGCGAAGGCCGCGCCGCAGATCGTGCTGACCGACAAAGAGGGCCGCAAGGTGCTGTTCCGCCCGCCGGCCGCGGGCGAGTACTTCGTGACCGTGACCGGCCCGGTGAAGCGCGCGGACGGGCGCACCGAAGAGGGCCGGGCCACCGCGAAGTTCGTCGCCGTGCCGGACGTGTCCGACGAGATGCTACAGGTGAACGCGAACCCGGAGTTCATGCAGAAGGTCGCGAGTTCGACCAACGGCAAGGCGCTACGGCTGGACGACCTGCACGGCTTCCTAACGGAGCTGAAGGCCGAGGCCCCGCCGGACAGCGGCAAGAAGCCGAAGTACTACCCGGACTGGAACCGGAACCGCTCGCGCGGGTTCCTGCCGCTGTGGTTCGTGATCTTCACCCTTCTGCTGGGCGCGGAATGGGCGCTGCGCCGCCTGTGGGGAATGGTGTAGGTCCGCGCGTCAGTCGCCGAGGTCGCGGAACACGTGGTCGAGGTGCGGTTCGGCGCGGCGGAACGCGCCGAGCAGGGCCGGGTCGAAGTGGCCGGGCGAGCCGTCCGTGATGGTCAGCACAGCGGTGTGGTGCGACAGGCCGGGCTTGTAGATGCGACGGCTGCGGAGCGCGTCGTACACGTCGGCGAGCGCGAGCACGCGGGCCACCAGCGGCACGTCTTCGCCCGCGAGCCGGTCCGGGTACCCGGTGCCGTCCCAGCGCTCGTGGTGGCTCCGGGCGAGGTCGGCGGCCACGTGCAGGAACCCGGTGGCGAACGGGTGCTGCCGCGCGACCTCGCGGAGCGTGTCCGCGCCGATGGTGGTGTGCGCCTGCATGATGAGGCGCTCGCCGGGGTCGAGCGGGCCGGGCTTGTTCAGGATGTGGTCCGGGAGCGCGGCCTTACCGATGTCGTGCAGCGGGGCCGCGTCCTCGAGCGTGCGGATAAAGGTGGCGTCGATCACCGGGGCCAGCGCGGGCAGGGCCGCGGCCTCTTCCGCCAGCGCGCGGCAGTACCGCTGGATGCGCAGCAGGTGCCGCCCGGTTTCGGCCGAGCGGTGCTCCACCACCTTCGCGAGCGCCAGCACGAGCGCGTTGCGGGCGTGAATCAGTTCGCCGTCGCGGGCCTCCAGCGCCATTTCCAGTTCGTTGTTCACCGCGAGCAGTTCGCGGTTCAACACGTCCGACCGGTCCTGCGCGTCCTTCAGGCGCAGCGCGGTCTTCACCCGCGCGCGGAGCTGCACGACGCTGAACGGCTTGGTGACGAAGTCGTCGGCCCCGGCGAGCAGGATGCGCGAGAGGTCGTCACCGGTCGCGGCCCCGGAGAACATCAGCACTTTCAGGTTCCGCGTGGTCGGGTTCTGGCGCAGGCGGCGCAGCACCTCCTCGCCGTTGAAGCCCGGCAGGTCCACGTCGAGCAGCACGAGGTCGTAGGCACTAGCGGCGGCGCGGGCCACGGCCTCCGGGCCGGAGCCGACCTCGTCGCACAGCACGCCCTCGGCCACGAGCGCGACGCGGCACAGCCGGCGGATGTCGGGCTGGTCGTCCACGATGAGGACGCGCGGCGGCACGAGGTGGGTGGTGGTGTGCGGGTCCGCGGGGGCCGCGGCGCGCGCGGCGGGCGCGGGCACTGGGACCGGAACGCGGGCCGCGACCTGCGGGAGGAACGGGAGCAGCGCGCGGGCCAGCGCGTCCGCGCTCGGGTACCGCTGTTCGGGGTCGGCGGCGAGCGCGCGGCTCAGCACCGCGTCGAGGCCCGCGGGCACCTCCGCGCGCACGGCCCGGGCGCTGGGTGGCGGGCCGAACGCCCCCATGATGTCGGCGAACGGGGCCTGCCCGGTCAGCGCGTAGAACAGCGTCGCCCCGAGGCCGAACACGTCGGCCCGCGCGTCCACCGCGTGCGCGTTCCGGGCCTGCTCCGGGGCCATGTACCCGATGGTGCCGAGTTGCGCCCCGGTGCGCGTCAGCCGCTCTTCGCCGGGGAGCCGCGCGAGGCCGAAGTCGAGCAACTTGGCCCGGCCGTCCGGCGTCACCAGCACGTTGCTCGGTTTCAGGTCGCGGTGGATCAGGTCGAGCCGGTGGGCCTCGATGAGCGCGTCGGCGATCTGGTGCGCGACGAGGCACGCGGCGGCGACCGAGAGCGGCCCGTCGGCCGCGGCCCGTTCGAGGTCAGTACCGGGGATCAGTTCCATCACGAAGTACGGCACCGCGGGTTGGTCAGGGCCCCGTGCCGGCTCTTCGCCCGCGTCCACCGCGGCCACGATGTTCGGGTGCTTGAGGCGGCCGACGGCGCGCGCCTCGAGGAAGAACCGGGCGAGCGCGCGCGGGTTCAGGTCCGGGGACGGCTGGAGCGCCTTCACCGCGACCGCGGTGCGCAGCTGCCGGTGCTCGGCCCGGTACACCACGCCCATGCCGCCGCGCCCGATCAGTTCGAGGAGCCGGTAGTTCCCCAGAACCAGCCCGTGCGTGCGCCCGGTGCGGGCGCGCTCGGCCTGAAACTCGGTCAGCAGTTGGACACCGAGCAGCGCGTCGATCAGGTCCTCGTCGGGGGTCCGTTCGAGCGCGCGGCGCGCGCCGTCGTCGAGCGCGTCGAAGTCGTCCGCGGGTACGACGCCGGACGCGAGCAACCGGCGCAACAGCAAGGGCGCGGGTTCGGGTAAAGTGGCGGCGAGGGGGTTCGCGTGTGGCGGACGAAGGGCAGAGGTTCCCACGGCGCACCTGTTCCGTGTTGGCCGGAAGGCGCTCCGTCGCGCGAACTGTGCGGGGCGCTACCGCGCGCCCGCGAGAGTCACGGCCCCACGAACGGGCCGGCACGATGGGCGTTCATGGCTAGGCTGATTCTAAACCAGAAAAGCCCGCACAACAGGCGTGTGCGGCAGAAACCCGATAATCTGAACCCCAACAACCGGCAAAGTTTCGCCCAATTGCGCAGTTTTCGCGCCCCACCATAGGGAAGTTACCAGTGATCAAAAGGCAGAAGGCAGAAGAGTATTGACAGGATTAACACGATGAACAGAGAGATGAAGACAGGGCGGGCTTCACTCTTCATCCAGTTTCATCCCGTTCATCCTGTCAATACTCTTCTGCCTTCTGCTCACTGAACGCGAGGAGGAGAAAGCCCCACGCGCCGTTGGTGCGGCGCAGTTCGGCGCGGCCGGCGAGCTTCGTGCCGTGCAGGTCCAATGCGATGTGGTCGGGTTCGCTCGCGAGCCAGTCGCAGGTGCCGGCGTCCCAATGGGCCACGGTCCCCCGCCCGCCGGACACCGGGCCTTCGTAGTCAAGGTACATCAGGCGGTGGTCGGCGTTCGGTTCGGCGGGCACGACCGCGCCCGCGGCCGGTTCCGCGAGCAGCCGCCACGCGCGCAGCGTGCCGCCCGCTTCGGCTTCGGCCAAGAAGTCCCAGTGCGGGCGCGGCCAGTCGTGCGCGAGGATGACAAATCGCGGCATGTGTGCGGGGGCCGCAAATCGGCCTTCGACCAAACCGGGCGCGGCGGTAGAATGCCCATCATGGCGAAGAGCGACAAGAAAGACAAGAAGAGCGGCAACGCGGACGGCACCGTAAACATCTGCCGCAACCGCCGCGCGCTCCACGAGTACGACATCCTCGACCGCGTCGAGTGCGGCATCGTATTGGTGGGCACGGAGGTGAAGAGCCTGCGCGACGGGCACGCGAACCTCGAAGACGCCTACGGGCGCATCGACGAGGGCGAGGCGTGGCTGATCGGCGCGGAGATTCCCGAATACGCCTTCGGGAACCGGCTGAACCACAAGCCCAAACGCCCGCGGAAGCTGCTGCTGCACAAGCGCGAGATCGCCAAGTTCGCGGGCAAGGCGTCCGAGAAGGGGTTGACCCTCGTGCCGCTGCGGATGTACTTCAAAGAGGGCAAGGCGAAGGTGGAACTCGCGGTCGGCAAGGGAAAGCAGGCCCACGACAAGCGCGAGTCGCTGAAGACCGCCGACGCCAAGCGCGACATCGCGCGGGCGATGGCCTCGCGCCGCAAGCGGTGAAGATCGGATTGCAGATTTCTGCCTGACGATTGAAAAGACAGAGGCGGTGCGCGGCTTTCAATCGTCAATCACAAATCTGCAATCGAAAATCCCCGAACAAGGAGGTTCGCGGTGCGGGTGGTCGCGCTGGCGGAATCTGTCTCGCACGTGTGCGCCCGCTACCGGCTGGGCGCGTTCCGCCCCGCGCTGGCCGCGGTCGGGCACGCGCTCGACGTGCGCACGCTGCCCACAACTCTCCTCGGCCGGCTCGCCATCGGCCGCGACCTCGGTTCCTACGACGCGGTGATCGTTCAGCGGAAGTTACTGCCGCGGTGGGCGGTCGCGCTGCTGCGCCGCCGCGCGCGCCGCCTCGTCTTCGACTTCGACGACGCCGTTTGGCTCCGCGACTCGTACTCCGCGAAGGGGTTCGAAGACCCGAAGCGGGCCACACGGTTCCGCGCCATCGTGCGCGCGTGCGACCTCGTCATCGCCGGGAACGAGCACCTCGCGACCGAGGCGCGCCGGTTCGCGCCGGCCGACCGCGTGCGCGTGATCCCGACGTGCGTGGACGTGGGGAAGTATCGTAGTCCTCACGCTCCGCGTGAGGACCGTGGGCGTCTGGCAGGTATCGCTCACATCGGCACTCCGAACCCCAGCGGTCCTCACGCGGAGCGTGAGGACTACGATCTGCGCCTCGTCTGGGTCGGCTCGTCCAGCACGCTGAACGGGCTGGAGCGCTTCGCCCCGACGCTGAGCGCCATCGGCCGCGCCGTTCCCGGTACGCGGCTCAAGCTCATCTGCGACCGCTTCGCGGAGTTCCCGGACTTGCCCGTTGAGCGGTGCGTGTGGGCCGAGGCGACCGAGGCCGCCGAGATCGGCGCGGCCGACGTGGGCATCGGCTGGGTGCCGGACGACCCGTGGAGCCGCGGCAAGTGCGGGCTGAAGGTGCTGCAATATCAGGCCGCGGGGCTGCCGGTGATCGCGAACGCCGTGGGCGTGCAAGCGGACTTCGTTCACCCCGGCACGGGGGTCCGCGCGGCCACCACCGAGGAGTGGGTGAGCGCGGTTCGCGCGCTGACCGATCCCGCGCTGCGCGCGCGCCTCGGCGCGGCCGGGCGCGAGCAGGTCGAAGCGCGGTACAGCGTGGAGGCCGGCGCGCGGTTGTGGCTGGACGCGCTCGCGCGACTCGCGGGCGCGTCACGAAAGGCGGGCTGATGACCATCTGGGGCGACGTCCTGCGCAAGCTCCGCTCGCTGGTGGCGGCACCGGCCGGGGCGCGGGTGCGCGCCGGCGGGCGCGTGTGGCACCTGTCGCCCGAAGGCGCGGCGCTCTTCGGTGCGACCGGGCCGGATTACGACCGCTGGCTGTCGGACGGCTCCGCGGTGGTGGTGAAGCACGGCCCGCACCGCACGGTGTACCGCGTCGCGCTGCCGTGCGGCGCGGTGGTGTACGCGAAGCACTGCCGGATCACCGGCCCGCGGGCGTGGGCGCGCGAGGTCGTGCGCCCGCCGAAGGCGCAGTTGGAGTTCGAGAACGCGGCCCGGCTCCGCGCGCTCGGCATCGGCGCGGCGGTCCCGCTGGCGTGGGGCGCGCGCGACTCGTGCCGCCCCGGGGAGAGCGTACTCATCACGCGCGACCTCGCCCCGGCCGTGCCGCTCACGGACCTCGTCGAAGGGCGCGCGCCGTCGCCCCGCGCGCGCCAAGAACTGGCCCGCGCGCTCGGCCGGTTCCTCGCCCGGCTCCACGATCAGGGCGTGACGCACCCCGATCCGCACGCGGGGAACGTGCTGGTGGGGGAAGCACCCACGCCCCCCGGCCCCCCTTTCCTGAAGGGAAGGGGGGAGGAAGTCGCGGGCACATCGGAAACGTCGTTCCCGCGCGGGGCCTCTGTCTCCCCCCTTCCCTTCAGGGAAGGGGGGCCGGGGGTGGGTGCTTCCCTTTGCTTCGCCCTCCTCGACGTTCACGCGGTCCACTTCGGCGCGCCGCTGTCGTGGACCGACGCGCGCGCCAACCTCGTCCTCTACAACCGCTGGTTCCAACTGCGCGCCAGCGCCGCGGACCGCGCCCGGTTCTGGCGCGCGTACTGTGCCGCACGCACAACGCTGGCGGTGTCGCGCGAACTGGCGCGGCAACTGGAGCGCGACACGCGGGCCTCGAACCGGCGGTTCTGGATCGCCCGCACCGCGCGCTACGCCGGCACGCACCGCACCATCCGGAAGGTCCGCGCCGGCCGGGTTCGCGGGTTGGCCGTGCGCGACCTGCCGGACGATTTCCTGCGCGAGCTGCTGCGCGACCCGGACGCGGCGTTCGCGCGCCCCGGCGTCAAAGTGCTCAAGCGGTGCGCGACCTCGACCGTCGCGGAACTGGAACTGCCGACCCCGGACGGCCCCCGCGCGGTGATCCTGAAGCGCGTCAACGTCCGCTCCGCGCTCGAACCAATCAAGAACTTTTACCGCTCGTCGGCGGTGCGCCGGTCGTGGCTGCTGGGGCACGGGCTGCGCGAGCGCTGGCTGCCGACCCCGCGCCCGCTGGCTATGTTCCACCGCTACCGCCTCGGAATCTATCCCGCGGAGGGCTATTTGCTCACGGAGAAGGTGCCGGGCGCGGTCGGCCTGTCGGAAGCGGTGAGCGCGTGTCGCGACCCGCGCGCGATGCGCGCGTGGGGCGAGAAACTCGCCCGCGTGGTGCGAACGATGCACGACCGCGGCGTTTCCCACCGCGACCTCAAAGCGCCCAACGTGTTGCTGGAAACCGGCGCGACGCCGGTACTCATCGACCTCGTCGGCGTGTGCGCGACCGCGGCCGAGGTGCCGTTCGAGCGGCGGGGGAAGGAACTCGCGCGGCTGAACGCCAGCTTCCTCGAAATGCCGCACGTCACGCGCGGCGAGCGGTTACGGTTCCTCCGCGCGTACCTGCGCGCCGGGGTCAACGAGTCGGACTGGAAAAAATGGTGGAAGGCGGTATCTGAGGCGACGGTGGCGAAGGTGGCAAAGAACCGTCGCAGTGGGCGCGCGCTCGCCTGACCGATACGACCCGCGAAGTGTGAAGTGGCCCACACACAACGGCCGACAATAGTCCGGCCGGGTTGATGCGAACGGGCCGTTGTGTTACGGGGCGCAGTGTATGCCGATTCCGCCGCCGCGTACACGTGTGTGCCTCGCCGTTGCCGCGCTGTTGTGCGCGTGCGCCGGGTGTGGTACGGTCTGGCCCGACGCGCCGCCCCAAAGCACCCCGCCGCGTGTGGAAGCGCCCGCGCCGCGGCCCGCTGCCGTCCCGCCGGCCACCGCGCCCGGCAAGCACGCCACCCGCCGCGACTACTACGTCCTCTACCACGACTTCGAGATCGACCGCACCGACCCGCTGTTCGCGGAGTTGGACGCGCTGCCGGATCAGGTGTTCGGCGAGCTGCGGTTACCGCCGAGTACCGGCGTCGTACAGGTGTTCCTGTTCGACACGCAGGAGCGCTACGAGCGCTACATGCGGGCCAAGTACCGGAACCTGCCGACGCGCCGCGCGTACTTCATCGCCGAGCCGCGCGCCGGCGGCGCGGACGAGCTGAAAATCTTCACGTGGATGGGCGACCACCTCGCGACCGATCTGCGCCACGAGTTGACGCACGCGCTCCTGCGCGGCGTACTGAAGGAAGTTCCGCTGTGGCTCGACGAGGGCTTGGCCGGGTACTTCGAGTTGCCGCCGCACCACGAGGGCGTGAACCCGCTGCACCTCGACACGCTGCGCCGCGCGCCGTTCAAGCCGGACCTCGCGCGCCTCGAAAAGTTCACGCAGGTCGCGCAGATGGAGAAGCCCGAGTACCGCGAGGCGTGGGCGTGGGTTCACCTGATGCTCCGCAGCGGCCCGGCGGCGAAGAAGGTGCTGCACCAGTACCTACAGGCGCTCCGCACCGACTCCAACCCCGGCCCGCTGCTCCCGCGCTTGGCCGAGGCCGTGCCCGAACCGGAGCAGGCGCTCGTCGACCATTTGGGCGCGGTCGAGGTGCCCCGCCCGCGGCCGCGCCGCGCCGCTGCGCCGAAGTAGCGCGCTCGTAGTGACCCGCTTCAGCGGGTCGCGGCGCGAGGGGCCTTCGCGGGAGCGAACCGCGCGAAGACCCGCTGAAGCGGGTCACTACGAACAGAACACCACGGAGGGCGCACCATGATTGCCGTGACCGGCGCGGCGGGGTTTATCGGGTCGAACCTCGCGCACACTCTCGCGGCCGAGGGGCACGCCCTTCTGCTGGTCGATCACGAACTCACTCCCGCGAAGGCCGCGAACCTCGCGGGGCTGGAGCGGTTCGCGTTCCGCCGGCACGATCACTTTCTCGAAGACTTGGCCGCGGGCCGCGCGCGGCCGACCGCGGTCTTCCACCTCGGCGCGTGCAGCGCGACCACCGAAACGAACTGGGACTACCTGCGCGCCAACAACATCGAGTACACACAAGCGCTGTGGAACTGGTGCGCGGCCAACCGCGCGCCGCTGGTTTACGCCTCGAGCGCCGCGACCTACGGCGACGGCGCGCGCGGGTTCGACGACCGCACGCCGCCCACCGAGTTCACCCCGCTGAACCTGTACGGCAAGAGCAAGAACGACTTCGACATCTGGGCCCTCGCGCAAGTCGCGGCCGGCGCGCCGCAGCCGCCGGCGTGGGCCGGGATGAAATTCTTCAACGTGTACGGGCCACGCGAACCGCACAAGGGGCGCATGGCCAGCGTCGCGTACCAGACGTGGAAGCAGATCAAAGCCACCGGCGGGATGAAGTTGTTCCGCTCGACCGATCCGCGGTTCTCCGACGGCGGGCAGCTCCGCGACTTCGTCTTCGTCGGCGACTGCGTCAACCACATGCTCGCGCTGTGGCGGAAAGAGAACGCGCGCGGCCTCTACAACTCCGGCACGGGCGCGCCGCGCACGTTCCTCGAACTGGCGGTCGCGGTGTTCGCCGCGCTGGGCCTGCCGCCGCGCATCTCGTACACCGACATGCCCCCCGACCTCGCGCGCCAGTACCAGAGCTACACCCGCGCGGAAATGTCGAAGACGCGGGCCGCGTGCGGAACCGTGAGCGCAACTGCTCTGGAAGACGGCGTGCGCGAAACGGTGCGCTGGTTGGAAGGCGGGGCGCGCGCAGCGGCATGAAGCCGCTCGCGGCTTCGCACGAGGCGGCCAATTCGCTACCCTGACAGCAAGAGGCTCGCCCCGCTCACGGCACGACACCAGCGATGAACGTCTTCGTTACGGCCGGCAACACGCAAAGCATGATCGACCGCGTGCGGTGCGTCACCAACATCTTCAGCGGGCGCACGGGCGCGTCGGTCGCGCGCACCGCGTGGGGCCGCGGGCACACGGTCACGCTCGCCACCTCGAACCCGGAAGTGCTGGCCGAGTTCGGCGTGAACCCGCGCGACCCCGGCGAGCGGTTCACCGTGCTCCCGTACAACACGTTCGACGACCTCGCCACGCTGATGCAGAACCAGTTCCGCACCGCGAAGTACGACGTGGTGTGCCACTCGGCCGCGGTCAGCGACTACCTCCCCGCGGGCACCTTCACCCCTGACCCCGGTACGTTCTTCAACGCACGCACGAGCCAGTGGGAAGCCCAGAGCGGCGCGCCGCGCCTCACCGAGCAAAAGGGCGGCAAGATCAAGAGCAGCGAGCCGGAGCTGTGGCTCCGCCTCGTGCGCGCGCCCAAGCTCATCGACCGCGTGCGCCAGCCGTGGGGCTTCACCGGCGTGCTCGTCAAGTTCAAGCTCGAAGTCGGCATCTCGGAAGAGAAACTGGTAGAAGTGGCAGAGGCGTCGCGGCAGCAGTCGGGCGCGGACCTGATGGTCGCGAACACGCTGGACGGGGCGCAGCACTGGGCGTACGTGGGGCCGATCAAGGACCGCTACGAGCGCGTCCCGCGGCGCGAGCTGCCCGACCGCCTCGTTGTGGCGATCGAGGACTATTTCCAAGGAGGGGCGCGCCGTGGCTAACGTGCTGATCGGGGCGACCGGGAGCGTGGCCGCGGTGCGCGTGCCGGCACTGTTCGACGCCTTCACCGCCGCCGGGCATGCGGTCAAGGTCGTGGCGACCGACGCGGCCACGTACTTCTTCGACCCCGCGCCGCTGAGGGCGAACGGGGCGCTCGTCCTCGATTCGGACGAGTGGCCGGGCACGCGGTACGAGCGCGGCGACGCGGTGCGGCACATCGAACTGCGGAACTGGGCCGATGTGTTCGTACTCGCGCCACTGGACGCGAACACGCTGGCCAAGCTCGCGGTCGGGCTGTGCGACAACTGCCTCACGTGTGTGTGGCGGGCGTGGGACACCGCGCGCCCCGTCGTGCTCGCGCCCGCGATGAACACGCTCATGTGGGAGCACCCGTTCACGCGCCGCCACCTACGCGCGCTCGCGGCCGACGCCGGCGCGGGGCACATTCCCGCGCACCTCGCCGACGACGCGCTCATTCAGCAGATCAACGACCGCAGCCCGACGCTCCGCGTGGTCGGCCCGATCACGAAGGCGCTGGCGTGCGGCGACACCGGCATCGGCGCGATGGCCGAGGTGCCCGACATCGTCGCCGCCGTGCAAGCGATACTGGCGAAAGCGAAGGCCGCGTGACATTTGTGGGACAGGCCTCCCGGCCTGTCTCGGGAATGACAGGCCGGGAGGCCTGTCCCACAAGAAAGGCCACCATGCCCGCCCCGCGCCCGATTGAGTGGGTCGATCGGCTCGCCAAGTTGTACACGCCCGTTGTCGCGGACGTGCTCGACAAGCTCGGGTTCCGCGCGCAGAGCATGAACGCCCGCGTGCGCCCGCTGTGGCCCGAAGCGAAGGCCGCCGGCTTCGCGCTCACGGTGCAAACGGTGCCGGCGCGCGAACAAGCCCCGGCGCACCCTTATGCCGGCGAACTGGCCGCGGTCGATTCGCTCCAAAAGGGCGACGTGCTCGTCGTGTCCGAATCGGCGTGCAGCTTCTGGGGCGAACTGCTCTCCACCGCGGCCAAGTACCGCGAGGCCCGCGGCGTGATTCTCGACGGCCCGACGCGCGACTCGCTGGCGATCAAGGCGATGGGCCTCCCGGTGTTCCACAACGGGTTCCACCCGGCCGACAGCCTCGGCCGGCTCGACGTGACCGCGCACAACGTCCCCGTCTCGTGTGCCGACGTGCTCGTGTACCCGAACGACCTGATCCTCGCGGACCACGACGGCGTGGTGGTGATCCCCAACAGCGCCGCGGAGGACGCGCTGCGCCTCGCGGAAGAGAAGGTGAGCGGCGAGAACCTCGTGCGCAAGGCCCTCGCCGGCGGCATGACCACCGCGGAAGCGTTCAAGAAGTTCGGCATTCTGTGAGATGCGAAGACTTCACCACAAAGAGGGTCCCCGCGCAGCGGGGGAGTAGGTCACACAAAGGGGCACAGAGAAGCAGAGAGGAATGTTCAGAAGAGGGAGCTACACAGCGGAGTGCCTTTACTCTCTCACTTGCTTTCTCTGTGTGGCTTTGTGTGACCTACTCCCCCGCTGCGCGGGGACCCTCTTTGTGGTGAAGTCTTTTCGCTACCCCAGCGGGTACATCGGGCGCGTGATGCGCTTGTACTCGAAGCGGGCGGCGTTGATCGCGGTCAGGCCGGGCGTGTCCACTTCGATGATCGTGCCGCCGACCGGCGCGTAGGCGGCCTTGTACGCGACTGCGGCCTTCACCACGACGGCGCGCGCGGCCTTGGGGTCGATGCCGAGACTCGTGAGCTGACCGAGGCTGAACGGCGGCGTGCGGAGCGTGTTCAGCACGACGAGGTTCCCGCTGCCGAGGTCGAGAACGGCCGTGTGGCCCTGATCGTTCTGCCGCCGCCCGCCGTGCCGGGCCTCGCCCTCCACCCATTTTCCGTCGTGCAGCGAGCGCACGACACCGCGAACCTTGATCGCCGGGCCGTGCAGCGGGCCGGTGCTCGCGCCGACGGTCACTTCGACCGTGTTGCCGATCCCCGCGGCCTTCGCCTGCTCCACCGCGGCCGGCGCAAACATCGGCACCACGAACCCGGTCGCCTTCTGCTTCAGCAACTCCGCGAGCAGCACGGTTCCGTCACCTGCAGAACCGCCGCCGATGTTGTCGCCGAGGTCGATCAGCAAGGCCGGCAACTTCGGGCAGGCGAGTGCCGCGCGCACGGCCTCTTCCGCTTCCGGGCTGACGACGTTCAATTGCTCGCGCACGTCCCACATCGCGGAGCCGATGTCGTCGGCCGCGGCCTTCGCCAAGTTGCGGTCGCCGTCGGCAACGACGATGACGCTCGCGCCCATGTCGGGCACGTCGGCGTAGGGGAACCCGGCCATCAGGCTGACGGACAGAATGCCGGGGCGCTTCTCGGTTTCGCGGCACTTACGCATTAATCCGGCCATCGGCTCGCGCGCGGTGTCTTGGCCCAGCAGGTTCAGCAGCATCGGCGGCTTGGCGACGTGGCACACCGGCTTGATCTCGCCCCGTACCGCGCGCGCCAGCAGTTCCGCCGCGAGCAACCCGCGCGCGCGCTGGTCGATGTGCGGGTACGTCTGGTAGCCAACGAGCACGTTCGCGGTCGCGGCCATCTGCGGCGACACGTTGCCGTGAAAATCGAGCGACACCGCCAGCGGGACGTTCGGCCCGAGCGCGGCGCGCACGCGGCGGAGCGTTTCGGCGTCCGCGTCCGGGTGCTGGGGCGTGACCATCGCGCCGTGCAGCGCGAGCAGCACGCCGTCGGCGCGGGCCAGCTTCACGCCGGTCGCGAGCGCGTCGGTGAAGTGGTCGAAGAACTCGTCCGTGACCGGCCCGGCGGGGGTGGCCCACGCCATCGCGACCGGCACCAGTTCGTAGCCGAACTTCGCCGCGCCCGCGATGAACCCGCCGACCTCGTGGTGCGCGTCCTGCCAGATGGGAACGACGGCGTCGCCGTAGGTGAGGCTGCCGTCGCGGAACCGTTGCAGGTCGGTGGGCAGCGGCGCGAACGTGTTCGACTCGTGCATGAACCCGGCGACGGCGATTCGCATGACGGTTCTCCCTTTTCGCCCCTTCGGGCCGAACGCTAAACGTGAACCTTGTGACTGCGCGTGTCAACGAGATTTCATATGGTTTCTGTGGGCGCAATCCCGCGCTCTTCTAATTCCAGAGGTGTGCCGTGTCCGTGAACGTGGCGGTTGTCGGTGCGACGGGAGCCGTGGGCGATCTGATGCGGAAGGTGCTCGTGGAGCGCGCCTTCCCGTTCAAGTCGATCAAGTTTCTGGCCTCGGCTAAAAGCGCCGGTAAGACCGTCGAGTTCGCGGGGAAACCGCACCCGGTCGAGCTGATCCGCCCGGAGGCGTTCGCCGGCGTGCAGATCGTCCTCAGCAGCACGCCGGGTTCCGTCAGCCGGGAGTACTCCCCCATCGCGGCGAAGGCGGGCGCGATCGTCGTCGACAACTCGTCGGCGTGGCGCATGGACCCCGATTGCCCGCTCGTCGTGCCCGAGGTGAACGCGCACGAGCTGCACAACATCCGCAAGGGCATCGTCGCCAACCCGAACTGCGTGGCGATCCCGCTGTGCGTCGCGCTGAAGCCGCTGCACGACTTGGCGAAGGTGAAGCGCGTCGTCGTCGCGACCTACCAATCTTCTTCGGGCAAGGGCGCGACCGGCCTCACGGACTTCAACGCGCAGGTGGTGCCGTGGGCCAGCGGGAAGCCGGTGCCGGCCCCGACCGCGCACAAGGCGCAGCTCGCGGGGAACGTCATCACGCTCGACTGGACGCTCGACCCGAACGGCTTTACGGAAGAGGAAAACAAGGTCATCAACGAGACGCGGAAGATCATGGGCGACGCCACCCTCGGTGTGTGCCCGACGTGCGTGCGCGTGCCTGTGCGCGTCGCCCACAGCGAGGCGGTCACGGTCGAGTTCGAGCGGCCCATCACGGTGGCCGACGCGAAGGCCGCGCTCGCGAAAGCGCCCGGCATCACATTCATGGACGAAACGAAGGACGGCAAGTTCCCGCAGCCGATCCACGCCGAGGGCAGCGACAGCACCTTCGTGGGCCGCGTGCGCCAAGACCCCAGCAACCCCAACGCGCTGTGTCTGTGGGTGGTGTCGGACAACCTCCGCAAGGGGGCCGCGAGCAACGCCGTGCAGTGCGCCGAGGAACTCATCAAACGCGGCATCGTGAAGTAGGCGAAGAGTTTTTTCCGCAGATGGACGCAGATGGACGCAGATTTGAAGTCAGAGGACGAGAGTTGCAATTGATCTGAACTCTTGGTGCTTTGTCTTGAAATCTGTGTCCATCTGCGGAATCTGTGGATCAACTCTCTTTCCAAATGCGCAACCTCAAGCTCACCGTTCGCTACGACGGGACGGACTTCGCCGGGTGGCAGACGCAGCCCAACGCGCGCACGGTGCAGGCGACCCTCGAAGCGGCGTTCACGGAGATCACCCGCGAGCGCGTGCGCGTGAACTGTAGTGGCCGCACGGACGCCGGCGTTCACGCCGTCGGGCAGGTCGCCAACGCCTACACCGCGACAAAGCTCTCGTGTGAGACGCTACTGAAGGCGATCAACGCGAAGCTGCCCGACGACGTGAGCCTGCGCGAGGTCGTCGAGGTGCCGCAGAGCTTCTGCGCGAACAAGGACGCGAAGCGGAAGATGTACCGCTACGTGATCCAAGACGGCCGGCTGCAAGACCCGTTCTTGCGCAAGTATTCGTGGTTCGTGCGGCAGAACCTGAACGCCGAGGCGATGGCCCGCGCCGGCCGGTGTCTTGTGGGGCGGCACGACTTCCGCTGCTTCGAGACCGAGTGGCCGAACCGCCTGACCAGTGTGCGCACCATCACCCACCTGAGCGTGAACCGCTTCGGCGACTGCATCTGGGTGGACGCGGAGGCGAACGGGTTCCTGTATAACATGGTGCGGGCCATCGCCGGCAGCCTCGTGCAAGTCGGTCGCGGCTTCTGGCCCGAAACGCAGATCGAGGACGTGCTGAAGGCAATGGACCGCAGGCTAGCAGGCCCAACGGCCCCACCAGAAGGGCTGTTCCTGATGCGCGTAACCTACGATTGAGCCACTTGTGGCTTCGCAACCCATGTCGAACCTCACCTACCCCTCTGAACTGGCAATCGCTCCTCTGGCGAAGCCAGTGTACGCCACTGTGACTGTGCCCGGCAGCAAGAGCATCACCAACCGCGCGCTGGTGCTCGCGGCGCTGACAAGGGCCGACAAGGTCGCGTTCGCGGAGGCACTCACGGCCGCGAAGTCCGGTTCGGTTCAGTTCGACGATCTCGACAAGGTCGTCACGCGGTGTGCCCTCGTTGGGGTGCTCCGGAGCGAAGACACCGAGGTGATGCTCGACTGTCTCCGGAAGCTCGGGTTCGGAATCAAGTTGTACTGGAAGATGCACGCGGTTGTCGTTTCGAACTACACCCAGCGTCCCGTGCCTTGGGCCGACGCGGACCTGTACGTCGGGAACTCCGGCACGACGGTGCGGTTCCTGACGGCGATGCTCTCGCTCGGGACGGGTCGGTACCGGTTGGACGGCGTCCCGCGGATGCGCGAGCGGCCGATTCAAGACCTGCTCGACGCGCTCGCTCAACTCGGCGTGCGCGCCGCGAGCGAGACCGGCAACGGGTGCCCGCCGGTGGTGATCGAGCCGACCGGCCGATGGCCCGGGGGCGTCGTCTCCGTTCGCGGATCGGTGAGCAGTCAGTTCCTGAGCGGGCTTCTGCTGGTGGCCCCGTTCGCGGGGGTCGAGACGGAGTTCCGCACCGAGGGGGCGCTCGTCTCCGAACCCTACATCCAGATGACAGTTCGGATGCTCCGCGACTGGAAGTGCGACGTGGAGCAGACGAACCGCGGGTACCGCGTCCGGCCGCGCCCGGCGGACGTCGTCGGCCCGGCCGAATACCACATCGAACCGGACGCCTCCGCCGCGTCGTACTTCTGGGCCGCGGCTGCGGTCGCCGGTGGGCGCGTGACCGTGTCCGGCCTCACGCGCGCGTCGCTGCAGGGCGACGTGCGGTTCGTCGATGTGCTGGCGCAGATGGGGTGTCGCGTCGAGGAGTGCGAGGCGGGGATCACCGTTCACGGCGGGCCGCTGCGCGGCGTCGATGTCGATATGAACGACATCAGCGACACCGTGATGACGCTCGGCGCGGTCGCGCTGTTCGCGGACGGGCCGAGCACGATTCGCAACGTCGCGCACATCCGCCACAAGGAGACCGACCGCATCGCGGCGCTCGCGACGGAACTTCGGAAACTGGGTGCGGAAGTCGAGGAGCGCGCCGACGGACTGACCATCACGCCGCGCCCGCTTACGGGCTGCGCGGTGGACACGTACAACGATCACCGCATGGCGATGAGCTTGGCGCTGGTGGGGCTGAAGGTGCCGGGCGTGGTGGTTCGCAACCCCGGTTGCGTCGCGAAGACGTATCCGGGGTTCTGGCAGGATTTGGATGCGCTGACGTAGGTGCCGCCTGCCGGGCGGCACGCGAGAGCCGGCGTGAAGCGATGACCGTACCGCCAACCGCGCTCGGCAGCCGTGCCGCCCGGCAGGCGGCACCTACCAACAACTTACTTCGCCTTGTCCTTCGCCGGTTCGGTCCAGAACGGGCTGAGGCGCTTGATCTTGTACAGCAGCTTTTCGCGGGCCTCGCCGGTCGCGGTCTCCAGCTTCTCCTTCAACTTCTTCATCTTCTTCTTGCGCGTGTAGCGGCGATCCAGTTCGATGCGACGCTCGACCATATACTGCACTCCGTGAAAGAGTCCTGCTCCAAATATCCGATGTCAGAAACTTACACACCGCCGGCCCCGGCGACAAGCGCGACGTTGAGTTCGGCCCGCCCGCTGCTGCTGGGGGCGTGGGCGCTGCTCACCTGCGGGGCGCTGGCGTTCGTCGCCCTCATCGGCACGAACGCACCCTACGCCGACGAGTGGGAGTTCGTGCCGGCGCTGCTGGGCCACGAACCGGCCGGGCCGTGGCTGTGGCAACAGCACAACGAGCACCGGATGCCGCTGCCGCGGGCCGTCGCGCTCGCGTACTTCCGCCTCACGCACGACTTCCGCGCCGGGATGCTGCTCCAAGTGCTGACGCTGTCGGCGCTCGCGCTCGGCCTGATGCGCCTCGCGGCCCGGTTGCGCGGCGCGCCGCACTGGGCCGATGCGTTCTTCCCCGTCTCGCTGCTGCACATCGGGCACTGGGAAAACTTCGTGATGGGGTATCAAATCTGTTTCATCCTGTTCTGCGCGCTGGCGACCGGCCTCGCGGTGGTCGCACTGCGCACCACCACGCAGAACGCGGCGCGCTCCGGGGTGCTCGCGGGCGTGCTGCTGATGCTGCTGGCGCTAACGGGCGGGTCCGGTCTCGCCGTCGTGCCGCCGGTGGCCGCGTGGCTCGTGTATCTGGCCGCGGGCGTGTGGCGCGGCGGCGCGAAGGGAACGGCGCTGCTGATTCTGCTCCTCGCGCTGCTACCGCTGATGTATCTCGGCGTGTACTTTCAGGGCTACGAGCGCCCGCCGGGCCATCCGGAACCGAGTACGGACCCGCTCAAGGTCGCTCGTGTCGGCAGCGAAGTCCTCGCGGTGTCGTTCGGCATGGGCCTTGCGGAGGTGTGGTTCGCGGTGGCCCCGGCGCTGGTCGCGCTCGGGGTCGCCACCCTCGCGCTCGTGGTACGGCGCTGGCCCGATCGCGCCGCGCGCCCGGCGGTCGTGGGGCTGGTCGCGGTGGCAGCGGGCGTGGCCGGGGTCGCGCTCGCCGTCGGCGTGGGGCGCGGCGCGTGGGGCGGCGGTTGGGGGCTGTGGTCGCGGTACTCGATGCTCACGTGGCCGCTGCTCGCGACCGCGTACCTCGTGTGGGTGCGGGCCGGGCGCAAGTGGGTACCGGTCGCGCTGTGCGTGGCCGCGGCTCTAGCGTTCCCCGGCAACACCGGCACGGGCATGAAGTGGGGGGCGGTGGTGTCCGGCGACTACGCGGCCATCGCCGCGCAGGTCCGCGCCGGGGTGCCGCCCGCGGCGGTCGTGCGCGGGGAGGCGTTTACCAACAGCCATCAGGGGGCCCAAGCGGAGCGCGCGGCCCGCGCGATCCCGTTGCTCCGCGCGGCCAACGTCGGCATCTTCGCGGGGAAGTAAGCATGTCCGACATCGGAACGGTGTGGTGGGTCGCGGGCGGGCTGGGCGCGCTGGCGCTGGGCGCGCTCGCGCTGCGCGGGCTGTGGCACCTCGGCCGCGCGGTCCACGTCGAGCGCTGCCGGGAACTGTTCAAGCTCCAACACGAGCGGTTCGAGGAACAACTGCTGAAGGCCGCCGGCGCGACCGGGCTGCCGCGCGGGTTGAAGTGGGTCGCGTGCCGCATCACCGGCGACGCGGTGCTGGTGCGCGACACCGCGACCGGGGGCATCGTCGCGCTGGTGCCGGTGCTGGTGGACTTCACCCCGGTTGAGGGCGGCGACATGGAAGACGTGCCGGCCGCGAAGGACCCGCGCCCCGCGACCGCGGTGTTCACGTTCCACAACGGCGCGTGGCACACCGCGGGCCGCGTCGTGTTCAACCACACGCCCGACCAAACCGTGACCGCGTTCCCCGAACTGCAGCGCCTCCCGGACCACGGGTGAGCGCACGCCGGCACCGCACCCGCGGTTCGCGCCGCGCGCGCGATTTGCCCCGGCCCGCGGGCGGGTGTACTCAGGCGGATTGGCTTTGGGGGGGGGAGTCGAAGCGGTGGGCGAGGCGCTTGCTATTGATGTCGAGGGCTTCGAGGATTTCGTGAACGGGTTCGAGGGGGACGTTGGTGGCGAGCGCCCACGCGATCACGTCGAGATTCTCGCCGCCGGCTTTGAGCTGATCGAGGATCTCGTTCAGGAGCTGTTGTTGCGATTGGAACTCGCGGAGCAGGAGGCCGAAGTCGCGCCCGGCCAGTTCCATCCAGAAGCACTTCCCTTGCAGGTGTTCGACCCAGCGGGCGCGCAGGTAGCCGGTCCAGTGGTCCTTCACCCACCTGCGCACACACCCCTCGCCGAGGTCGTACCCGGCCTTCTCGCTCTCGATCCAGCGGTACTTGTTTTCTTCCTCGATGCACTCGCGGTGAACGCTCTTCACCGCCGTCGGCGCACTGGGGAGCGGGGGGCACGCGTTCATGGGGAGGGTACCTGCGCGAACTCAACAACCGTGATTCTACCGCGGCGCGGGCGGGCGACGCAAGCGGGTCGGCACTACCGGGACAGGTAGCCGCCGTCGACGAACAACGTCTGGCCGGTGACGTAGCTACCGGCGTCGCTGCACAGCATCAGCACGGGGCCGACCAGTTCGGTCGGTTGCGCCCAGCGGCCCAGCGCCGTGCGGTCCGCGAACGCCTGTTTCTCCGGGTCCGACAGCACCGACATCGGCATGTCGGTCAGGAACGGCCCCGGGGCGATGCAGTTCACCGTGACCCCATAAGGGCCGAGGTCGAGCGCGCTGGCGCGGGCCATGCCGATCAGCGCCGCCTTCGTCGCCGAGTACACGTTCCGCTTTTCCTTCGACACTTGGCCCATGATCGAAGAAATGTGAACCACGCGGCCCCAGCGCCGGTCCTTCATCTGGGGCACCAGCTCGCGGGTCAGCGCCATGACCGAGCTGAGGTTCACTTCGAGTACGCGGTCCCACGTGTCGTCGGTGATCGCGTCGATGGCTTGGGGGGCGTTCATCCCGGCGTTGTTCACGAGGATGTCGACCTTCCCCATCTTTTCCAACGCGAACGTGGCGAGCTTTTTGACCTCGTCGCGTGCCGAAACGTCGGTCACGCAGTACGCCCCGCGGCGACCGGTGCCGCTGAGGATGAAGTCGAGCGCGGTCTTCAGTTCGTCCTCGTGCCGGCTGGCGATGACCACATCGGCCCCGGCCTCCGCGAACCCGCGGGCCATCGCCTTGCCCAAGCCCTTGTTCCCTCCCGTAACGAGCGCGACGCGCCCGGTCAGGTCGAAGAGATTGGCGGGCATGGCCGCTCCCCCGCAGTGTGTAGATCGCGTGGAGTTACTGTAGCAGAGTGCCCGAATTATCCGCAAGTGAAAAGTGTCACAAAGTCCTTCGGGGTGTCGTAAGGTCGACAATCGAGTACCCCTGTTTCGACCTTACGACCTTCGACTCCTACCTACGGTACCGAAACGACGATCTGCCCTTGCTTGCGCAGTTTGGCGACCAGTTCGGCGCGATACTCGTCGGCGTAGGTGTCGAGTACGTCGGTGGCGGACTTCTCGTAGGTGGTGGGCGTGCCGGGTTTGCGGTCGGTGACTTGCAGCACGTGGAACCCGAACTCGGTTTCGACCACGGCACTCAGGTCGTTGGGCTTCAGCGCGAACGCGGCTTTGGCGAAGCTCTCCTCCATCAGCCCGCCCTTGCGGTGGATGTAGCCGAGGTCGCCGCCGGCGGGCGCGCTGGGGCACTGCGAGAACTTTTTGGCCGCGGTCGCGAAGTCGAGTTTGCCGGCCGCGAGGTCGGCGCGCAGCGCGGCGGCCTTCTCCTTCGCCGCGGCGCGCTCGACCGCGGTTCGGCCCCCGCGAATCATCACGTGCCGCACCTTCACCTCGACGCGGTCGAAGTGGTCGCGGTTCGCGGCGAAGTACGCCTTCAGTTGCTCCTCGGTCGCGACGCCCTTCACGTACCCGGTAAGCTGCATGGCGCTCGTCCACGCCTCGCGCACCTGCGCCTCGGTCTGCCCGGTGGCGCGGAGCCACTCGGCGAGCGTCTTGCCCTCGGTCTTGAGTTTCTCGGTGTACGCCTTGATTTGGGCGTCGATCTCGGCCGGATCGACCTTCGGCCCGTTCTTGCGGAGGAACTGCCGGAGCAGCACGTCGTCCACGAGGTCGGAGAGCACTTCGAGGCGCATCTGGCGGCGCTGCGCGGCGTTGAGGGGCGCGTGCGGGAGCGTGTGTTTCAGCACCGCATCCACGTCGGCGAGGGCGATGGGTTCGCCGTTCACGGTGGCCGCGGTCGCGGCGTCGGGCTTAGGCGGTTGCGCGCCGGCGAGCGCGAAGGAACCGAGCAGCGCAACCAGCGCGAACGGGAATCGCATCACGGGCCTCCTTGCGCGAACCGCGTGCGTATAGCCGGCGCGCGCGCCGCCCGCAAGGATTTTTTGGACTTGGAAGCGCCTTCGAGAACGGGCTCTCCGGTCACTTCCGGTCGGCGGCGACTTGCTCCAACACTTGGCGCACCGCGTCGCGCACGGTGGGGGCCGTGGCGACGTACTGGCGCTTCGCGCCGTTGCCGCTGATGGGAACCGAGGCCCGGAACGTGTAGTTCGCGCCGTCGCGCTCGAACGAACGGTCGGAGGCCCTCACGCCGTAGGGTTCGAGCTGCTTGAGGAACGGTTCGGCGTCGGCCGGAGCTTCGGGAGCGGTGGCGAGCTCGCCGGGGCCGCCCTTCGGTTGGAGCGTCGCACCGCCGCCGTCGGCGATCTTCAGCTCGTCGCCGTCCTTGATGCGCCCCGCGAGCGCCGCGGGCGTGCTGTGCAACCCGGGCACCACCACACCCTTGAAGCGCTCCGGGTCGTCGCTGTAGCCGGTCTTGGCCCCGGTCGGGCTGGTGAGAGGGTCGTTCTTGCCCTTCGTAGAGCGATCCGGGAGGGGCACGTTCTGCTTGGGAATCAGGTTCGGGCCGTACACGAGCGGGTCTTTGCCGCGCCCGGTCCCGGTGCCCTTCGCTTCCTTGTCGGTCTTGCACCCGGCGAGCGCGAAGAACCCCATCGCGCCGAGCACAAAGGCCAAGCGACGCAGGCGGCGCGGGTTGTGGGTGCGAACGGTCATCTTGCCCCGCCTCCGAAGGCGGCTAAATCAGGGAGGGTCGAACGCCCTTCCTCCTGTACTCTCCCGCACCGCGCGCGGGCCGTCTACGGCGGGAGCGGACAAACCGGCTGCCGCCGCGGGCCGCGCGTGCCGTGTGTTCGCGGTGGGCAAACTTTGCGGGCGGAATAACCCAGCACGAAGGCAGATGCAATGGCGGTTCACAAGATCGCGGTCATCGGCGGCGACGGGATCGGGCCGGAGGTCATCGACCAAGCGGTTCGCGCGGCCGAGGCCGCGGCCGGGAAACACGACGGCGCGCGGCTCGCGTGGACGAAGCTCCCGTGGAGCACCGCCTACTACAAGCAGCACGGCCGGATGTTGCCCGAAGACGGCTGGGAGCAACTCCAGAATTACGAAGCGATTCTGTTCGGCGCGGTCGGCGACCCGAGCGTGCCCGACAAGGTCACGGTTCACGAACTACTGCTCCCCATGCGGCGGAAGTACGACCAGTACGTGAACCTGCGCCCCGCGTACCTGTTCGCCGGCGTGCCGTGCCCGCTGGTGGGCAAGGAACCCGGCTCTATCGACATGCTGGTGTACCGCGAGAACACCGAGGGCGAGTACGCCCCGGTCGGCGGGAACCTGTACCCCGGCACCGACAACCAGATCGCGGTGCAGACCGGGGTGTTCACGTGGAAGGGGTGCGAGCGCATCCTCCGCGCCGCGTTCGACGCCGCGCGCCAGCGGCCCCGCAAGAAGCTCACCAGCATCACCAAGTCCAACGCGCAGGTCTACAGCCTCGGCCTGTGGGACGACGTGTTCAACACGGTCCGCAAAGACTACCCGGACGTGCAGAGCGCGCCGCTGCTAGTCGATGCCGCCGCGATGGACTTCGTGCGCAAGCCCGAAAGCTTCGACGTGGTGGTGGCGAGCAACCTGTTCGGCGACATCCTCACCGACCTGAGCGCCGCGGTCACGGGCAGCATCGGGCTGGCGAGCAGCGCGAACATCAACCCGACGAAGCGGTTCCCCAGCATGTTCGAGCCGGTCCACGGCAGCGCGCCGGACATCGCCGGCAAGGGCATCGCGAACCCGCTGGCCGCGGTGCTGAGCGCGGCCCTGATGCTCGACCACCTCGGCCTCGCCAAGAGCGCCGCCGGGCTGCGCGCCGCGGTCGCAACGGTGCTGGCGCGCGGCGACGTGCGCACGCCCGACCTCGGCGGCACCCACACCACCGCGCAAATGGGCGACGCCGTTGTGAAGGCCGTGGCGTAAGAAGTAGGTGCCGCTTGCCGAGCGGCACAAGCGATGGCCTCCGCAACACGTTTCGCGCGAAGCCAAATGCGCTCCACAGCAGTGCCGCTCGGCAAGCGGCACCTACCGAGGAACGAATGCCGACCGGGCCGCAGATCATCCTCCTGTTGAAGCTCCTCGTCCTGTGCGTGACGGCGCTCCTCTTCGCGTCCCTGATCGCGCTACTGTTGCGCCAGCCGCGGTTGCACGGGCACATCAACACCGTGTTCTTCGCGCTCACGATGCTCACCGTCGCGGGGTTCGAGGCGCTGCTCCAGTTCGTGGACGTGCGCGCGTCGTTCGACGAGGGCACCCGCAAGGCGCTAACTACGCACCTGTGGTTCTCGATCCCGTCGGCATTGCTCTTGCCCGCGATGATTATTAGCGGGAAGATGCGGCGCAAGCGGTTGCACCTCGCGCTGGCGGCGGTGTTCTCCGCGCTCTGGGCCGGCACCGTGATTACCGGCATGCGGCTCCCTCACTAAGCGCCACGAATGGCAACTCCCGACGACACCCGGCCCGACGACGACGATCCGCTCGCGCTGGCGCGCGTGGCCGCGGCGCAACTCGGCGGCGAGTGGCAGGTCGATTCGTTCGACGAGCCGCCGGCGGAAAGTGAGGAGTTCGGAGAGAGGAGCGAGGAGAAGGAAGAACCTCCAGAAGCGGCTTCACTCCCCACCCCTCACTCCCCACCCCTCACTGTCCCCGAAGTACCCCCTTCGCCGGAACAACTGATCGAAGCGATGTTGTTCGTCGGTGGGCACCCGCTGGCGACGGAGGTGGCGTGCAGCGCCGTGCGCGGGCTGACGCCGGAGCGGTTCCAACTGGCAATCGACGCGCTCAACCGCCGCTACCGCGAGCAGTGGCGGCCGTACTCCATCGAGGCCCGCGCGGACGGGTTCGTGCTGGTCGCGCGCCCGGCGTACCGGAACCTGCGCGAGCGGCTGTTCGGCGGGCCGCGCGAGACGCGCCTGAGCCAGCCGGCGCTGGACGTGCTCGCGGTGGTGGCGTACCGGCAGCCCGTGGGCAAGGCGGAGATCGACGCGATCCGCGGCACCGACTCCGGCCCGACGCTGCGGCAACTGATCCGGCTGGGACTGGTCGCGGTGCAGCACCGCGCGGACGCGACCGGGCGCGAGGTCCGGTACGGCACGGCCCCGCGGTTCTTGCAGGTGTTCGGCCTCGACTCGCTCGACGAACTGCCGCGGTTGGGCGACGCGGCGCAGGTGTGAGGACCCAATGCGCGCGAAGCCGAAGCTGCGCTCGTGGGTGTGGCCCCCGCCGCCGGTCGCGCGGCGGCTGTGGCTCACCATTGCCGCGGCGAGCCTGTACTCGCTGGCCGTGTACGCCGTCGGGCGGTCCACCATCGCGGAACTACCGCCGTGGTCGAGCGAGTTCGGGCTGGTGAACGGGATCGTGCTCGGCGTGCTCGTGGGTCTGCGCGTGCGCGCCGCGTTCGACCGTTGGACCGACGGTCAGAAGCTGTGGGCCGAGGTCGTCGTTCACAGCCGCAACCTTGCGCTCAAGGCGGCGCACTTCCTGCGCGGGGACGCGGCCGACCGGCGCGCCGTCGAACTGCTGTTGGGGCGCTACGCGGGCGCGCTGATGAACCGGCTCCGCGACACCGGCCCGACCGAACACGTCCCGCTTCAACTCGCGGGGCAACTGCACGCGCTGGCGGCGGAGTGGTTCCGCGCGGGCAAGCTCGACCTGCCGGGCCTGTGGGCGTGGGAGGCCAACGTCCGCGCGCTGGCCGACGCCGCGGGCAACTGCGAGCGGGTCGCGCTGGCCCCGGTCCCGGCCTCGTTCCACGCGCTGCTGCGCCACGGCCTGCTCGTTAGCCTCGTGCTCGCCCCGTGGCACCTGATTCACGCGCTCGCCCTGTGGGCGCTGCCGGTGCAGGCGCTCATCATCTACTTCCTGTTCGGCATCGAACTGACCGCCGAGGAAATCGAGAACCCGTTCGGTACCGACGCCGACGACCTGCCGCTCGACACCTTCTGCGAAACGGTGCGACGCGACGTGGCGGACATCTTCGCCACGGCCGGCGCGCCCGCAGCCCCGCTGCCCGCGCCGTCGGCCGCCGCGGTCGGCGCCGCAACTCCGACCGTGATCGACGGCAAAGCGGGCTGAGGGCTTTGCGCGGGCCGCGCGGAATGGGCTTTTTCTTTGGCGCGGTCAACGGTATCACTCGCGACCCCGGCGGGAACGGATTCCCGCTGCCACAAGGAAGTGAACGATGCGCAAGGTCGCGCTCTGGGCCGGAGTGCCCGCGGTGGCCGTGGTGGTGGGCGCGGGCCTGTGGTTCGCGCTCATCCCCGGCCGCTCGGGCGCGGGGTGAACGCCCACGGGCTGTGCCCCCTTCGGCGGTCCGCCGATGCTGTTCGACGCCCCCGGGTTTAGCTACGCCGCCCCGGTGCCGTACTACGCGCCCGTGCGCCAACAGCCCAAGCCACCTGCGCCGAAGCCACAGGTCGCGATGCCCGAGCCTGCGAAGCCGCAAGCGACTCCAATTCAGGTGCCACCGCCGGAGCAGTTGGGGATTCACTTGGACGACGCGCCCGTCGTGGTGCCCCCGCCACAAGACTTGGGTATCGACCTCGAATAGCGCGCGTGTGTAACGAGCCGACCCCGGTTCGTTGTGCGCGCGCCGCGCCGCTGCTAGCCTGCGGGGTAGTCGTCCTGGAGGCTCTCGTATGACCGCGTCCCTCGTTCTCCTCGCTGCGGGGCTCGCCACCCCGCCCAGCCCCGTGCCCGACGGCAAGACCTTCGACGCGCTCACGTACACCTTCGGGGGCGGTGGCGGGTTCGGGGCCGGCGGGTCGCTCGCTATCAAAGCCGACGGTAAGGTCACGTACTTCTACAGCAGCGCGCCGCACACCGGCAGCGGCGGGCGCGTCGTCAAGAAGGACTGGACGATCACGAAGGACGAGAAAACGGAACTGTTCGCGAAGCTGGTCGCTGCCGGGTTGCTCGACATGCCCGCCGCGCACGCGGTCGTACTCGGCGGGGGCGGCTTTCAGGTGTCGTCCGGCAAATGGACGCTGTCGCTCGGCGGCGCGAACGTGCCCGACAAGGTGCTCGACGCGCTCCGGCCGCTCTTGGCGAAGGCCGACGATAAGACTTGGCCCCCGAGTCCGGTGAAGGCGGCCAAGCCCGAACCCGTGGTGTTCCAATCGTTCGGCTACACGCTGGTGCCGAAGGCCAACGGCCGGCCGATCTCGCTGTACGTGACCCGCGCCGGCGGGGTGCAGTACCGGCGCGTGGCCGCGGCCGACGCGCCCGACGGCAAGTATTACGCCGTCGAAAAGGACTGGAAGCTGACCGCGAAGGAGGCCGAATCGCTGTTCGACGCGCTCGCGGCCGACGGGCTATTCGACCTCGACGACGCCGGAGCCGCGATGTACCCCAGCCACACCGTCACCGCGCACGCCGGGCGCTGGAGCGCGACCTTCGCCCCGAAGGAACTGCCGGCGAAGGTGACGAAGCACCTGCTCCCACTGCTCAAGAAGGCGGACGCCGACTATTGGAAGTGAGCGTTACCCCTTCACCAACTCCAGCACGGCCCACAGCGACGGGTCTTCGCCGAACGGGAAGTCCCACCCGACGCTCAGGAACTGGTCGCCCAACTCTTGATCGCGCACGCAGTAGTAGATGCCGAGCCGCGGGTGTTCCTGCGGGTCGAACCCCGACAGCGCCGCTGCCGGCAAGAACGCCTCCAGCCGGTAGCCCTTCGTGGAGCGACCGTGAAGCGGGGCTTTGCCCGCGACAGGTCGCGAGTTCAGATGAGCGCGAAAGGGCACGTCGGCGAGGTTCGCCATCGGCGCGTCTTGCAGCGCGCGGTTGATCTTCGACTGCGTGAGGAACGGCTCCTCCTTGTCCGCGCCGCCCCCGGTCGGGAAGAACGCGAACTGGTGGCAGTACCGCGTCCCGCGGTGGCCGGCGCGGGCGTCGCGCGTGTCGATCCACAGCCGCAGCCCGTCGGACCCGCTGGGCTTGTCCGCGTCGCCCACCGGTGGCTGCGACTTGCCCGTCACCTCGACCTGAACCGCGAGGCCGAAGTCGTTCCACGCGACCCGCACGTCGGCGAAGTTCTGCTTCTCATCCAGCGCCGCGAAGTTATCCAGCCGCGCGCTTTCGGGCAGCTCGACAAGGTACTCGTCTTCGTCGGTGTCGCGCGGCGCGTCCTTGACGAACGGGCACGGGTGGCACAGGCGAACAAGGAACCGGTTCGGCACGATCTGCGGCATGAGGGAATCCTTCACACGCGACGGGGACACCGCTACGATACACCTGCGTGAACACGCGACCAGAGCGAGTGTGCCCATGAACGAGCGCGACGCATTCGTCCGCGGGATCGCCGCGGACCTGTACGACGACACCCCGCGGCTGGCGTTCGCCGACTGGCTGGACGAGCACGGCGAGCACGACCGCGCCGAGTTCGTCCGTGTGCAGTGCGAACTCGAACCGATGCGCGACCGGTACGAGATTCCGCGGGCCGCGGAACTGCACAACGAGAGGAGCACTTCGGCTCTCACGACATGCGCCAGTCCGAGCGCGCCGAGGAATGGTTGCTACCGACACCCGCGGGTTGGGCCGACTGGCGGTGGGAAAGGTCGGTCGAATTCCGACGCGGGTTCCCGGACATCGTCCGCCTCCCCGCACGCCGGATCGTTACCGACGGTACGGCCGTTCGCGCGTGCTTCCCGACAATTCGCCGGCTCGTCGTTCACTGCCTGAACGGATGGGGCGAACGGTTAGCCGCGTGTGAAGCGCTCCAGGGCGTATCCGAAATTGAACTCGCGTGTTGGTACTCCGACGAGGACATCAACGCACTCGCCGCGTCGCCGCATTTGTCGGAGTTGCAGGTACTGGTACTCTGGCTCGGGCGCTACCGCGAAGTCGGCACCGACAGAGCCTTGTGCCTGCGCGCGGCGCGGGCGAACTCGTGGTCGAAGTTGCGCGAACTGATCTTGCTCGACCCGAGGGGTGGAAGTGACAAGCTAATCAAGCGGTACGCGAGGGAAGCGAACAAGGCCGCGGGGAGGACACTTGCTCGCTACGAGCGCGGCTACCCGGAACTCTTCCCGCTCGCGCCTCAGTTCCATCACGAGTTCCCCGTATGCGGACGCTTGCCCAACGGTCGCGCCGCTGTCGCCGCTCCTGACTGCGGACTCCATCTAGACGGTGACACCATCCTAACAGGGATGATTGTCATCACCTTCGACGCGACCGGCGCGCAGACCAACGAGGTGCTCCGAGTGCCGCTTTCACCGGAACTGGCGAATATCAAACTCCGGGACATCTCAGCTCGCGCGCGGAAATACACCGACCACCTGACGCAGGCAATCGGGTTCGTCCCGGCATTTATCCGGGTAAAGGGCTTCGGCATTCCCGGCTACGGCAGCGGCCCCAACCGCGACTGGTCCGGCCGGTGCCTCGGTCTTGCCGACGATCCTGAGAACCCAACGAACATGAACGACGACCCCGACCCCCACGGGGTTGGTGGGTTCATCTACAAGGACGTTCGGAACGTCGAGTTCATGATCGGACACTCTGCGTTTGCCAACAAGCGCGGCCGGGTTCACTCGACGTGACGCGCCGGACTACGCTGCCCAGTTGTCGAGTTTCAGGTTCGGGACATGGGCGTAGTCCTTCGTGTTGCGTGTCACCAGCGTCGCCCTGTGTGCGATGGCAATCGAAGCGATCAACACGTCGGCCAAGCCCACTTTCCGCAGTTTCTTGTCGGTTCGCAACTGGTCCGACATGGTCGCGGCGGGTTCGGTCGCGGGAGGATGTGGAACGGAGCCAGCGCGCGTTCGGTGCGAACCAGTAGCTCGTACACGGCCAGTGCGTGCGCCGCGTTAGCGGCTTTGGTGATGGCATCGAAGCGCCCGCGCAACACCTCGGCGCGCACGACCGCGGGGATCGTGACCTCATCGGTTCCGTCCGACACGACCCGCGCGTATCGGGCAACAACGCGGGCGTCACCTTGAACGAGTAGACTGAACGTATCGGTGTCGAGGGCGAAGGTCACGACGCGCCCCGACCGCGTGGCGCTTCCGCTCGCGGTAAACGTCTGCGACGAGCGCGTCGAGTGTCGTGTCGTCCGCGAGGCACCCGGCGACGGCGAGAAGTTGTTCCTTCGTCGCCGGGGCCTGAGCCGCGGTTCCTTGGAGCCACACGCGCAGGGCCGCGCGCAGGAACCGTCATTCCCCTTCGGCCGCGCGCCCCGGCAATCGGCCGCCGGCCGCGAGGCGCGCGACCACCGCCTCCGATAGCCGCAAGTACGCCGCGGCCTCGGCGAGCGTCATCACCTCGTGCGCAACCGCCCCGTTCGCGCTCGGCTTCGGTTTGCTCGATGGCTTCTTGGTCGTCTTCGGCATCGTTCAATCCCCGTGCGGATGGACGGGCGCGGCCAGCGGCGGGTTCAGCAGGCTGCGGGCGGCTCACTCGATTGTGAGCTTCCCCTTCGGGCCGTCGAGGGTGACAAGAAACTGATTCAAGACGTCGCGACCGAGCAGAATATACGGCTCACCGTCGCTGCCCGCGACGTTCACTTCGACAGGCTCGCACCCACGAATGGTGAGAACGACTCGGAAGATTGAGAGAGTAGTTTGAACCCCACCAAGCCCCTCGAATCGGTGTTGCCCGACCGCTTCGAGCTTGAGTCGCTCGACAAGCGCGGTCGGTAAGATCGTCTGGGATGCGCCCGAATCGACCTTGGCCGGCACGTCGGCAATCCGTTCCAGATCGTCCGGCCGCGCGACTGTGACCAACACATACGGAGCCGGTGGAGACTCTGCGGCGTAGTTGAATGTCGTTGCCACTTCTCACCCCGAACGGAGTTCGCGACGCGCGGTGATCTTCGGCAACGGTTGCGGTTGGTCGGTCACGAGCCGCGCGTAGACCAAGCGGCCCGGTTCCTGCTGGCGGGCCGTGGTGAGCGCACCGACTTCCGTTGTATCCACCGCCACAACTTCCCCGTTGTGGAGCGCGACGTACTTCCCCGCGTACTGCTTCATCAGGTCCGGCAGCATCCGCTCGAAGGCATCGAACTCGGCCGCGAGTTGCGCGTTCGTCGGGCGCGACGGGAATGCCGTCGGCCCGTCGTCGGGCGGCAGCACGACCGTGAACTCGACGACCGGTTCGCAAACGACGATCTCCAGTTCGGCGTCACCGACGGGCACGTCGTCCGGCAGCGTGACCGTGACCTGCCGGTTTTCGGGCACGCGGGTCTTCACGCGAATCGCGGTCATGGCTTCTCCTTATCAATCCCCGTGCGGGTGGACGGGCGCGGCCAGCGGCGGGTTCAGCAGGCTGCGGGCGAGCACGTCCTTCGCCTTGTCGAACTCCGGCTGCCACAGGATTTCCGGCGCGCCGGTCTTCATACAGTCGCGGACCTTTTCCAGCGTGTTCCGCGCCATGTGCGGGCACTTGTTGCACGAACAGGTGATGCCCGGCACACCGAGGTAGGTGTGCTGCGGGTAGCGGCGCTGAAGCTCCCACATCATGTTCGCTTCGGTCGCGACGAGGAACTCGGTCGGCTCGGTGTACGTGGCGACGTGCTTGATCATCGCCTCGGTGCCGCCGGCGTAGTCGGCCAGTTGCAGGATGTTCTGCGGGCACTCCGGGTGCGCGATGGTCTTCGCTTTTGGGTGTTCCTTCTTCTGCTTGATGAGGTCGACCACGCTAAAGATTTCGTGAACCATGCACGAGCCGTCCCAGAGGATCATCTCGCGCCCGGTCAGCTCTTGCAGGTAGCGCCCGAGGTGCTTGTCCGGCACGAAGAGGATCTCGTAGCCTTCCGGCACCTTGTTGCGAACCACGTCCTCCGCGTTGCCGCTGGTCACCACCCAGTCGGAGAGCGCCTTCACCTTTGCGGACGAGTTGATGTAGCAGACCGTTTGGAACTTGCGGCCGTTGATGCGGAGCCGCTCCTGATACGCCTCGAGCTTGTCCGCGGGGCAGGCGTCCACGAGGCTGCACCCGGCCTTAAGGTCGGGCAGCAGCACGCGCTTGGACGGGTTCAGCATCTTCGCGGTCTCGGCCATGAACAGCACGCCGCAGAACACGATGACCGGCGAATCGACCTTCGTGGCCTCGCGCGCGAGCTTGAGGCTGTCGCCGGTCACGTCGGCGAGCGCCTGAATCTCGCCCTCTTGGTAGTAGTGGGCGAGGATCGTCGCGCCGAGTTTCTTCTTGAGGTCGAGGATTTCGGCGGAGATGTCGTCGAGCGGGGCGGGCGACGGTGCGCGCGTCGCGCCGGCGGCAATAGCGGTCACGAGAGGCTCCTTGTTTTTACTGTGGCGGAGGGCCAACCCACGGGGCTCATCACCTGATACCGTCATGATAGGCTCGCGTAACACCGAAGTGGCGCGAAAACGGGCGCGGAGGCCTGTTACGGGCGCGCGTTGTGAGGGCGGAACGCGCGCGGCCCGCCGGGTGAGCCGGCGGGCCGCGACGACGTTCGGAGGGTCACGCGCGGTTAGCGCCCGCCCTTGCTCCACGGGTTCTTCCTCTCTTCGCCCTTACCGCCGCCCCACGGGCTCTTCCGTTCTTCCTTGGAGGTGTCGCTGCCCTTGCCGCTGTCGCTCCCCTTCTCGCTGCCCTTGTTGCCCCATGTGAAGCCGCCACCCGGCCAACCCCCCTTGCCCTTGGTGTCCTTGCCGTCGCCGCCCTTGGTGTCGATCTTCTCGCCGATGCCCCAGTTGGTCGGGCGCACCGAGCCGTCGCTCTCGAGGTACGCGGTCACCTTGTCGTCGATGTTCCGCAGGCGCGCGAACCGCAGGTACTCGTCGGCGGTGATGAGACCGTCGCCGTTGAGATCCATGTCGGTGAACTCTTTCATGTCGCGCTTGTCCTTGCGCCACTCGAACATTTCGATCTGGCCGTTCTTGTCGATGTCGAGGTCCTCGAACCACGAGGGCAGGTTTTTCGGGAGCTTGCCGTAGCGCATGGCGACGGGCTTCTCCTCTTCGGCGTCCTTCTTCTCGAACCGCTCGCGGCCCCAACCGCTGAAGTCGCCGCCCCAACCGCCGCCGGGGGTGCCGCCCCAGCCGCCCGACTCGCTGCCCATCCCCATGCCGCGGTCGCGGCCCCAGCCGCCCATGCCGCGCTCGCTCATCCCGCCGCCGGGGGTCATCCCGCCGCCGGGGGCCATACCGCCGCTCCCGCCGTTGGCCGCGAACGACGCGCGGGCCTGTTCGCTGCGAGCGTGGTGGTCGAGGTACGCGGCCTTCGTCATGATACCGCTCTCGGGCAGCGGGATACCGCCGCCGCGCTCGGTCATGCCCTTGAGCATGGCCGCGGTCTGCGGCGGAATCTTGCTCAGGTCCACGCTATCGCCGCTGCTGCCGGTGAGCCGCTGGAGGAAGCCCCATGCCATTTCGGGGTCCATACTGCCGCGGCGCTGGCCACTCATGCCGCCCCCGCTCGGTCCCATCCCGCCGCCCCCCGGCCCCATGCCGCCACTGGGCGCGCCGAAGCCGCTACCGCCCGGAGGCGCGCCACCGCCGCCTTCGGGCCGCTTGAAGGTGAACCCGCCACCGCCGCTGGGGTCGCCACCGCCCTCGGGGCGCTTGAAGGTAAAGCCGCCGCCACCGGACGGCGCGCCGAAGCCGCCACCCTTGTCGCTGCCGCTGCCCTTACCGCCGCTCTTGCCGCCGAAGCCACCCGGTTGGGCCAGCGTGTGCGCGGGATCGAGCACCACGACCAGAGCCAGCAGGCCAGAAAAGGCGAGCCATTTCTTCCACATGACGAAACCCCGGAACAGGGTAGACCTTGTCAACAATGATATTAACTCAACGGGGCGCGTGGTGTCACGTAACATTCGGCCGTGTCTCATGCGCTTTTCAGAATATCGCCCCGCGGTCGGTCCGGAAGTATGTAAACGGAAGCCGCATCCGGCGGAAGACCGAACCGCTGGCGCACGGGCGGTTCGCCTTGTTTTCCGCGCGGGCACCCGAGAACATCTGGGGCATGCTGTTCGAGTCCGCACACGTGCGCGTCACCGCCGAGTACGGCGTCGGGACGCTGTGGCTGGCGTTCCCCGGCGCGCCGGTCAACGCCCTCGACGCGCCGCGCCTCACCGAACTGAGCGCCGCGGTCGCGGCAATCGAGCGCGACCCGTTCCTAAACGTCCTCGTCGTGCGCTCCGCGAAGCCCGCCGGGTTCTGCGCCGGGTTGCACCCCGGCGCGGCCGACGTGAGCGACCGCGTCGCGTTCGCGGCGCACGGCCAGCGCGCGCTGGCGCGGCTCGCGGCGGTCCCGTTCGTTACGGTCGCGTTCATCGACGGGCCGTGCCTCGGCGCGGGCTTGGAACTGGCGCTGGCGTGCGACCGTCGCGTGTGCGTCGCGACCCCGGCGACGCACCTCGGCTTCCCGCAGCGGTTCACCTGCTTCGGCGGCGGCCCGCGCCTGCGCCAGCGCCTCGGTCGAAAGGCGCAGGCGCTCATCGAATCCGGGCACACGCTTTCGGGGCGCGAGGCGCTGGCGCTGGGACTGGTGGACCGCGCGTGCTGCGCGCGCCGCGCGAAGATCGAGCTGCGCACGGTCCTCGACGAACTGGAGCGCCGCCCGCGCGTGCCCGTTCGCGTGCCGGACGAGAGCGGCTTCGCGCACGAGCGCACCGCCTTCGCGCAAATCGACCTGACAGCGGGAGCCGCGAGCGGGAGCGCGCGGGCACTGAGTACCGACGCGCTCCTCGCGCGCGGGTTCATCACCCCGCTGGAAGCGGAGCAGATGCGCGCCGCCGCGTCGAGGCCGCCAGCGGCCGGGCCGTCCGATACCATCCGCCGGGCCGCGTGACATGGACGAGAAACCCCGACTCAGGCTCGCGCCGGCGCGCGAGCGCGCCGTGCCGATCAACGACCGCCTCGCCCCGCTGTACCCGCGGTTCGAGGGGCTGGACCACGACGGCCCGCTGCAACTGCTGGTCGCGGTCGTCCTGTCGGCGCAGTGTACCGACGCGCGTGTCAACACCATCACGCCGGGGCTGTTCGCGCGGTTCAACACCGCCCGCGCGTTCGCCGAGTGCGACATCAAAGAGCTTGAACAACTCATCAAGCCGAGCGGGTACTACAAGAGCAAGGCGAAGAACATTCGCGCGTGCTGCGCCCAACTGGTCGCGCGCTTCGGCGGCGAAGTCCCGTCGGGCCTCGACGACCTCGTTTCGCTCCCCGGCGTCGGGCGCAAGACCGCGAACGTGATCCGCGGGCACGCCTTCGCCACACCCGGCATCACCGTCGATACGCACGTCGGCCGGCTCTCGCGGCGCTTGGGCCTGACGCGCCACAACGACCCGGTAAAGGTGGAACTGGCGCTAGCGGAGATCGTGCCGGAACCGGAGTGGCTGCACTTCAGCGGCCGGCTCATCATGCACGGCCGCAAGGTGTGCCTCGCGCGCAAGCCGCGCTGCGCCGACTGCGCCGTCGCCGACCTGTGCCCAAAGGTCGGCGTTCCGCCGACAAGTCGCACGTCGACAGGTCCGAAAGTCGTAAAGTCGAAGACAGCGAAGGGCGCGCGCCCCGACGCGCCTTCGTCCCACTGACTTGGGACTTTACGACATGCGACTTGAGACCCCGACGTTGCTCGAGCGGTTCCTGCGGTACGTCCGCATCGACACGAAAGCGGACGAGAAGTCCGCGTCGTACCCCAGTTCGCCCGGTCAGCTCGTGCTCGGCAAAATGCTGCGCGACGAGTTGCTCGCGCTCGGGCTGACGGACGCGGTGCAGAACGAGTACGGCCTCGTGTTCGCCACCGTGCCGGGCAACGTCGCGGGCGCGCCGACGATTGCCTTCAACGCGCACGTGGACACCAACCCGGAGAACAGCGGCAAGGACGTGAACCCGCAGGTGATTCGCGACTACCAAGGCGGCGACATCACCCTGCCCAAAGACCCCTCGAAGGTGATCCGCGTCGCGCAGAACCCGGAGCTGGACGCGCTCCGCGGCAAGACCGTCATCACCACCGACGGCACCACGCTGCTGGGCGCGGACGACAAGGCCGGCCTCGCGGTCATCATGGAGGCCGCGCGCATCCTGACCGAGAACCCCGCGATCCCGCACGGCCCGGTGCGGATCGTGTTCACCTGCGACGAGGAGATCGGCTACGGCGTCAAGCACCTCGAACCGGCGCAGATCGGCGCGGTGGTCGCGTACACGCTCGACGGCGCGGGCAGCGGCGAGATCGAGGACGAGACGTTCAGCGCCGACGCCGCGACCGTCACCGTCACCGGCGTAAACATTCACCCCTCGATCGGGAAGGGGCGGATGGTGAACGCGGTGCGCCTGTCCGCGATGTTCCTCGACCGCTTGCCGAAGCGTCGCATGAGTCCCGAAACGACGGACGGGCGCGACGGGTTCCTGCACCCGCTGACCATCGAGGGCGGCACCGGCGAGGTGAAGATCGGGTTCCTGCTGCGCTCGTTCGACACCGCCGAACTCGCGGCGCAGGCCGACCTGCTGCGCGAGATCGCGCGCCAAGTGGAGCGCGACTTCCCCGAGGCGCGCGTGCGCGTGGACGTGCGCAAGCAGTACCGCAACATGAAGGACGGGATCGCGAAGTTGCCGCAAGCGGTGACGTTCGCGGCCAAGGCGACCCGCCGCGCCGGGATGGAGCCGAAGCACAAGATCATTCGCGGCGGCACGGACGGTTCGCAGCTGACCGAGAAGGGGTTGCCGACGCCGAACCTCTCGACCGGCGAACACAACCCGCACTCGCCGCTCGAGTGGACGTGCCTCGAAGAAATGGAAGCCGCGGTGCGCGTGGTGGTGGAGCTGTGTCAGGTCTGGGCCGGGAAGTAGCGCGCGCCGGCGGCGCGCCCTTCGCGCCTACCACATGACGCGCGGCGTCAGCGCCGGGGAGTTGGGGAGCGCGGGCCAGTACACGCGCACCTGTGTGCCCCAACCCACTTCCGATTCGACCTCGATGTGCCCCAGCGATCCGGCCACCGCGTCGGCCACGATCGCGAGGCCGAGGCCGTGGCCGTGGCCGCGCGGCCCCTTCGTGGTGAAGTACGCGCGGAACATCTGGTCGCGCACCTCCGGGGTCATGCCCGGCCCGTTGTCGATCACGGTCACCACGACGTAGCGCCCCGGCGCGCGGTCCTTGGGCCAGTTCGCGCGGCCCGGTTCCACCGTAACGAGCGCGGCCCGCACCGTCACCACGCCGACGCCCGCGCCCTTCCCCTCGGTGGCGTCGCGCGCGTTCTGCACGAGGTTGATCAGCACGCGGTCGAACTGGGCCGGGTCGGCGCGCACCAGCGGCAGGTGCGGCGCGAGGTCGAAATCGACGGGCACGGCCTTACCCGCGAGCCGGCGCAGGACCGGCTCCAGCGCGAGCACCGCGGCCCCGGCGTCGAACGGGGCCGGCTGCGCCGGGCCGGGCTTGCCCGCGCTCAGGAGCTTGCGGCTCAGGAGCGCGACCGTGTGCGCCGCGCGGGCCACGGCCTCGGCGGTCTCGCGGTGCGGGTGCCCCTCCGGCAGGGCCTCGCGGATCAGGTCCGCGTTCCCGACGATCACCCCGAACAGGTTGTTGAAGTCGTGGGCGATGCCCGCGGCCATGCGCCCGGTGGCGGCGAGGTCGGCCGCGCCGCGGAGCGCGCCATCGGCCTCGGCCGCGCGGCGCTCGGCCCCCGCGAGCCGGGCCGCGAGGTCGCGGGCCGCCCCGTCCTCGTGCGCGCGGGCCAGTTCCACCGCGGCGCGCGGCGCGAGCGCCTTGAGCACCGCGCGGGGGTCGGCGTCCGGGGTGAAGGCGCTCATGCCGG
>Ga0194132_10001220_pt1 | contig 52082 bp, 24 predicted proteins | sample TA2KigOf80mmetaG_FD_148612 | JGI IMG/M metagenome (GOLD analysis project Ga0194132, IMG submission 148612) | Freshwater microbial communities from Lake Tanganyika, Tanzania - TA2015054 Kigoma Offshore 80m | ecosystem: Environmental > Aquatic > Freshwater > Lake | place: Tanzania: Lake...
TGTATGAAGAGTCTCGCTACATGGCGTATTCATCACTGACCGCGGGGGCGTGGGGTGTGTTCCATTGGATTCACTGGCCGGGCTTTCCCCCCTCACCGACCATCGACGCCAATGTCGGACGCCTTTATCATGAGTTTCACACGTTGCTCCCCGCCCTTGAACAGAGTTACGAGAAGCCTCCGTTCACGGTCCGGCACAACCATGAAGGTATCACCCGCGACTTCCTAACCGATTCGGTTGCCGACGTCACAACGCTGGCACTTGAAGACGAGAACAACTACTACGTGATCGTCAGTGACAACAGCGGCGTCTTCAAGGATGTCACGCTGCGATTGTCGGGACTCAAACTGGACAACCAAAATTCTCGACCCGTAGAGGTACTCAATGAGAGCTGGGGCAAGAACATAACCTATTCCCCCGAATCGGGTGAGTGGATCATTGCTCCCCATACCATGTGTTTCGGCGACATTAACGTCTGGGTCATTCCTAAGAAGACGCCCTGAACTGGCAGGTCGTAGACGAATCCGAAGCGCCTGGTCAAAAGAACCAGCGGAAAAACCGGAAGTAATTTTTGCATGGTTTCTTACTCCGGCAGCGGCCGGCCCTTGGTTTCGGGCGCGAACCGAACCGCCACGACCCCCACAAGGAACACGACGGCGAGCGTCATGGCTGCGGGACGAAGCGGCATGCCATGGCCCAATCCGGCATACAGCACCGCGAGCTTGCCCAGCGTGAGCGATCCAAAGGCGGTGAGATAGCGGGCCACGTTGTAGCAAATCCCCACCCCCGTGCTGCGAAGCCGCGTCGGAAACAATTCGGGAAAATAGATGGCATAGCCGCCGTAGATCGACGCCACGCAGAAGCCGAGCAAAGGCAGCATCCAGTAAACATCGGAGCGTGACTTGAGCCACCCGAACGTGATCCAAGTCGCGCCGAGCGCCAGCAGAAAAGCCACAGCAAAGGCGCGCCGCCGTCCCACCCTTGAGGTAAACCAGGTGAAAGCATAAATGCCGAACATCCCGGCGATGTCCTGCAGCAACGTTCCTCGCCCCACGAGTTGATCGCTTTCGGCTTTCCAGGCTTTCACAATACCCGCTGTTGCCGCCGGGTCGGCCGCCACCAACGCCGCGAGTTCATTCACCGGCAGCGTGGCCACGCGGTCCCGCTCGGCTTCAGTCGTGAATTTGACGGTCTCAAGGATGGTCTGCCGACGTTCTTCGACCAGTGAGCTGCGCACCAGTTCCGGCGTCCAATAGCCAATGCCCCAGAGGCCGGTCTGACCGGCCAGCGCCAGCAGAAGGCCGATGATGAGATGATAGCGGAGCGTGGCATTGCGAAAAATTTCCCTGAAATCACCGAGCTGCCGATGCAACTCGTCAGGTCCAGCGCCATCGGCCGGGCGGGTTTCATCGGCTCGCCGGCTCGCTTGGACCCAGCGGTCAGGCTCCTTGAGCCGAAAACGAATCACGATGACCAACAATGCGGGAAGCACGCCCAGCAGAAAAAGAACACGCCACCCAGCCCATCCGCCGACTTCCGATTCCGGCCCGAGATAAATGCTGATCCAGGAGGCGATCAAATGTCCCAACGCACCAAGGCCCTGCAAGAGACCGAGGCAATAGGGGCGAGCACGTTCCGGCACCACCTCTGCGACCAACGCGATGCCTGCGGCATATTCGCCTCCGATCCCCAAGCCGCAAAAAAAACGGTACGCAGCGAAATCCCACCATGACTGCGCGAAGCTGGACAGCCCCGTGAAGACCGCGTAAATGAGGATGGTGATCATCATCGTCTTGGTGCGCCCGAGGCGATCGCCCAGCAGACCGAAGAAGAGGCCTCCCGTGGCCCAGCCGAGAATGAAGATCATCGTCGCGTAACCGGCGTATTGCGTGATCGCGGACTCGCTCAGGTGAGGCATGAGGTCCTGAAGCGCCGGCGTGCGGGCCAGGACAAAGAGCCGCTGATCCATGCCGTCGAACAACCAGCCCAGCGTGGCCACGGTGAGGACCCACCAATGGTAGCGGTTCAGCTCACGCCACCAGGGCCCCGCTGATTCGGAGGCCGCGCTCATTCCTTCGGTGTGCTAGCGAGTTGCATCCAGCCTCTAGCGGCATCAAGAGTCACGCGCGAGTGAGACGTTCGAAGAGGTTGTTGTGGCCGCCCACGTCGGTGAGGCGTTGCTGGCGGCCCTCGAAGAGGTAGGTCAATCGTTCGTGATCGAGGCCCAGGAACGTCAGCAGGGTGGCGTGCAGATCGTGGACGTGAACTTTGTCTTCCACCGCGCGGAATCCGAACTCGTCCGTGGCGCCGATGGCCTTGCCGCCGCGAATGCCGCCGCCAGCCAGCCATGTGGTGAAGCCGTAGGGGTTATGGTCGCGTCCCAAACTGCCCTGCATGACGGGTGTACGGCCGAATTCGCCCGTCCAGACGACGAGCGTGTTTTCCAGCAGGCCGCGTTGTTTGAGGTCGGTGAGCAACGCTGCGATCGGCTGATCCACGCGTTCCGCATTGGACTCATGGTTCTTCGCGCATTCGCCGTGGCCGTCCCAATCGTTGTTGTAGAGCTGCACGTAGCGCACGCCGCGTTCGACCATGCGACGGGCGAGGAGGCACATGCGCCCGAACTTCGCGGTCGGCCCCTTGTCCACTCCATACAACTCGCGTGTCGCGGCAGGTTCCTTCGAGATATCGATCAAGTCCGGCGCGGCGGTTTGCATGCGGAACGCCAGTTCGTAGTTCGCGAGACGCGCTTCGAGACGCGTGTCGTCGGGTCGCTCGGTGTGATGACGCTGGTTCCAGCGATTCACGTAATCAAGCACGCGGCGTTGCTCCTCCTTCTCGAAGGGCGGGGTGAGGTTCTGGATCGGCGCACCTTCGGTGCGGATCACCGTGCCTTGGTAGGCCGCGGGCAGGAAGCCCGATCCGAAACTTACCGCTGCGCCGGCGCGGAATCCGCCGTCGGACATCACCATATAGGAGGGCAGATTGTCGCTCAGCGAGCCGAGTCCGTACATCACCCATGCGCCGGTGCTGGGATACCCCAGCTTCGCCGTGCCGCAATGCAACAGCCCGAGCGCCGGACCGTGGATGAAAGATTCGTGATAGCACGAGCGAATGACGGCCAAGTCGTCAGCGTGCCGGGCGACGTGCCGAAACAGATCCGACACCTCCAACCCGGATTGGCCGTATCGCTGAAACTTGAACGGCGAGCCCATCAGCCTGCCATCGGTGGCCTTCATGAATTGCAGCATGAGGCCGTCACTCTTGAAGCTGTCCGGCAGCGGCTTGCCGTCGTACTTCTGCAACTCAGGCTTGGGATCGAAGGTGTCCATGTGGCTCGGCCCGCCGGTCATGAACAGGAAAATCACGTGCTGTGCCTTGCTTGCAAAGTGGGGCAACCTCACGGACAACGGATTCCGCGAGAGCGCGCCGGTCGCGTGCAGATCCTCCCGCATCAACAACGAACCCAAAGCCACGGCGCCGAAGCCGTGTGCGGATTTCTGCAAAAATTCGCGCCGGTTCAGGGCAACTGCGTGGCGTCCACAAGTGTTGCTATTTTTCATGGCGTGCTAGTCGATGTAACTGAACTCATTCAGATTCAAGAGCGACAGACAAAACTTCGTCAGCGCGGCGGCTTGCTCTTTGGGCAAGCGTTTCAACGCGTCGGGCATGGAGCCGGTTTCCTTGGTAACGTCGGCGGTCTTCGTGAAGGCATCGATCATTTCCAGGGATTCGCTTTTCTCGGTGGGGGTCGGAGCGCGCCCCAGCGCCCAGCGCCAGGCGCGGTCGATCCACGCCACCGGGTCCAAGGCAATCGTTCGCTCGACGCGAAGCGCCTTGCCTATCACGCCACCGCCATGGGCGAGCGACTCGCAGTACTGCCAGCCCGCTGGCGTTGGATTCGCAGCAAGAGAAAACGCCGCGGCCAAGTCGTTTGTCTGAGTGGCCGACGTAATGGTGAAATTCACTCCGACGAAGTCGCCTTGGAGGATTTCCAGGCGAAACGAGTCACCGGGGGCGCACGGGATCGCTTCCAACGCCTCCGCGCCCGCGCGCCCGCGCGCGAACCCGAACGGCCTGGACGAAGTTCCCGACGCGTCGTCGATGCCGGCTTCGGTGAGCAGATCACGGTCGTTCTTCCACAGCTTCCAACTTCCGCCACGGCCCAACTGGCGAATGTTCCACACGCCGCCCGTGATCTTCACGGGGCCGCCTGAATAGTCTGGTGGCGCCTTCCAGAGCACGCTCGACATGCCGTGCGTGATAACCGTCCCGATCGGATCGTCGAAGCTCGGCGTCGAGTGACCGTTGTCGACGCGCTTGGCCCAGCCGGCGTGGACGCCGGACGCTTTGCCTTCCCAGCCGGTCTGGCCGGGGCCGAAGTCCGGCTCGTTCCAGCCTTGACCCGGTTTGCCGACGAGCCGGGCGGCGAATTCGCGCGCCTGTTGGCCGGCGACTTTGTTGTTCATGAACCACAACGCTTGCGGCGCAACCGTCGTCACGTCCCGGGCGGCGGCGCTCACAGAGTTGACCGGCAGATCGAAGACATCGAAGAGCGGGAATCGAAAGTTGCGGCGCGTCAAGATGTACAGACCGCGGCGCGTGTGATCTTTCGGATCGGCGGACACGATCCAGTTGCCTGACGGCATCTCGTCGCCCGTGAGCGGCGGCGCAACGGGCCGTCCGCCCAACGCAAGGTTCAGCGTGCCGGCCACGGCGTGCAGGTTGTCCCAGATCGTTTCGGCTTCGAGGCGCCGGCGATTCGCGCGCCAGAGCAGGCGGTTCTCGGGATCAGCGCGCAAATTCGCCTCATGCGCGAAGCGGCTGTCCATTTGATAGGCGCTCGACCGCAGGATCAGCCGATGCAACGTCTTCAGGCTCCAGCCTTGCGTCATGAACTCGACGGCCAGCCAATCGAGCAGTTCCGGGTGCGAAGGCAGCTCGCCCATCTTGCCAAAATCGTTCAGGGTCGCGACGATCCCGCGCTCGAAATGCCAGTGCCAGACGCGATTCACCATCACTCGGGCCGTGAGTGGATGATTCGTCTTCGTAAGCCACAGCGCGAGCTGCTTACGGCTGCCGAACGGGCCGGGTAACGCGCCCTCCCACCGACTGTTCTCTTTCAGCACTGCAGGTAAATCTGCGCCCACCGGATCACGCGCGCGCTTGATCTCGCCGCGATTCAAGATGTGAATGACCGGCACCAGCTCGGGTCGTTCGTGGCCCAGGACGCTGACGGTCGGGATTTCCATCAAGCCGTCGAACGGGCCGTCGTGCGCCGTGGACTCGGGCATGGATAGGACCGCGTTGGCGATGCCTTCGAGCAGACGCTGTTTCTTCTGCTTCTCTTCGGGTGTGAGCTCGCGGTCTCTCGTGTGCGCTTCAAAGAGGCGATACGCCTTGCGCGCTTCACTGGCGGCGATGACGCGTGGGTAATGCTGCTTGAAGTCCGCAATGCCCATCGCCGGAATGATCGGCGCCTCGACTTCGCGGCTGCCGGCGAAGACCGCTTGCAGAGCGAAGTAATCACGCTGCGTGAAGGGATCGAACTTGTGATCGTGACAGCGCGCGCAGCCGAAGGTTAGCCCCATGAAGGCGCTGGCGGTCGTATCGACCCAGTCCGTGAGCCTTTCGTAAGCAAGCTTGGGCGCGTCCATGTTCGACTCATGCACTTGCGGACCGAGCGTGTAAAAGCCCGTGGCGACGCGGGCCTCGAAGTGCCGCTTCTTGGCCTCGGGCAGTTGATACGAACCGTCGAGATCGAGGTTGTCCGGCCACAGCTCGTCGCCGGCAATCTGTTCCTGGACGAACCGATCATACGGCTTGTCGTCGTTGAACGAGTTCACGACGTAATCGCGATAGCGCCACGCGTTGCGGTAATAGATATCGGTCTCGTATCCGCCGCTGTCGGCGTAGCGCGCGACATCGAGCCAGTGCCGGCCCCAACGTTCGCCGTAATGTTTGGAGGCGAGCAGCGAATCGATCAGCTTCGGCCATGCTTCCGGCGACGCATCGTTGACAAAGGCCTCGACCTGCTCCGGTGTCGGCGGCAGACCAAGCAAATCAAAGTACGCGCGGCGAACCAGCGTGCGTCGATCCGCGCGCGGGGCGTGCGACAACCCTTTTTCCTCCAGTTTCGCGAGAACAAAGGCATCGATCGGCGTCGTGACCCACTTTGAAGCTTTGACGGCGGGAACCGCCGGGCGTCGCGGCGGGACCAACGACCAAAACCGTTTCGCTTCCTCCGTGATGGGCGAACTAGTTAAAACGGCGGCGTCCCCGCGTCGCGGATCCGGGGCTCCCATCTTCACCCAGGCCTCGAAATCGGCGATCTGCTGTTCGGTGAGCTTTCCGCCGTTTTTCCTGGGCGGCATTCGCAGGTCTTCGTCCGTGTAGCGAATGGCTTTGATGAGCAGGCTTTGCTCGGGTGAACCGGGCACAAGCGCCGTGCCCGAATCGCCGCCTTTCATCCAGCCGTCGCGCGAGTCGAGCCGCAGGGCGGCCTTGAGGCTCTTGGCTTCGGCGCTGTGACATTCGTAACAGCGCTCGATGAGGACCGGACGGATCCGATTCTCGAAGAAGTCCAAATTCTCGCGCGTGGGTTCGGCCGCGCCAGCGCAAGCCAGGGAAGCAATCCCCACCCAAAGCAGTACGAGGTTTTCGCGTCTGTTCATGCTTCAATTCGATCGGTCGTAACTTTCATGAAAAGACCGTCCGAATGCGAGTTTTATTCGACCGTTTTGCCGTTCGTATGCCATCTACCGGCGAATCAAGCGGTAAAACTTCGCCGCCATTGTTGGAGGAACCACGTGTGGATTGTTCGCGTTGGCCGAGTCGCTCCACGCTCCGGTCACAGCGTCCGCTTCTTGCAGCGTCCCGGCACCGGTCCACGAGATTTCGACATTGGTTCCGGCGACTCGGATGGCCACGGTCAGCGGCGGATCAGGCGTGTAGGTCGCGATGCTGAATTGCACCGACACGAAGTCGCCTTGGAGAATCTCGAGCCGGAACGAATCACCCGCCGAGTAAGGGAGGTCCAGCAACGCCGCCGCGCCGCCGCTGCCGGAGTTCAAGCCCTTGGGCGACGTCGAGGTGCCGGAGCTGTCATTGATTGTGCCTTCGGACAACAGATTCGTTTCGTTCCCCCACAGCCGCCATAGTCCGCTGCGCCCGAATTGGCGGATGTTCCAGAATCCGCCGGCCAGACACGCGACGCCGCCGGGATCGTTCGGAGGCGCCGTCCACAACACACTGGTCGGCCCGTGCGTCAACACGCTGCCGATCGGGTCATCGTAGTTGGGAGTGGCGTTGCCGTTGTCGATGCGCTTGGCCCAACCCGCATGAGCGCCCGCGCGCGCGCCGACCCAGCCGGTCTGGCCCGCCCCGAAGTCGGGCTGGTTCCAATTCTCAACGGCCGCGCCCACAGGCCCGCCGCCGTTGCCGAGCGATTCGCTGTATTGCCAGCCGGTCGCCGTTGGATTCGCGTCGAGAGCAAAGTCAGCGACCAAGTCATGAACCTTTCTCGTTGTGAGCGCGAAGTCCACGGCGACAAAATCGCCGGCCAGAATCTCGAGGCGGAACGTATCGCCCGCCCCGTAGGCAATGCCGCGCAGCGCACTTTCACCGCCGCTGCCCGTCGCAAAACTCTTGGGCGCAGCGGAAGTGCCTTGCGAATCGTCGATTATGCCTTCGCTGATCAAGATCGTGTCGTTGTGCCACAACCGCCACGTGCCGGAGCGACCGAAGTGGCGGATATTCCACAAACCGCCGCTGATGTCGGCCACCCCGCCGCGATCATTGGCCGGGGCCTTCCAGAGAACGCTGGTGGCTCCGTGCGTCAGGATCGTGCCGGGCGGATCGTCGTAGCTCGGCGTTGCGTTGCCGTTGTCCACTCGCCGGGCCCAACCCGCATGAGCGCCCGCGCGCGCGCCGACCCAGCCGGGCTGGTTCGCGCCGAAGTCCGGCTGATTCCAGTTTTGAACCACAGGACCGACCGGCCCGCCGCCATTGCCGAGCGACTCGCTGTATTGCCAGCCATCGCTCGTCGGATTCGCGTCGAGTTTGAAGTCGGCCGCGAGGCTGTGCCGCGTGCCTTTGATGGCCGGCGGCGGCGCCTTCACGGTGAGCGTGGCCTCGTCGCTCAGCACGACGCCGACGGCATTGCTGACCACGGCGCGGTACTGGCCCGCTTGCGCGAAGGAGACACCCGTGAGCGTCAGGGTGGAACTCGTCTGGCCCGGCAAATCCGCGCCTTTAAATTGCCATTGAAAGCTGATCGGGGACGTGCCGAGGGCTCGGATGCTGAACGTCGCGTCGCCGCCGGCGATCACCGTTTGATCGTCGGGATGGCGCGAAACGATCGGATCAGCCGGCACGGGATACGTGCTGATCCGCAGTCTCACGCCCACGAAATCTTCTTCCAGCACTTCCAGCCGAAACGTATCGCCGGCTCGGTAACGAATGCCCCGCAACCCTCCCGGGCCACTGTCGCCTGCCGCCAGATTCAACGGATTGCCGGACGCGCCGGAATCGTCGTTGATCGCGCCGCTGGTGATCAGGATCGTGTCGTTCTTCCACAGCCGCCACGTGCCGCTGCGATTCAAGCGGCGCAAATTCCATAACCCGCCACTGAGGTCGGCCAGGCCGCCGGGGTCGTTGCCGGGCGCGCGCCACAGCAAGCTGGTTCTGCCGTGGGTCATGATCGTGCCTTCCGGATCGTCCAGCGGAGGCGTGGGATTGCCGTTGTCAACGCGCCGCGCCCAACCGGCGTGCGCGCCCGGCGGAGACGCACCTTGCCAGCCGGGTTGACCGCCGCCGAAGTCCGGCTGATTCCAGTTTGGCGTGACGGGACCCACGATGCCGCCGCCGTCCGCCAGCGCGCGGCTGTACTGCCAGCCAGTCGAAGTGGGATTCGCCTCGAGGCTGAAATCGGCGCTGGCATCGTGCAGTTGCCGGGTGATGATAGTCATGTTGAGGGCGACGAAATCGTTCACGCCGACGCTTGCGACTTCGAAGCGAAAGGAATCTCCCGCCTGGTAAGGAATGTTGCGCAACGCATTCGGGCCGCTCGAGCCGTTCGCAAAATTCAGGGGCGAGCGTGAATCGCCGGAATTGTCATCGACCACTCCGTCGGTCAGGAGCTCCGTGTCATTTTTTAAGATGCGCCAGTTACTCGGCCGGTTGAGATGGCGGATGTTCCAAAGACTGCCGCGGATGTCCGCGACGCCGCCGCGGTCATCCGGGGGCGCCGTCCACATCACGCTGGTCGGCCCGTGCGTAATGATCGACCCGACCGGGTCGTCATACGTGGGCGTCGGACTGCCGTTATCGATGCGCTTGGCCCAACCCGCGTGGGCGCCGGCGCGCACGCCGACCCAACCCGGTTGGCTGGGGCCGAAGTCCGGTTGATTCCAATTCGGAACCACATTTCCGACCGGCCCGCCGCCGTTGGCGATCGATTCACTGTATTGCCAGCCGGTCGCCGTCGGATTCGCGTCGAGGCTGAAGTCGGCTGACAAATCATGACGCGCGCCGCTGACTGAGTCGGGCCGGGGCGTGACTTGAAGGTTCGCCGGCAGGCTCGTGCGCGAGCCGTTTCCGTTGCTCACCTGCACCGTGTAGGTGCCCGAGCGCTCGAACGCCACGTCGTTCAGCGCGAGCGACGCCCCGGTTTCACCGGCGATCTCGACGCCTTCGTAAAACCACTGGTAGCTGAACGGCGCGGCGCCCACGGCGGCGACGGTGAACGTCACGTCGTCGCCTTCGTTGACCTTTTGGCTGAACGGATGCGTGGCGATCGCGGGATCGGGGCCTGTCGTCGAAGTAGTGATCGTAAACTGCACGCCCTGCAAATCGCCGTACGGCCCCATCAAACTTCCCCCGGGGCCGGACAATGGCAGAATCTCCAACCGAAACGAATCTCCCGGTGAATAAGGAACTCCCGCTAATTCCATCGCCGTGGGCGCTCGGTCAAAACTGTTCGGCGTGTCGGACGAACCGCGGCTCACCACTTGTTCAGCCAGCAGGAACATGTCGTTTTTCCAAATGCGGTACTTCTGTCCGCGAGCGTTGCGTTCGATCGACCAGATTCCTCCGCTGATCGTCGCGAACCGGTCCGTCTCACCGGCTGCGGCGGTCCACTTGACGCTGGAAGTTCCGTGCGTCATCACGGCGCCGAAAGGCGCGTCGAGGTTCGGCAAGTCCTTCGCGTTGTCGATGCGTTTGGCCCAGCCGATGAACGGCGTCGCCGGAATGCCCAGCCAGCCGGGTTGATTCGCGCCGAAAACGCTTTCGACCCAGTTAAACGAGACCGGTCCCACCACCCCGCCGCCCGCGTCGAGAGCTTGCGAGTATTGCCAGCCGCGCGAGGTGGGATTGGCCTGGAGCGTGAAGTCGTTGGTCAAGTCATGCACGCTCGGCGTCACCGGCCCCGGCGCATCGATCACCAACACGCCCGCCCGACTCGTCCGGCTCCCACCCGGACTCGTGACGACAACACGGTAGCTGCCTCCGTCGGCTGGACTGACCGACGCAATGGAGTGCGACGGGCCCGTCGCCCCCGGGACATCCACGCCATTCTGTTGCCATTGGTAGGTGAGCGGCGCCGACCCGGACGCCGTGGCCGAGAAAGTGACCGCGCTGCCCGCGACCACAAGCTGGCTTTGCGGATGGGCTGAGATAAACGGATCCGTGGTCGCCGTGGTCGTGATCGTGAAACGAACCGCAACGAAATCGTTCTGTAGAATTTCGAGCCGAAAGAAATCGCCCGGGTGATACGGAATGTCCCGCAAATCGGCGCTGCCACCGCTGCCGGACTCCAGGCTCAACGGCTGATCAGAAGTGCCGGTGAGATCGTCGATCGTGCCTTGTGACAGCACCGAGTCGTTCTTTAAAAGTCGCCACGTGCCGCTGCGATTGAAGTGGCGAATATTCCAAAGCCCGCCGCTGATCGTTGCGAACCGATCGGTGTCGCCGGGCGGCGATTTCCACAGAACGCTGGTGTTGCCGTGCGTCAGGATCGTCCCGACGGGGTCGTCGTAGGTGGGCGTGTCATTGCCGTTGTCGATGCGCAAGGCCCAGCCCGCGTGCGCCCCGGAGCGCATCCCGAGCCAACCTGGCTGCCCCGGCCCGAAATCGGGCGCGTTCCAATTGTCCCCGCGCGCGCCGACTGGTCCGCCGCCATTGGCGACCGACTCGCTGTACTGCCAGCCGCCGGACGTCGGGTTGGCGTCGAGACTGAAATCGGCGGCCACGTCATGCACCGCCCCTGGGAGGTGCAGCGGTGAGAAAATGTTCGCCAATAGTCCGGCTAGGACGGCCGCCATTGCTCTCGGGATTATTGCTTTCGATTGCGTCTTCATAATTAATATGTGGTTTTCTGAGTTATTCACTGTTCAGTTTCGGTCGCCGTCGGGTGGGTCTCACCAGCGATGGCAACAAATCTTTTTTTCCCATACGGCGCTTCAGCTGCTTCTTAACGCTCTCTGAGCCGGAAGAAGCGAGTGGGACCGCTCAGGCTCTGTCCAACGTGGATCTCATTGCCCACTTGCGTTTGGGGTCCGCTCGCTCCGATCCAAGGGCCCTGGATGGCCGTGGCCGCTTCGAGAATGTGATTCGTGAACGGGGCGGCCCAACTCAGTTGGAGCGATAGCCCCTGCGCCCGCGCGATCAGCCTCGGACGCGGAACAACGGTGAACGTCGCCTCGGCAAGATCAGTCCAGTTTCCGTTCGCGAGCGTCTGGCCCACGGGAAGGATGGCGGCGGCCCTCAGTATTCCGGCCTGCTGAATGGAAATCGGTTCGGTGTAAAGTTGTCGACTCAGCGAAAGTCGCGGGTCAGAGCCGTCCAACGTGACGTAAGCGAGCCAGCCGGGTTGCGTGGTGAGGCTCACCGTGGTCCCCGGCTGCACTTCGCCGTTCGCCAGCGAGAGCGCGGGCGTCTTGTCCGGAGACGGCAGGCCCGTCGAAGCGAGCGCGAGGAAGTTCGAGAGAGAGCGGCGTTGGCTCGTCAACACGTTAGTGGCTTCGTTAATGCTGGTGCGGATCGTACTCCAACGAGCCAGGTCCGCCGTGCGGTCTGGCGTCATGAGCGTGAACAGTTCCCGGATGCGCGGAATGATGACCTCGAGCTTCATGACGTCGCGAACCATCTTGCGCAGGGTGAGCAGATAGATGCGGCGCAAGGTGGGATTCGTCGAGACCCGTTGATACAGCTTGCCGCGTTGCCACGCCGGATTGTCGCCGCCGCCGCCGTCGCCGTAGAGGGCGCGGATTTGGCCCACGCGCCCGAAGGTGAACCCGGAATCGAAGTCGTAGCCGAGCATCTTCCACTTGCCGCCCGGCTCGCCGGGAAGAAACAGGTAGTAGTTGTGGCCGGTGAAGTCATCGATGTTCATGCACACGTTGAGCGCCCAGCGCTTGAACCATTGGTCCAGGTCCACGTGCGCATCGAGCCACGGCAGCAACTGGGCATCGGACATGTCGTTCAGCGCATCGACCAGTTCGCGCAGCGAGTCCGGCGGCTCGAGAGGACGCACCTTCTTGTTATACGCGCCCCAATAGTCGTAATCCGTGACGATCTGATTGTGGAACAGGTCGGAGTTCTTCCACTGCGCGGGCGTTTCGACCGTTCGGCCTTTGTACACCTCGCCGCCTTCATGGTGGCCGTGCTTGCCCAGCCAGCGTCCGGTCGGGCTTTCGAAGCCGATGTACACGCCCCAGAACGAGCCGTTGATGTGCAAACGCACCAGTTCGTGTTGCAAGTTATCAATGCCCGCTGAGTCAAACAGCTCGAAGGCGATCTTCTGCTCCAGCGGAATCGAGTACATCGTGTCGTAGGTGCGGTTGGTCTTGTAGAGATGGTCCTTGTTGAATTGGAATTTCCACGGACGCTTCGGATCGTCGCGCGAACGGCGCCCGCGATACCGCGCGCCCACGTGCGGATAGGCGATGTGGTCGATCACCAGCGAGCAATCGACGTAGTCGTCCGAGCGCGGATTGGCATTGAGCCTGTTCAGATTCGCCGTCGGGATGAACAGGTGAAACAGCGTGCTGCGCGTATTGATCTCGCCGTTATAGTGGAAATAAGCCTGCGTGGGCGATGGGTCGTCTGCGTAAGGAAACTGTGTCGTCACGCCGCGCGTGTCGGTGGCCACGACCTGGTAATGCACGAGTGTTTGGGACGCCCTGGCAGGAACCCAAACGCCGAAGACACCATCGTTCGCCACACCGTCGCCGTGCAGGCCATCATCGAACATCTCGAGCCACGTCTCGTTCGTCGCGGCGTTCATCATGGTCTTAAGCTGGACCGACTCAAGCGGCGCTTCGCCTTGGACGCGGGCGGTGACCAACACGTCGTTCGTCGAGGCGGGCTTATCGGGAAAGTGCGTTAAGCCATCGACCAACGGTGGCAATGGCTCGGCTCCCACCGAATTGAGCCGGCCCGGGGTGCCGCAGCCGATGAACCCGGCCACCGGCGGCGCGATGATGGGCGGCGCCACCGATTCGCCAAACGCCAGCGAAATATCGTAGCCGACGTAATCGTCGGAGCGATTCGGCGCCAGCGGCGTTGCGCCGAATTTGAGGACATCACCGGCCACGACGTTCACGATCAACGCGCTCGGCCCCTTGCTTCCCGTTTCGAATGACAGCGGTGAGCGCGAGTTGATGGTGAGGTTGGTGTTGAATAAATCGCCGGCGGTGATTTCGGTGTTGTTGAGTTTGATGTACCAGTGCTGACTGCGTCCGATGCGGCGCAGGAGCCAAACACCGCCCGAGATGGTCACGCGTTGGCTGGAGGATGCGGTCCACCAAACTTCGGACGGACCGTACGACATGACCGAGCCTGTCGGGAAATCATACTCCGGACGTGGGGCGCCGGGCGCTTTCGACGAGCCGGTGCTTTTGCACCAGCCCGGAGTGCCGGTCGTGCCGCCAGCGGTCCACGCCGGCTGATTCGTGCCGAGATCGGCCGTGCGCCAGCGGGCAACGCGCGCGGTGATGACCGTGCCGGTCCGATGCCGGTAACTCCATCCGTAGCTGGGGTTCAGCCAGTCGCTCCAGTCTTTCGCCAAGTTGTGAATTCCGCCGGAGGCCGCTATGAGCGGCGAGAACCCCGCTCCGGCAAATCCAATTGTAACCGCGTCGGCTCCCTTCTGAAAACTCGCGCGGCACGTGATCGTGTAACTCTGGCCGATCGTGATACCGGGGACGTTCGCCACACCGACGTAGTTGGACTCGCCATCGCCCGCACCTTGAGCAATCACCAGAAAACTCCCCCTGCCATCGAACGCTGCGTCGTCCGTTCGGCGTGACGTCGAATGGTTCCCGACCTTGGTCCAGCCGGAGTCGTCCGGCTCGAAGGAACCATTCGCCAGCAGGTTGGCGCCGCCGACTGCCGGACGAACTTCCACTTGATCCACCAGCCATTCGCCTGCGCCGTTCAGCGCGACGAAGAGCTTGTCCGACATCGCGATGCCCGTCGCCGTGATCGTTTGCCACGCCACATGGGCTTGGGCCAATCTGCCGCGGCTGGCGCGCCAATTCGCCGCCGTGCTGTTATCCCTGTGAGGATTGATGCATTCGAGCGAGTAGCCGAATTCGTCCGGTCCAACCGGCCAGGGATGCCGGTCGTTGTAGCGCACCGTGTCCGCCACCCAGCCGAGCGCGTCGCGGAGCGTGAGTCGTTCGCCGCCGTCATCGAGTACGCCGACGAACGGCCCGACGACATTGGTGATGCCGAAGCGCAACGTTACCGCTTGCGGCACGGCCGCCACGACGAGATGCGCGCCCGCGGCCACCACCGTGCCGGGCGGAAACGTGAACGCGATACCTTCAGTGAAAGCCCAGCCCGCGAGGTCCACCGGGTGCGTGCCGCGATTGAACAGCTCGACGTATTCGCCGAGTTCGTCGTCGCCCGCTTCGTAATATTGACCGGCATTCACGGCGTCGAACTTCTCGCGCAGCTCTTCGCGCTGAGGGAGGTACATGATTTCGTTGATGACGATGGCGCTCCCACCGGGAACGCCGGGCTTGTTGGACACCCCGGGCGAATAGGGTTGCCCCACGCTCCAATTGGCCGGGGTATTGTTGTCAACGTCCGGCGAGATCAGTTCGAGGGACGCACCACCGCCATCGGCTTCACTGGGCCATGGAGCCGAGTCGTCGTACGAAACGAAATCGATCATTCGGCGAGGGCTGCCATTGTCCTTGAGCCTGATCGTGTCGTCGCCATTGTCGAGGCGTCCGACGTAATTCCCCAAGATGTTCGTGACGCCGTAGAAAGCACCTGCTGCCGTGGCGTCGCGCGCAATGACCAGATACGCGCCGCCGAGCAAGATCGTTCCATCGGGAAACGCAAAATCCACACCGCCATCGACGATCCAGCCGGTCAAATCCACCGGCGTGCCGCCGCGGTTGTAGAGTTCAATGAACTCATCGCCGGTGTTGTTCGGGTCTTGGTGATACAGAATCTCGTTGATTACCACGTCGGTCGGTCCTGCGATGAGCCGACTCCCTCCAAACGACATCAACATCAGGCAAACGACGGCAACGCCCTGAATGATAGAGCGAAGCCGAGCACATCGAGCGGTCGAGCGGACGCCCGCGCAACAATCGAGTGACAGGGGCAACAACTTCACGTTCATGAATCCGACCCAGTTGATTTCTGGTCAGCCATCACTGGCGCGCCAGAAAAGCAGTGATTCCAAGGGGCCCGACATAAACTTCCAACTTTGTCTCCACCGAAAGCCCGCTTTTCAGAACGATGTCGTCAGGCCACGCCGAGCCGCGGAACCCCAACACCCACACTTCCAACCGCCTAACCAAAACGAGAACAGACGAAACCGCTGAAGTGCGGCACCTTTCAGGCAAAGTTTTGGGTTATATAAAAAAAATAACACTTTCCAGCCTTTTGATCAAGCAAAACTTATTGCGAAAAACACTTCGAATCAGTTGATCAAGTCAGTGGTCACCGTCGCGCTCGTGATGTCCGCATCGGTCAACGTTTCATCGCGACCAAGGTGTTGAAAGGCCAGTCGGCGATGATCCAAGCCCATCTGCCAGAGGACCGTGGCGTGCACATCACTCACTCCCATCTTCTGACTTGTCACTTGGTAGCCCAGCTCGTCCGTGTGGCCATAGACGAAACCGCGCTTGAATCCGCCTCCGGCCAGCCAGACAGCGCCTGCATGCCGGTTATGATCACGTCCGCCCTGTCCTTGCGTGATGGGCAACCGCCCGAACTCTCCGCCCCACAGCACCACGGTCGAATCAAGCAGCCCCCGGGCTCGCAAGTCTCGGATCAGCGCGGCGCTCGGCGCATCCGTCGCGGCACAGGCCTTGGCGAGACCGCCTTTCACGTCTCCGTGATGATCCCAATTCGCGTCTCGGACCGGGGCAAACACCAACACGAAGCGCACGCCGGCTTCGACCAGTCGCCGCGCCATGAGTAGCCGGCGCGCATAGCCCGCTCGAGCCGGATTGGAACTGTCCAAACCATAGAGCTGCCGGGTGGCGGCAGACTCGCGGGAAAGGTCCGCGACGTCCACGGCTTCGAGTTGCATGCGGGCGGCTAGCTCATAGTTGCGAATCCGCGCGTCGAGTTCGGCCTCGTTGGGATTCCGGTTCTGATGCCGTCGGTTAAGCTGGGCCAGGAACTCGAGGTTTCGGCGTTGCACGGCGGCGGGCACGGGCACGGCGGGGGAAAGGTTTTGCACGGGTGTTCCCTTGGGGTTGAACTCCGTGCCACCAAAGATCGGCGACAACCAGCCCGGTTGATACATCAGTTTGCCGCTGGTGGGAAATCCCTCGGGATCCCGCAGGACGACGAACGCGGGCAGATTCTGATTCTCGCTGCCCAGGCCGTAGGCGATCCATGCGCCCAGCGTCGGACGTCCGGGCAGAATCTTGCCACTGGCGAATTGGATGATCGCTTCGGTGTGATTATTGTTGTCGCTCACCATGGAGCGCACCAGGCAGATTTCGTCCGCCACGCCACCGATCTCGGGCAGCAGCTCGGACAATTCCATGCCGCAATTGCCGTAGCGCCGAAACGGATAGACCGAGCCGAGCAGCTTGTTGGTGTTGCCTTGCTGAAACGTTTCAAAGTTGCCGCCATGCGCTTCGCCATTGCGACGCTCCAGCTCCGGCTTGCGATCGAACAGGTCCATGTTGCTCGGCCCGCCGGTCTGCATCAGCATGATCATTGCCCGAGCTGGTGCGCGGGACTGGGGCGCTCGCGGACGCAGGTCGAGATGCGGCCGGCTGCTCGCCCGTCCAGTGCTCTCACCCGCCAGATACGACAGGGCGAAGGCCCCCAGCCCAAGGCCACAACGATGCAGCAGATCGCGACGGGACAACGGGCCCAACTCGGCCCGTGCAAGGAGTGAGGAGAGATCGCTCGTGGCTGACGGCGCCGATCGGGGTGAGAGAGGAGAGATCATGGCGAATACACTTTTGCGCGCTCAGTTCAGGTAGAGAAACTCGCTGGTGTTGAAGAGCATCTGGCAGAAGGCGGTCCATGCCGAGGCGTCACCCTGGCCATCGGTCGGATTGGCCTGCCGATAGTTGATCGCCTGGTCCGCGAGAAACTGCTGACTCCATTCAATCTCCTCGAGCGCCGGTCGGCGTCCGAGGGCGAGTCGGAAGGCGACTGCGATTCGCGCGGGGTCATTGTCCGCCTCCCCCCTCACGCGCGCGGCGAAGTCTCGAGCCTGTTCCAGCACGAACGCGTCGTTGAGCATCGTGAGTGGTTGCAAGACCACGCTCGAGTGGCTTCGGCGTGCGCACGTGGTGTTCAGGATCGGCTGATCGAAGCTGCCCAGAATCGGCAGATGAAAATTCCGCCGGCCCATCAAGTAAATGGATCGCCGCCAGCGGCTCGTCGGAGTCGGCAGTTGGTCGTCCGCAGCGAGGGCGGCGGAGCCATCGGGCAGGCTGATCAACGGAACGGCCGGGCCGAACTGGCTCCGATCAAGGCGTCCGCTGATCGCCAAGATGGCGTCTCGGACAATCTCAGATTCGAGCCGCCGCAGACGCTGACGCCACAGCAGCCGGTTCTCGGGATCGATCGTCAATGCCGTTTGCACCGATTCGTTGAGTTCCGGCGGGAGCTTTTCGGAAACCTCCGCGAGACGGCCGGCCTGCCGGTAGGCGGAGGACAAGACCATCAACCGAATCATGTGTTTGATCCGCCAGCCCGAGTCGATGAACTCGCGCGCCAGCCATTCGAGCAACGCCGGGTGAGTGGGCGGTTGCCCGTTGCGTCCGAAGTTTTCCGGCGTGGGCACAAGGCCCTCGCCAAACAGTTGCTGCCAGAACCGGTTCATCAGCACCCGCGCGTTCAGGCTGGCCGGAGCGCCGTTGGGTTCCGTGAGCCACCGGGCAAACTCGAGCCGGCGGCCACTGCTGTCTCCCTGGCTCTCATTTCGTTTCGGCAGAAGGGCGCCTGGGTCGGACGCGCAGAGAACGCTCAGCCAGCCCGGCTCCACCCGCCGGCCAGGCCGTTCATGATCTCCGCGCTGGAAAATGTGGCCTCGCGGCGGCGGCCCGCTTTCAAAGAACGCACGGATATCGCCCCACTTCTTCTTTCGGCTCCGCAGCGCTGCCGTCTCCTGGTCAAGCGAATCAAGCCGGGCGCGTTGCGCCTCGTTCAACGAGTTCCGCACGTCCTCCGTCGTGATCTTGTCCGCGTGTTCCGTGAGCAGCTTCTTCTGGGCCTCGCTGCGCTTCTCTGGCGGAGACGTGAAGGCGGTTCGCAACTCGGTTCGAACCGGTTCCTGAATCGCCGCCAGGCGCGTCTCCAGCACGCGGTTGGTCCCCGCCAGGCGAAGGCTGTTCGCCTCCGCCACGAGCGGTTCCAACTGGCGGTCGAGATCGGTGTTGAAGCGCTTGATCTCCGCCTGCTCTGCCGGCGACACGTCCGGCACTTCTCGATCCTTGGGTTGCAGCCAGGCTCGGGCATTCAGCGCGGGCGTAAAGAGCGACATGAACCGATAATAATCACGCGCCGGCACGGGATCGAACTTGTGATCGTGACACCGCGCGCATTGGAGCGTCAGCCCGAACAAGCTCGCGCCCACGACCTGCACGGTGTCGTGGACGACCTGATATCGGAACGGAACCTTGTTGAGGTCCACCTCGTGCGTGTCGTCGATCGGCGTTCGCAAATAGCCCGTGGCGATGAGCAAGTCGCGATCGGCGTCCGTGTAATGCGACGTCCGGCGCCAGTCCTTCAATTCGTCGCCCGCGATCTGCTCCGTCAGGCAGCGGTCCCAGGGCTTGTCCGTGTTGAACGCCCGAATGATGTAATCGCGATAACGCCACTTGCTCGGGCCGAGAATGATTTGTTCGGCGTTCTGGTCATTGCCGGTAACATCGACGTAGCCCACCAGATCGAGCCAGTGCCTCCCCCACCGTTCGCCGAAATGCGGGGAGCCAAGCAGCCGATCGACCACCTTCTGGTATGCGTCGCTCGCCGTGTCGTTGATGAACGCCTGAAGCTCCTCGGGCGTGGTCGGCAGCCCGATGAGGTCGAACGTGACTCGGCGCAGGAGCGTGGCCCGATCAGCCTCGGGCGCAAAACGCAGACCAGATTCCTGAAGTTTCACCTCCAGGAACCGATCGATCGCGCCACTCGACACGCCGTCCTTGGGCACTTCAGGGCGAAGCGCCTTTCGGAACGCCCAATGATCGCGCTCGCGGGCGGAGACGAGTTCCGGTCCAGGTTCGTCCGCCGGCCCTTCCGCGAGGATGCCGTAGCGCTCGGCCAGGTGCCTTTCCACCGCCTGGCGTTTGTCCGTCGAGAGCGCGGCGTTGTAGAGCGCCACTTCGGCGATGTCTCCGTTCAACGAACCCATCACGGCGTGGGCATGCCCCAAAACGACGCTGAAATCCGCCCGCGGCCGGATGTCCGGCACGGCCTGCACGCCCGAAGACGCGACGGTGTCGATCGGCTCGCCGTTGATGAAGATGGCTGAGGTCTCCCGCATTGGCCCGGGCCGCTTGACGAGAGTGATCAGGTGTGCCTGATCGTAGAATGACGCGAAGGACCCAGGCCGGCCCACGAGCGCGTCCCGCTTAAATCCACCGGCGTGATCCAGACGGTGCCGGCCTTCCGACGTTCGATCGATCTCGAGCAATCCCGCCCCCGGACGATCCGAGTTCTTCGGGTCGAGCGGTTCTCCAAACCCCACGATCACATCGCGGCTCGCGCCGTCCTGGTATTTCAGGTTGGCCACCACGAAGAGTGTGTACGCCGCGTCGCCTTTGATTTCCACGGGTCGATCGCCCGGAGTTCCGAGTCCGTTGCCCTGGCCAAAACGGACGGCGGGCCGGCCTTGAATGGAACTCGCCTTAACAAACAGCGGCGGCGTCCCGGTGCCGTCATAAACGCCTGCCGTCGGCGCGGCATCGCGATGGTGCCCACTGGCGTCAGGCCATCGGAAAAGCTGCGCGCCATCCTGGAGCGGCAGAACATCGGCTCGCAGCCAAATCTGGAGATGATCACGAAGCGAGGCATCGTTCGGTGCGAGAGGCGGTGGCGCGCCAGCCCCTATGCTGGCCGAGCCGCCAACTCCCATCCACATCAAGGCCATCATGCCCACCAGAAGGGAAAAACCACGCAATGGACGAGTCCGCAGGCTGAGGCGCGCGTCGGTTTGGAAATCCTGCCGACTAGGGTTCGAACTGCGACTGTCCGGGAACATCCATCGCCTTGTCGAGCAACACGCGCCGGTACGCTGGGCACCGGTGTGCGCGATGGAAGGTGGCAAAACTGGGACCCGCATACCAATAGTCCGCATGGTATCCCCGCGTCGTAAACCGCCGCAAGCGTGAAAGCGTGAATTGAACGCTTGAACGTCCTGGGGTGCGGCTAAAAGTCCGGGCCAGTACTCGCGCAGACTTTTTCAGTCAACGGTGTCGCGGACTTCCAATCCGCCAGCGTCTGGTACGAACCCAAAAAGGCTAGAAGTCTATCAAACGTCCCTGAACTCGAGTTAGCAACTGCACGAAGGAATCCTTGGTATCGAAGACCAAGTGCCGATTACGATTACGAGGGCGGTCACACCGGGAAAATGTGAGATGCGCCCCCGGAATGCGAATCGCTGAAATTGCATTGCAGCTTCGGGACGTCTTGCTAGAAAGTCACCCCATGCAAGCCAATTCTCTACGTGCGTACGCGACCCCCCTCCTGATGTCTGCAAGCATGGTCCATCGCCTGACGTGGTCGTTGTGCCTCGGCTTTCTGCTCACCTACACGCTGCCGAGCCAGAGCGCGGAGCCGACCCGCTCACTGACCAAGGCCGACATCGAGCGATGGATGAAGGAATTGTCGAACTGGGGCCGCTGGGGCAAGGACGACCAATTGGGGGCCGTCAATCTCATCACCCCGGCCAAACGGCGCGAGGCAGCGAAACTGGTTCAGGAGGGCGTTTCCATTTCGTTGGGACACGATGCGGTGACGCAGAAGGCGGCCGACTGTCTGACCCCCTACACTCACCAGATGCTCCGCACGGGATTGACCGACGCCGAGGGCGCGAGCGATCTCATCAGCGTTAACTACCACGGTTACGTTCACACGCACTTTGACGCCCTGTGCCACATCTTCCACCAGGGCAAGATGTACAACGGCTTTGCGAAGGAGGAAGTCGTCGAGTCCGGCGCGAAGAAGTGCGGCATTGAACAACTCAAGGACGGCATCTTTGCCCGCGCGATCCTGTTCGACATCCCGCGGTTGAAGGGAAGGGACTACCTGGATTTGGGCGAGGCGATTTTTCCATCGGACCTGGATGCTTGGGAAAAGAAGGCCGGCATCAAGGTGGGTTCAGGGGACATTGTCCTGATCCGCACGGGCCGTTGGGCGCGGCGCGCAGCGCTGGGGCCTTGGAATATGTCGAAGTTTGCCGGGCTGCACGCCTCTTGCATGCCGTGGTTCAAACAGCGTGACATTGCCATCCTGGGCAGTGATTCCGCCAGCGACGTCATGCCGTCCGGCGTCGAAGGCGTGGCCATGCCCGTGCATCAGATCGCAGTCGTAGCCATGGGAGTCTGGATTCTCGATGTCCTGGACATGGAACAAGCCGGCGTCGAATGCGCCAAACGCAATCGTTGGGAATTCCTGTTCACCGTTGCGCCGCTCCGCGTGGTTGGGGGAACCGGTTCCCCGCTCAATCCAATCGCAACTTTCTGAACCCACTCGCATGAGACCCGTCACACCTCCGAGATGTCAACACCCCGCCGGGATCATCGGCCTTCTCTTGATCGCGCTGTTTGGCGCGCTGGTCCGGCCGGAACTCCTCGCGGCGCCGGCCACGGACGTCCGCACCAATCTTGAATTCGCGGTCATCGGGGACGTGCGGTTGACTCTGGACACGTATGTGCCGCAGGAAGGACCCGCGCCTTTCCCGACCATCGTCTGGGTGCATGGCGGCGGCTTCGTATCCGGCGATAAGAAAGAATTTCCGCGAACCCTGCTCGATCCGATCCTCGCCTCCGGCTTCGCCATGGTGTCGGTGAATTATCGGCTGGCCCCGAAACACCCATTTCCTGCGTGCGTGGATGACGTCGAAGCCGCCATCGCTTTCATCAAGGCCCACGCTCGCTCCTGGAAGTTGGATCCGGACAAACTGATCTTGATGGGAGAATCCGCAGGGGGACTGATCGTTTCGGTCGTTGGTGGACGAGCTCGACCCGAGAACCGCGTCGCGGGTGTCGTCTCGCTTTTCGGTGAACATGACCTGGTCACGCGCGTGCAGGAGAATCCGTGTATCATGGACGGACGGGCCGAACCCATGCCGGCGGGCGGATGTCTCTCCCCTGGATTGAAGGCGTTGCTCAACATCACCGCCGCGACGCAGGAGGCGATGCCAATTGTCCAGGCCGCCTCCGCCGTGAGCTACGTCCGCAAAGACATGCCGCCCTACTTGCTCATCCACGGCACGCGTGAGTTTCATGTCCCCTACGAACAGGCGGTCAGCATGCACGACCGCATGAAACGGAAGGGAGCGGACTGTACCCTGCTCTCGATCCTGGGCGGTTCCCATGGCACCGGCGGGTGGGAGAAATTGCCGCAAGCCCGGGAATACAAGGAGGAGACTCTCGCCTGGCTACGCACAAAACTCCGGCTGCAGCCCTGACCGCCTATGGATCTCTTTGCGTCGATCGCGACGTTTCGACAAAAAATGCGTTCAGGCCAGGTTTGCCTGGGTGTCGGCATCACGCTTGGCGATCCGGCTGTGACGGAGGCGTTGGGCCCCTGCGCGGATTTTTTCTGGATCGATCTGGAGCACACCCCTCTGGGCTTGGGAAGCCTGCAAGCGCACCTCATCGCGGCCCGCGCCGTCAATGTCCCGGCGCTCGTGCGCGTGCCAGGATCCGATCCGTCCCTCATCAAACGGGTCATTGATACCGGTGCTGCCGGCATCATCGTGCCCCAGGTACGCTCGGCCGCCGAAGTGCGTCGCGTCGTGGACGCGTGCCGCTACCGGCCCCTCGGTGATCGCGGTTACGGTCCGCGCCGCTCTTCCGATTACGGGCACGCCGTCGATTACCTGCAAACCGCCAACCGCGACCTGTTCGTCTCCGTGCAAATTGAACACGCCGAGGCGATGGCAGAACTGGATCAAATTGCCTCCGTAGCCGGTCTCGACAGCCTCGTGCTCGGCCCGTTCGACCTTTCGATTTCGCTGGGCTGTCCCGGTGACGTGACTCATCCAGACGTTCAACACGCCATTCAACGTGTGATCCGGACGGCGAAGGCCCGAGGGTTATTTGTTGGCATGGGCGGCCCGGCTCAAGAGAAGTATGCCCGCCAGGCGATCGCCGCCGGCGTGCAATGGCTCCAGAGCGGGAGCGATTTTGAATACATGATCGAATTCACCCGGCGCTTCTTCAGCACCGTGCGATCCAATGCGCCGCGTCAAACGCCTTGACCACAACCGTCCTGGCGAACACAGCGCGCACGAGGCCGCTCCATTCCTGTTTCTAGGATCCACCTCACCCTCGACGCACGGACGCTTCCGGGTGTTCAGGGATCGATCGCGAGGATTCGATAGAATCCAACGCCTTCGGAGGAGACCGGGAATACGAAGCGGAGACGGTCTCGAGTCGCTCTCTCAGCTCTCCCTTGTTCCTGCCAGGCCCCTTCGACAAGCCCACTTCGCACCTGGAGGGCGTAGGTCCGGCCGACGACGACTTCGCATTCCAAACTGAGATCGCGGTCCACCAGGGTCACGGTGACGATGCGGAGAGGGGGTTCCGGTGGAACCTCCGTTCCGTTGCTCCGCAGCGGGGAGGGGCTCTTGAAACGGGAGTACGGCGAGGGTGAAGCCTGAGGAAACCGGCCCTCGCTCTCATTCTCAGTCTGTTGTCCAAAGGTTACCGAATCGGACAGAGTACCGTCGGGCATAAAAAGTGCGATGATCTCCCCCGATTGTCCAAGCTTGAAGTTCACGTGTAAGTCGCGCTGTGCCTGATTGAGGGACGGACGATCGTCCGCCCAGACGAGCAGATATCCGTCAGGCCCGATCTGCCTTCCTGGGGGGATGCGAAACTTTGCGGGCTCCTTCCAGTCATCCGTCAGCGTCCATCCCTCGAGAGAAATCATTGTCCCCGAAGGGTTGTAGAGTTCGAACCAGTCAGAGAAGAGACCGCTTGCCGGATCGCGCAGGAAGTCTGTGTTTGCTGCCATCCATTCATTGATCACGATGCGTGTCGCCGTCGGCAGCGGCTGGCGGAGAGTATTTGCGCGCCCGGGTGTGTACGGTGCGCCGTGGATCAAACCGCTCTGCAACGTCGCTCCGAAGACCACATCTGCACTGAAGGCATTCAGTTGATGCACCTCGACCGCCAACACGTTCTCCCCCGGACGAAGGCTGGCCGCTGGCACATCGAAGGGGCCTTCGATCGTCGCATCGTTGACGTTTCGCGTTGCGAACGTCATGGAGGAGACTTCCCCGGTAGGCATGCCGGAGCGGAACAGTTCCACGTTGTTGAGGTAAAACACCGCACCGTCGTCCACCAGAGTATACAGCCGGAGCGTTCCACCCGGACCGTAAGGTACGTCGTTTGTGATACGCGTTCGGAAATAGTAGGTGGTCGGCCCTAGCCGCAACGCCGTCCGCTTGGAGGCCGGCAACACTGCATTCTCCACAAAAAACAGCCCGGCGCCACTTGACCATGTCGAATCATCATAATCCTCCAATCGCCAATCCTTCCTCAAATCACGCCCGGACTGATCGTAGCGCCAGACATTCGTGAAGCCCACGTAGGTGTAGGGTGCATTGGAAGGCTCTGGGGGCGCCGCAAACCAATTCCTGGGATGATCGTTATCTGACGCGACATCCATCAGCTGGAGGGAAGCCCGAGAGCCTTGGGGATTTGAAGGCCACGGCGCCGTTGTCCGATAGCTGACTTCATCCACCACAGCCGCCGGACTCTTTTGCGCCGGAGCCTGAACGAGCCGCAGCGTTTCGCCTTCCGGATCAAGCCGTCCCAAAAAGTACCCCACGGGAGGGACAAAGTCAGGGTACGCTTCCCTGAAGCTTCCCGGACTGGACGCGATGACGACGAAACTGTTGGGGTGTAACAGGCTCCCCGCGGGGAAGACGAAGTCCACGCCCTCGAGTCGCCAGTCGGAAAGATCAAAGGCAGTGCTGGGTGAAGCGTTGAAGAGTTCCAGGAACTCGGCGCCCGGCAGCGGGGCTCGAGGTTGGATCTCGTTGATCACTACCGTGCGTTCGGCTCGATCGCTCGTGCCGGTGAACCTCACGCCCACCGCCAATTCGTTTGAGCCCACGAGTAGACCCCATCGGTCGAGCCCGGCGATGCGTAGGTCGTTTGTCCCCGGGTGGAGCGGGACGGTCATCTCCCAAGCGATGGGCGTGGTCCAACGCGTCGGATAAGGCCGCCCATTGGCGAGCACTGTCTTGATGTGCACCGGGGCCGTGCCCCGAAGAATCACGAGATTTCGGTTCGTTTCGTAACCCGCAGCCGGAGGAGCGAGCAGTCGAAACTGAGACGTGTCCTCCAGGGCCACAGCGGTTCGAATGAAGTTCCGCCTCGCCTCCATCCAGGTCCTCAAAGGGGCGAGTGACCCCACGGGGACGGCATTCCCAGTCAACGCCGTTTCCAAGTCGCGGACACGACTCTCAAAAGCCGCCGAGGAATAAGGACCCTGAATGGCTTCTTTCAACGCCCGCAAATAAGCGCGTCGAAAGGGCGGATGCTGATACATGCGGCCAATCGTCGGATCATTGACCGCATACAAGGAATCACTGGTGGAGGGGTTGTAGCTGCCAAGCCCATGGTCGAGATCCGTGACAATCATTTGCCAACGGCCATCCGTCGGCTTGTAGGCAAACATGTTCTTGCCACGTCCGTAGCCATACCCATCGCTGTCCTCGGTGATGTGGCGAATCGCGAACGCACGCATCCACTCCTCGACATCCACCAACGACTCGACCCTGGCGGTGTAGAGATCGGCGTTCCTTTCGTTCAACGCGTCGACAAGGCGGAAAATCTCCCGATAGTCGTCATCCCAACCGCCATTCGCTTTCTTCTCCCAGTTCCACCGATAACGAGCCTGCGCCTTCGTGCCTCCAAAAGCCGTGAAGGGCTCCAGGGTTGCGTTCACCCAGGATTCAATGATTCCCGAATCACTGAACTCAAACCAGTCATCAATCTTGAAGAGATCACCCCGGTCGTCCTCGGGAAACCAAGCCTTAATGAAATCCGTATTAGGTTGTTGCGTCTCTGCGCAGACGATCCCACGACGCGTTCCGTTGACCCAGAAATTCACGTAACGTTTGTGGCTAAACGGAATGTCGAATCGATCGGCGAGATAGAACGACAGTTCTTCCCGAAGGAGGGTTGGATCCTTGCTATAGAGTTCCGGGGGGTCCAAGTAGAGCTCGTCCACTCCGAGGATGGGGTCGTCCTTGGGAGTCTCGAGGTTGAACGCGCAGAGATTCCTCGTGGGTCCGTTGTAGCCCGGTCGACTATAGGGACTCCCATGATAGCGGGCGCCCACGCCGTAAACGATCCGGGAATCCTGATAGATGAGGGTGCCATCCAGGAACTGGTTACTCAACGGAGGTCGGCGTTCCCATTCCTGGCGAACCGAGTCGGTCAGCCATAAACGGTAAACTCCAAACGATTGGGTCGAAACCGGGTCGCCGAACCTGACCACGCACTCGCGACCCGGCGCGTGGGCCGGGAAGACGCTCAGTTTGGACTCCCGGAAGCCGTCGCGCGCTTCGATGTAGAACGCCACGATCCCACCCCGTGGCTGGCCAGGCAGGCGCGCCGAGAACACACGATCGCCCGCATGGCGGTCACCGGCCATGGCATCATCTCGCATGACCACGGCATGCCACTCCATCGCCGGATCGATGCGATACCTCAGCAGCGGGTTCCCCTGTAGACCATCGACATCTTCCACGCTTGCGAAAACGGTCACCGTTTCGTCGGGAGCGGGAACCACGGGTTCGTGCCTCACGTCGAAGATCGCTGGACCGACATTGGGCTGAAACTGGCTGTTGGTCCGTCCGGGAGTTCCTAGATTCCTGGGCACAGGAAGTTGGGCGGAGAGTTCCAGCGGGTTGCCGCGAATTCGAATGAGGAGCAGGGGGGTACCACGAAGCCAGCGCGCTCTCGCCCGGATCACACCGGTTTGGCCGTTTGCCAATCGACCCGTCAGGTCTGTCTCCACGTTGTTCCCGCCCGTATCTCCACCCCCGGAACTTGAAACTCGATAAGCGCGTCCTCCGAAACCCAATGCCCCTTCGTAAACGCCGGAGGCGGAGTGATTGCCTGTGGCAACCCATCCCGCAGTATCCGTCTCGAAATCGGAACCGCGGACCAGATTCGGTTCCCCCAGCCTCGAAACCACCAAGTCGTCGATGAGACATTCTCCTTTGCCGAGCTGTACCAACTGAAGCTCATCGTAAACGGCGGCTCCCAGCTCGAGAATCCCGACTCGCTCCAACTGGGTCCAAGTCCCCTTGCCCGTCTCGTCGCTGTCCGCCCAGTGGCCCGCTCGCTGATTGCTGCCGCGTGGATCCATCAGTTCCAAGCTGCTTCCGCCCCCATCTGCCCAGCGACCCCACTGGCCCCCTTCGCCCCATTCAAACTCATTCACCACCTTTTCGATCGTGACCTGTTGTGAAATCCCTGTCGGCCCCGTTCGCGAAAAGGTCCTTGGCCTTATCAGCCGAACCTGCGGAAAGCCACGCCGTAAACTCCCCGAGAAACCTCCGACCACTTGCGAAGGGTCGATTCCCTGATAGTTCTCAAGGATCCGTTCGCGATTCTTCGCCACCACGACCATTCCGCCTGGGGACAGTTTCGAGCCGGAAGGAAACGTAAACCGGATCGTCCCTTCGAGGCGCCAGGCATCGAGAGACACGGTGTCAGTTCCTCGGTTGAGCAGCTCAAGATACTCATCATCATCGTCGCCCGAGATCGGATGATACATCACCTCGTTGATAACGACGTCCTCAACGACATGTGGACTGTTCCGCTGTCCAGGGGTGGGCGATACCGAGAATCCCAGTGGACCCACTCCATCCGGGAACCGACTGAGCGTGTCCGCAACATCCCCCAGTTCAACACGCACTGCGTCCTCAATCCTGGTTCGCTCGCGATTCTCCAGGAGCACGAGCGTTCTCGAGGTCGTTCCGGGAAGACCATGAAACGCTCGGAATCCACCCGGGGGGATGACAGGTTGGGGAGCGATCTGATAGGGCGGCGAGTGTGGATCGATGAGGATCCAATAGCCCGTGGGATCGATGGCGGATTCCGAGCGATTCCAGACCTCGACGAAACGGGATGCGGGGTCAGGGTGATGAAGGCAGAGTTCGTTCAGCACGAGGGTTGCCTCATTCTCTGGCGCGGCTCGTTCGATCACACCCGGGGTTCCCCCGATGAGTGAGCTCGCTTTCCAAGCCCGAGGGTTTCTTTCCCCCTGCGACGGGAAGGCAAGCACCAAGCTGGCGCCACCACCCCCTGCGGCCGCGGGCCATGGGTGTCGGGATTGATACGGAATCTCAAGCAAACGGGCTCCGCTCCGATGCCGCAGTTCGAGAGTTCCGGAGCCGTCAGGCAGGTCCGTCTCGACACCTCCGAAAACCGTCGCGAGACCGTAAGCGTCCTTAAGACTCTGAGGGTGCGCGGCAACCACAAGAACGGCCCCGGGGGCCATCACCGTGTTCGGAGGAAACCGATATTCCCAATCGCCAGTCAGCCGGAACCCGGACAGGTCCTCCGGGATCGGGCTTGAATTGTATATCTCAACGAATTCGAGGTTCCGCCCCGACGCTGCGCCGGACGGAGCGTACATCACCTCCGTTATAACGATGCCGGTTCTCCGGGAAGAAGGTCCGAGAGGCTCGCTCGCTTCCAGAGCCTCCCCTCCTGGCATAACAATCAACAGGACTGCTGCTACCCATCCCCGCTTGACGCGGTTCGCCCGCTGCATGAATATTCTTAGCCCAAAGTGCATCTGACCATTCCGGATGCTTTTGATTGCCAAAAATACATGAATTCCGCCGGCTGTCAGGCTGAACTTTCGGGAGTGTTGATGGCGACTTGGCTGGGGTTCGGGTTGTGGGCCGAAGCGGGGACGCATTGGGCGTTTGAGCAGGTGCGGCGCCCGTCTGTGCCGAGGGTTGAGAACGCGGCGTGGCTGGCTACGCCCGTCGACGCGTTCATCCTGGCGCAACAGGAAAAGGCGCATCTGAGTCCTTCGCAGCCTGCAAAGCCGGCTGTGTTGCTGCGTCGGCTCTACCTCGACCTCGTAGGATTTCCTCCTTCGGCCGAAGCGGTGGAACGGTTCGAGCATGACGTTCGTCCCGTGGCCTACGCAGAAGCGGTCGAAGGTCTTTTGGCGTCGCCCCACTTCGGCGAGCGATGGGGAAGACATTGGCTCGACGTGGCACGTTATGCCGACAGTGGAGGGTATGAGGCCGATCTCCCGCGAACTGCCTGGCGTTACCGCGACTATGTCATCGGGGCGCTGAATCAGAACCTTCCCTTCGATCAATTCGTGGAGGAGCAGCTGGCGGGGGATCTGCTTCCGGGAGCGACCGAGGAGCAACGCATCGCAACGGCTTTCCACGCCAACAACATGTTGGATGGCAACCTCCCCTGGGAGGCCAATATCGATCGCGTCAGCACGACGGCCACTGTCTTCCTTGGACTCACCGTGGGTTGCGCGCAGTGCCACGACCACAAGACGGATCCTATTTCGACGAGAGAGTTCTACCAGCTCTACGCGTTTTTCAACGAGGCGGCGAATGACGAGCTGAGCCTGGCGACGCCGGCGGATCGGGCTCGACGCGACTCCGCGCAGCTGAAGATCAAGCAAGCCGAGGAGGAACTGGAGGATCATCGCCGGTCGCGGCAGTCCGAAATCGCCGCCTGGGCGACTCAACTTACTTCCGACCAACGGAGGAATCTCCCCGCTTCGGTGCGGAGCGCGCTGGAGAGTCCGGCGGCCACCCGAACCCGGGAGCAAGTTCAGGCCATTGAGGAAGCGTTCTGGGCACAGGATACGCGGGCCAAAGATTTAAGCCTGAGTCTCGAGCGGCTTAAAGCGGCTCAGCCTCAACTGCCGGTGATTCCGGTACTTTCCCACCGTACGAACGAAACCCGCATGTTCCTTCGCGGGAATCCCGAAACGCTGGGAGCCCCAGTCCAGGCCGGATTCCCCGCTGCATTATCTCCGCCCGACATCGGCGCTGGCCACTCTCTTACCCGGCGGGATCTCGCTCGATGGCTGATGTCCCCCCAGAATCCATTAACGGCGCGCGTCACGGTCAACCGAATCTGGCAACAGTATTTCGGCCGAGGTCTGGTCGAGACAGAGAATGATTTCGGAATTCAAACACCTCGACCACTCCATCAACCCCTTCTCGATTGGCTCGCTGCCGAGTTCATGTCCAGCGGCTGGAACGTGAAGCATATTCACCGTCTGCTCGTATCTTCCTCCACCTACCGGCAGTCGTCCCGCCGGCGTTCCGAGTTGGATCGCCACGACCCTGGAAATACACTCGTGGCGAGGCAACATCGTTCGCGTCTGGAGGCCGAGACGATCCGGGACAGTGCCCTCGTTGTCAGCGGGTTGATCGAGCATCGGATCGGAGGTCCCAGCGTGTTTCCTCACCAACCAGAGGGAGTTCTGGACTTTCGCGCCACCAAAGCGGAATGGGTGAAGAGTCAGGGAGCAGATCAATATCGTCGTGGCCTCTACACCTGGTTTTGGCGCTTGACCCCATACCCCTTCCTCACCCTGTTTGACGCCCCCGACGCTTTCACGACGCAGACGCAGCGAACGCGCTCTAACACCCCCACGCAGGCACTTACTCTCCTCAATGACCCTGTGTTCCTGGAAGCGGCTCAGGCCCTCGCTGCAAGAGTCCTCGAAGATGGAGGGGTGTCCACCTCCGATCGCATCCGATACGCCATCAGGCGCTGTTTGGGACGCTCCCCCACTTCCGACGAGATCGAGACTCTGGAAGGCTTGTTGGAAGAACAGACCGCCGATTTCCGCAGCCGACCAGGAGAAGCAGCGCGCTTTCTTGGGCGTGAGTTCCCCGAATCCGAGGGAATCGAACGAGCGGCGTGGACGGTGGTCAGTCGAGCCCTGCTGAACCTGGATGAATTCATCAGCCGTGAATGAACCCCATGCAGATCACCCAACCCGTTCAGCTTGCCTCTAATGCCCGCACGGTGCCGGGATTCGGCTCGCGGCGAGCCTTCCTCGGAGCGTGCGGCACGGCCCTCTTCAACGCTGCAGTGGTCCCCCTCCTCGCAGGTTCTCCCACAGCTGGCGATTCCGCTGGCCGTGTTGCCATATCGCCTTCCCGCCTTGGCCTCCCCCACTTCGTCCCTCGGGCAAAGAACGTGATCTTTCTCTTCATGATCGGAGCGCCTAGCCAGCTCGACTTGTTTGATCACAAGCCGCTGCTGAACCAGCGCGAAGGCGAACCCTTGCCTGACTCGTTGCTGCGGAGGGCCAAATTCGCTCAGATCAAAGAGAAGCAGCCGAAGCTCTGGGGCACGCGTTGGGCTTTCGCGCAGCACGGGCAGTGCGGGGCGCAGGTGAGCGAACTCCTGCCTCATACGGCTTCCATCGTCGACCAGATCGCCTTCCTCAAGACCGTCAAAGCGGACGACGTGAACCATTCGTTCGGTGAGTTGCAGATGAACACGGGATGGAGGCAGTTCGGGAGGCCTAGCTTGGGCAGTTGGGTTGCCTACGGATTGGGAACGGAGTCCAAGGATCTGCCAGGCTTTGTTGTGCTCAGATCGGGGATGCACCCCCGAAGCAAGGGCGCGAACTACGGCAGCGCATTCCTGCCGTCGGCTTTTCAGGGTGTCCCCTTGCGGGAGAAAGGGGATGCCATTCTCAACCTGGGCATCCCTGATGGACTGGGCTTCAGCGGGCAGGGTCGGACGGTCGCCGCGATCAACCGACTCAACCAGATCCGCCACGAAGAAACGGGCGATCCCGAGATCCTGGCTCGCATCTCCGCCTACGAACTGGCCTTTCGCATGCAGGCCTCGGCCCCCGGGTTGTTGGATCTCCGGGGTGAAAGTCCGAGCACGTTCTCAGCCTACGGATGTGACCCCGTGAAACCCTCGTTTGCCAGGAACTGCCTGCTGGCCCGGCGGTTGATCGAGCGAGGCGTCAGGTTCGTGCAGCTCTTCCATGGGGATTGGGATCATCATTCCAATATCGAGCAAGGTCTCCCTTCCATGTGTCGCAGTGTGGACCAGGCCTCAGCGGCCTTGGTCAAGGACCTCGCCCACCGAGGATTACTCGACGACACTCTGGTGATCTGGGGTGGAGAATTTGGACGTGGAGCCGTCGCGCAAGTGGAATCCAACAAGCATGTTGGACGCGATCATCACATCGATGCATTCACCCTTTGGATGGCTGGCGGCGGTGTTCGTCCTGGATTCACACTAGGCGAGACCGACGAGTTCGGATACCTGCCGCTTCGCAATTCCGTTCACATCCACGATCTCCATGCCACGATTCTTCACTTGCTCGGACTGGACCACGAGAGGTTGACATTCCGCTTCGCTGGCCGGGATTTTAGATTGACAGATGTGGCTGGCGACGTCGTCACCCCGTTGCTGCTCTGAAAACGGATCACACCCTCCGGCCTGGCCGCGCCACAATACTTTCCCCCTTAAGACACAGGACAGACCCTGCACTCTGTTCACTTCGTTTTGTTACTAAGAATCACTTTTGGGTTGACCAGAGTTCTGGTCCATGCTATTCACTCACTCAATCGCCCCTCTCCCGAGCTCTTTTCGCGCAGGCCCCTGCGATCCTGTGTCGCCAGTCTGGGAATGCCTTATCGGTCGGGAAGGGGACAGACCGCTCAGGTCGATAACGCACAATCAGATGAAAACATCCCAGCGACTGTTAGTTCTTTTCTTGATGGGCTTCCCCTTCACTTCGGGCTTGCTTCATGCGCAACAGGTGTGGAATTGGGCTCTCGACTACGTTCCCAACGTTGTTCCTCCACGGGAGATCGGGACCGAGGGCGCCTGGTCCTATGGGTACGATGCCAACACGTCGGATGAATTGAGCGCGCCCTTTGAGTTCGTGCCGTTTCCGATCTTTGGCAACCACATATGGGGCGGGGGCGATTACCATTTCAGTGGCCCGAATCCGGCGCTTCTTGCCAAACAGGCGAATGGAATGATCATCCACACTGCGCCGAATGCGAAACAACCTGTCGTTGTGCGGTGGACTGCGACACGGGCGATGACGGTGAACATCACGGGTCGCGCGTACAAGTTTGCGTTCGACGAGAACAACGGCCGCACGCAGGAGTTTTATGTCCGCAAGAATGGTGAATCTCCGCTGACATTTGGCACGGTATCCGATGCCACTCTCGACTCGGGGGCTCCTTTGGCATTCGCCGCCACCACCACCGTTCAGCTCGGAGACACAATCGATACCTTCGCCGTGAGAACGGCTGACAAGATTCAAGGGTTCCTGGGGATCGAGCTTGTGCTCCATGAGGTATTGGCTGGAGCTCCCACCATCACTGTTCACCCTCAGGCGGCGGACGCACTTCCTGGGAGCACCGCGAGCCTCTCGGTGACAGCGTCGGGCGACGCACCCTTGGCTTATCAGTGGCATCGCAATGGAAACGACATCGCGGGAGCCGATGGAGCCACCCTCATGCTCCCGGCGGCAACGGTCACCGACGCCGGGGTATATGGCGTCAGGGTGAGCAACGGTCTTGGGACCGCGGAGAGCCTGACGGTTGTTGTGGAGGTGAATCCGCCTCCCTCAACCACTCGACACGACCTCCGCGATGATTTCCGGCTTTCCTCGAACCCTACCGACCGGGGCTGGCAGTATAGTCGCGCGCTCCGAGACGGGGGCGGTCGGGTTCGACCGATCACTCCCAATTGGAACGAGCCGGACTTCGGATCCGGACAGCTCGGATGGGAAGGTCCGGGGAACGCACCCCATGCCGGGTGGGCGAGGCGCATCGACAATGGCAATCCGACTCCCACCTACGACGACCCGGTGGGAGCCATTCTCACTCATGGCCCCACGAGTGCTGTTTGGAAATCCCCGCCCGGCGATCCCAACCGTTTTGCGAATATCCGTGGCGACATCTACAACATCCGCAAGTTTGGGCGATCGGGTACCTGGAGGATTTTCAAGAACTCGACTGAGATCACTTCTGGCACCGTGGATGACAACAGCGGGACCTCGACTGCTCCCAAGAGCTTCGTTCACGGCTCAGCAGGGCCGAGTGTTTTAGAAGGGATTCCCTACCAGCCCGGCGATGCGTTCCGGCTTGAGATTCTTCACGATGATTTCGCGGCGGTGAACTTCACTATTGAAACGACGGCATCCCCACCCGATCCGTTGATCACCGTGCAACCTCAGGGTCGGGTGGTCTCTCCGGGAACTGAGGTCACTCTGCGTGTTGTTGCCGAAGGCACTGCACCCCTGACGTACCAGTGGAAGCGAAATGGGGTCGACCTTCCGGGACGAACCGCCGACACGCTGGTGATTCCCTTTGCCACGGAGACCGCGGATTACCAAGTGCTGGTGACGAGCGCCAAGGGCAGTCGACTGAGCAGTTCGGCGACTGTGGTAGTTGCCGACCGCTCGCCCGGCGAACCTTGGGACCTGGTTGCTGATTTCCAGCCCGGCAAAGTTCCCGCTGTGGACGTGGGTCCCGATGGCTCGTGGTCGTACGGTTACGATGCCCGGACAAACGATGATGTGCTGGCGCCCCTTCAGTTCGTCCCCATGCCATTGTACGCGCAGCACGTCATTGGTAACGCAGACTACCACATTAGCGCGCCGAACCCCGGGAGCATCGCTCCACGAGGCAGTGGCTTGTATATTCACACCTCTGATCAGCCAAACCAACAAGCCATCATTCTTCGATGGACTGCCCGACGCCCTATGCGAATCCACATCATGGGGAGCGCGTACAAGTATGAAGTCGAGGGTAATGGCCGAACTCAGGATTTCTTTCTCCGGAAGAACAGCGGCCCTCTCCTTGCCTCAGGCACGGTGTCGGATGACACGGTCCGGAACCTTGGGACTGAACTGCCCATCGCTGCTGAGAATATTTCGATGTTAGCCGGCGACTTCATAGACCTCTTCGTTTCCCGGCATCCGGGAAGCGTGCAAGGATTTTTGGGCGTGGAGCTCGTCATCAGTGAGGTCCTGTCGGATGTCGGATTGGACTTTGCCTTGGACGCCAACCCGACAGCCACTGGGTGGCAGTACAGCGAGTCGCTCGGCAACGGGGGAGGGCCTGTGGGTGGTGCCGTACCGAACTGGAATCAACCCGACTTCGGCCCGGGTCAGACTGGATGGCAAGGGGTTCGGGCAGGGGCTCACGCAGGGTGGGCGAGGCGCATCGACAATGGAAACGGCACCCCGACATACGATGATCCTGTCGACACCGTGCTGACCCATGGGCCAACGAGTGTGAAGTGGACCGCCCCGGTGGGTTCAGGCCCAGGCCACCTGGCCATTCGGGGAGGGCTGTGGAACATCCGACACTTCGGTCGGAGCGGAACGTGGAAGCTCTGGAAGAACGACACCCAATTGATTAGCGAAGGCGCCATTGATGACGCCAACGGCACTTCGTTAAGTCCGAGGAGCTACGCTTCTGGCAGTGGAGGTGCGGCTGGTTTGCAAAACATCCCCTATCAGGACGGGGATTCCATTCGGCTCGAAGTTCTCAACGGTGACTTCGTCGGCGTCCGGTTATCAATCAGCACCTACAAGATCGTAGTGGATCCGCCCACCATCACGCTTCAACCCCGCAGCGTCGTGGCTTTGGTTGGCGCCGCCGCGGTCTATCGGGTCGAGGCCAGCGGGCCGCCACCACTGGCATACCAATGGAAATTCAATGACACCGACATCCCAGGTGCGACAACCTCAATGCTTCAACTTGGCAATGTCACCGCTTCCTCCGCGGGTACGTATCACGTGGTGGTTTCCAACCCAGGTGGCTCCGTCGAAAGCGCGAGAGTGACGCTAACCGTCGACGACACATTCTCGGGTCCAGCCCGTCAACAGTCATCCGATGCCGACGGATTGCTGGTTCTGGAAGCTGAGAACTTCGATCGTTCCACCCCGGCCGGCCGCTGGGAGTGGATTCCCATCGCTGGCGGGGTCGAGGCGACGCCGAACGAAGGTCGGAACGTGAATGTCAACATAGCCGATAGCCCACGATTGGACTACAAGGTCCTCTTTGTTCGGCCCGGCATCTACTCCGTTTGGCTGCGCGGCCTAGGTGACAGCGCTCCGGGACCCAGTGCAAATGACTCCGTCAATCTGGGCATTGATTTCTCTCTCCCGAATTCCAGCGATCGCATTACAGGTTTCCCCGAGGGAGCCGGTCGAGTCTGGAGCCGATCCACTCTCGACAACGTGCCCGCTACGCTCGAAGTGGTGTCGGGCGGCCTTCACGTTCTCAACGTGTGGATGCGGGAGGATGGATTTGTCCTGGATAAGATCCTGATCACCAGCAACCCGAACCTCATTCCCACTGGAGATGGCCCACCGGAGAGCGGGACAGCTGGAGTGGTGCTCAAGGGAACGCTTGCCCCAAATGGAAGACTGATCCTCACGTGGAACGGGACGGCCCGATTGGAAGAAGCCAATGGTTTGGCCGGCCCGTGGTCGGAGATCAACGGCGCCTCCAGCCCTCACGATGTCCCCGTCCTAGGCGCAGCGAGGTTCTTCCGACTCCGAGAATGATCCCGGAGGCGTGACTTCGATCGTTCCGCAGATTCCGACATCATTCAGGACGCGGGGGTGATGAAAATCCCCTTCGATCCCGTGTCCCAGTCGGCGATCGCAAACGGCTGGCCGCCGTTGCCGCCACGATTCCAAATCCCCAGGTCATCGCTGCTCAATTGGCCGGCGGTCTTCGTCACCCTGATCGCTCCGCCTGGACTGTCAAAAACGGCCATGCCTCCAGTGACGTGCAGCCGTGATTGAGGATCGCCTGTGCCGATGCCGACGTTGCCCGCGTCATCCACGAACACTGCGTTGGCCGGGCTGCCGTCCGCGGCGTTCAACGCGTTGCCGCTGATGCCGAGAGTTTTCAGGGCGAAGGGCGCCGGCGTGATGGGATGGCGCGGGCTTAACGGAGTGAAGTCCCCGCTGCCCGCGCTCCGCACGGCGACTTCCAGCAGGCGCGCGTTATTTCCGGGGCTGGCCCACACAGCCGGGTCGAAGTTGAGGTGCGCCGTGAACAGGCCGTTGCTCACCGGCACGTTCGTAATGGTCAGCGGCCCGGCGATCGGAAAAATGCCGTTGGCGTTGAAAATCCTGAACTGGAAGTCGTAAACGCCGCCGGCCGGCCCGGGTCCGTCACTGAGCCGGCCTTGATACGCCACCGCCGTGTTCGGGGTGACCGGAGTGATTTGCGCGGCGAGGTCCGAAACCCAGCCGAGGTTGGCGATGGCGGTGAGGAACAAGACTTCGGTGATGCGTGTATTCATAATTCAAAACAGTCTTCTTGCAGGCGAGGTTCGTCGTGCGTGCGCTCACGACAAGGACGAAAGCGGTGACAAGTCACCGCACTCCAGGACGCTTCGCGTTTTCATCGCACGCCTCCGTCAAGTTTCTGCGTTAGTGCCTCAACCAGCGCCTTGAGTTCCTCCACCGTGCGCCTCAGCTCCGCGTTGTCCGCGTCGCGCCGTTTCAATTCTTCCGCGAGCCTGGCGTCCTGTTTCTTTTGTAATTCCCGCAGCGCCTCCACCACCAGCGCCTCCAGGCCGCGCACGGTCACCCGCTTGAAGCCGTCCGGGCCGGTCTCGACCCAGTCAGGAAAAACCGTCTCCACTTCCTGCGCCACCAGTCCCATGCGTTCGCCGGAGAGTTCGTGGATTTTAGCCGGGTCGATGTATTCGAAGTTCACCCCGTGTAGCGCCAACAACTTGTCCAGTGCGCCGGCCAGCGGGCGGATGTTTTTCTTGAGCCGCGCATCCGAGGTGGAACTCCACGCGCCGCCGCCGGGTTTGCCCGCTGAGCCGTTGACGTGCAGCGTGTGAGTCGGAGGGTTCACGTTGATTCCTACGTTATTACCTCGGATGATGAAGTCTTTGGGATTGGCAGAATTCCCGATGCCCAGTTCCAGAGCGGTGCCGGCGCCCCTGCCCGCCTGACGGAAGGCCCAGCTTCGTTCGATATTCAGATTCAGCAGTTCGGCGCCGTCGCCCTGGCTGGTGATGCGCACGGGACCCGCCACGTCGAGCGGATACGCCGGGCTGATCGATCCAATGCCGACATTGCCGGAAGCGGTGTTGACGAAGATCCCCTTCGATCCCGTTTGCCAGTCTGCAATCGCAAACGGCTGGCCGCCGCTGCCGCCGCGATTCCAGATACCGAGGTCTTCGTTGTTCAATTGTCCGGCGGTCTTGGCCACCCTGATGGCTCCGCCTGGATTGTCAAAAACAGCAGCGCCTCCAGCGACATGCAGCCTGGATTGAGGATCGCTTGTGCCGATGCCGACGTTGCCTGAGGCGCGGAAGACATCATGGCCGGAGCGGGTCCAGACGCCAATCGTGGGATCCAGGCTGGTCGCCGTGATCGAACCTGCGTTCACCCCATCCGCGATCAACCCCGGAGTGAACGATTCTAGAGTGAAAAGATAGGCCGCCCCGGCATTCCCCGCCCCGGTGTCGTCGGTGTAGGCACCGACGAGCACGCGGTTGTTTCCGACCCCAGCCACGGCGAAGCCGAAGCTGTCGTCCTCCGCCGGCGTGGGATTATGGAAGGTGGTCAACAGCGCGCCGGTGGTGCTGAACAGATAGGCCGAGCCGGTGTTTATTGCGCCCGCGTCATTCTGATGCGCGCCAATGGCATTCCCAGGGACAAAACTGCATATTCACGGCTACGATGAGCTGAATCTGTCGCCGACAGTCGGCAGTCTCCATCGCGCTTCGGTATGAATTTGACAACCGATGGACGAATGCTTTTTCTACCGCCATTCCAGTTCCGGCCCTGCTGAAAAAACAGCTATCGACTCGGGTCGGCTATTTCGTGTCTTATCGAACCGCGGCGAGTGAGATGGTCTGGAATGGAATAATGATCACATGGAAATTGCGCTGAGTATCGGATTGTTTGGGAGCCTGTTCGCGCTCGGATTTGCCTTTTACAAGTCGAAATGGATTCTGCGGCAGGATCCCGGTGGAGACCGGTTGAGAACGATCGGAGGTTATGTCGCCAAAGGGGCAATGGCTTTTTTGTTTCGAGAATACAAGGTTCTCGTCCCCTTCGTCGCCGTGGCGGCGCTCCTGCTCTTCTTTGGTAATCGGGGTGCCCTTAGATGGGAGGCTGTCACGTTTGGCATCGGTGCCGTCTTCTCCGCTGCTGCGGGCTACGTCGGAATGCGGATCGCCACCCAGGCGAACATGCGGACGGCATCAGCAGCCAGCCGGAGTCTCAATGATGCCCTTCAGGTTTCCTTTGCAGCCGGTTCGGTCATGGGGATGAGTGTGGTAGGCCTTGCTCTGGGTGGTATCACCCTGATCCTCGCTGCCTCCATATATTTTGTCGGGAAAGATACGGCTAGCTTCCAGTATCAGGTCCTTCCCATCCTTTCGGGTTTTGCACTGGGCGCCTCGTGCATCGCTCTCTTTGCCCGCGTCGGCGGTGGAATTTATACCAAGGCCGCGGATGTCGGGGCCGATCTGGTGGGAAAGGTTGAGGCAGGCATTCCCGAGGACGATCCACGCAATCCCGCGACCATTGCGGACAATGTCGGCGACAATGTGGGCGATGTTGCAGGAATGGGGGCAGATCTTTACGAGTCGTTCGTTGCGTCAGTGCTCGGTTGCATGATCCTGGGATTGGCAGCGACCCAGGACGAGACGCTCCGCGTTCAGCTGGCGTTATTGCCTCTCATGCTCACCGCTGCTGGAGCTGTGGCGTCAGCAATCGGCATCCAGTGGGTGAGGGTCAAAGACGGCGACTCGCCTCAGCACGCGCTCAATCGTGGATCAAACCTCGCTTCGATCCTCGCAGCCTTGTTCAGTTATCCCATTTTCTCGTTGTGCCTGGGAGGGAGGGAGATTGAAGGAGGAGCGACGGCGACTCATCTGTTCTTTTGTACGGCCGTGGGAGTGGGTTCGGGCACAATCATTGGAATGTTGACTGAGTATTACACCGGAACAAACAAGGCACCGGTCAATTCCATCGTGCGGTCTTGTGACACCGGCCCAGCGACAACCATCATCACAGGAATGGGAGTGGGTATGGCGTCGACGGCCTGGCCAGTCATCGTCATGGCTGTGACAGTGCTGGTCAGCTATGAACTCGCCGGACTGTTCGGGATAGCGATTGCAACAGTGGGCCTGCAGTTGACTCTGGGCATACAACTCGCCGTGGATGCATTTGGCCCTGTAGCCGACAACGCGGGAGGGTTGGCCGAGATGTCTGAGATGCCGCCAGGAGTGCGAGCGACCACTGATAAGCTGGATGCAGTTGGAAATACCACTGCCGCGATTGGCAAAGGTTTCGCCATCGGCTCTGCTGCACTGACCTCAGTGATTCTCTTCTCTGCCTTCAAAACTGAGGTGGGAATCACCACGGTTGAAATCACCGATCCCAAGGTGCTGGTTGGATTGTTGGTGGGAGGAATGACTCCGTATCTTTTCTCCTCGATGTGCATGATGGCGGTTGGCCGCGCTGCCTTTGCAATGGTCGAGGAGGTGCGAAGGCAGTTTCGAACCATTCCTGGACTCCTTCTAGGGAAAGGGGAGCCGGACTACTCTCGATGCGTGGACATCAGCACTGCGGCTGCACTGAGAGAGATGGTTCTTCCTGGACTGCTTGCCATTTTATCTCCCGTCGCTGTGGGCTTTTTTGGCGGTGTCCAGATGTTGCTCGGGTTTTTGACTGGCGTGACTGCGTCGGGCGTGGCTCTGGCCATCTTCATGAGCAACACCGGTGGAGCCTGGGATAATGCCAAGAAAACAATCGAGGGAGGGGTCAGTGGAGGCAAGGGTTCGGACTCACACAAAGCCGCCGTTGTGGGTGATACGGTCGGCGATCCTTTCAAAGACACCGCCGGACCTTCGTTGAATATCTTGATCAAACTCATGGGAGTGATGTCAGTGGTGATCGCTCCCATGCTCAAACACGTTTGGAAACTCTGACCATGGCTTACCAGAATCGACTTTATCAGATCCTATATCCCAACCAGGCGCTCGTGGCTTCGCAGTTGGCGCCGGAGGAATTCGCACGTCATTACCTGATTGGTTCCGTAAGGCACTACTCGGGCAAGATGGTGTTTGCGGACATTGATCTCGGCTTTCGCCATCCCTACTTCGATATCGAAGGTTGCCTGAAGCATCTTGTCCCTCATGAGGATGGGAGCCCGAAACACACCAAGTTCATCTCCTCCTATCGTGTCATGGAGCACATGGACTTTAACGCCATTAACTCACTATATCTCTCCACGGCGGAGGCCGACACGCTGGAGATGAAGGCTCAGACTTATAGCAAAGTTCACCAGACAGGGTTTCTGCGGACGTTCGCTGAGATCGCGCCTTTGTCGATGCTGGTCATGAGTCCTTACGACATGGTGGAATTCGGACGCTTCATCACCAAACCTGGAAATCCAAAAGGCTGCCCGAAGCTTTTTTACACCCAAATCGATCTGAACGTGGATCAGTTCGTGGCAGACTTCGAAAAGAATGCGTTCATGCGGGCTCCGTTTCCGTTTCTACACCCATCCAAGCTGCGGGACGCAATCGTGGAAATGAAGATCAAGCCGGAGAAAAAAACCAAAGGGCTTTCGCTCTTCTGTCCTTTGGACCAGATCTCTTTCAAGATGATCAGGCACGGATTCATGTTCACGGGTCAGGATTGCTCCAAGTTTTTCCCCATGCCGAGCCTGCACGACCTGGAAGTGAATCACTTCCGCTTTTGGCAGAGTTTGTGACGCGGTTGCCGGCGCTGCGCCTGAACCACGGCGTAGCCTGGCCACATTTTCTCCAGCTCGTCCGCCGCTGCAACGGAACGCCCAAACTCGATCTTCGTGCGCGCGGCGAGATTCCCGACGGCGCCTGCGTGGCTTCAATTATGACGAAGCGACTCCCATTACCGGCGATTCCCTGCGGCATTCCATTCGTTGGCGGGAGCGCGGGGTGAAAGACCTGCCGGCGGGTAATCACATGCTGCGCCTGCACCTGGACAATGCCACGATCTATGCGCTGGGCATCCATCGATTGCCCAAGCGCTGAAGAAGGCCGGAACGGGAGCGGGTGGAGAATCTCATATCCGATATCGTTCCCTTGCTCGGAGGGGGGACTCGGCGTGTATCGAATGTTGACATATCGCTCCTCGCACTGACTGAGACCCGGCTGACGCCCGGTTGCTCTCCGGAAGGTATGGGAACAGGTTTTTCCGCTTTTTTGCTTGAGGGAGGCTTGTGAGGTTCTGCATACAGGATACACAATTTCCAAGTCAAACCGTCTTGAGTGTGTGGCGCGTTCAGTGGGCCGGTTTGGTGAGTTGAAAACTACACAGACCGGATACCACCGACAGACGGCAGACTTACCGCAAACTCAAACACTGCTCCATGACGATCCACCTCTTCACGACTTCAGCTCCGTTGCCGACGGACCTCTCCCGTCGCGTTTGTTCCGGTTTGCCTCGACGCGTTTCAACTTTCATCCAATGAACATCCGGGCGCTGAAAGAATTTCGACGTAGACTGGCTCTCAACCAAACGACTTACGGTCTTTGGATCACGCTTGAATCCGCGTCTTTGACCGAGTTCGCGGTGGCGTTGGGAGTTGATTGGGTTGTGGTGGACGCTGAGCACGGGTGCCTGGATTGGAAGGAGATTTCGCAGCACATTCGGGCTGCCGTTCGAAGTGATACCATGGTGCTGGTGCGAATAGCCGAACGAGATACCGCGCTCGCCAAACGAGCGCTGGACATCGGGGCCGACGGAATTGTAGTTCCGTGGGTGGAGACAGCGGAGCAACTGGAGGAAGCGCTTCGCGATTGCCGTTATCCACCTCAGGGTCGGCGCGGCATTGGCGGCGAGCGCGCCACGGTTTGGGGTCAATGTCTCTTCGAACACACTGCAGAGGCCAACGAACATGTCCTGGTCGTTCCCATCATCGAGAGCTTCCGGGCCGTTGCAGCAGTGCCCGCAATGTGCAAGGTGGATGGAGCGGAGGTTTTCTTTTTCGGACCGGCCGATCTTTCAGCCAGCGCAGGATATCGCGGTCAATGGGAAGGGCCCGGTGTGGCGGAGCAGATTCTTCAAATGAAGGACACCATGCGCAAAGCTGGAAAGCATTGCGGATTGTTGACGACGGGCGCGGAGAATCTGATCGCGCGTCGGGAACAAGGTTTCCAGATGCTTGGCCTAGGAACCGATACCGGACTGCTATTACGTTCGCTGCACGAATCACTGAAGGCGGTGGGGCGGGACCGTCGTCCTGCGACCAGCCTGGATCCGAGGGATGGGCAAGCGGTGTCTGATCCTCTGCCACGACCTCCGGAAGCGATGCGACCGGAACGCGTGGAGGTGGTTACGGCAGGTGGGTGTGGCCCAGTCGTTGATTTGGATCCGGGTGTTTCCATGGAGATCCTCGTCGGTGAGTTCACCAAGGTCCGCCATCTGACGACAGGTATTGTCACGCTGCAACCCGGGGCGGCACTTCCTCAACATCGTCATCCCTGCGCGGAGGCGATCACGGTGTTAACCGGCAGGGTTGAAATCGCTGTGGAAGGCCGCGTTTACCGGTTGGGTCCTCTGGATAATATAGTGATTCCGCGCTGGTTACCGCACGTTACCTGCAACCCTGATCCTGCTTCGATCACACGCATTCATGCCGCTCTCGCCATGAGCCCACCCGAGCGTGAACTCCTGACGCGAACATTTTCGCGCGTGGAGATGCCCGCCGATTCAACCGGGATCGTTGGGATGGAACGAGTCACTCGCTTCCAGTCTGCCAAACGCACGTTTGGTGTAGGGCCGGGGGCGGAGTTCATTGATCACTTCAATGCGGAGCTGATGCCAGGGCTGGAGATGAGCGGTGGCTTCGGGCGCTTCCAGCCCGGTGGTCGATTGCCTGCACACGTCCATGATTTTGATGAATCCATCTGCATCATCGATGGCACTGCCACCTGTGTTGTGGAAGGTCGGAACTACTCGATGAGGGGCTGCGCCACGACAATGGTGCCGCGCGGGAGAGTTCATTATTTTGAAAACCGATCGACCACTGCGATGGATATGATCTGGGTTTACGCGGGTCCGATGCCTGAGCGCATCGTTGTGGACTCACACTGTGCGACGGAGGCGGGCAACCCTTGGAAATAAGATGGTTAGGAACAGCGCGCATCGACCTGCTTTTCGTGTGGCTTTGACCGCCGATTTTTACGATGCAGCGGGTCGGTCGAAGTTTACCGATTCTGGGCTCAGTCTCTTTGAGTCGCATCCTCACGTGGTGGTTTCAAAATTTGCCAGCCATCAAACCGTGATTCAACCGGAGCAAGTCAAGGGGGTACATGGCGTGGTCGTGCTCACTCCTGAGGTCACAGCCAACTCAATTGCGGGCTGCACGGACCTCCTGGCCATCGGCCGGTTTGGTGTGGGCTACAACTCGGTGGATGTGGAAGCATGCACCCGAGCCAACGTGGTCGCTATGATTGCCGCTGGAGCTGTCGATCGTTCCGTCGCGGAAGCTACGATCGCGTGGATGCTTGCCCTGACGCATCACGTGCTGACCAAAGATCGTCTGGTTCGGACGGGGCGATGGGATGACCGCACCCGCTTCATGGGTTGCGAGCTGCGCGACCGGACGCTGGGTGTTGTCGGGCTGGGTGGGATTGGCGGACAGTTGGTTTCGCTGTTGCAAGGTTTCGGAATGCGACGTCCGGTGGTCTATGATCCTTTCGTGACACCCGCTCGCCTCACGGCGCTAAACGTCCGCTCTGTCACCTTGGACGAGCTGCTATCTACGGCGGACTTCGTCTCCATTCATTGCCCGCTGAACAAGCTCACCCGAGGTTTGATTGGCGCGCGAGAAATCGGCCTCATGAAGAAGGATGCCTACCTGTTGAACACTGCTCGGGGCGGAATCGTGGATGAGCTCGCACTCTATGAAGCCTTGAAGGAAGGTCGCATCGCCGGAGCTGCACTCGATTGCTTCGAACAGGAACCCGCTGTGGCGCCCATTCGCCTGGGTGAACTGGACAATGTCATCCTGGCACCTCACTCGATCAGCTGGACGCACGAGATGTTCCGAGACATTGGTCGAACTGCCTGCCAAAGCATGCTTGACCTGTCGCTCGGTCGACGTCCTCATGGCGTCCTGAATCCAGAACTGTTCGAGAAGCCTGCCTTCCTTGAGAAATGGGCACGCATTATCGGCCTGGCCAATTCGCAGTCACTGCCATTGTAAATCGAATCCTCACTCGACAACCCATCCAAGAACATGAACACCACACCCGAAAACCAGCAGAAACTCGTCAGCGACTTTCTCTCCCAGTCTCCACTCAAGGCGTTCATTGGCGGAGAGTGGGTGTCGGCCGCCGATGGCACGACTTTCACAACACGCGATCCGGGAACCGGCAAGCCGCTGGCCGAAGTGGCAGCGATGGGAGCGAAGGATGTCGACCGTGCCGTGCAAGCCGCCACCAAAGCGTTTCGCACCTCCGGTTGGGCGGAGATGACGCCGAATGAACGAGGCGTGTTATTGCACAGGCTCGCGGATGAAGTGGAGAGGCACAAACCAGTCCTCGCCCGAATCGAAGCGAGCGATGCCGGCAAGATTCCCGCTCAAGCCGAAGGCGACGTGCAGAACTTCGTGGATACGATGCGCTATTTCATCGACATCTCCCTTCACGTGCAACGACGCACGCCTCTGGCGGTCAAGGGCCACGAAGCAACCACCGTCCGACTTCCGTGGGGTCCCTGTGGATTCATCGTTCCGTGGAATTTTCCCTTCCTGCTGATTGGCTGGAACATTTCCCCGGCCCTGGCTGCGGGCAATACCGTGGTGATCAAACCAGCCGAGGATACGCCCCTGTCCGCTCTCTATCTGGGACAGCTCGCTCAGAAAGTGGGCTTGCCCGACGGCGTGATCAATGTCGTCACCGGCTTCGGGGAAACAGCCGGTGCAGCCCTCGCCTCTCATCCCGGGCTGAAGCGCATGTCCTTCACAGGATCACCCGAGGTCGGACGACTCGTGGCCGAAGCCTGTGCGCGCAATCTCACACCGGTTAAACTTGAACTCGGCGGCAAAGGTGCCGCTGTCATCTTCGACGATGTCGATATCGATGCGACGTCCGCGCGGCTCGTCAATGCAATCACGTTTCACACTGGACAGGTCTGTTGCGATGCAACCCGCTGGATTGTGCATCGTTCGATTTACGATCGTTTCGTAAGTCATTGTGTGGATCGCATGAAGGCCGTCGCCGTCGGATACCAATTCGACACGGGTACGCAGATGGGTCCGGTGGTCAGTGCCAAACAGCGAGATCGTGTTCTTCGTTATCTCGATCGTGGCCGTTCGGAAGGAGCCAAATGTATTCTTGCAGGCGGTGCGGCAGCTGTTCCTGGGCGCGAGGGATTCTATGTCAAACCTGCGCTCCTGGCTGGAGAGTTGAACAACGTGGCCGCGCGGGAGGAGATATTTGGTCCCGTGGCGTATCTGACGCCGTTTGACAACGAGGCGCAAGCCGTCGCCATGGCAAACGACACTGACTACGGGCTCGCCAACAGTGTGTGGTCTGCAGATCTCGATCGTGCCCGCCGGGTTGCCGAGCGAATGGTTGCCGGCAACAGTTGGATCAATGCTCACAACGTTTTCCCCCATGGCGTGCCCTACGCCGGAATTAACAAGAGCGGCATGGGTGGTGGCGTGCTCTCGTACGAAACGTTCCTCGATTACACCCGCGGGTTGTCCGTGGTGCGTCCCTTGTAACCGCACAACCCGACCAGCAACACCATCGCCCATGAAAACCCTGTGCACGAATACTTGCCGGGTTCCACTGCTCTTGTTGTGCGCTTTATTCTGCGCAGCGGAAAACAAAGCCGCTGCGCCCATTCCGCTGCGTGCAGGTCCAGTGACGATGATCTTTGAACCCGACAACGCCTTCCTCCGCTACATCAAGGTCGGTCCTCATGAAATCTTGCGCGGAATCACTGCACCCGTGCGCAATCATTATTGGGGCACAGTTCTCCCGGTGGTCTCGAAGGTCGAACGGGTGGACAAAGGCGATCAGTTCGTCCTGACCTTCGAGGCTTTGTGCCGTGAGCGAGACATTGATTTCCTCTGGCACGGCAGGATTCAAGGGAATGCACTCGGCGAGATTGAATACACATTTGACGGCATCGCCCGGTCCACTTTCCAGCGAAACCGCATCGGGTTTTGCGTGCTTCATGGCCCGTCGGCGGCCGGCCACCCGTGGGTGATCGAGAATATCCGGGGCGAGAAAGCCAAGGGTCGGTTTCCCAAGTTCATTTCGCCACATCAGCCGGCCAAGGAGATTCGGGAAATCGCGCATGAACTTGCTCCCAACCTTTGGGCACATGTCCGCATGGAAGGAGATACGTTCGAGATGGAAGACCAGCGCAACTGGACCGACGCATCCTTCAAAACGTACTGCACACCCTTGGAGATCTCCTACCCCGTGACCGTGACCACCGGAACCAGAGTGACTCAAAAAATCACGGTCCGCCTGGTGGGATCGGTCCCGGCAACAGATGGTTCGGATAGAACAGTTAACGAACGAACCGTTCTCACGCTGGCCGAGGATCAAACGGCTCTGCCGCGAATGGGTCTGCAGATCTCATCCGTGACCACGGAACTTGCAGAAAACGAGGTCAAGCGCCTCAAGAGATTGAACCTCGACCATCTGCGAGTGGACCTGGCCTTGACCAACGATTCGTTCTCCAGCCTATTGCATCAGGCTACGGTCCAGGCCCGGGCACTCGGGGTGAAACTGCACGTTGGGCTTCGTTTGGGCCTGCAGCCTGACTCCGCTTTGGACCGATTGACCGCACACGTCCGATCGCTTCGGCCACCCGTCTCCGTCTGGCTGATCCTTGGAGCCGATCCAGCCATGTATCGGAGGGTGCGTCCGAGATTGAGCGCTTTGGGAGGAAAAGCGCTGGTTGGATCAGCTCATGACGATATCAATTTTACTCAGTTGAATCGCATCCGACCCGCACCAGACATGCTCGATGTGGTCGTCTATGGTGTCACCCCTCAGATCCACGCGTTCGACAATCAATCGATTATGGAGACGCTACCCATTCTGGCCGACACGGTAGGTAGTGCCCGGCAATTCGTCGGGTCCAGCCCGCTCATGATCACGCCGATCACTCTGCGACTGCAGTCAGTCGCGCAAGCGCCGCTTCGGGGTGAACTCCCCTCCAGCGTGGATCCGCGTCAACCAACGCTCTTTGCTGCTGCCTGGACGCTGGGCAGCATTAAGTATCTGGCGGAAGCAGGTGTTCAGAGCGTCACCTGCTACGAGACCGTTGGATGGAAAGGGATCATGGAATCGGCAGCTGGCTCGGCCTTGCCAGACAAGTTTCCATCCAAGCCCGGCGCGGTTTTTCCGCTCTATGATGTGCTGCGCGACATTGGCGAGTTCGCTGGCGGTTACGTGCAACGCGTGGAATCGTCTGACACCCTGAGCTCTGTTGGGCTGGCTTTGCGCCAGGGAAAACACCTTCGACTGCTTGTAGCGAATCTCACGGATCATCCTCAGACCGTTGCGCTGAGAGGACTCGGGCCCAGCTTATCCGTGCAATCAGTGACCACGTCGGACGGGACACTCAACGCGCAATGGCCCTCAGGCCAAAGGAAATCCGTCGCGATGGAAGCGCCGATCCGCTTGCCGGCCTACGGCATCATCCGGATCGATCAGACCCGGTGATCGCGGATGGCCACATGTCTTTCGCTCCAGCCGAAGCCATTCTCCCGGAACGAACTCTATGAAACACATCATGCCCTGGCTCTATCGCGGGCTGATCGGGGTCTCAATGGTATTCGTGGCCGCTGGCGTGGCGATGTTTCTTCGTGGTGAACATCACAGGATCCTGCCGATGGTGAGCGGCGCTATGCTCAGCTTCGCGTTGGCCTCTGGAGGATTCGAACGGACCAGGAATTGGTCGTTATTGGTCTGGTTGTCCACTGCTATCGTGGTCGGGATGAGCTTCCCGGCCTGGTTCATCGGGGTTGGAGATTTCAAGTTCACCCGCCTTTTCATGCCGCTGTTGCAACTGATCATGTTCTGCATGGGCACAACCTTGAGTCTGAATGATTTTTCCAGAGTGGTGCGGATGCCTGGCGGGGTTTTCGTGGGGGTCTTCTGTCAGTTCACCATCATGCCTCTTCTCGGTTACGCGTTGGCCAGGCTTTCAGGGTTTCCGCCCGAGATTGGAGCCGGAATTGTTCTGGTTGGTTGTGTGCCGAGCGGCCTGGCTTCAACAGTGATGGTTTATCTCGCCCGCGCGAATGTGGCTCTGTCCGTTACCCTCACCGCGATGACTTCATTGATGGCGCCGTTCGTGACACCTTTCCTGATGCAGTGGCTGGCGGGACAAATGGTTCAAATTGATGCCGGAAAGTTGATGTTGGATCTTGTGAAGATGACGGTCCTTCCCGTCACAGCTGGTCTAATCTGGCATCACTGGGTCCGAGATCGGGCGCAATGGCTCTCACGGATCATGCCGTATTTCTCCATGGCTGGGATCGTTGCGATGACGGTGCTGACGGTTGCCGTCGGACGTGACAATCTCATCAAGCTTGGTTTGGTCCTCGTAGCGATTTGTCTCGTTCACACGACGTCCGGGTATTTGTTGGGTTACCTGGTTTGCCGGACTCTCCGTTTCAACGAGGCGACGTGCCGCACTATCGCGTTTGAGGTCGGTATGCAGAACGCAGGGATGGCTTCTGCGGTGGCTGCATCGCTGAACAAGGTGGCTACTTTCGGCCTCGCACCTATTGTGTTCGGGCCGGTCATGAACCTCACCGCATCGACGTTGGCTAACTGGTGGCGCTCTCGCCCGGAACCGTCGACACCTGAGCGAAACGAGTGTCAGAGCTCATGAACCCAGGGCGCTGCTTCGCTTGCTCCCGGGCTCGGTTGTTCGACGCGACGTGACGCCGCGGGTGTTTCACGAGTCGATTTCGACCACGATGGCTACAACAGTCTTCAGGAGTTTCTGGCAGGCACCGATCCGAACGATTCTCTGAGCCTCCTGCGCATCGGGCGAATCACCTACCGATACCCGGATATCCGGATCGAGTTCCGTGGGGTGGCCGGACGACGTTGTCGAATCGAGGGCAGCTCCAGCTTGGCGCCGGCGGCGTCGGCACCCCGTGGACGAATCCTCGACGGCGCGAACGACACGGATAATGAAGAGATTGCCGATCCATGTGGTTGCACCCACTGGGTGAACGGGCTTCCAGCCATTAGCTTCTAAACATCTGCGTAATCCGGTCGGTGGAACACGCGACATCGAGCACGGAGGGTGGCCGGAGGGGCGGCTTACCAGCCGCCGGGGGGGGCAGGGCGGCTGGTAAGCCGCCCCTCCGGCCACCCTCGCTTACATATCTGGTTGTGGGTCATTCCGCGGTCCTTTGCAGCAGGGTCACCGTCCCCTTGCCTCCAGCCACGCAGATGCTTTCGAGCTTCAGTTCCTGGGCTTTGGCACTGTCGAAAAGCAGCTCGATCTCCAGCAGGTGCGGCACGCTGGGGTCGAGGCCGCGGGCAACCTCGTAGTGCAGAAACCCGTTCCCGGTCTTCCAGCGATTGCCTTCGAACCAGTCCGCGCCCTTCTCCTGCCCGCCTTTGCCAGTCACGGCGACGCCGTCCACCAGCACGCGGAAACGACATGAATCAGCCGTGGACTCGCCGAACAGAAGAATCGCCGTGGCCTCCACTTTCAGCCGCAGCGGCTGCACCGGCTCGGCTTCTTTCCCGGGCGTCCCCTGTTCGTCGGGTTTCCGGTTGCGCGCGATGACCAGGTCGTCGAGCCAGCGGGACATCAGCCAATCGTGGTTGACCGCGGTGAGATTCGGGCGGCCTTTGCTCCAGCCCTCCGGCAGAGCGGGCAGGTCGGCCAGGCGGACACGGTGCTGGGCCATGTAGGTGACGCCGTGGAGCGGCTGCGGCGGCACGCGCGGCGCGAGCTTGGTTTTGACCGCGGCCTGGTAACCGTCCCAGGCGGCCGCGGCGAACTCGCGATAGCCGGGATCGTGCGGATGCACTCCGTCGGTGACCCACAGTTTCTCGCGCGTCAGGCGGCCGGCATCGACCTCGCGGCAGATGCGCGTCACCGCGTCGCCCCAGCCATTCCCGTACGCTTCGGCCAAGGCCTGGTGCGCCAGCCGGCGTTTCATGGTGGGCAGCTTGGCGGTCTCGATGTCCCACTTGAACGGGAAGGCGACCTGCACGACCGGGGTCCCGGCGGCGGCCAGCCGGCGCAGGATGGACTCGTAGGAGGCGAGCGTCTCGGGGTCGGCGGAGTTGATGTCGTCGTTGGCGGTGAAGTCCACGAACACGAGGTCGGGCTTGTGC
>Ga0194132_10001222_pt1 | contig 52069 bp, 40 predicted proteins | sample TA2KigOf80mmetaG_FD_148612 | JGI IMG/M metagenome (GOLD analysis project Ga0194132, IMG submission 148612) | Freshwater microbial communities from Lake Tanganyika, Tanzania - TA2015054 Kigoma Offshore 80m | ecosystem: Environmental > Aquatic > Freshwater > Lake | place: Tanzania: Lake...
GGACCTTGGTAATGGCGGCGGTGAGGGTGGTCTTGCCGTGGTCGATGTGGCCGATGGTGCCGACGTTGACGTGGGGCTTGGTGCGCTCGAACTTCTTCTTCGCCATTGCTGTAGCAGCCTCTCCTCAATCGCTATGCGCGAGACTTAGCGGTAACTTCTTCCGCGACGTGGCGCGGCACCTCGTGGTATTCGGCGAACTCCATGGAGTAGCTCGCACGGCCCTGCGTCATCGACCGAAGTTCGGTCGCATAGCCGAACATCCGCTCCAATGGCACGATCGCGCGCAACACCTGGTTGGGCTCGCGTGCCTCGATGCCCGTGATGTGCCCTCGTCGGCCGCTGATGTCGCCCATCACGTCCCCCAACCATTGTTCGGGCGTGACGATCTCGACGCGCATCATCGGCTCCAAGAGTACTGGTCGTGCCCGGCGTACAGCCTCCTTGATCGCCATCGATCCGGCGATCTTGAATGCCATTTCCGACGAGTCCACTTCGTGGTACGAGCCGTCGATCAGCATGGCCCGGACGCCGACCACCGGATAGCCGGCGAGAGGCCCGCAATCCAACCCGTCGCGAATCCCGTCCTCGGTGGGGCCGATGTACTCGCGTGGTACGGACCCGCCGGTGATCTTGTTCTCGAACGCGAAACCGCCCTCGGGGCCGAGTGGTTCGATATCGATGACGACGTGTCCGTACTGGCCGCGTCCGCCCGATTGACGGACGAATCGCCCCTCCTGGCGCGTCGACTGCGTGATAGTCTCACGATAGGCGACCTGAGGTCGCCCGATGTTCGCCTCGACTTTGAACTCCCGAAGCATTCGATCCACGATGACCTCGAGATGCAGTTCGCCCATCCCGGCGATGAGAGTCTGTCCGGTCTCGACATTGGTCGAAACCCGGAAAGTCGGATCCTCCTCCGCAAGGCGGGCCAGCGCGATCCCCATCTTGTCTTGATCGACCTTGGTCTTCGGCTCGATGGCGATGTGAATGACCGGCTCGGGGAACCGGATAGACTCGAGAACCACCGGTCGATCCGGGCTGCAGAGCGAGTCGCCGGTGAAGGTGTCCTTCAGGCCGACGATCGCGCAGATGTCGCCCGCCCGAACCTCCTGGATCTCCTCCCGATGGTTCGCATGCATCTGGAGGAGACGGCCCACCCGTTCGCGGCGGCCCTTGGAAGCATTGACGACGTAAGAGCCTGAAGTGAGCGTGCCCGAGTAGACCCGGATGTAGGCCAGCCGGCCGACGAACTGGTCGGCCACGATTTTGAATGCCAGCGCGGCGAACGGCTGCTGGTCGTCTGCCTCGCGCAACTCCGGTTCCGACGACCCGGGCGCTGTTCCCGAGACGGGCGGAACGTCGATCGGCGAGGGAAGGTAGGCAACGACGGCGTCGAGCATCGGCTGGACGCCCTTATTGCGCAGCGAAGATCCGCACAGAACCGGAACGAGTTGGTTCCGCAGAGTGGCCGCGCGCAGCGCCGCGTGAATCCGCTCGCCGGGTATGTCGCGGCCCTCCAGGTACGCGGTCATGAGATCGTCGTCCGTCTCGGCAACCGCCTCGATGAGGCGCTCCCGATGCGAGCGAGCATCCGCCAGAAGTCCCTCCGGGATCTCCCCGATACGCGGCTCGGCCCCTAGGCGGTCCTCGTAGTACTGGGCCGCCATTCCGATGAGGTCGACGATCCCGACGAACTCGGCCTCCTTGCCGATTGGCATCTGGATCACGGCGGGAGTGGCCCCGAGCCGCTCCTGGATCATCTCGATCGTGCGCCAGTAGTTCGCGCCTGTCCGATCCATCTTGTTGACGAAGCAGATCCGTGGGACGCGGTACTTGTTCGCCTGCCGCCAGACCGTCTCAGATTGCGGCTCGACCCCGGCGACGGCGTCGAAGACGACCACGCCGCCGTCCAACACGCGAAGACTGCGCTCGACCTCGACGGTAAAGTCCACGTGTCCCGGCGTATCGATGATGTTGATCTGGTGGTCACTCCACGACGCGGTGGTGGCGGCTGCGGTGATGGTGATGCCACGTTCGCGTTCCTGCGGCATAAAGTCCATCACCGCGGTACCTTCGTGGACCTCGCCGATCTTGTACGTGCGCCCCGTGTAGTACAGGATGCGCTCGGTCGTCGTGGTCTTGCCCGCGTCGATATGGGCGATCACGCCGATATTGCGGACACGTTCGATGGGGACAGTGCGAGGCATACTGTTTCGTTACCTTTGCTGCTGGACCAGATCTACCAGCGGTAGTGCGAGAAAGCTTTGTTCGACTCGGCCATTCGGTGCGTATCCTCGCGCCGCTTGACTGTCGCGCCCTGGCCGGTCGCCGCGTCCATGAGTTCGGAGGAGAGACGCTCGGCCATGGACCGACCTGGCCGCGCTCGGGCGGCAAGGATCAACCAGCGCATTCCCAGGGCCACGCGGCGGTCGCCGCGGATCTCCACGGGAACCTGATACGTCGCGCCACCCACGCGCCGCGGCTTCACCTCGATCATCGGCGTCGCGTTGCGCAACGCGTTATCGAAGACCTCGATCGGGTTCCGCCTCACGCGGGTTTCGATGAGGCTGAGCGCCGTATACACGATGCGCTCGGCCGTGGCCTTCTTACCACGCATCATGACGCGGTTGATGAACTTGGCAAGCACCCGGCTGTTGTATCGTGGATCGGGGAGAACGGTGCGCTTTTCGACCTTCGTCCGACGTGGCACGCTCGCCTCCTACTTCCCGGGGGCCTTGGCGGCCTTCGCGCCGTACTTCGACCGACCCTGCTTCCGATTCGACACGCCCGCCGAGTCCAGAGTGCCGCGGACAATGTGGTAGCGCACCCCCGGCAGATCCTTCACGCGGCCGCCTCGGATAAGGACGACTGAGTGCTCCTGAAGGTTGTGGCCCTCACCTGGGATGTAGGCGGTGACCTCCATTCCATTCGACAGGCGCACACGTGCGATCTTGCGCAGCGCCGAGTTTGGCTTCTTCGGCGCCATCGTGCGCACCTGCGTGCAGACGCCGCGCTTCTGCGGCGATGCTGCGCCCTGCGACTGCCGCTGGGTAAGCGAATTGAGCTTCCAACGCAACGCCGGCGCCTTCGTCTTGCGGGACGCTGGGACGCGTCCCTTCCGCACAAGCTGACTGATCGTCGGCACGGACTCACCTCTCTCCGAGACACACGAAAAGCCGAGGAGCGTCGCCGCTTGCTTGCGCCCCAGAGGGACACCGCTCAACCGGTCGAACTGCCCCTCGACTTCACACGAATGATTGACCCGCTCGGGACAGACCGAACCGGTAGTATAGGGACGTCGTCACGCGGGTGTCAAAACGCCGCCCGCCCGCAACCGTTCGGGATTCGGGGGCCGAGTCTGACGCCGTGCCGGGATCCAACTCTGCACAAGCGGGCCGTCTGGGGTGCGCACCCCGCCACACGCGCGCCCTCACGTGTCAGGCAGCTACAGGTCGAAGACCGCCCAGACCGCCCAGACCGCCCAGACCGTCGCCATCTTCGAGAACGCGGGTCAGTGACGGTCGGCTGACTCACCGTGAGACACATGGAGGTCTCGACGAGCCCAAACAAACACGTAGGCCTCTCGACTCTCCGCACGCGTCGCCCGCGGGACGATGAGCCGGCACTCGCCGAGCGCCGCTTCGATGCGCGCGACGAGACTGGCCAGATCGCCGCCACGAAACACCTTTACCAGGAAGGCGCCACCCGGGCGCAGCACCTGAACGGCTATGGAGAGCGCGGCCTCAACCAGCGCGACGGACCTCGCATCGTCCGTCGCGCGTATGCCGGAGATCGCCGGTGCCGCGTCCGACAGGACGACATCGGCTCCCCGGGGAAGCAGCGCGTGGAGACGGGCCACCAGCGACGGATCGCCGATGTCACCGGTGAGGGACACAACGTCGTTCAGCGGTTCGATTTCGCTGAGATCGACCGCGACGACCTGACCGTGGGCGCCGACCCGGCCGACCGCGTACTCACTCCAGCTGCCGGGCGCCGCGCCGAGGTCGATCACCTTGGCCCCGGGGCGCAGGATGCCGAACCGTTGGTCGATCTCCTCCAGTTTGTAGACCGATCGCGCGCGGACGCCCTCGGCACGGGCGCGCCGATAATGCTGGTCCGACCGCTGGTTGCGCCGCCACGCGCTCACCCGGGAGACCATCGCGCGAAGAGCCCCGTGGGCAGAATGCGCCCGCCTCCCGAGAGGCACAATTCGCCCGCCTCGATACGCCCGTCACTCCTCACGTCCGCGAGCAGATTCGCGAGCAGAGTCCCCGTCGCGATCACCGCGTACGCGTTCAGGAGCAGGAACGCGGCATCCGGACTGAGCACTTTTCGGCATTCCCCCAGCAGGGCGGCAATGTCGTTCTCGAATCTCCAGAGCTCACCCTGTGGTCCCCTTCCGAACGCGGGAGGATCGAGCACGATGCCATCGTACAGCGCTCTCCGGCGTCCCTCTCGCCGGACGAACGCCAGCGCATCATCGATCAGCCACCGGATCGGCCGATCGACGAGCCCGGACGTCGCGCAGTTCCGGCGAGCCCACATCATCGCGGGTCGTGATGCATCGACGTGGGTCACGTGCGCCCCAGCGGAGGCCAGGCTCAGGGTCGTCAGCCCCGTGTAGCCGAAGAGGACGAGTACCCGCGCAGGGGTCGATCGCGCTCGCAGGCGTTCGGTCATCCATTCCCAATGGGCGGCCTGCTCAGGAAAGATCCCCACGTGCCGGAATGGCGTCATCGCGAGGTGCGCGGAAAGGCCGACCGGGGGGCATCGAACGATCCACGGCTCGGGCGGGGGTCGCAGGACACGCCACGCCTCATCGAACACGAGATCGGCGCCGGGCCACAGCTTTGGAGAGCGACGACGCCACAGGGCGGACGCCTCCGGCCGGTCCACGATGACCGATCCAAACCGTTCCAACTTGCGGCCCTCGCCGCTGTCGATCAGGCCGTAGTCCTGCCACCCGGTGGGCCACAGGACTACGAGGCCAAGTTCACTCGTCGCTATTGGATTCCGAACTCTCGCCGCCGTCAAATTCGTCGTCCTCAAATCCATCGGCAGCGCGCGCACCGGGTCCGAAGTCCTCGTCGGCGTCACCAAGATCGGCATCGTACGGGTCGAAATCCCGCTCGGCGGTCGCGACCGCGCCCTCGCCCTGGGAAAGGGCGGTGAGGGCGGCCCGCTTCCGCTCGGAGAGTTCCTTGCGCTTCGCGACGCCGGACCCGGCCGGGATGAGCTTGCCGATGATCACGTTTTCCTTCAGCCCGCTCAGCTTATCGATCGATCCCTGGATGGCCGCCTCGGTGAGAACCTTGGTGGTCTCCTGGAAGGAGGCCGCGGCCAGGAACGAGTCTGTGCTCAGCGACGCCTTGGTGACGCCGAGGAGTACGGTCTGGGCTGTCGCCGGCTCACCGCCCTCGGCCAGGACCTTTGCGTTCTCCTCTTCGTAGGCGAAGCGATCGAAGAGTTCGCCGGGAAGCTGATTGGTGTCGCCCGCGGTCTCGATGCGCACCTTTCGCAACATCTGCCGGACGATGATCTCGATGTGCTTGTCGCTGATGGTCACGCCCTGGCTGCGGTAGACCTTCTGCACCTCATCGACAAGATAGAGCTGTGCGGCCTCTCGCCCCATGATGCGGAGGATGTCCTGCGGATTGGCCGCCCCATCCGTCAGAAGGTCGCCCGCGTTCACGCGATCCCCGGTCTCGACGTGCAGTCGCGCTGCTGCCGGAACCGAATAGGACCGCTCGTCACGATCCTCATATTCGACAGCGATCGTATCCCCTTCGATGTAGACGCGACCCGCGAGCCTTGACTGCAGGATGATCGGGCCGTCGGGCCCATCTCCTCGCGCCAACCTGACATCGAGATCCACCCAGTCGCCACCGGTAACAAAGAACTCGGGATTAGCGGGCACGGGTTGCTCGTCGCGATAGGTTTCCGTCGAGATGATCTTGATCTCGCGCCGGTCCCCCTCGCGGATCACCTGTATCTCGCCGTTGATCTCAGCGATGACCGCCTGCCCCTTCGGATTGCGCGCCTCGAAGAGTTCCTCGACGCGCGGAAGTCCGGAGGTGATGTCGAGCCCGACCACGCCCCCGGTGTGGAAGGTCCGCATTGTCAACTGAGTTCCCGGTTCGCCGATCGACTGGGCGGCGATGATGCCTACTGCTTCACCCATCTCGACGAGCCGACCCCGCGCCAGGGAGCGCCCATAGCACATCTGGCAGACACCCTGACGTGACTGGCACGTGAGCGGCGATCGGACCGTCACCCGTGCGATGCCGGTCGCCAGGATCCGGTCCGCGATTGCCTCCGTGATCTCTTCGTTGCGCTCGATCAGGATCTCGCCGGTGGCAGGATCGACGACCGACTCGCCGGCCATCCGCCCGACGATCCGATCGCGCAGCGGAACGCCGGTCTGGCGCGTGCGATCTTCGGCGACGATGCCCCCCGGCACGCCGCAATCGGCCTCTTGCACGATGACGTCCTGGGAAACATCGATCAAGCGACGCGTGAGGTAGCCCGAGTCCGCGGTGCGGATCGCGGTATCGGCAAGGCCTTTCCGCGCGCCGTGCGTCGAGATGAAGTACTCGAGGACCGAAAGGCCCTCGCGAAAACTCGACCGAATCGGCATCTCGTGGATGGTGCCGTTCGGTTTGCTCATCAGGCCGCGCATACCGGCCATCTGGCGCATCTGCTGGATGTTCCCCTTGGCGCCCGAGTTGAGCATCATGTAGACGCCGCCGAACTTGTTGAGTTCCGCGGACACCCCCTCGGTCACCTTGTTGGTGATGTCAGTCCAGATCTCGACCGCCTGGGCGTGCCGCTCTTCTTCAGTGATGAGGCCGCGGCGGAACTGTCGCTGGATCTCCTCGATGCGGCGATCCGCGTCCTTCAGGAGTTCCGCCTTGCGCTCGCGCGGGATGGTGATGTCCGAGATTGCGATCGTGATCCCGGAACGCGTCGCGAGATCGAAGCCTAGGTGGGTAAGCGCGTCGCACACATCCGCAGTGCGCTCGACGCCGTAGCGCCGATACACATCGCCCACGACGGACCGAAGTTGCTTTCGATCCATCACCTCGAAGCGCGTGTAGCGCATTTCCTCAGGCAGAACCTGATTGAAGAGGATGCGCCCGTAGGTGACGTCCATCAACTCGACCGCGCCGGTGAGGGGGTTCGGCAGCCGACACCTGATGTGGGCCTGGAGGTCGATCAGTCCGAACTCGTATGCGAGGCGCGCATCGTCGGCGTTCGCGTAAATGCGCCCCTCGCCCTTCGCGCCCGGTCGCGGAAGTGTCATGTAGTAGCACCCCAGCACCATGTCCAGGGTGGGGGAGACGATGGGATCTCCCGACGATGGCGAGAGCAGGTTGTAGGAAGACAGCATTAGGGTTCGCGCCTCATCGCGCGCGGCCATCGAGAGAGGCACATGCACGGCCATCTGATCGCCGTCGAAGTCTGCGCCGAAAGCCGTGCAGACCAGCGGATGGAGCTGGATCGCGGACCCCTCGATGAGGACCGGGAAGAACGCCTGAATGCCCAGGCGGTGGAGGGTGGGCGCCCGGTTGAGGAGTACCGGGTGATCCTGGATCACCTCCTCGAGGACATCCCAGACTTCCGGCCGAGCGCGTTCCACGATGCGCTTGCCCGACTTGATGTTGTAGGCAAGACCTCGCTCGACGAGCTTCCGCATGACGAACGGCTTGAAGAGCTCCAGCGCCATCCTCTTCGGGAGGCCGCACTGGTGGAGCTTGAGCGTTGGACCCACGACGATCACGGACCGGCCGGAGTAGTCCACCCGCTTCCCGAGAAGATTCTGCCGGAACCGGCCCTGCTTACCCTTGAGGAGGTCGCTGAGCGACTTGAGCTTGTGGTTCGCCGAACCCGAGACGGCGCGCCCGCGTCGACCGTTGTCGATCAACGAGTCGACCGCTTCCTGCAGCATCCGCTTCTCATTGCGGATGATGATCTCCGGAGCGCCGAGTTCCAGGAGTCGCTTGAGACGATTGTTGCGGTTGATGACCCGGCGATACAGGTCGTTCAGGTCGGATGTCGCGAAGCGCCCTCCATCGAGCTGGACCATCGGCCGGATGTCCGGCGGCAGCACGGGCAGCACGGCGAGGATCATCCACTCGGGGCGGTTGCCACTCTTTCGGAAGGCCTCGACAACACGCAACCGCTTGGTCGCCTTCTTCCGACGCTGACCGGAACCGGACGACAACCGGATTTCGCGGCGTAGCTCATCGGCGAGTTCGTCGAGGTCGATCTCGGCCAGAAGGTCGCGGACCGCCTCAGCTCCCATGCCAGCGCTGAAGACATGCCCGAAGTTCTCGTTCAGTTCTCGGTAGCGCGTTTCGGTCAGGAGCTGGTACTTCTTGATCGACTCAAGATCGGTGCGCATCGTGTCAATCGAGTTGCGAAGCTTGTCGCCGATCTCGGCAATGTGGCGCTGAAGATCGGACCGCTCTTTGTCCGCCTGAACGTGCGCCGTCTGAATCTGCTGCGACGCCCGATCGTTGATCGTGGTTCGCTCTGCCTCGATTGGCTGCAGTTTCTTCTGGCGTGCCTCTTCGTGCCGCTCGTCGAGGGCGTTCAACGTTTCGGGCGTGACCCTGCTGTCCTTTGGCAGGAAAGGCACATCATCCACATCGTGAAATGTGATTGGGTCACCCAGGGTCTTGCCGATGAGCATCTCCAGGTTGGTTCGCAGTTCCTTCGCGTCGGCGTCGATCGCGGCCAGTTCGCGCGTCTGGCGCTCCTCGAGTGTGGCAAGCTGCTCAGCCCGCCGCTGTTCGATCGAGCGCTCGCGCTCATCGATCTCGGTGCGGATCTCATCGATGCGCTCGCGCGCCTCGGCCTCCTCGCGGATGATGCGCTGCTCGATGTCGTCGGTCAGCGTCTGGAGGGCGCTGTGCCGCACCTCCTCATCCACCCGCGTGACGACGTACTGTGCGAAGTAGAGGACTCGCTCTAGCGACCGGGGAGAGATGTCGAGGAGGAGGCCGACACGGCTGGGCGTGCCCTTGACAAACCAGATGTGGGAGACGGGCGCGGCCAGATCGACATGTCCCATCCGCTCGCGGCGCACCTTCGCCCGGGCAACCTCGACACCGCATTTGTCGCAGATCACACCCTTGTAGCGGATACGCTTGTACTTACCGCAGTAGCACTCCCAGTCCTTGGTCGGGCCGAAGATGCGCTCGCAGAAGAGCCCGTCCTTCTCCGGCTTCAGGGTCCGATAGTTGATCGTCTCCGGCTTGGTGACCTCACCGTAGGACCACGACTTGATCTGATCCGGGGACGCCAGACCGATTCGGACCGCATTGAAGTCGTTGACCTCGAGCATCAGATACCCCTTCCCTGGTTTCGCGTCGTGCTGTTCGCTGAGTTCAGTCGGTCAGTTCCGGATGGCTCATGTCCACGCCGAGGCGCGGCATCTCATCTTCGTAACCGGTGCTGTCGTCCTGGAACTCGATGGCCTCTTCGTCCTCGTTCAAGACCTCGACGGCAAGGCCGAGCGACTGCAACTCCTTCACCAGCACCTTGAACGACTCGGGCACGCCCGGCTCGAGGATGTCCTCACCCTTGACGATCGCCTCGTAGGTCTTGACCCGGCCGACGATGTCGTCGGACTTCACGGTGAGGATCTCCTGAAGAATGTGTGCCGCGCCGTACGCCTCGAGCGCCCAGACCTCCATCTCCCCGAAGCGCTGGCCGCCGAACTGCGCCTTGCCGCCCAGCGGCTGCTGGGTGATGAGGCTGTACGGTCCGGTCGAGCGCGCGTGGATCTTGTCCTCGACGAGGTGGATCAACTTCAGCATGTAGATGTTGCCAACCGTGACGCGCTGATCGAAGAATTCGCCGGTCCGTCCATCGCGGAGCACCGACTTGCCGTCCGGATCGAACCCGGCCTCGCGGAGCATCTCTTCGATGCGTTCCTCGCGCGCGCCGTCAAAGACCGGGGTCGTGATCCGGCGACCGATCGCCTGGGCGGCCCACCCGAGATGGGTTTCCAGAATCTGACCGACGTTCATGCGGGATGGCACACCGATGGGGTTCAGAATGATCTCGACGGGTCGGCCATCCGGGAGGAACGGCATGTCCTCAGCCGGCAGAATGCGGGCGATGACGCCCTTATTGCCGTGGCGTCCGGCCATCTTATCGCCCTCGGAGATCTTGCGTTTCTGAGCGATGGACACCCGCACGAGTTGATTGACCCCGGCGGGCAATTCATCGCTGCCATCGCGGCTGAAAACGCGCACATCGACGACCTTGCCACGCTCTCCGTGCGGAACGCGGAGGCTGGTGTCCTTCACCTCACGCGCCTTCTCACCGAAAATCGCGCGGAGCAGGCGCTCCTCTGCGGTCAGTTCCGTCTCCCCCTTCGGGGTGATCTTTCCGACGAGGATGTCGCCCGGCCCGACCTCGGCCCCAACACGGATGATGCCCCCCTCGTCTAAATCACGGAGCGCCTCATCGCCGACGTTCGGGATCTCACGCGTGATCTCCTCGGGGCCAAGCTTGGTGTCGCGGGCCTCGATCTCATGCTTCTCGATGTGGATCGATGTGAACCGGTCGTCGCGCACGAGGTTCTGCGAAATGATGATCGCGTCCTCGAAGTTGTACCCCTCCCAGGACATAAACGCGACGGTGACGTTCTGGCCCAGCGCGAGTTCGCCATTCTCTGTCGACATCGAGTCGACGAGGGGCTGTCCCTTCTTGACACGCACCCCTCGCTCGACGATGGGCCGCTGATTGATGCACGTTCCCTGGTTCGACCGCACGAACTTCATCAGGGGGAACCGGTGCAGATTCCCCTCGCCGTCGCGGACGACGATCTCGTTCGCGGTCGCGCTGGCGATCTCGCCATCCACCGGTGAAGTGATGACCTGGCCGCTATCGCGGGCTGCCCGGGCCTCCATGCCCGTACCGACCACTGGCGCCTCGGGCTTGACCAGCGGAACCGCTTGACGCTGCATGTTCGCGCCCATCAGTGCGCGATTCGCGTCGTCGTGCTCCAGGAACGGGATCAAGGCCGACGCAACCGAGACAATCTGCTTCGGAGAGACGTCCATCAGTTCGATGCGATCCGGCTGGAGCAGGCCAACATCCTCTCCCATGCGCGCCTCGACGCGGTCGCTCGAGAAGTGGCCGGATTCATCCAGTTCCGCGCTCGCCTGCGCGATGGTGTAGCGATCTTCTTCATCAGCGGGGAGATGCAAAATGTCGTCCGACACAATGGGGCGGAACTTCACGAAGTCGACGCTCGCGCGCACGATCTTCTTGACTGTCGCCGCGTCGAGCATGGTTCCCGCCGGAGCCAGGACCCTATTCGACTTCGGATCGACGACGTTCTGCGTCAGCACGCGACCGACGAGCCAATCGCCCTCGCGCGCGAAATCCAGTGCCCGGGTGGGGGTGAACTTGCCGTCCTGTCGCTCGGCCTCGCCGGTGCTGTTTCTTGCCCCGGAGTAAACGCGTCGGTACGGGGTCTCGACGAAACCGTAGTCGTTGATGCGCCCGTACGTTGCGAGGGTGCCGATCAAGCCGATGTTCGGGCCTTCCGGTGTCTCAATCGGACAGATTCGGCCGTAGTGCGAATGATGGACGTCGCGGACATCCATGCCTGCCCGCTCCCGGTTCAGACCGCCTGGGCCGAGTGCCGAGAGTCGGCGCTTGTGGGTAAGCTCGGCCAGCGGATTGGTCTGGTCCATGAACTGCGACAGCTGCGAGCCGCCGAAGAACTCCTTCATCGCCGCCACGACCGGGCGGATGTTGATCAGCGCCGCCGGCGTCACTGTCTCGGGGTCCTGGATAGACATCCGCTCCTTGACGACGCGCTCCATGCGCAGCAAGCCGATCCGGAATTGGTTCTGAATCAACTCACCCACCGCGCGAACGCGCCGGTTACCGAGGTGGTCAATATCGTCGGCCTCGGCGACACCGTTGTTGATCCCGATCATCGCCTCAATGATCTTGACCAGGTCGCGCTTGGTCAGAATCCGGCGATCATCGGCGGGCTCGATGTTGAGGCGCCGATTGACCTTGTAGCGCCCAACCTTGCCCAAGTCGTAGCGGCGCGCGTTGAAGAAGAGCGAACGCAACAGGTTCTTCGAGTTGTCGGTGGTGGGCGGGTCGCCCGGGCGAAGTCGACGATAGAACTCGAGGAGCGCCTCGTCGCTCGACTCGACCATGTTCTTTGAGATGGTCTCACGAATGTACTGTCGGTTCTCGTCCGAGTCGACGTGGGCAAACGTATCCAGGATCTGTTCTGAGGTGCCGAATCGGTACTCCGGGTCGGCACCCTCCACCGCCTCGATGGCGCGAAGGAACGTGGTGATCGGCAGTTTCCGCTTTCGATCGACCTTCACCGAGATCACGTCTTTGTTAGAGGTTTCGAACTCCAACCACGCGCCGCGGTTCGGGATGAGTTTCGCGTGGCACAGTCGTCGTCCCGTCGTCGGGTCGGTCTCCAGTGTGAAGTACACCCCGGGAGAGCGGACTAACTGGGAGACCACCACGCGCTCGGCCCCGTTGATGATGAAGGTGCCGTTGGCGGTCATCTGGGGGAACTCCCCCATGAAGATCTCCATCTCCTTGATCTCGCCGCTCTCCTTCGCGACGAGACGGGTGCGCACCTTCAACGGGACAGAACTAGTCATGTCGCGGTCGCGACACTCCGCCTCCGGATACTTCGGCGGACCGAACGTGTAGCTGTCGAAATGGAGTTCGAGATTCTTTCCGGTGAAGTCCGTGATTGGGGAGATCTCGCTGAAGAGTTCCTTCAGTCCCTCGCTCTTGAACCACTCGAATGAACGAATTTGCACGTCGATCAGGTTGGGAATCGGGAGGACCTCGGTGATGCGGCCGAAATTCTCTCGCTGCGTGGCGAGGCCGTTGGCCACGGTGCCCGGTGCAGTAGCTAGCGCCATTCAGGCAAACTCCTCAGTGCGGCCCCGCGACATGCGCGAGCGGCGATACCGGGCCGGCCTCCGAGGCGGTTCGGAACTGGCTGGAGGCATGGCGAAACGCAGGCTCGACCCAGGAATCATCATTCTAGTTCCCGGCAGGACTACCGCACAACTCGGCCGATCGATCCGGCCGGGCTCACCCCGCCTTTCGGGAGCCGTATCCGCGTGCGGCGAGCGCTCGTCTGGCCGCTTCTCGGTCATCCCAGGCGTGCTCGGTATCCCCGATACAGAGACTCTGCTCGTGGCCCTTACCGGCTAGAAGGATGGTGTCGCCCGCTGCCCCGAGGCCAATTGCGTGGGAGATCGCCTCGTCCCGATCGAGGATGGTGACCGATCGACCTCCCACCGATCGGATTCCCCGCTCGATCGCCGCGGCGATCTCACCCGGAGATTCACCGCGCGGATCCTCATTGGTGACGATGCTGAGATCCGCCGTGCTCCCGGCGACCGCACCTATGGGAAACCGTTTTCCCGCGTCCCGTTCGCCGGCGCAGCCAATGACGATGATGAGGCGCCCGGTGGTCGACCCACGTGCATGGGTGAGGACACGTCGAAGCGCTTCGGGGGTATGCGCGAAGTCGACGATGACCGAGAACGGCTGCCCCTGCTCGATGATCTCGTACCGTCCGGGGACTCCGGCGAAGGACTCGAGTCCGGCGGCGATCTCGCCCAGGCTCGATTCCAGGGCGTGTGCCGCTGCCGCTGCCGCAAGCGCATTGAGGACGTTGTGCGCGCCCGGTGCCGGCAAGGTCACCCTCGCCGCCCTCTCTCCGATGCGTAGGGTGAACGTGCTCGCACGTGGGCCATGGAGAGGGTCCGACGCCCCGACATCAGCGACCGCGGCGATCCCGTACGACAGAGTCTGCCCTCCCGGGTTTTGCGACAGGCGTTCGAAGGATCGGTCGTCGGCGTTGAGGATCGCCCACGCCGGGCCCGGCTTCCTCCGGTTTCGACCGAGCCCATCGAAGAGTCGCGCCTTGGCCTCCAGATACGCGTGAGGCGACCTGTGGAAGTCAAGGTGGTCGCGCGTCACGTTCGTGATCACACCGACATCGAACTCGATGCCCGCCACCTTCTCCATCGCCAGCGCGTGCGACGTGACTTCGAGGATCGCGGTATCGCGCCCCTCGGCACGCATTGCACCCAACAGTGAGAAGAGTTCCGGCGGGTCCGGTGTAGTGGTGTGCAGGCCCGTCGCCCGTTCCAGATGATCCCCCGTCCGAGCGCCGACGGTAGTGACCAGACCGGCTCGTCGCCGGGCGACCCGAAGGATCGTGTCGAGCATCGTCGCGGTGGTTGTCTTGCCATCCGTGCCCGTGATCCCGATGATCGTTAGCGCACGATCCGGAAATCCGTGCGATGCGCGACAGAGCAGCGCCCAAGCCTCGCGGCCGGAACGCACCGGAAAGCACGGCACCGTCGAGACGACGCTGGCGGGATCGCCTTCGACGACGACCGCGCACGCCCCACGCCGCTTTGCCTCATCAATGAATGCCCGCCCATCGACGCGCACGCCGGGGTAGGCGACGAAGAGATCGCCAGGCCGGACGCATCGGCTGTCCGTCCGGATCGCGCCGACATCGCAGTCCGGGATCGTCTCCGGGAGAGTCACAGAGATGCTCTCGAGCAGGGCGCCGAGCCGCATTGACGTCAGCGGTGGCGCTGTGCCGAGTAGTCTGCCATGAGTTCGAGGGTCCGGCGCGCTTCGCCGTGCGGGAAGGCGGAGAGGGCCTCGCGTGCACGCCCGGCATAGCGCATTGCCTCGCCCATAGCGTGATCGATCGCAGCCGAACCCGCGATGCGTGCGATTGCCTGGTCGAAGAGCGCTGGAGCCGTGATCTCACCGGCCACCGCCGCGCCGATCAAGGGGTCAGACAGGTTCTCGATGGCCCACAGAACGGGAAGAGTGATCGTGCCCTGGCGCAGGTCCGACCCGACCGGCTTGCCGAGGACCTCCACGGAGCCGGTGAGGTCGAGAACGTCGTCCGCGATCTGAAATGCCATTCCCAGGTTCAGGCCGTACTGCCGCATCGCCTCGATGCCGTCGGATCTGAGATCGGCGAGAATCGCTCCGCCCTCCGTGGCGGCAACGAAGAGCGACGCCGTCTTCCCCTCGATGCGGCGGAAGTACTGCTCTCGTGAGAGGTCGCCCGCCTCAGCATTCGCGACCTCGCGCAGCTCGCCATCACAGATTGCCATCAGCGTGCGGGCGAAGAGAGCCATCACGGCCAGGCTGTCCGTCGCGGTCGCGAGCGCCGCCGATTTGGCGAAGAGATAGTCGCCCACTAGGACAGTCGCCTTCGGACTGGCAATCTGGTGGAGGGTCGGCGCGCCGCGCCGGGTGGCAGACTCATCGACGAGATCGTCGTGAATCAGTGACGCGGTGTGGAGTAGTTCGACTGCGGTGCCGAGCAACGTAACCGTACGTACGTTGGCATGTCCGAGCCGGCTGCTCAGAAAGGCGAGACGGGGACGCAGCCGCTTTCCCGGTGGGCGAAGGATGTGGCGCAGGAGTTGCCCGAGCAGCGGAACATCGACCTCATCGCTTATGCCTGCGATGAGCCGTTCGACGCCGGCGAGTTCGGACCCCAGCTGTTCCTGTACGTCCGTGGCCCTATGCTCCCCCGCCGGCGAGCCTGAAGGCGCGCCGAGCATTCGCTGCCGTGATTGTGCGGAGCACGCCGACACTCAAACCGCGCACCTCGGCAACCGCCTGCGCGATGAGTTCCAGGAACTCCGGTTCGTTCCGCTTGCCCCGGTGCGGCACGGGCGTGAGGAAAGGCGCATCTGTCTCAATGAGCAGGCTTTCCTCGGGAATCGATCGCGCGGCTCTCCGCACTCCCTCGGCGTTCGGGTACGTAACGTTGCCCCCGATCCCGAAGTAGGCGCCACACGCGAGCCCCGCCTCGATCATTTCCGGATTCCCGCCAGAACAATGCAAAATGGGAGTGCTCCTCGGATACCTCACCTGCCACCCATGGAGCACGTCCAGGAGATCTCTATCCGCAGAGCGATTGTGAATGATCACGGGCAGCCCGTGACTGTCCGCCAATCGCAGATGCCGCGCGAACCACACGCTCTGAAGATCGCGATCCGTGGAACGATAGTAGTCGAGACCGGTCTCACCGATTGCGACCACGGGGGGCTGCTCAGCCAGTCTCTGGATCTCCCGCCAGTCCTCGTCCGAGGCTGCACTGGTTCCGAGCGGGTGAATGCCGACTGCGGGATGAAGCGCTGATTCCGCGTGGGCGAGCGCAATACCGTCGCGAGAGGAGGCTGCGTCGGTCGCCGGTACTACGAATCCCACCACGCCGCTCGCCTGAGCTCGTGCCATGACACCGGGGAGATCGTAGGCGAACGCAGGGTCCGCGAGGTGGACGTGGGTATCGATGGTCGGCGCGATCACGTGTCCAGGCGTGGAAAGAGAGGTTCCGGACGCTGCACCACTCTGGACCAATCGGCGAAGCCACCCCACGTCCGTGTGCCCGCGGCGGCGGCAGGCACGCCAATCTGAGTGAGCAGCGAGGCCGCACGATTCGGCATGAAAGGCAGGAGCTCGATGCCGATGAGGCGTAGTGTCTCAATCAGGTGATAGAGGATGGCACTGACCCGAGCGCGGTCGGTCCGAGCGACGACCCAGGGCTGGGTCACATCCACATAGCGATTCGTGCGGCTCACGGTGGCACGGATCGCGTCCGTGGCACCGGTGAACTCGAGCCGATCGAGTGCCAGGCGCACCGTCTGACTGAGATCCCCGGCGACATCGGCGAGAATCCTGTCTTCTGGAGAGCGCTCCGCAGGCGCGGCAGGGCAGGCACCGTCGAGGTAGCGATTGACCATGTTAACCGTGCGGTTAAGCAGGTTCCCCAGATCGTTCGCCAGGTCGGCGTGGTAGCGACTTGCGAACGAGTCGAGGGAGATGTTCCCATCGATGCCGAAGGGGAACTCCGACAGCAGCAGGTATCGGCTCGCGTCGACACCGAAGCGCTCCACCAGCTCTGTGGGTGACACGACATTGCCGAGGCTCTTCGACATCTTCCTGCCGTTCAGGGTGAAGAACCCGTGGGCGTAGACCTTCTTTGGCGTGGGGAGTCCAATGGCCATGAGCATCGCGGGCCATATCACTGTGTGGAACCACAATATCTCTTTGGCCATCAAGTGCAGGTCGGCGGGCCAGTATTTCAGGAACGTCTCGCGATCGTCATGATATCCAATTGCAGTCACATAATTCATCAGGGCCTCGACCCAGACATAACACGTTTGAGTCCGGTCCCACGGCAGAGGAATTCCCCATTCGACGGTTTTTCGTGAAATGCTAATATCCTGCAGTCCAAGACGCAGCTTTCCAAGTATCTCGTTCTTGCGCGCAGATGGCTCAATGGAGAAATGGTGTTCGGCTTTTGGATTAGAGATCGCCCGCAAGATCTGATCCCCAAAGGCACTCAGGCGAAAGAACCAATTCTCCTCGGAGTATGGCACGGGAGCGCGCTGGTGATCCGGGCATAGACCCGACGATGTCAGCTCCGGTTCCGTCAGGAAGCGCTCGCAGCCGACGCAGTACAGGCCGTCGTACACGCCCTTATAGATGTATCCTGAATCATACAGCCGCATCAAGAACGCCTGGGCTCCGGCTTTGTGCCGATCGGAACTTGTGCGGATAAACGTGTCGTTACTGATCGAAAGATCTTTCCATGCGCTGATAAACCTGTCGACGATCAAATCGACAAAGACCTGGGGGCTTTCGCCACGCGCCTCCGCAGCGGCAGCTACCTTGGCGCCATGTTCATCCGTCCCCGTCAGGAAGAGAACGTCGGCACCGTCGGCTCGATAATATCTTGAAAGGACGTCCGCGGCCACAGTTGTGTATGCATGACCGATGTGCGGAACGTCGTTGACGTAATAGATTGGTGTCGTGATGTAGTATCTGGACATAACTCGTTCGTTTCAAATGGTAGCAGACCGGCCGCGAATTGCGAGATCGTTCTGGAGGGGCTGACGGATTAGGTGCTTCGCTGACGACGCCCCTCGCTCACGCCCGTTAGTCTGGCTGGCTGTATACTGTGTTCGCTGCGGGTGTGATGTAGTGGCAGCCTGCTTGCTTCCCAAGCAAGCTGTGCGGGTTCGATTCCCGCCACCCGCTCCCGGTCTCCGTCCGTTGGCGCTGTGACCGACTTCTATCGTCTGCTCCAGGTCCACGAGCGTGCGGATCCGGAGATCATCGAGGCGGCGTATCGGCGTCTGGCGCTGCGTCACCATCCCGACGTCTCTGGCGATCCGTCGGCCGGAGAGGCGATGAAAGCAATCAATCGCGCGCGGTCCGTGCTCGTCGATCCAGTGAAGCGCCGCCGCTATGACCGACTTCGCCAAAAGCTCTGGGAGCCTGACACCCGACGCCGGAAGGGACTCGGCGCGTCAATACCCCGGGCGAACCGCGCGACTTCTGCGGCAGATGGCGAGCGGAGGTTCGTGGCGCGGGTCCGTCGGTCTCTCGCACGACGACAACCGATCTATATCCTCGCTGCGGCGACTCTCGCTGGCGGGCTGATCGCGGTTTCCGTGGCCGCGGGCGCATTCGTGCCCCGGGTGCCATCTGGCGCAGACGAGCTCTCTGGACAGTTCGCCCAGCGCGCCGCGGCCGTCGCGGAGTCGCGGCCGGGGCCTGCCCCAACGCCCTATGTGCGGGACTCGAGTCCGGATGCTCCGCCCTGGCCTCCCCGGCTCACCGCGATTTCCGTGCCATCCGAGCCTGGTGTTGCGGTCGACTGGTATCGCTGGCTGCGTTCTCGGGAGCATCCGGCGGAGCGATCCGGCGCAGGTCCGGGGCCGAGCGTACCCAGAGTGGACCCTATACTTCGACCATGACTATGCAGACGATGATGGCGCTGCTCGATCGTGCGGCCAAGGACTATCGCTTCAATCGAGCGATGATCCATCAGCCGCGGGAGACGCTCGCTGGATTCGATCTCACCGATCGGGAGCGAGACGCCCTCATCTCTGGCGAGCGCGACCTATTGATCTCGGTGGGACTTGATGAACGGATCACCGCCTGGATCCCCTGGCTGAGAGGGCGCGCCTGATGTGATGCGCGGCGCACCGATCGAGCCGAACATCGGTCGATCGGTGCGCTTGGGGCGGTTGGTTACTTCCCCGAGCCGATCTTGAACATCTTGGTGCCGCACGTGGGACACGTGCCCTGAGTGGCCGGCCGCCCATTCTTCATCGTCACCTGCGCTGGGGCCTTCATCGTGCGTGTGGTCTTGCACTTCATGCAGTAGGCGTCCAAGGGTTCGATCCTTTCGTTCGAAACTCGCGGTCCCATGCCCGTACCGCAGTGGGCGAACTAGTCTAACACGGTGCTGTGGCGCTGCCACGCCCGGAGCCATACCTATAATGGCGCGCACCGCCGCGAAGGACTCCCTTGTTTCAGACATCGACCCTTCCGAACGGCCTTCGCGTGGTTTCAGCACTGTTACCCCACGCGCGATCCGTGAGTTCCTCCCTCTTCCACGGCGTCGGATCCCGGCACGAGCAATCGGGTCAGTATGGGATCGCGCATTATGTTGAGCACATGTTGTTTAAGGGGACGCGTCGTCGTCCGACTCCCCGCGACGTGAGTGTGGCGATCGAGCAGTTGGGCGGCATCCTCAACGCCGAGACCGGAAAGGAGGTAACGGTTTACTGGACGAAACTCGCCGCGGAGCACTGGAAGATCGGACTCGATCTCATCTGCGATCTGACTCTCGAGAGCACATTCGACACCCGCGAGGTTGAGAAGGAGCGGGCGGTCATCCTCGAAGAAATTGCAATGCTGTTCGACTCCCCGGCCGATCTTATCCATCTCCTCATCGACGAGGTGACCTGGCCCGGCCACCCCCTCGGCCGCGATATCGCCGGCGATCGCGAGACTCTGCTTGGTATTCGGCAGCCCGATCTCGTCGAGTTCGCCCGGAGCGCCTATGCGCCACATAACGCCGTTGTCGCGGTGTGTGGCCCGGTGACGCATGAGGCGATCGTCGACGAGGTCGCGCGGCTCTACCGGGAGTGGCGGCCGAGACCCGGTCCGCAGCTACCGACGGCTACGTGCCAGACAAAGACCGACCGCGTGCTGCTGCGCACACAGCAGACGGAACAAGCTCATCTCTGTCTCTCCTGCCCGGGGGTCTCCTACTTCAGCGGGGATCGGTTCGCCTTCGACTTGCTCAATGTGATCCTCGGCGAGGGAATGAGCTCTCGGCTATTCGTGCAGATTCGCGAAATCCTCGGACTCGCGTACGACGTCCACACCTATGTGAAGCGCTTCCGAGATACGGGTGCCCTCGTCATCTATGCCGGTGTCGAGCCGATCCGTGCTGAACAGGCACTGGTCGCTGTGCTGGACGAACTGCGCGCGATCGCGCGCTCGGTGCCGGAAGAGGAGATCCGTCGCGCAAAGGAGTTCTGGAAGGGCCGATTGACGCTCCGTATGGAGGACACCGGCAGTCTCGCCTCGTGGTCGGGAAGCCAGGAGATTCTGCTCGGTCACGTGCAACCCATCGACGATCTCATACGCAGAATCGATGCGGTGACTCCTTCCGACCTCGCGCGCGTTGCCGCGCATGCGCTGGACATCAGCGCGCTCGATCTGGCAATCATCGGACCGTTCACGTCACCCGACCCGTTCGTGCGGATTCTTTCCGGTTGAGCTCTGGCCCTGGCACGTGGGGCAGTAGTCGGTAGACCGACCCGCGACCTGGATGCGCGCCATCGTAGTCCCGCAGAACAGGCAAGGCAGGGAGAATCGCCCGTGTGCCCGCGGAAAGTTGGAATCCGGATCGACCTTCCCCGCGGGCAGTTCGGCGACACCGTTCTGGATCGCATAGCTCAGGACGGACCGGATCTCCGTGTGCAGCGTTGCCAACTCTGTGGGAGTGAGACTTGCCGCAGCGCGGAGCGGATGCAGGCGACTTGCGAAGAGCGCCTCATCGACGTAGATGTTCCCCAAACCGGCGACGTTGGTCTGGTCGAGCAAAGCCGCCTTGATCGGGAGCATCCGATGTGGCGCGAGTGCCTGCGCCAGGGCATCGACCGTAAACTCGGACACCAGTGGTTCGACGCCGAGCCGCCGGTCTGCGAAGTATCCGTCCACATCTGACCGATCCAGGATGATGAAGCGCCCGAACTGCCGGATATCGGTCATCCATAGCGTCAACCCATCGTCGAGGTCGAACCGGCCGTGTGTTGCCCGGTGCGGAAGGGGTGTGTCGAATCGAGGAACTGGGTGCCCGCCGGCAGCGAGAGTCTGATCACCGCGACGGACAACCAGTTGACCCGAAAGCTTCAGATGAACGAGCAACGTCGCGGGCCGATCGAAAGAGAAGATGAAGTACTTCGCGCGACGGCCGATCGCCTGGAAGCGCGCCCCGACGATGTCCGTCAGTCTCAGCGAACCAGGCTCGACAATCATCTTTGGTTTGCCGACGTATGCGGTCACGACTCGCCGACCGACGATCACTCTCTCGAGTTCGCGCCGAGTCGTCTCGACTTCCGGCAGTTCAGGCATCCTGCAGGCTCACGGCGCTGGGCGACGGAAGAGACCTTTCGCGGCGCCGTGCGTGGAACAGGTATTGCTGCGCCCATCCAGCCATTGGGCCGAAGCGCGCGCGGAAGAGATCCGCTGCCCGCTCGTACCCGCACGGGTCTGGTGCCGGACCGTTGATACCTGCCTCCGGGAACAGCCTTCGCGCGATAGCCCACACGTGCGTATCGACTGGGACTGCCTCGTGGTGTCCCATTCCAAAGAGGCAGACGCAGTCGGCGATCTTCGGTCCAACGCCGCCGATCCTGCACAGCATTCGGCGATCTTCCCTGTACTGTCCGGAATAGGAGATCAGATCCGCCACAGGGGAGTCACCCAGCGCGACGGTCACGGCGAAGTCGCGCACGTGCGGTGCGCGGAAGCCCAGACCGACACCGCGCAGGTGGGACTCGGTGCAGCACGCGAGTGCCTGTGGCGAGGGAAAGGCGCGGAGCAACCGACCATCGATGTGTGCGATGGGCTCTCCAGCGATGTCCACCAATCGATCGAGCGTTCGGGTGATACGCGTGACGTTGTTTGCGGCACTCGCCAGGTAGGTGACGATTGCCTCGAAAACGGGTTGACGCGTCACCCGAAGGCCCGGCAGTTCCGCCAAGGCAACGTTGATCGCGGGGTCATCGAGCGATCGCAGGGCACCGAGCGGCGTGTCGAGCTGAAGGTACCCTGCCAGAGTCGGCAGAGCGTCATCCTCCGGGAAGGATCGAACCTCGAGCGAATGGGCGCTGCTCCTTCGCAGTCGAAAGACCCGGTCGCCGATCGTTCCAATCCAGCTATCACCGGAGCGCCTCCATCGAAAGCTCTGCGCGCAGTCCAGCGTGTGTTCGAGATTCAGAGTCTCCGAGTCCGCGGGCAGTTCACATACCTTGAGATCGGACCACGACAGTTTCGGCGGATCAGAGCGGGCCGACATCGCACCAGTTGGCGCCGACCTTAACCTCCACCTCGAGCGCGGGATCGAGCGCGAATACCGAGATCATCTCATCTCTCACGAGCGCGGCCAACTCCTCGGCCTCGACCTTCGGGGCCTCGAAGACGAGTTCATCGTGAACCTGCAGGAGCATCTTTGATGCCATTTCTCTGCGACGCATCTGCCGGTCGATTCGCGCCATCGCGACCTTCATGAAGTCTGCGTTGCTGCCCTGAATGGGTGCATTGATCGCCCGTCGCTCGGCCGCGGATCTCACCACACGATTGATCGAGACGATATCCGGGAGGAACACCTTCCGACCCATCAAGGTCTCGACGTAGCCATTCATCGTGCACGATCGCTTCACATCCTCGATGTAGGCGGCGATCCCGCTGTGGCGCTCGAGGTATGCGCGGATGAAGGTGCCGGCATCGTGACGCGAGATGCCCGCTTGCGTCGCGAGACCGTGCTCTCCAAGGCCGTAGGCGATTCCGTAATTCACGACTTTGGCCAGGCGGCGCTGGTCGGCAGAAACGGCGTTCAACGCGATCCCGAGGATGCGGCTCGCCGTGGAGGCGTGGATGTCTTCCCCACGCTCGAACGCCTCGATCAGCGCGAGGTCGCGCGAGATGTGCGCCAGTATCCTCAATTCGACCTGTGAGTAGTCTGCCGCGACAATGACGCTCTCGGATGACGAAGCCACGAACGCGCGGCGGACATCGCGCCCAAGCTCGGTGCGAATCGGTATGTTCTGCAGGTTCGGGTCGGAGGAGGACATCCGACCGGTATTCGCGCCAACCTGATTGAATGTCGTATGCAGGCGTCCTGTCCGCTGATCGACCATCAGCGGCAGGGCATCCACGTAGGTCGACTTCAGTTTCCCAACCTGACGGAACTCGAACAACAGATCGACTATCGGGTGGACCCCGCGGAGATCCTCCAGGGTCTCGGCGTCGGTGGACCACCCCGTCCGAGTCTTCTTTCCGCGTGGGAGCTGCAGTTCGTCGAACAGGATCTGCCCGAGCTGGACTGGACTGTTCACGTTGAATTCGTGCCCGGCGTGTGTCCAGATCGCGGTCTGTGCCTCGCCCAGTTGGATTCCGAGCCGCTGAGACATCTCGGCCAGGTATCGCGCGTCGATCGCGATGCCGACCTGCTCCATCCCCGCCAACGTCTCGATGCAGGGAAGCTCAACGAATCGACAGAAGTCCGCCAGAGAAACACGCTCGAGCGCCGCCGCGAGTGCCGCGGCCAGGGCGGGAAGTGCATCGGTCCGGGCACAGACCCAACGCATCATCTCTTCCGGCGAGGGGCTCGCGCGTAGCCGTCCGCGACCGGGCTCCATCGGAACCGCGGGATCGGCGATATCGATCGACAGTTCGGCCCACAGGAGGTCCTTCAGGTCGAAGCTACGACGCGCGTTGTCCGCAACGAACGCGGCGATCAGGGTGTCGAAGTGCAGCCCCGCGAGGGGTAGGCCAAGCGTCCGGAGAACGTGGATCGACCTCTTGAGATCGTGACCGGTCTTGGCAATCGATGGGTCACTCAGGATCGCACCGAGGAGCCTCAGGGGGGCGTCGTCCGCCGGGACACCGCCGTCGACGTGCGCGTAGGCGGCGTGAACTCCTGGAGCGACGAAGCCTAGGCCGAGGGCGGGCGCGAATGGGCCCACGACGCCGGGAGCGGTCTCCACCAGAACCGCCAGGTGACGCGTGGCCCGAGCGGCATCGATGATCTCCAAGGCCGCCGCCCGATCGAGAGCGCGTCCTGGAGGGGTTGCGCTGATCGCGATTTCGGTCGGAGCCGGTGCATCCTCAGCGAACATTGCGATCTGCGGATTCACAGATCGGACGGTGGTAGAAGGTACGGGAAGCCGCGCGATGAGCGATCGGAACTCCAGGTCGCGCAGAAAGGCGCGAGCCCGCTCGGCGTCGAACCGCCCGAAGCGAAACGCCTCGCGATCGAAGGACACCGGAGCATCTCGACGGATCAGGGTCAGCGTCTTGCCCAGTTCCAGGTCGGAGCGATGGGCCCGGATGCCATCTCCAACCCTGGGATCGAGCGCATCGCTCTCCTCAATGAGACGTTCGACGGTCCCGAATTGCTGAAGCAATCGAGTCGCTGTCTTTTCACCGACGCCGGGAACTCCCTTGATGTTGTCGGAAGGATCCCCCTTGAGGGCTTTGAAGTCGACGATCTGCGGTGGGTTCAAGCCATATCGCTCCCGTACTCGGGCGTGGTCGTACATAACCTCCTCGGCGATTCCGCGGGACGGTGTCATTACGCGTACGCGGTCATCCACCAACTGGAGGGCATCGGTATCACCGGTCACGATGACGACGTCCAGATCTCCGGCACTCGCCTGGACGGAGATCGTGCCCAGGACATCGTCGGCCTCGAACCCCTCCGCCTCCAGAATCGGGATAGCCAGAGCTGCCACGAATTCGCGCACCCGCGCGAACTGGGGTCGCAGATCGTCCGCCGTCCGCGTGCGGTTCGCCTTGTAGTCGGTATAGGCGACGTGCCGGAAGGTGGGAGTGGGCCGGTCGAACGCGACGCCGACGTACATCGGCCGAAAGTCGTTCAACTGCTTCAGGAGAACCGATGCGAACCCGAACACCGCGTTCGTCTGTTCGCCGGTGGATGTCGTCAGGGGCCGCACCGCGTGGTAGGACCGATGGACCAGGGCGTGAGCATCGAAGAGAAGGAGCAGGTCGCTCACGGTGGAGCCTCCCGCATGAGACGCTGATCCAGGCGGCGCCGGGACTCCGCCAGCATCCCGACGAACTCTGGTCGGTCGATACGCTCGGTCCACATGATGAGGGCGTCTTCGCCATTGTCCGAGTAGTAACGTTTGCGGACACCCTCCTCGCGGAACGTGTACTTTCGATAGAGACGCTGAGCCACGTCGTTCGAGACGCGCACCTCCAGAGTGAGCCGATGGGCGCCGATCTTGCCTGCTTCATCGAAGAGGTGCACGAGGAGGAGTTCGCCGAGCCCCTTCCCTCGCACGCGGGGAGACACGCCGATCGTGGTGATGTGCGCCTCGTCGAACATCAGCCACATCCCCGCGAATCCGAGGATCGGCGGGAGGTCCCGTGAATCAGCATCACGCACGCCGAACGGCCGGAGAAGATGCGAGACCGCCCGTTTCATCTGGGAGAGGGGGTCCGAGTCTACATCTGCTGGAGTAGTTCCGGACGGGACCGCACGAGAGTCGTCCGGAAAGTGCCGCAAGACGATGTAGCGGCTGACCGTGTTCTCGCGCAGTTCGCGCCGGTAGGCGCTGGCTGGCCAGGGTGCCGCGAAACACTCGCGTTCGACACGGCCAACTTCCTCGACGTCCTCGAGGACCATGGGCTGCACGATGTAGGTCATGTCACCGGTCCGAGCGCGTGATGTGCGGCGGCCTCAGATAGATCGGATCGGGAGAGCTGGTGGCCGCACCGCGCGGGGCAATCATCCCCTCGTTCACCATTCGCGCGAGGATCGCCGGGTCGCGTCCCGGATCTCCGTCAGGAGGCAACCGGGCCAGGGGCCCAAGCTCGCCAATCATACGTATCCATGACTCGCGCAGTTCTCCCGCGAAGATCGTTGGCCGAGTAGGTCGGACGAATGCGGCTTCGGGATGGACGATCTCATCGGGCGAGAGGCGCACGATGGACGGGGAGACGCGCCATCGCGATAGGGCCACCTCGCCGCGGGCCGCGCCCAGGCAGGCGCATACCTCGCTCTCGGCACCGGCGAACTGGCAGGCGATCAACTGCAGCGTGTTGACACCGTGCACGGGCACGTCTAGCGCGAAAGCCAGCGCCCGTGCCGTGGTCACTGCGACGCGAATACCGTTGAATGTGCCGGGCCCGACAGCAACCGCGATTTCGTGGATCTGGCGCGGTGACACTCCGCACTCGCGACAGAGCGAATCGATCGCGGGCATCAGTTCGCGCGCATGCCCCGCGTCACTGACCCACCGTCGCCGCGCCACGAATCCACCTCGGGGCTCGGTCAAGGCGACCCCACAGGTCGCGGTCGACGTGTCGATCGCAAGGATCACCGGAGGAGCTCTCTTAGAGAAGACTCGCAGAGCCTTCCGCGCGCGCGCAGGTGGGCGGCCCTCGCCCGTCCCCGATAGGTAAGCTCGACCTCGATCCGATTCAGTGGCAGCGCTGTCCGGATTGCATCGGGCCATTCGATGATGGTGATGGTGCGCTCGTCCATCGCATCGAGCAGGCCGATCTGCGATGCGTCGGTATCGGACGCGACTCGGTAGAGATCGGCATGGACGAGGCGCGTCGCATCGGGCCCGGCGTATTCGTAAATCAGAGTGAAGCTGGGACTGCCGCGCCAGCGCTCGATTCCCAATCCGCGCGCGATGCCTCGGGCAAGTGTTGTCTTACCAGACCCGAAAGGACCGCTCAGGAGCACGATGTCGCCGCTCCGGAGCAGACGCCCCAGACGCTCACCGAAATTCAGGGTAGCTGTCTCGTCATTCAGGCGAACGTTCATTCTTGCCGACGACGACTTAGCATGTAGTGAGGTGCGCGTGGCGGTTGTCGGCGACATTCACGCGAATTTCGGGGCACTTGAGGCGGTCCTGCGCGATGCCACTGATGTCGAGGATATCTGGTGTCTTGGAGATATCGTAGGCTATGGACCGGAACCGGCGGCGTGCCTGGAGCGGGTTGCCCGGCAGTGTTCGATCACGCTTCTCGGGAACCACGACGCTGCTGTCGTCGGAACGCTATCTCTCTCCACATTCAACGGAGCGGCCAAGGAGGCCGCGCAGTGGACGCGAGGACAGTTGGATCAGTCCGCGATGCTCTTCCTCCGCTCGCTCGCGCCGGTTCATCATCGGAGACCGGTCAGTTTGGTCCACGGCTCGCTGCGGGATCCGCTGTGGGAGTATCTCCTCTCCGATGAGGCGGCATGCGCGACGTTCACGCGAATGCCAGGGCACTTGTGCCTGGTCGGCCACACTCACGTTCCATTGTGGGTTGAGGAGGATCGCTCTGGAGTTGCGCTGAGCCGCGCGATCGAGAATGGCGTTCCTCGCGAATTGCCGGCACGGCGGATCATCGTGAATCCGGGGAGCGTCGGACAGCCGCGCGACCGCGATCCAAGGGCGGCATACGGCGTACTCGTCCTCGATGGGGTGAGGCCGGTGTCCTTCGAGCACCGACGAGTTCCGTACGATATTGGCTCGACACAGGCGCGCATGCACGCCATCGGGCTTCCGGAGGAGTTGATCTCACGCTTGTCGGTCGGCCGATGAAGCGAGGCGCGCTGATCCGGGGCGCGCCCGGTAGGTCCTAGCGCTCGCCCCTATAATCGTCACCCGGATTACGGCGACCGGGGGGGCGCGCGGATGACGCGCGATGGTCCCCGGTCAACTGTTTCCGGAGGTACGCGTGGCACGTTACGTCTTCGTGACCGGCGGGGTGGTTTCCGGTGTGGGCAAAGGCGTGGCCGTCGCGTCCATTGGTCGCGTGTTGGCAGCCCGCGGCATCTCTATCGCCGCCGTCAAGCTGGACCCGTATCTGAACGTCGATCCGGGGACGATGAACCCTTATCAGCACGGAGAGTGTTTCGTCACCGAGGATGGCGCCGAAACGGATCTCGATCTCGGGCACTACGAGCGGATCATCGACGTCAACCTCACCCGCTCGTCGAACGTGACTTCGGGCCAGATCTACTCCTCGGTGATCGCGCGCGAGCGCCGCGGCGACTTTCTCGGTGGGACTATTCAGGTCATCCCACATATCACGGATGAGATCAAGGATCGGGTTCGCGCGGTGGCCGCTGAATCGGGAGCCGACGTGGTCATTGCCGAAGTGGGAGGCACGACGGGGGATATCGAGAACCTCCCGTTCCTCGAGGCGATCCGTCAACTTCACCGCGAAGTGGGCCAGGCGAACGCAGTGAATATTCATGTGACCCTCCTGCCGTTTCTCGGGGCGACGGGTGAACTCAAGACGAAGCCCACCCAGCAGAGCGTGCGAGAACTCCGATCGATCGGCATCCAGCCGGATGCGATTCTGTGCCGGTCCGATATGGACGTTCCTGACGCGATCCGCGAAAAGATTGCTCTCTTCTGCGATGTCGAGCCTCGCGCGGTCGTGGCACTTCCGACGGTTGACACGATCTACCAGGTGCCCCTGACGCTCGAGGAGTCTGGTCTGGGCGATCTCCTCGCCGAGAGACTGGGCCTTCGGGCGGCGCCGCCCCGTTGGGAGGACTGGCGCGATCTGGTGGCCCGGATTCGTGCGCCCAAGAAGCACCTGCGGATCGCGATCGTGGGGAAGTACGTCGAACTCCCCGACTCCTACCTGTCCATTCGAGAGGCAGTCACGCACGCGGCGGTCCATCTCGATCGCGACGTGCGGATCGATTGGGTCAGTGCTGAAGCGCTGGAGCACTGCGACCACCTCGCGCATCACCTGGGGGACGCACATGGCATCATCGTCGCTCCCGGCTTTGGCAATCGTGGCTTCGAGGGCAAGATCCGCGCCGCGCGGTACGCGCGCGAAGAGGGCGTGCCATTTCTCGGTCTCTGCCTTGGCATGCAGGTCATGACTGTGGAGTTCGCAAGACACGCGCTGCAGTCCGAGGACGTCCACTCGCGGGAGATGAACGCCGACACCGCCCATCCCGTGATCGACCTGATGCCGGATCAGCGCCAGGTCGCCGATCTGGGGGGGACGATGCGACTCGGCTCCTATCCGTGCCAGATCACTCCGGGTACTATCGCCTCCGCGGCGTACGGCGTTGCACTCGTGTACGAGCGCCACCGGCACCGCTACGAGTTCAACAACACCTATCGGGAGCGGTTAGCCTCCGCTGGCATGCGGATCAGCGGTGTCTCGCCGGACGATCGACTGGTCGAGATCGTGGAATTGCGCGGCCACCCCTTTATGGTGGGGAGCCAGTTTCACCCGGAATACCGATCTCGCCCTACCCGTCCCCATCCGCTGTTTCGCGCGCTGGTCACTGCCGCGATCGCGACGCTCCGAGAGGGCGAACAGACGCCGCTCCCGCTGGGCGATCCCGTTCCGGTGTGATCGGACCGGCCTCCGGCTTTCGTGGCTCCAGCACCACGACCTGAGTTTCGCCGGCGGGTGGCAGCGATGATCGGGTGACGTTCACGCGCGCCTGGCGCGTGGCTCCGATCACCCCCTGCTCGCGAAGGAAGGACTCCACCGGGCCCAGGAAGAGATCTCCGTTTGCCTCGGCAAAGTGCATTGGGATAACGACGCGCGGTTCGAGGGCGCGCACAACCTCGGCCGCGCCACGACCATCGAGCGCGTTATGGCCTCCAACCGGCGTCATAAGGATGTCTACGGCACCGATGGCATCGAGATCGCTCGACGATAGCTGGTGCCCCAGGTCGCCGAGATGACACACGCGCATCTCCTCGGCAGTGACGAGCCATACGGTGTTCCGGCCGCGCCGTCGCCCCTGCTCTACATCGTGCGCGGTCTGAACACCGACGATCGCGACATTGGTGACGTCGTACTCGCCGGGGCCACTCAGGATGCGCGGTGTTCCGCCGATGACCTCGCGCGCGTTGTGCCCGGGGTGATCGTGGCTGATGAGGCCAATGTCGGCGGTAATCCGCGCGCCCCGGTGCCGTGCATGCGGATCGATCACAATCGTCGCTTCCCGCGCGCGAACCCGGAAGAAACTGTGCCCGTGCCAGACGATTTCCATAACGATCGAGTGTAGGATCAGCGGGTCACGGAACGTTGAACCGCTCGGCGATGAGATGATCCGATCCGTCTGCCCGCCGCGCTCGGCGCCCTGTCGTGTGATCATATAGACCAATAATGACACGGTAAGGGCCATCTGGAAGATCTCCCACGGCGAGCGCGTACTCGGACGTGAAATCCTCCCCCGGGAACCACATGTTCGTTGGAACCGCCGCCGCCGGCACGTCGACCTGCGCGAAAACCGAGTTGCCCGTGGTCGGGTTGACGCCCTCGCCGATCATTTGCACGAATGTGGTGAGGGGTCGCGGTGATGCCTGGATGGCCCGCCAGTGCGCGCGCACCACGTATGGCTCGGAGCCCGGGCGGTGCGACGGCAGTGCGATCGATCGCAGCATGGCGAAATCGCCAAAGATGGCGATCGAGGCCAGCGACTCCGGCGAGGCAGGGATCGCGGCCGAAGACCCACCCGCAGACCCCGGTGACCGAACCCTCACGGTACCGGCCCACGTCTCCGCGTAGGAACCATCTGACATCGTCCGGCCGATTGTGAGGCCGTAATGGCCGGGTGGCAGGTTGGTCCGGAGCGGGAGGATGTGCTCCGCGCGCACGAGGTCACGGGATGGCCAGTCGGCAGCCGGATAGTCCGGCCTCAGGGTGTACTCCGCTTGCACGTATGCCCGTCCCGCCTGGTCGCGCAGGCTGACCCGGCTCGCGACGTCGGCGGGTCCGGAGCCCTGCCAAAAGGATGCGAGGTGGAGGGACTCCCCGGCGGAAGTCTCATTGACCCAGCGATCGAACCCGATGAGCGCCGGCTTGCCGGTCAATGGTGCAACGTACTTCGGCGTCGCGCGCGCGGCTCGTACGGAGCGGTCGGCATCTCGCGAGAACAGCGCCAACCGCTTATTGTCGACCTCGATCTCCGAGATCAGGCGCGCCCGCCGCTCCACCGCTCGCCTCACGTTCCCGTCCGGGTCAATGTCGTACGCACCGTTCAGGGTGAGCAGCCAAATCGAATCATGCTCCGCGAACCATTCGTCCGCCAGTGCCGCTGCAGACGCCTCGGTCTGGCGCGTGTGCGTCGTCACCCCGAATCGTGCGAGTCCAGAAGGGGCGTGATAGAGGAAGACGGGCCAGTCCCAGTCGGAATAGAGCGCGACCGCGTCACCTGGACGAGAGTAAGCCCGCAGATAGGCCGCAAGAGTCTCGTAGTTATCGGTTCGCCATCGGTTCTCGAGCAGTTGGCCCGTCGTCACGCATGAGAGTGCAATCCAGGCAAGCGCCACGACGCGGCCGACCCACGGCAGCCGCGACGCGACGAGAGCGATCCCGAGAGCGAAAAGGATGCTCGCATGCGGAGTGAACAGCGTCACGTAGCGCACTGAGAGGACGGGCCCATACAGCACCGGGTTGGGCAACGCCATCGCGTAGATCGCGAGGGGCGCAAGTACAACCGGGGCGTAGAGCGCCACAACTGCCTCCCTGGTCGGCGCCCTCGCGCCCCTACGGGGAGCGGGTCGCCACGTCGAGGTGATCTGTGGCACAGCCGGCAAGACGAGCACTACGAGCACAACAACCGTGACGGGAGTCCACGGATCGATATGGGCCGAGATGCCGAATGCCGTCGCGGTGAGAGCAGCCCGCAACCAGAGGATCAGGTCAATAACGGTTCCGGCCGCGGGAGGAGAGCGCACACTGCTCAGGAATAGCGTGAGCCAGGGGACGAAAGACAGGAGTACGAGAGCGTTAGTGACGCACCATCCAATAGCGATGCGCCACGGCGGAGGCTTCCGGAGCAGATGCTGCCAAAGAAGCCACCCCGCACACCCGATGGTGAGAGTCAGCGGAACGAGTCCGAAGGAGTAGAGCGTATGCAAACCCACTGACACGATGACGCCGTATGCGGCCCATTGAGCCCAGGCTCGCCCTCCGCTCGCGAGAATGGAGATGAACAGCAGTGTCGCCGCGATGGCGAGTACCGTGATGAGCGTGTACATCCGGGTCTCTTGCGACAGTTCCACGTGCAGACGATTCACGGCCAGGAGCCACGCGGCGAGGAGCGACACCCGCGGAGAAGCGGCCGTTCGCGCCAGTCGGTAGGTCAGCGGAACGGCGAGAGTCCCGAGCAGAACCGCTGGGAATCGATAAGCCTCAGGAGACTCACCGGCGATGACTCGCCAGGCCTTGAGAAGCCAGAAGTAGAGCGGCGGATGGACGTCGCGTACCGTCCACTGGATCCCATCCGCCAGCGACATTCGGGCGACGAGCACGCTCGCGGCCTCATCCCACCAGATGTTGTGCTCACCAAGGCGATAGAGGCGGAGGCCAAATGCGAGCGCTACGGCAGCGATCAACAGCGGACGCGTCATCAAGGGCTACGGTTCGACCACGACACGGCCGATCGAGGCCGCATCTCCGTCGGGGCCGACCATCCTTATGCCAGTGTCCGATCGATAGAAGCCAAGGCGAATCTGATAGGAACCGCGGGCGCTCGACGGGATCTCGATTGCGTACTGGTCCGCGAACGTTTCACCAGCCTGCCAGGCGCGCGTCGGGTAATGTCCTGCGAGCGGCGGCCGGTCGCCGGTCGCTTCGGGTTCCGAACCGCTACCGATTAGGTGGGCGAACACTGTGAAGTCGGCGCCCGGATCAGCGTTGACGTGCCAGATCGGGCGGACATCGATCGTGTCACCCGGCCGAGGACGTTCAGGGAGCGGCACGGCGAGCCCTGCCAGCCGTACGAGGCCGAAGTCGTGCCGCAGCGCCACTGCCGGAGTCGGCGAAGACCGCGCTGGTCGGACCTTGACGGTCCCGAGTTCAATCCAGTCGGGCTCCGGTCCTGGTGGCTCCCAGTGCAGCCGGCGCAGGTCGGTCCGCCGATAGACGCCCAGGACGAGGCGGCCGAGCGCCGGTTCTATCTTGTTGGGCAGGAAAGGCGCATAGCGATCGTCGACCCGCTTTCCGGTCGCCCAGAGACTTGTCGGGGATAGTCCACGCCGCGGCCAGGCATCATCCTGGGTGACCATGCGTCCCGATTGGTCCAGCAACTGGACGGTCACGGCGTAATCGTCGAGCGGATCAGCGATCGCTTCCCAGCGGGTACGAACACTGAGGGTCGCTCCGGGATCGATCGTTGCGGCGACACCGGCAGGCCCGCCGAGGGACGCTCCGGGTTGGGGTGTGGGCGGCCATAGGCGCTGCTCGATACGCGCCATAAGACGGTCGAGACGATCGCGCGGCCCGCGCGTTGGCGCGAGGAGATCTTCGGCCACGATCTCCGCCGATACGAGACGGATCGCTCCCGCGACGACCGGTCCGTCGCCGCCGCTATTGGGTGGCGCGGTGCCGCGACTGGATAGAGTGACCTGGCCCAGTGCGAGACCAGATCCGGACGCGTTCGGCGCCGCGCACGGGCACTTCTCAACCCACGTGACGATATCGCCGAAAGAGGGAGTCGCGTAGCCGTTCGGGTCGAAGAGGCCAACCGCGACCAGTACGTGCCCACCGGGTCTCGGGTCGATCAAGTCGAGGTCCAGTTCGTCTCGGATGAGGTAACCGGGCATCCACGATGTTGTTGGGCGTAGTCCGGCGCGCGGTCGAGTGTCCCGTCGTGCCACAACTCGCCCCTCGGAGTCGATGAGTCGGATCGCGACCCGTAGATCTCGATGGATGGGGTTGTCGGCCGTCCAGATGAGTGAGACCCGGGTACCGGAGATCGCCGCGTCGATGACTCGTGCGCCTCCGGAGAATCCGCCGACGTCCCGACCGTGCGCTGCGCCGCCCTGTCCGGAAAATGGAGAACCGATACCCCAGAACACACCGGCGACCGCCGTAATCACTCCAACCAGCGCCAGGCGCCGCCTGTGCGCGCGGACGGCCAGTACGATGAGGATCAAGAGTCCAAGAAAAGTGATGGCCCGCGCCAGGTCCCCCCAGGCTCCAGATCCCGGTGACGCCATGATCTCGGTGGTTCCCGGTGGGACCCGGATGCGCCATAGACCCCGGTGCGGCTCGGCGGTCGATTCGAGGATGTGACCATCGCGGGACGAGGCGGCCCAGAGTGGAAACGCATGCTGGTCGATGACGATCTCGCGCTCGTCGTCGGACCGGTCAACCGAGATGCGGAGTGAGCCGGCGCCGTCCTGTGTCGCGCCAACGATTCGCGCTGGAGGTAGAGCGAGGGCGGGAGGATCCCCCAGCCGAGACCAGAAGTCCGAAGGAACGGTCCGTGGCAGGAACTCTCCAAGTGTGGACGAGCCGATGAGGCGCCTATCCACCTCAATACGACCCAATGCGGAGAGATTAACCTCGTCCGGGCGCAAGTCAAGGAGCGTCGGCTTCAGGTCGATTCCCGATGAGTAGATCCAGAGCGCGGTAACGGCCACAGTTGTCCATAGTGCGGATCGTGGCGCAAGCCCTTTCACCAGCCCCCCTACGAGCATCGCGGACGCTATTGTTGTCAGGCCCAATAGTCGGAAGGGGAACTGCACAAACCCCAGGATAGCGACTACTTCCCATAGAGGTCTAGAGATATCAATCTGTAGCAGCAGTGACGCGATCATGAGCCCACCGAAGAAGGCGCCGAGGCCGGGCGATCCTCTAGCGACAAGAATTGATCCACCAATGAGAGCCAGGACTACCTGGAGCATACCCACGCGAAATAGCTGAGATAGTTCAGGGTTGAATCCGTATCTGTACACAAGTGAAGGCTGAATTACATCGAAAACAGAAGAAAAATGGTTTCGAAAATCGAACCAGCCTGTGACGAGAATCTCCCACCTGACCAAGTTCCTGTCAGCCAGTGCGGGGAGCCAGTAGAACGAGGACAGCATCAGCCCAACTGTTCCCGCGGCAGCTGCACCGACGACGGAGATGAGCGGACAGGGGCTGGATAGCGAGATAATGCTTGCCCGTATCGCGACGACCGGTATTAATAACAAAAGCGTAATGTTGTGCGTGAGCGCCAGGGCCGTCGTCGTAATGGATGCGACCAGGAGTCGACGCGCGTCAGGGGTTCTTGCCACACGCTCGAATGCGATCAACAACCACGGGACGATCGCCATTCCAAGGAGTTCGGGCAGAGCGGCGCGATACCATAGATCGATCAGTGTGTATGGAGCCGTTACATACGTTAATGAGACCAGGAACGGCGCATGACCCTCACCAGTGGACCTCCCAAGAACATATGCGCCTGCGGCGCCGATCAACAGCGACACAACCGCAACGCCAACGAGCCCTACCAGCGGATTGGCACCAAGAACTTGTAGGCCAGCACTAAGAAACGATGCTGTGGGTGCATAGAAATGAAAGACCGGGTATCCGAGGCCCGCGGCGAATTGAGGGGACCACCGAGGATAGAGGGTTTGTGATTCGAGTGTGCGTTCCAGCGAGAGCGCCCGGAAGAGATGATCGCCTCCGTCATCGCTGCCCCAGAACTGGCCCGCGGTGAGGGGGAGCCATGCGAATGCCGTGGCGGCGATCAAGGCGATCGCGTGTACGGCCACCAACCTTCGATGGCGGCGGTTCATCCTCGGATCGTGACGTGAGCCACAGTCACTTCGTTGGCGCTGGATCCCGTGAGGTGCACGCGCCGCCCCGAGCCAGCATCGTACAGACCCGTGACCAGCCTGGCAGGCCCCAACGACCCGAGCGGTATCTTGACCAGGTGTCGGTCGAAGACTAGATCTCCCCGTTTCCACGTGGATGTCGGCGATGAGGCGTCGCCGGGGATGGAGTCGTTTTGCGCCAGCGTACGTGACTCGCCCTGGCGCAGATGAAGGAACACCGTATACGACGCCTCGACTGGGTCTTCGACGTACCACCAGAGATCGACCGAGATCGTCTCGCCGCCGTGCGCTTCTGCCGGGACGTCTACCCGCACGAGCGATAGGGAACTGAAGGCGGCGATCCTGCCGGTCGGGGGTGGGCCTGGCTCGGCGGTCAAGACGATCGCGATCGGACGCGTGCTATCCCTACCGCTGATCGACGTAACGATGACGTCTGATGAGAGACGCGCTGCGACTGCGGAAGCCCCGACTGCGTCCTCCGCAGGCAAGACATAGTGAGCGCGTTCGCCGCCGAGAGGGATCACCGCGGCCCGACCCAGGTCGAAACTCGCGATCGCCGCATCTCGGAGCAGGAAGCTGAAGGTGAAGTCCCGCGCGTACAACGGTGCGAGAAAGACACGATCGCCGGCCTCCCTCAGTCGCACGACTGCCGCCGCGACGTCGACCTTGTCGCCCATCATGGCCAGGTAGGCTGCCTCGCTCGGGGCCCAGCGCGCGAAGTAGTCGTATGGCGCCAGGAGCATGGGTGGGATGACAAAAAGCGCCAGTAAGCGCCGGTCCCGAAGCGCCCGCACGACCGCATTGAACCCCAGCGCGGCGAGCCCAGCCGCGATTGGAGTGAATCCACCCAACCGCGAGAATGACGGGGGGTTGACGGAGAGGACTGCGGGAGCGAGTGTCGCTGCAATCACCAGGAGAAGGAGGGTCGCCGGCACCATCTTCCTCGCCGCGACCACGACAAGTGTGCCAGCGACCACTCCCACGGACACGAGCGGATCGAAGAGCGCTCGTTCGGGCAGGTTCTCCATCGCGCTGGTCGTGCCAACGACCGAGACGCCCAGGGCGGTACGAAAGACGCCATGCACCAACGCACCCCATGGGTCGCCCCCGTGGACCTCGGGATTGGAGATCGAAACAGCCATCGTACGAAAATCCATCATCTCGCGGTGACCCATGTAATAGATAAGCAATGGAGCTGCAATGGTTAAAGCGGCGAAGGCAGTAGCGAGCCATACACGGAGCAACGCGCCACGGTGTTCCGGTTTCCCGAAGCTGACGAGCGCCCCAATTCCGATTGCTGGGATCAAGAGTCGGGCCGAGGTATAGGTGTAGAGAGTCCCGCCAAGAAACGTGCCCGCGATCGCTCCATCGACCACGGAGAAGCGCCTGAGCGCGCGCAGCGTGAAAGTGAGCGCAATGGTGAGTACGAGCGGCAACGTGATGACGCGGAGGCCGAGGCGACTGAAGTTAAGGAGCCAGTAGATTCCGGAGGCGCCCAGGGCTGCGCATACGCACCCCACGATCCACCAGTCTTCCCGCGCATAGATTCTCCCCAGTTCGCATCCGAGGAGATAGAGCGCGGGGATCGTGAGTAGCCCGAACACCAAGGCCGTGTAACGGGCTGCCAGCGCGTTCACGCCCAGCACGAGCGACGCAGCGGTCTCAGCGTAGATCATCAGCGGCTCCCGCCCATTGTTCCGGACGAACCAGATGGGTCGTGCGCCCTCTCTCACCTCGATCACATCCTGGAGGTTTGCCGCGACGTCGAAGAAGAGGCCTGGGGGTACTCGGTCCAGGTCCCAAGTGCGAAGGCCGAATCCTGCGGCGATGATCGTCACCAGCAAGTACAGGCGGACGATCCCTGGTGTTTCGGGCTGCTCTCTGGAGATGATCTCACGTTCCAAAGTCAAACTCACCCAGGTCGGCGAAATCTGCCCGATCCTCGACTGGGACGCGCATCCCTCCGATTGGATCGTAGAGGCCTACCCGAAGACGCAAGGTCCCGCGCGCGCGTTCCAGCACGTGCGCGTCGTCGATGATGTCTCCCGCGATCCAGCCGTCGCTCGGAGATGCGCCATTCCCCGGGGCACCGTCATGTTGGGCCTGAATCGCCCCGGTGGGCGAAACCGCGTGTACGAAGACGTGAAGTCCTGTCGTGGACGGTGCGATCGCCTCCCACTGAAGAACCACACGACGCGCCGCAACATCCACTGTCGCCCCGCGAAGCACTGCAACCGATCCGAACCGAAGGTTCACCGGGATCGTCGGAGCTGTCGGTGACGCACTAGTCGGAACGGAGGAAACACGAATCGAGCCAAGCGGCAGAGTCTCTTCGGTGGATCCCGTCGTGATGCGCAGTGCGAGCTGGTACGCGCCCTCCGGCCGGAGCGCCCCCGCCGGGAGAGATGCCTGAATTCGATGAAAAGTGCCCTGGGTGGCCGCGGGAAGATCCCATTGTCGCAGCGGTACCCCGGCACGACTGGGGATCGCCTGGAGCGCCACGTGCGCGGACTCGGTCCGCCGTGCCTCGAAGATCAGCGTGGTGTACGCGGGCCGTCCCACGCCGATGTGCTCCGGGATCACCCACCCGACCAGCCTCCAGGCACCCAGGGTCGGTCGATCGTTCAGCGTCAGGTTGGCCAGGTCGGGGATCCAGATGCGGTCGGAGGGCACGACCGTCACGTCGCCGAGCCGCGCGATCACGGTGTCGCGTCCGGACAGGGTGCGATCGTAGAGCGCGGCCTCGACGGTGAGGGAGCCACCCTGGAACCCACCGTCGACCGCCACCAGCCACCGCACCTCGCCAGGTTCCACGACTTCGTCAATTTCGCCCCAGATGAAGCCGGATCGATCGACCAGACGTAGACGTAGTGCCAGACCAGGAGCGATCTCAGGAAGGCTCAGGCGAACGGGAACGAAGCGACCTGCCTCGATGGTCCGATTGGGCAACGCGGCCACCACCGCGTAGTCGCCGAGTCGAAGCGTCGCCCAGCGATCGGCTCCCGCGCCAGATGCGGGTGCGAACGCGTACAGTCGGCTGTTGGTCGTCCACCAGGCGCGGCTGCGGTACGAGTTCTCGGCAAGCCAGTTGAAGACGGTCAGATCCGGGTCGTAATCGCGCTCCGCGTACAGGATGAGCCACGTGAGATCGTGGCCAGCGATATCGCGACGGAGTTCCGCTTCGATGATCTCCCGGGGACTCCGCGCGATCTGCGGAATACGATGGACCGGCAGGTTCACGCCGCCCGCACCTCCGTAGTACTCGTACAGCGGACTCTGGGACGATCCCGTGAGCACCACGGCATCACCGGGCCGCGCCAGCGCGTGGATGCGTCCAGCGCTCGCGCTGTAGCCGCTCCGCGAGCGGGACGGATCGTGGGCACCCAATAGACCCGCGCCGCAGATGACGAACACTGCCGCGAGAGCCGCGGCGCGCGGGAACCTCCAGGGAATACGGGTCATGGCGGCCGCGAACCAGATCAGCAGCGGTGGCGCAAGGATGGCCAGGTAGCGCTCTTGAAACATGGGCCGCCAGACCGACACGACCGCGCCGACCGCTACCGGTATCGCGACGAGCCACAGCAGGGAGCGGACATCGGCGGTGCCCCGGGCCGCGATCCCCACGAGGAGCAATGCCACGGCAGTGGCAGCCGAGGCAGTTTCCCAGGGATCGTCGGCCGCCCAGCCGGACAGGACGTGGGCAAATGCGGAACTCGCGACGCGCACGAAGTCAACGGTCCCCGGCAGAGCGCCGTAGTACGCGATCGTGATACGGCTGGCCATCAGGAGCCAACCTCCCACGATCGCTCCGACGATCGCCATGCCCGGTGCAAGCATCCGCAGAGTCGGAAGAGGTGGGTTCTGCGACCGTAGCGTGTGGTGGATGATGAACGCGGCCTGGCTGGCCGCGACGGTCAGCGTGAAATAGTGAGTCATCAAACCGATGGAGAGCGCTAGCGCCCACGAAAGGGCCGACGCGCGCCGCCCGGTCCGCAGGGCTGCGATGAGCAGGTACCACGACGCGATCACGCCGAGAGACGCGATTGAGTACATGCGTGCTTCGGTCGCGTACCAGACGAGCAGGGGACTGACGCCTGTGAATGCGGCCGCGGCCACAGCCCCACGTCCGAAAAGCGAACGCGTGAGAACGTACGAGAAGGGCACCAGGAGAGTCCCTGCGACCAGAGACGGGAACCGCACCGCGAACTCGTCCGAGCCAGCCAATCGCATCCAGATCGTGAGGACAACGGGGAAGAATGGCGGATGCGGCTCGGCTTCCCTCAGGGTCGCGATCATCTCCGCGAACGAGCGGAGGCTCAGCGTGACGCTTGCCGCCTCATCGCCCCAGAGATCTCCGCGCGCCAGCCCGAGCCGGAGTCCGAAGGCGGCGGCGCAAAGTCCCACAACCGCGCTTGTTGTGAGTCTGCCCGACGTGCCAGATGTCATGCTGTGAGATTGATAGAGGTGAGGCGAACGACGGTACCCTCCAGAATCGGCGCGTGTTCTGGACCGATCGGCTCGACCGCGCGCAGCGTGTCCGGCTCGTAGATGAGGAGATCGACGTTCAGAGTTGCTGGTGCATCGGCCGGCACCAGCAGCGCGTAGCGGTCGGCGAATGGCTGCTCCGTCATCGCGGGAAACGGACGGCTATCGCTGCCAGGCTTACGGTCGATCTGAGCGACCCTTCGTCCCGCCGGGTCGACCAGGCGTAGAGAGACCTTCCAGTCACCCGGCGCTGAGCCAGCGATGCTGCGCCATCGGATCTCCACGCCCGCCAGACGCCCACGCGTCGAGGAGTCGCTGGCGAGCGTCACGTCGATCAGTTCGACGCCCGGCCATCGCACGCCAACTGCCTGCCGTGTGGCGCCAACAGATCCCGGGAGGAGGAACATCTGCATCCGCTGGCCCCGAAACCAGCGCGTCTCGGCCGGGTATCCGACCGCGCTCAGCCGCGTGGACGCCATAGCATCCGGCGCCGTCTCCCAGAACGGGAGATGTACGATAGTTCGAGGCCGCGCCCGAAGCGCGCCGTCGATAGCGCTGGCAACTTCTGCCGTTTCGGTCGCGATGGCCGTCTCGTGCGCGGTCTGACGATAGTAACCGTAGGCATCGGCCACACCCTGGCCCGTGATCAGCACGAGGCCGCCGGGCTCGACGCGCTCGGCGATCGCCCCGGCGATTCCCCTCCAGTCGGGCCGACCTTCGATGGTCCGGGATATCGCATCTGGCACGGAACTGGCCATGAGGACGGCGACCGCGCACGATGCGACCAGGGCGATTCGGCTCGGGACGATCCCAACGCCATAGGCGGCCAGTCCCAGATAGAGGGGAGCCGCCACGATGAGGTAACGCTCCTCGAACATCGGTCGAACGGCGAACAGCGCGAGCGCGGCCACTACGGGAACCGCCGCGGCCAACGGGAGCAGGACGGAGTCTGGTGCTGAACGAGCGTACTGAACCGCACGGATGGTGCCCAGAACGCCGAGGATCGCCAGAAGAACCTCGACTCCTGGGAGCCATCCCACTCCGCCAGCGGTCGCGAACGTCGTGATGGTACGGGCGAGGATGACATCTGCCGCCAAACGCTCCGGGAAATACCCCTGATACGCCAACAGCGCTGGCGACGCGTACGCCAGCCACGGGACGAACAGGGCCAGGACGAGCAGCGGCGCTGCGATGGAGGCGCGCCCGTGCAGCGTGCCCTGGCGCAGGCTGACGATGGCCGCGTGCGCCAGATGGGATGCGAGAGTGAGCGCTGCGTTCAGGTGCGTATGCAGTCCGCCGCTCATCAAGACTGCGTAGCGCATCCACCCGGATCTCTGGCCGGCGCGTTTCGCGGCTACCAGCGCCGCGGTCGCAAGCGTGGCAAGCGCGGCGACCATCGCGTAGTTGCGGGCGTTCTGTGACTGCAGAATTGCGTACGGATTCACCGCCAGGAACAGCGCGGCGACCAGACCGGCGCGTGTGCCGCCGATCTCTCGTACCAGGCGCCAGACCGCAACGATCGTCAGGCAGCCGAACAGGACGGACGGGAATCTCAACGCATACTCGGTCCAACCGGCGACCTGCTCCCACGCCCAGATTCCGAGGTAGTAGAGCAGCGGGTGCGGCTCGAACACGCGCGCCTGCTCGATGATCCACTGCGCACCTTCCTGGGCGTTCCGATGCATGAACCACTCGTCACCGGTCAGGGTCGCCAGTCCGAGCCGGCGAAGCCGTAGTGCCGCGGCTCCGACGGTGATCGCGACGAGCACGGCAATTTCGCCGGACGTGGCTGGGGCGGCTGGCGTGCCGATGCCTCGCGGTCGCACGCCGGCCTCTGCCGTTTCAGGCGGCTGGTGTCATCGTCGGCCGCGGCGTCGCAGTTCTCACCGCGGTCGCCGTCGGTCGCGGCACCGGCGGATCGTGTCGCCACTGCATCAGGTCGTTCAGCGCGAAGGCCGCCACCACATGGATCGTGTCTCCACCGTACGGTCGGACATACACGGAGCCGCCGTCGCTCGATCGGTCCCCGATCTCCAGTTTCGTGACAACGCCATCGTTCATGCCGAGTTCGAGCACGCCAACAGGTGGCGACAGCCCGAACTGACTCGGGTCACCGGCCGTCAGCGTGCGGGTCGAAGTCAACCGTGAGACCCTGGCGACGCTATCGTCGATGCGCCTCCTGTCACCGAAGCCTGACACGGCGTCGCGCAACTCCCAGCCACCCTCGACGCGCTCGGCCGTGTAGGCAGCGCCGCCTGTCCGATAGGTGACGCGCATGACCCGGTCGGTGGGGACGTTGAGGACCAGTGTGGTCGGACTCGGCGTGGGCAGTGGGGCCGGTCCGGTCAGGTCGAAGGCCCAGATCGCCCCGCCGACGAGCAGGCAGCCGACGAGCAGGAAGGAAGTCAGTCGGTAGCGCGCCACTCAGCGACGGGTCCACCACACGATTCCGCCGATGAGGAGGAGCCCGGCGGGAAGGAACAGGGTGCTTATGAAGAGCAGGGTATTCTGCTGTGGTCCAGAGAGGATCAGACTTCTGTCCGTCACAGGCCGGGCACGTACGCTGATCAGCGACTCCTCCTCCGCAAGCCAGTTGACGGAGTTGACCGCCAGATCGCGATTACCGGAAATGAGCATGAACGATAGGAACGCGTTGGTCGCGAACGACCCGTTGCCAATCGCGACGATGCGCGTCGATCGATCCTGGGGGTGGCCGTCGCCCTGCGGTGGCCGCGAGCGCATCGACGTTACGGCGAGAGAGATCGGCCCATTGGTGTCCACTCCCGCATCAAAACGCATTGTCGCTGGGTTCACAGGGCGGTCCGACTCGAGCCAGCTTCGGTCGGGGCTCGTCTGCGCGATCGTCTGCACCACGAGCGCCGGATCACGCTCGGCCCTGGGCGCCACGAGCAGTGATCCCGGAAAGACCGTGATGTATCGACCCGTCTGATCGATGCCGACGGTGCGCATGATCGGGTTCGGAGAGTACCGAATCACAGCGGGGGAGAACGGGTCTCCCTGGAGGTTGAGTTCGAGATCCACAACAACGCCATCATCGACCTGGATCCCCCAGGTGCCGAGCAAGCCGAGCAGCTCGGGCGAGTTGCCCGGGGATCGCGGTTCGAGCATGACCAGCAGCTTGCCGTCCGCCACCAGGTACCGTGAGAGCGCCGCAATCTCCTGGGGCAGCAGCGGTTGGCGTGGCCGCGCCAGAACGACCACGGACGTATCCGCAGGCACGTCCGCCGCAGTGAGCAAGGAGAGCGCGCGAATCGAGTAGTTCTCGAGTTCGATCTGACGCTTCAGTTCGCTCGCGCCACCCTGGTCAAAACTATCGATATCGAGCTCGCCGTGTCCGGTCACCCAGATGATCCTCTTCGGTGTACCGCGCTGCAACTTGACGAGCGCGCTGGTCAGATCCGCCTCGTTCGCTCCGGTCATGTTCTGGCGTCGGCCCTCGGACTCGAGAATGGTGGTTCCGAAGGTCTCCACGCGGTACTCACGCGCCAGCCCGGGCATCTGGATCGGGTCGATGATCTGATAGGTGATCTGGGTCGTATGCCGCTGATACTCCTTGAGGAGATCCTCCAGTTCCTCGAGGCCTCCCTGACCGGGCTGATAGAAGGCCAGAACGCGTACGGGGCTATTGATGGTCTGTAACACGTTAATGGTCTGCGGACTGATGGAGAACGCCTTGGTCTCGGTCAGATCCCAACGGTGCGAGAACCGGTTCGTGAGGATGTTCAGACCGATGACCAGGCCGAGGAAGGCGAGCGTCATCACGATCGTGTTCGTGCCGTGTTGGGCCTCACGGGAGACGATGGCCCGCCGGAGGTTGTCGGGACGATCGAGAAGGCCGTACGCGATCAATGCCAGGCCAGCGGCCGCTGGCGCGAGCACCCGCACATCGAGTGGATCGCCAAAGACGATGAGGACGCTCAACGCAGCTACTCCGAGCAGGACGCCGAGCCCCAGCGCGAGTGAAGGCAGGTAAGTGCGGAGCCTGCTCATCTCATTACGACCATCGTCGCGATTCGACCTTGCGCCATGTCAGGAAGAGCGCCGCTGCCGTCATAGAGAGGAAGTAGACGATGTCCTTGGTGTCGATCACACCGCGCGTGAGATCGTTGAAGTGTGGGTAGAGAGACACATAGCGAAGTACATCTGAAGATGTTCCGCCGAGGACACCCGAGAGGGCGTCAACCAGGTAAAGGAGCAGCAGGATTGCCCACGAGATCGCCGCCGCCACGATCTGGTTCTGGGTGAGCGACGACGCGAAGAGGCCGATCGCGGTCAGCGTCGCGCAGAACAGCAGCGCGCCGAGATAGGTTCCGACGATGCCGCCCACATCCGGGTTTCCGTACACGAGCAACAGGAAGGGGAAGTAGAGCGTAACCCCGAGGACGACGGCGAAGAAACCAAGCCCGGCCAGGAACTTGCCGAGCACGATCTCGAAGTCGCGGATCGGCGCGGTCAGAAGCAGTTCCATCGTCCCGTTGCGAGCCTCTTCGGCTAAGAGACGCATCGTGATGATTGGCGCGAACAGCAACAGGATCGTGAAGAGCGCACCGAAGAGCGGTCTCACCGTCGCTTGACGCGACGAGATGACGCTGTTGGCGAAGAGAAAGCCCGCGATCAGGATGAACGCCGCGATGAGGATGTATGCGACCGGACTTCGGAACTGCGCCGCGAGTTCGCGACGCGCGATCACGAGGATGGGCGTTCTCATGTCGCAACCTCATCGGTGGGAATCTGGCCCTCGCCCGCCGCGCCCGTTGGTTCGGTGGTTGTAACGGCCAGGAACACGTCCTCGAGCGATGCGCTGCTCGCCTCGAGGGCGAAGAGATCCCACCCTCCAGCGATCAAGCGGCGAACGACCTCCGGCCGAACGTCGCGATCCGACGCAGTCTGCACTCGGACGGTCAAGACCGATGCGGCCCGGGTCTCGACCCGTGCGTCCGCGACCCCGGCAACACAGAGGATCGACGCAACCAGACCCTGCTCCGGTTCGCCCACCCGAACGCGGAACTGCTGGCCACCGGCAATGTGTCGAGCGAGAGATTCGGGGTCGTCGACCGCCACGACCCTACCGCGGTTGATGATCACCACTCGCTCGCACGTCGCGCTCACTTCGGGCAGGATGTGCGTGCTCAGGATCACCGTGTGTTCCCCGGCAAGCGACCGAATGAGGTTTCGGGTTTCAATGATCTGACGCGGATCCAATCCAACCGTGGGCTCGTCCAGGATCAGGATCGGCGGATTGGCGACGAGAGCCTGTGCGAGTCCCACACGCTGGCGGTAGCCTTTGGACAGTCTTCCGATGATCCAGTCGGCTCGATCGTCGACTCGTGCCTTCTCGATTGCGTCATCCACCCGCGACGAACGGAACTTCGCCGCCACACCCTTGATGTCCGCCACGAATCCGATGTAGTCGCGGACCGTCATCTCGTGGTACAGCGGGACGTTTTCCGGCAGATAGCCGATCTGGCGGCGCGCATCCAGTGAGTGCTCGAAGACATCGAAGCCGTTGATACGAGCCGTGCCTGACGATGCGGGCATGTATCCCGAGAGGATCCGCATCGTTGTGGACTTCCCCGCGCCATTCGGGCCGAGGAACCCCAGAATCTCGCCTCTGGCGACCTGGAAGGTCACGCCATCGATGGCCGTCTTCTCGCCGTAGCGCTTTGTGAGACTGTCAACCTCGATCATGCGCCATCGCCCAAGTTAGCACGGGCGTTTCGAGGGGTGCAACCGCGCCTCCATATAATCGGGTGGGCTTGGAGTTCTACGCGTCACTGCCGGTCACCTTCGCGATCCTGCTGCTCGAGTTGATCGCTGGCACTGGTCTGGCGATGCTGTTCGTCGAGTACCGCCTCGAGGTCGGCCGTGGATTCCTTCAGTTCATGGCCGCGAGTGCTTCGGCAGTGCTCTTCATCGTGGTTTCGGTAACTGAAGGTGAGATCCGCCCTCTCGCGATCGCCGCGACGATCGCGGCGCTCGTGGTGCTGTTGGCTGCCGTGCGCGATGCTCCGGTTCTTCGGCGCGCGGCAACCGCTCTCTACTCGCTCCTCGCGGGAGGTGCCGCGCTGGGAGGCCTCGCCGCGCTGACCGGCGCGGTGACCCCTGTCGGTGTCGTCAGCATGTTCGGCGCCTCGGTGTCACTGGGCGCGTCGATGACGGGGATGCTGCTGGGGCACTGGTACCTTGTCTCCCCGATGCTCTCCAGCGATCCCCTCCTGCGACTGACGGGCATGCTGATAGGGGGTCTCACGCTCCAGATTGCCCTGATCGGCTGGTTCGGCGCCGCAGGCCCCGCGCCCGAATCCCTCCCACTTGTCCTCTGGATGCGCGTCGCCTTCGGGCTCGTGCTGCCGGGCGCGATGGTTGGCTTCGTCTGGTATGCCTGTCGCACGCGGGCGATGCGCACTGCCACCGGCATCCTCTATCTTGCCGCGGGCTCGATTCTTATGGGCGACGTCACGGCCAAGGCGTACCTTGTGCTGACGAAGGTGCCAATTTGAGAGCGGATGGTCGTGCGCTTGCAGAGATGCGCGCGGTTCGCATCACGCCGGGATTCCTGCGTCATGCCGAGGGGTCGGCTCTCATCGAACTGGGGCAGACGCGCGTCCTGTGTGCCGCGAGTATTGAGGAACGGGTGCCGCCCTTCCTCGCGGGCAAGGGTCGCGGCTGGGTGACCGCAGAGTACGCGATGCTCCCACGCGCGACACACACCCGCACCCAGCGAGAGTCCACCGCCGGTCGTGTCAGTGGTCGGACACAGGAGATCCAGCGCCTGATCGGCCGTTCGCTGCGTGCCGCAGTCGATCTGGGCGCAATCGGCGAACGCACGATCACAGTCGATTGCGACGTCATCGAGGCGGATGGGGGAACACGAACTGCCGCGATCACGGGCGGCTGGGTCGCGCTCGCCCTTGCCGTGGAATCCCTCGTCCAGCGCGGCCTGCTCGCCGCCCGACCAGCCCTCCTGCCGGTCGCGGCAACGAGCGTCGGTGTCGTCGATGGACAGAATCTGCTGGACTTGATGTACAGCGAGGACTCCCGCGCCGATGCGGACATCAACGTGGTGATGACCGGGGCGGGCGGCTTCGTCGAGATCCAGGGGACAGCCGAAGGCCAGGCTTTCGATCGAGCATCCTTCGACGCGCTTCTCGACCTCGCCGGGGGCGGGATACGCACCCTTTTCGAGCGCCAGTCCCGGGCTATCGGGGGCGGCTGATCTCCTCCGCCCCCGCCGGGCACGCCTGGGTCAGGTCAGGCCAGGAATCTTGATGCCGCCCGTGATCGCGCCCATGCGGCGCGACGCGAGATCTTGAGCTCTGGCCAGGGCATCGTTTGCCGCGACGAGGACCATGTCCTGCAGGGTCTCGACGTCCTCCGGGTCAACCGCCGCGGGATCGATCGTGACCTCGAGCACGCGCAGATGGCCCGATACCGTCACGGCCACCGCTCCACCACCCGCGGTTCCCTGGACGGCCTCGTTAGCCAGGTCCTCCTGCGCCTTGAGAAGACGCTGCTGCATCTGCTGGATCATCCGCATGTTCGGTTGCATCGCGCGACTCCTTGTTCAGGCGCTCCGGGTGCGATTGTATGGAGTCGCCCGTCGCCGTCTCGATCCGGGCGATCCAGCCGCGCTCGACGGCGCGTCGTATGGGCGGGCTATCGGTCGGCAGAAAGTCATCTCCCTCCCGTTCCCACCGCTCCGCCACCGAACAACTGAAAGCGGGCATCTCGCCGAACAGGCGGTGCCACTCCGTCGAGATGACACGCTGGTTCCGTTTGAACTGCTCCTGGTGACCGGCGGAACGTGCCAGGACGCGGATGGTGGGACCTCCCCGCCCCGCGGCATAGGTGTCAATCCGGACATCGGCCAGAAAGCTCGCCAGTCGCTGATCCCGATCCGCCAGCCCGGCGCGGAGGGCTCGCCAGCGCGCCAGAGCATCCTCCGGGGCGCCTGTCTCTGGAGTCGTGCGCCGTGCCTCCGTTTCATCCTTCGTGGCGGTGGGCGATGTCTCGAGTGTCGCGGCCTGAGATCCGTCGACCGGCGATAGTGCTGGACGAAGATCGGGCTCGTCGTTCGCTCGAACGGTGGGTGACGCGAGCGGTGGCCGACCGAGACGCTGGCGAACCGACGGTTCCGGCCCCGCAGGCGCCGCGATACCAGCCCGCGTGGACGGCGCTCTATCGGCAAGGCGCCCGGGGCCGCGTGGGTCGGGTCGCGCGAGCGTAGTGACACGGGGGGCTCCGGAGTCTGCTGCCGGATCGAGTACTCGTGGAGACGCGCCTCCCGCCGACTCCGGACGATCGGACCACAGCACGCTTTCGATGAACGCCAACTCGAGAGGCAGTTGATAGTGGAGCGAACCCCGCCAGTTCGCATCGGCGATGCCGAACTGCTTGACGGCGAAGATCACGTGCGAGGCTGGTGTCAGAGGCGCCAACTCGCGGATCTCCGCGCGCGACTCCGCCGACCACTCGCCAAGGTCATTCTCCGACGCACCCATTTGGACGAACAGGATCGCGCGAAGGTACGCGCTGACCTCGCGGCAAAGCTGGCGCGGATCTGCGCCAGCCTCGATCGCTCGGTGGATGGCCGCCACGCCCTCGGCGCTCTCCCGTCGCACGATGTGGCCGACAAGGCGGGCGATCGAGGCGGCTCCCGCCGTTCCGAGCGCGTCCTCGACCTCCGAAAGTGTCAGTCGCGATGACCCGAGGGACAGAACCTGATCGAGGATGCTCTGCGCATCGCGCAGACTGCCATCCGCGGCCCGCGCGATCGCCTCGATTGTGCCGGGCTCGAAGTCCGTTCCCTCTGCGTGGCAGATCTCGCGCAGCCGCTCCACGATCCCCCGATGGGCAAGCCGCCGAAAGTCGAAGCGCTGACAGCGAGACACGATTGTCGCGGGGATGCGGTCCGGATCGCTCGTGACCAGGATGAACACGACGTGCGGCGGCGGTTCCTCCAGGGTCTTGAGCAGAGCGTCGAAGGCCGCGGCGCTCATGCGGTGTGCCTCGTCGAGGATGTAGACCTTACGTCGGGCGCGATCCGGGTGGGCGAGGATGTTCTGGCGCAGGTCGCGCACATTCTCGATGAGCCCGTTCGACGCGGCGTCCATCTCGATCACGTCGTAACTTGCGCCCGACGCGATCGATCTACACATCTCGCAGCGGTCGCACGGTTCGCCATCCTCGCGCGCTTCACAGTTGATCGCCTTCGCCAGCACGCGGGCGGTCGTCGTCTTCGCCACGCCACGCGGCCCGCAGAAGAGAAACCCGTGGGCGACACGATCGTGAATCACCGCGCTCTTCAGCGTCCGTGTGATGTGATCCTGCCCGATGATCTGCTCGAAACGCTGTGGCCTCCAGCGCCGGTACAGTGCAAGCGTCACGCCGGATGCTCCCGCAGGAGTGCGTCGATGTCGTCGCGCCAGGGCATCGCCTCGTGCGCTCCCCGCTTCGTGACCGCCATCGCCCCCGCCGCACAGGCGAAGCGGACCGCGGCGACGATGGCCAATCCCTCGGCCATCGCGACCGCCAACGCGCCGCAGAATGCGTCGCCAGCCCCGGTCGTGTCGGTCACGGTGACCCTGGGCGCGGGAACGTGGTGGCTGCCCTCGGCTTCGACGATCAGCGCTCCCGCGCTCCCGAGCGTCACGATCATCGTCCGACGGTACTTCGCGGCGAACGCTCGCGCGGCGTCCTCCAGGGCTGAGCGCTCTTCCGACGCCACGCCGAGGAGCGTGGCCGCCTCCCGTTCGTTGGGCACCAAAACATCGACGGCCTCGATCAGGTCGTCCTGTAGCGGGCACGCGATCGGCGCCGGATTGAGGATGACCCGCGCCCCAGCTCGACGCGCGCGGCGTGCGGCGGCCTTCACCGTCGTCATCTGTAACTCCATCTGCAGCAGGCAGATCGCCACGCTCGCGAACGCGCTCTCGTGAGCTGCCAGGTCCTCCGGTGCCAGGGCGTGATTCGCGCCCGGGGCGGTCGCGATCGCGTTCTCGCCGTGCGCATCCACGACGATCAGCGCCACCCCGGTCGGCTCCGTGGCGCTGCCAAGGTCCTGAACGTCGATCCCGGCCCTCAAGAGTTCGGCACGCCGCGTCTGACCGAACGCGTCGGGCCCAACCCGCCCGACGAATCGCACGCTGCCTCCCAGCCGAGCCGCTGCGACAGCCTGATTCGCCCCTTTACCGCCGCCGCCGATCAGAAAGGCGCTGCCCTGGACGGTCTCGCCCGGTCGTGGGATGCGCTCCGCACGGACGACAAGATCGGTGTTTACGCTGCCCACCACCAGGATCTGCCCGGTACCGGCCCCCGCGTCGCGCACGCTCGGCTCATGCATGAACGGACGGCAACCGTTCGTCGTCATCCCAACGGTCCATGGTCGGGGTGGTGCGATTTGAACGCACGACCACCTGCACCCCATACAGGTGCGCTACCAGACTGCGCTACACCCCGAAGTCACTGACAGTATAGGTGGTGTCGGCGACGCGCATCTGGCAGCCCCACGATGGCCGGGATACACTGAAGGAGGTCATTCCTCGATAGCTCAACGGTAGAGCGGCCGGCTGTTAACCGGTAGGTTCCAGGTTCGAATCCTGGTCGAGGAGCCGCGCAGTCCGGAGCGGCCTGGTCGAATGCCGTTCATGACGACTGGTCGTGTCGGCCCGATGACGGGTTGCCTGGTGTTGCAGCGAGGAGCCGCGCAGTGCGAGAGCAGAGGATGCTTGAGTCAGATTGCGCGATTGATTCCGCTGACGCCGCGCAGCTGAGCGGCCGCGTTCAGGTGGCTGCTACGGCCTGTGCGGACTTGGTGCGCCACTTCCCGGGAAGGGTGCCTCGACGCCGGCCGCGATCGCTGGCCTCGGGACCGCGCGAGATGATCGACCCGGCGCTCGTCCGCGGGGCGGTCAAAGGACCACCTGGGCGCACGTCGCGCTCCGGACGACCTCGGGCGGCTGTGATCGACCGGACCCCGCACGGCTTCTCTGCGGCGTGCTGCATCGCAGGCGAGGATCCCATCCTCGTTGATCTCGGCTAACGGGTGCGGCGATCACTCTCCCTGGATCGTGTTCTGCGGGAGCTTGCGCGATCGCACCAGCGGGTGCTTGGCGCCCACGAAGCTGCGCACGTCATTGGACGAGAGTTGATTGCACCAGGCGGTCGCGGGGTGGGCGAACTCGTCGATGAAGTCGTCGTAGCGGTTGGCGGTGACCACGGGAGTCGCTTGACTCGCGCTTTCCGAAACTGCAGCGACCGGGTCAGTTGGGGGGTGGCAGACGGCGGATCATCCATTCGAGACCAGGCTTCGAGTTGATCAAGGAGGGACCAGCGTTTCGAAAACTGGTATTGCTTAACGTGAGAATGACGTTATTGAAAATCACTTCGTCGGTGCGAGCTCCGCCGCCACGTGTAAATTGATTCTGCCAAGCCCATGACCTATCGCCAAGCCGAGAGGCGTCGGCTGGCAGATACTGATCTCCGTCCAGAGAAATAGGCCGCTTGCCGGCAATCGCGAAAGCGGTGTCGCGGTCTCTGCAGACCACCACTGTTACTTGAAGCAGCGCGGGGCCGTCATCGACGGGGACTAGCGATAAACCGGCATGATATCGCCCCGTCGGGATCGGCTCGTTCTGTCGTCGTTTCCAACTTCGCGACCAGTCCTCGGCCAGAGCCCTCACATACTCTCCGGCATTCACGCGAATGATTGGTGAGAGTCTGGGGCTTTCGCTTCGCGCTTCAGCGTTCGCCAGCGCTGTTGCCGTGGAAGGTACCGTGCGACCCACCGCTGTCGCGGTGGCCGCTGCCCCAACACATTGGGTGTCAATGACGCGTCC
>Ga0194132_10001223_pt1 | contig 52065 bp, 73 predicted proteins | sample TA2KigOf80mmetaG_FD_148612 | JGI IMG/M metagenome (GOLD analysis project Ga0194132, IMG submission 148612) | Freshwater microbial communities from Lake Tanganyika, Tanzania - TA2015054 Kigoma Offshore 80m | ecosystem: Environmental > Aquatic > Freshwater > Lake | place: Tanzania: Lake...
AAAATGGCACCATGCATGCTTTGGCAGATATGCGTGGCAAGCGTGTGCTTATCTATTTTTATCCTAAGGATGATACGGATGGTTGCACTAAGCAAGCATGCGCCATAGAGTCTGCTTTACCAGATTTTACAAAGCTTGGTATTACTGTGTGGGGTATAAGCGTTGATTCCGTTAAAAGTCATGTACAGTTTGCGTTAAAATATAATCTTTCATTCACGCTTTTATCTGATGAGGGTAAAGAGGTGGTAGAAAAGTATGGCGTATGGGCAAAAAAGAAATTTATGGGGCGGGAGTATATGGGCACGCTCCGTACGTCGTTTTTGATAAGTCCCACAGGGATAATCGAAAAAATCTACGAAAACGTGAAGCCCGAAACACACGCAGAGGATGTGTTACAAGACTTGAGAAAATAGTAATTATAGTCTAGTACTATGAAAAGCACCCTGATTTTGCGGATAACTATCCGCATATGACTCACTGGATGCAGTTTGATTGTTGGTATTATCTTGCCTTTTTTATTAGGGATGATGAGCGTATAGTCTTCATTAATCACGTCGAAGTACTGTGGGGTAACACTTGGTGGGCCACCGGCGTTCAAAAGTATCCAGTTGCGTGAAATCCTTTCGTTTTTCCGTCTTGTGCATTATCTGATGCACAGGCGGTTTTTTTATATATAATACTTGACATAAAACAGACTTCCGTTATATAATAAGCGCACTACTTTTGACTTGGACCGCGCTTTCGTTCGTTTGAACGGCATGCCGACCGGTATCGGGTCACATGTCGCATACGCCTTCCCACACGAACTATTAATAGGGAATACGGCTTATCATAATCAAAGTTTTGCTTTGTCGCGACTGGTAGAGATTCGTATGGAACAAATAGAAAAAAACGCCGTTTCCTTCGATATGCTTGGCATTTCGGAAGAAATATTAGGCGTCTTACAGAAAAAAGAATTCGTAACACCAACCTTAATTCAGCAGAAGGCTATTCAACCGTCTATTGAAGGTAAGGATGTTGTAGGTATTGCACAAACAGGTACGGGAAAGACATTGGCATTTGCAATTCCTATGTTGCAGCGCCTTATGGAAATGAAGGGAAAGATTGGTCTTGTAGTTGTACCAACACGCGAACTCGCTGCACAGGTTGAAGAAACCTTTATGAAGGTTGGGTATCCATTAGGGCTTCGCACCGCATTGCTTATTGGTGGTGCGGCAATAGGCCCACAGCTTGGTGCAATCCGTCGCGGTCCGCATGTTATTATCGGCACGCCAGGTCGTATTAACGACCATCTCACACAAAAGACATTTGGTGGTGACAGGGTTGGCATACTTGTTCTTGATGAAGCAGACCATATGTTTGATATGGGATTTTTGCCACAGATTAAAGAAATTATTGCAACATTACCAAAAGAAAGGCAGACGCTTTTGTTTTCGGCAACAATGCCACAAGAAATATTTACACTTGCTGCACGTCACATGAAGACACCGCTTCGTATCGAAATTGCACGTGCGGGTACTATTGCTGATCGTATGGATCAAGAGCTTTTTGTGATTACTAAAGACCAGAAAAATCGCCTTCTTGAAAAGTTGCTTATGGACTACAAAGGTTCAGTGCTTATTTTCTGTCGTACGAAGCATGGTGCTAAGAAGCTTACGGCAAATATTCGTGCTATGGGTCATGGCGCTTCGGAAATACATTCCAACCGCTCGCTCGGTCAGCGTCGTGAAGCGTTAGATAGTTTTAAAAATGGATCAAAGCGTGTACTCGTTGCTACGGATATTGCTGCGCGTGGTATCGATGTTTCGGGTATTGAGCTTGTAGTTAACTATGATTTACCAGAGCAGGCAGAAGATTATGTACACCGCATTGGTCGTACAGGTCGTGCTGGCCGTCAGGGTAAAGCAATATCGCTTGTTACTGCCGATCAATTTTACAAGGTAAAGATTATTGAGCGACTTATTCGTATGCAGATATCTGTTTCTAAAGTTCCTGCAGATTTACCGGCGCACCGCGCACCAGTGTTTGTTGCTGATGATGATGTTTCGCCTCGTGCTCGTTTTGTGGGTGGCCGTTCTTCGCGTTTTGCTTCTGCTCGTCCGAGCGGTACTTCGTCTTTTAAGTCTCGCGCACCGCGCACATCAGGCTTTGGTCGTTCACCACGTCCACAAGGCACTTTTCAGAGTGCTGGTAGGTTTGCGAGTTCGCGCGTGCGTCCGTCAAACTTTTCACCACGTCCACGGAAGTAAAAGAAAGATATGCAAAAAAATAACGGGATAGGCCCGTTATTTTTTTGCATATGTATTTATTTGAAATTATATAGTTAATTCTCTATACTCGAGTAATTATGAAACAATTGTTAATTATTGCGTTGGTATTGCTTGTTGTATTTGTGGGGTATGTTGCGTATCTCGGTTTTACAGGAACTCCATTTTCACTTCCATTTGCAGGAGGTAGTGATTCCGTGGCACCCTCAACTAATATGAACGGATTACAATCAACGGATACGGTAGTTGGTACAGGAGTAGAAGCTGTTTCTGGAAAAAAAGTAACAGTGCACTATGTAGGAACGCTTACCAATGGCACAAAGTTTGACGCATCGACCGACCATGGTCAGCCATTTACCTTTACCCTTGGCGCAGGGCAGGTAATTAAGGGATGGGATCAGGGTGTGCTTGGTATGAAGGTGGGTGGTAAGCGCAGCTTGGTGATTCCGTCGGATCTTGGATACGGTGCTACAGGAACACCAGGTGGCCTTATTCCTCCTAATGCCACGCTTATGTTCGATATCGAGCTCTTAAAAGTGGAATAAAGATTACAAGATATATATGCATATAACCCCCATACGGGGGTTTTTGCTTTTTATATATTTTATGGTATTATAACGTCAATTGGGGTCGCCCCCACATTTTATTTTATGGCAGATATTAGAAACATTGCGATCATCGCTCACGTTGACCACGGTAAGACCACTCTTGTAGATGGTTTATTAAAGCAAACCGATACGGATTTAGGTAAGTCCGCGGGCGTAGAAGCGATCATGGATTCCAACGAAATTGAGCGTGAGCGCGGTATTACCATTTTTTCTAAAAATGCAGCGGTAACGTACAAGGGATCGAAGATTAATATTATTGATACTCCTGGTCACGCTGACTTTGGTGGTGAGGTGGAGCGTGTTTTAAATATGGCGGATGGTTCTTTACTGTTGGTTGATGCGCAGGAAGGGCCAATGCCGCAGACTCGTTTTGTGTTAAAGAAGGCGCTTGCTATTGGTCATAAAATTATTGTGGTGGTTAATAAGATCGATAAGCCGAATGCGCGTATTGATTACACACTTGATAAGGTATTAGAGCTTTTTATAGAACTCGGCGCTACAAACGAACAGCTTGATTTTCCGGTGGTGTATGCCGCAGGTAGGTTGGGTAAAGCAGGGCTCGAAGCTCATTTGGACGCAATGACGGATTTTATGCCGCTCTTTGATGCGATAATGAAGCATATCCCTGCACCAAAGGCGCAGATAGATGGTAGCTTACAGCTTATGGTTACCGCGCTTTCATACGACAACTATAAGGGTAAGATTGGTATCGGTCGTGTTACGCGCGGTGTTGTAAAGGCAAATCAGCAGGTTGCTATTGTTTCTAATGAGGGTGCAGTGCGTAAGTCTAAGATTACTTCGCTTATGGTTTTTGCAGGATTGGGTAAAGCAGAGGCTTTAGAGGTAGGCGCAGGGGACATTGCGGTGCTTTCAGGTATTCCTGATATTACGATTGGAGACACGGTAACCGATAGCGATAATCCAGAGGCATTACCACCTATCACAATAGAAAAGCCGACAGTAAAGATGATTTTTTCTGTTAATGATTCGCCTTTTGCCGGTCGTGAGGGTCAATATTGCACATCGCGTAATTTGAGTGAGCGTCTTATGCGCGAACTTGATGGTGATGTGGCATTACGCGTTGATCAGGGTGAAACACCTGATCAATTTGTTGTGTCTGGTCGTGGCGAATTACACTTGGCAATTTTAATTGAAAAGATGCGTCGTGAGGGTTATGAATTACAGGTTTCACGCCCTGAAGTTATTATGAAGGTGGAAGATGGGCAGACGTTAGAACCAGCAGAAGATGTATGGATAGAAGCGCCTGAATCGTTTTCGGGTGCAATTATCGAGCGTTTATCCGCACGTCGTGGTGAAATGCGTAATATGAGCGTTGATAATGGTATTGTTAACTTCCATTTCTTTGTGCCAACACGCGGACTCATCGGTTTCCGTAATGAATTTATTATTGATACAAAAGGTAAGGGGATTATCAATTCGCTTTTTGCAGGTTACTTCCCTCGATGGGAATCTATTGAAGCAGGTAAGCATGGATCTTTAGTGGTGCATGAATCGGGCTCTACCACTGCATATGGATTATTAAACTCGCGTGATCGTGGCGTGCTTTTTATCGGACCAGGTGTTGAAGTATATGCAGGTCAGGTATGTGGTGAAAATGCAAAAGACAGTGATTTGTCTGTTAATGTGTGCCGTGAAAAGCAGTTAAATAACTTCCGCGCAAAAACAGAAGCAGTCAGTGATGATTTAATTCCGCCCCGCATAATGTCCCTCGAACAGTCACTTGAATATATTGGTGATGATGAGCTCGTAGAAGTCACGCCAAAATCTATCCGCATTCGCAAGCGCGAACTCAAAGGCTCTGGCCGCAAAGTATAACCCCTACTTTCTATTTTCTCCTTTTTATTTTTTATTCACTATACTTATTTCCGGCCGGAAATAAGTATAGTGAATTGGTTGTGTATAGTTAGTTTTTGTGGGTGTGGTATATTGTATGTATGGAACAGCCTTTACACAATCCACCCACACTTGATGAATTAAAGCATCTGCGCAAAAAAATGCGCCGTGTTGATATTGAAAATAAAGAGAAGTTATCTTTTCTTGAGCGATGTGCGGTTCCTATTGCTAAGAGTATTGGTTCTGCTGGTTTTTTTGTGATTCTTTTATGTATTACTATTGCATGGTTAGGTTGGAATATGCTTGCCCCTGTTGCATTGCGGTTTGATCCGTACCCCGCATTCGTTTTATGGCTTTTTATTGTTAATATTTTTCAATTAATGATGATGCCGCTCCTTATGATTAGTCAGAATTTAAGTAATAGGCATTCCGACGCGCGTGCCGAAGCTGATTTTGAAATAAATACAAAAGCTGAATTTGAAATTGAGGTTATTTTACAGCACTTAGAAAATCAAAATGCGATTATATTAAAGATCCTTGAACGATTAGAACATAGAAAATAATTTTTTGCCGTATATAAAAAGAACCCCATAGGGGGTTCTTTTTATGTGCTACCTACCGAAAGTTCCTGCGTGGGGCGTTCTGGCGGTGGCAGTCCCTACAGAGAAGCTGGTCGAGACGAGCTGGGTCGGGCTGAAAAGGGAGTTCCTTTATTGCACCAGCACACTTCGAGCACTTCCAATCTCCAGAGAACATCTGGCGCTGGAAGTTGCCGCTTCTCATACCGCCATTGCGTTCAAATGCCATTGTTGTCTTTTTTGCTTTATAAACGACTTTCCGAGACTAAAGACAAACGGCATATGCCTGTTCGTGCGTTAAATCTTCGTTATTACTATAGTAACGCATTATAGGGTGCACGTCCATGTTGGGTTATGTGGTACTATTATGGTATGGACTTTTCTCATTTTGATCGTATTGTCGTTCATCGCATTAAAAAAATTGCAGAACCGTTTGCTCGCGGCGCTCTGTTTATCATTTTTTTCTGGTTCGGCCTTTTAAAAGTTTTAGGTATTAGTCCTGCTGATCCGCTTGTGGAGGCACTACTCAAAACAACTATGCCTTTTATGTCGTTTGATGTATTTCGGGTGTTTTTTGGTATGTATGAAATGGTTATTGGTCTTGCATTTCTTGTGGTGGGTTTCGAGCGACTCGCCATTGCCCTTTTATTACCGCACATGGTAACTACTTTTATGCCGTTAGTTCTTTTACCAAACGAAACATGGGCAAGTGTTTTAGTGCCTACATTTATAGGACAATATAGTATTAAGAATCTTATTATTATTGCCCTTGCGCTTTCTATTGCCGCACATTTGCACCCAATGGCATTAGAAAAGAAAACAAGAAAGAAAAAATAAAGCTTATTTGCGTACGTCGCGGTCTTTCCACATTTTAGGGAGCATGTCCGCAGGTTTCCACTCTTTCTTTATTTTTTTAAGATTGGTAGATGATTGGTATTTACTGTCATCTTTTTTGCCATACGTACCCGCATTATCTTTTTCTACAAGCGGTTCGACTTCGAAAAATATGATTTGTGCAATACGTCGTCCTACAACAAGTGGTATGTGATAATGCCTGCTATGATTTGTTATCTGCATAGTCCAGCGGTTTACATAACCTACATCTCCCCAGCCAGCGCATTTACATACGCTAATAAAATTACGTGCAGTGGATGAGCGGGCTTTAAGCATAGTATCAACTACTTCTGTGCCACCGATAAATTCTTCGGTGTGTGCAAGCACGGTTTCCATGGGCGCAAGCCATATAACGAGATCATCTTTATGGATACCTGGTGTGTCGCTTCTGCCAAAAGGTTCTGCGATGCAATGTTTTTTGCCCCATACGCGGTATGTATCTTCTTCGTTATATACATTAAAGATAGTGTTACCGTTTTTTGGTATTTGTTCGCGGTAGTAATGTTTACCAAGCGTTACATCGTAACTGGCGTTACCTAAATTTTTAGGGTTGTATGTATCGACCGTTATCGTTCCATTTTTCATGTGGCGTATAATCGCCGGTGCGGATAGTAGCATGGTGCGAGCATAAGAAAACCCCGAGCGCGCGTCAAGCGCGAACGGGGTATTTTGGTGAATTTCGTTAGATTTCCTCCGGCTCCTCATACTTAGCAATGAACTCTGCTAAAGCATTGTCATTGCGGCAGCCAATGAGTAGATCTTCTGGTTTCACATTTTTCAAGAAGTCGTGCTCGTTAGGCAGCGTTTGTCGGTATTGGATCCAGCGAGAAGAGAAATTGCCGGCAAGGTGCCGACTCATATACTGATTAGGTGTTCCTGGATGTTCAATGGGTGACATGTGACCGTCTGTCTGCAGTTTGTCGGTAAGGCGCAGATCTTCCTCATGTGAGCGGATACCATCTTGGGTAAGATAGCTTGTTCGCGCGCACCGTCCGCAGGAAATACGGACGAGTTTCATCCAGTCTTTTACTTCGTCGCGATCATCTTGCCGTATGTACGGCAGATGCCATTCGCCGAGCTCAAGTTCCTCCGGCTTACTGTTCATAATTGCTCGTGAAATAGCAATGCCGAAATCTTGTGCTTCGGGCTGGGCCATTTTGCTGACACGCAGACCCATGAAGTTTCGCCAAGTGGAAGAAGTGACAATCACCGTATGGAAGCTGTAAAGTTCCAGCGGCCGATTGGCGTGCTGCTTGTGCGACGCTTCTTCAAGCGTTACGAGCTTGCGGCCGATGTCGGGATATTCCTTCATCAGTACATCTTCCACTTGGTCACATAGTGCGGTAGCAATTGGACTGTTTTTCGCTGCCGCTATAATTTGCGGGCGTCCACCGGTAAGGCAGTACGCTTGTATAACCGCGATGTCTCGGCCAATAAGCCAGTTTGTTGCGGTATTTGATTGGTCAGCTACGCCGAGCGCCGCGCCCGTTTGCATACGACCTTGGTTCTTGCCGAACGAGGCGGGGACATAAGGGCGCTCAAGGCACATCGCAATGCGCTTCCAAACGGGAATAGCACGTGATGACGCCGAGTTGCGGGAAAAAATCCGGTGGGTGTTGAATTCGGCAAGATAGGGTCGTGGGAATTCAACTTCAACGGAAACCAGGCGTGACCGTTTATAGATGCTGTCGGCAACTACGTGGGCGGAAGCACTTCCTTCAACATGTTTCATGACATACTCTCTTTACATTGCGAGTAAAGTAATGGCGAAAGTGCCGACACAGTTGTCAAAAAAACCATTACGAGAATACGACAATATATATTTTTTGGCAAGAAAAAGCCCCGCAGATGACATGTCGTCTGTGGGGCTTTGTTGAAATGGATGTTGAGTTCTTTGTCTTAGCATCCGATGACGGGTGCTACGATCTTCCAAATGAGTTCATGAATTTCTTCGTGGCTACGATGTCATTCCCCGTCGAAATATTCTACGGGAACGTATTTGTTGGGAAAGTACGATGTGAGTTCGCGGTACGTGATGTCCGTGACGCTTAAGTGATCTGCGTTTTTTTTCGTGTCCATCGAGCTTTGCTCCGTGCAAGTATCCCCGTGCTTTTTTTGCAGGACAAGTTTTTCGCTTTTTTTTTGGCGGAATACACAGTGTCGGTGAAACATCTGGTCGTAGTCCATAGAGCGGGAAGCTGAAAGATTTCACGGTAATGCCTGTGGTTTGCAGGCGAGCAAGGAGTAGGCCGTATTGCGTTCCTTTTCCTGCTCCATCGATTCCTTCGAGTGCAATAAGACGGCCGGTTGGTAGTAACATGTCATGGCTCCCAAAAAGAGATTCGTACAATTTGTTTTCAAACGACTGTCCGAAGGCTATATCATTGGAATATTATTTTCCAGCATGGTAGGATTATGCATATGGAACAAACACACACTTCACCAAAAGACATATTTTTACACCTTTTTACAATAGTAGCGCTATATATATCTGCAGGAGCGTTCGTTTCGCTGATATTTGATTACATAAATATCTATTTTCCGGATACTTTATATTCTTACGGCGTAGAGAGTGCATATAGCTCTATTCGCTTTGCAATTGCATCTCTTGTAGTTGTTTTTCCTGCATATTTGTATAGTTCGTGGATGCTTGAGCGGGGATATTTAGCAAATCCTGCAACGCGTGAAATAAAAATACGTAAATGGCTTATATATTTCACCTTGTTTCTTGCAGCTGTGATTATTGCAGGTGATGTGGTGGGTTTAGTGTATTCGTTTTTAAATGGTGATCTTACAACCCGTTTTGTGCTGAAAGCTGCAACAATATTATTTGTTTCGGGTGCGGTATTTAGTCACTATATGCCCCGTGCTGGTAAAACTGCTTAAGAATATGAAAAGTATTCCAAGTATTGTAATAAGCGTGGTGGTTGTTGCGGTGGTAGCTGGATTTTTTATAATCGGTTCTCCATTAGAGCAGCGCACACGTCGGTTTGATGAACGTCGTATTAATGATCTGCAAACAATTCAGTGGGAGCTCATATGGTATTGGCAAAAGAAGAATGAATTACCTACTTCATTAGCCATGTTGCGCGATGATATTCGTGGATTTTCGGCACCACAAGATCCTGAGACGATGATGGAGTATGAATATGTAGTAACTGGCGCAAACTCTTTTTCAATCTGTGCGGTATTTTCTCTTGAAGATGCAAGTATGAATGACAATGCAATGCTCCCTCCAGGAAATAATTGGGCTCATGGCACTGGTCGCACCTGTTTTAAGCGCACGATAGATAGAGATTTGCACGTGATAAAATAATATGTACAAAGGTCTCTTGCGTTTTAAATCGTACTAATTATTTTAAAAATGCGTGACAAGGTAATGTGTGCAAACACGGGTATATTCCTTATTCGTTTGGGACTTGCTCTTGTATTTATTGTACATGGTTGGGGAAAGCTTTCGCACTTACAGGAAACGATTGGTTTCTTTGCGAGAGCAGGACTTCCGGCATTTGTTGCATATCTTGTATCGCTTGGCGAATTTTTCGGTGGTATCGCAATGCTTTTGGGTGTTATGACAAAGTGGGCGGGTTTTGGTATGGCTATTATTATGGCGGGCGCTATTTACTTTACATGGGGCAATGGATTTACTGGTGGGTATGAATTCCCCCTTACACTCCTCCTCACTTCAATCGGTATTGCTCTCACCGGTCCAGGTACTGCAACGATACATGCTCTTAAGAAAGACAATTAATATTTAAAGATTTGCCCTCAAACCGCCTTTTAGTGTCTAATCGAGACATGGAAGGCAGTTTTGATTTGCGTGTAAAAATTATTATCAAAGAATTAGAGCGTTTATTTCCTACGGCGCATATTGCACTTCATTATTCCAATAATTGGGAATTATTAGTTGCGGTGCAGTTGTCTGCGCAGTGCACGGACAAGCGCGTTAATATGGTGACGTCAACATTATTTAAAAAATATCCACGTCTCGCAGATTATTGCGTGGCAGATCCTGCTGAATTTGAAAAAGATATTCATTCAACCGGATTTTTTAGAAATAAAACAAAAAATATTTTAGCTGCAGCAAAGATGGTGCAAGAAAAATTTGGTGGTGAGTTGCCACGCACCATGGCAGAGATGCTTACTATTCCAGGAGTTGCGCGTAAAACGGCAAATGTTGTTTTGGGGAATGTATATGGTGTGGTTGATGGTATTGCAGTGGATACACATGTTATGCGTTTGTCGCAAAAATTAGGATTAACAAAACATACAGATCCAGTGCGTATTGAACGTGACTTAATGGCTTTAATTCCTAAAAAAGAATGGTTTGCATTTACCTATCGGCTTATTGATTATGGTCGCGTATATTGCATAGCGCGATCTCATGATCATGCACATTGTCCTTTGACGATTGCATTACAAGGCATATCATAAAGACATATGAAATACACTATGAAGGCAACGGATATAGAAGTATCGGTTTCCGCAGAGGAGTATATTGCGAAGAAGATGGCGAATTTAGATAAAGTGGCGGGGCATTTTGAGGGAGTTTCACGCGCTGAAGTTGAGGTTGCTCGCACTTCGCGCCATCATCGCACAGGAGACGTTTTTCGTGTTGCAATTACAGTACATGTAAAAAAGAATAATATGCGCGCTGAAGCGACAGGTAAAACAATATTTGAAGGAATGGATAAGGCTCAGGAAGATATGCGCACAGAATTAGAACGATTAAAAGAAAAAAGCGTGGATAGTGTAAAAATAGGTGGTCGTGCGATTAAAAATATGATGCAGGGAGGACGTTAAAAGAGCTCGATATAATAATAGTAGTAATTGCTCTTGCATATATATTTGTTTTCGTTGTATATAATTTGTTTTTGCTATGCAAAAAATACATGAGGGGATTATTGCTGTATGGAAGAGGAGTGGTATGTCATCACATGATGTTATTAATCGTGTACGTCGTGCATCGGGTATTCGTACAGTGGGGCATGCGGGCACGCTTGATCCTTTAGCGCGTGGCGTTCTTGTTATTGGCGTAGGTCGTGCTGCTACGAGATCGCTTTCAGAGCATATACAAAAAGAAAAAGAGTATATAACAACTGTTCGTTTAGGTGTTACGAGCTCAACAGACGATGAGGAAGGGATAAAAACAATACACACTGTTATTGCGCCACCATCACGTGAGGCGGTAGATCAGGCGGTGCGTGCGTATGTCGGCGTGATTAAACAGGTACCGCCGATATACAGCGCTTTAAAAATTAAAGGTAAGCCTGCATATGCGTATGCGCGTGAGGGAAAACATGTAGCAATGCAGGCACGCCCTGTTACGATCCATGAGATAGAAGTGCTTTCGTATACATACCCTGATATATGTTTGCACGTGGTTACTGGTGCGGGTGTATATATTCGTTCGCTTGCGCGTGATATTGGCACGGCATTGGGCACGAGTGCATATATGGCGGATTTAGAGCGTACGCGTGTTGGCGAGTACACTAAGGAACGCTGTATAACTCTATAATATTATTAATTTTTTTAAATTTATATTATTATAGTGTGTTATAATACTGCTATGGATAAAATAAGCGAAATTAAAAATTGCGAAGCATGCGCCTCAGGCACAAGCGCATGTGGTTGTGGCCAGTGTGGTGGGCCTGATTGTGTGCGTTGTAAGGACTGTTGCGGGGCAACGTGTGGAGCTAACTGCGCAGGATGTGATTGTGCAAAAAAAAGTGAAGGATATGGCGATCAGTCATGTGCTTTTCCACAATAATAAAGAATGAGAAAAGTTTTTTTGGTTGTGGCCTCGCCATTTCTTTTAGGATATTTAGGGTACGGTGTTGTGCATTACATTCGTAAAAAAGATGACATGCACTTCGCTGCTTTAAGTGATATTGTTGAGTGGTTTTTAGGATAAACAAAACCGTTTAATGAATGATTCTTTAGGCAGTTTTGTTATACTCCGAGACGTGGAGATAGCGACATTTAAAAAAATAATTTGGGATTATTATACAACGCATAAGCGGGCAATGCCGTGGCGCACGGTTATTACGCCGTATGATGTATTTATTTCTGAAGTTATGCTTCAGCAAACACAGGTCGCGCGTGTAATGGAAAAATTTCCTCAGTTCATCGCATTATTTCCTAATTTTAAAGCTTTAAAAGAAGCGCCCTTGCAAAATATTTTGCATGCGTGGCAAGGCATGGGCTATAACCGTCGAGCACTCTATTTACAAAAAGCGGCTGGGGTTATTGTAGATGATTATGCTGGTAATGTGCCACGTGACCCAGATCTTTTAATCCAATTAGCTGGTATTGGCACCGCTACTGCACGAGCAATAGCGGTGTATGCGTGGAATATACCAATGGCATTTATAGAAACAAATGTACGAGCGGTATTTTTACATCATTTTTTTAAAGACAGGGCGAATGTGTCTGATAAAGAGTTAATGCCGTTTGTGGAAGCGACGCTTGATGTAGATAATCCGCGCGAATGGTATTACGCCCTTATGGATTATGGTGTCATGCTTAAACGTATATATAAGAATCCTGCACGCAGATCGGCGCATTATGTGCGACAATCGCCATTTAAAGGATCAGTGCGTGAAGCGCGAGGAAAGATAGTGCGTATGTTACATACGGGCCCATTAACGAGTGCTGCTTTATGTAAACGTACAGCCGAATCTCCACTTAAAATAAAAACAGCGCTACATTGTCTTATGCGTGATGGTCTGATTAAAAAAGAAGGGCGGATATTTTCTGTTGTTTAATGTATACTTTAAAAATGATTATTCCTGATTTTCAAGGAGAAATTGAAAGCGACGCACACACGCGTGAAAAATATAGTCGTGATGCGAGTCTTTTTAAGGTTATGCCTACTGCCGCGGTTTTTCCGCGCGATGCAGCGGATATAAAGGCGCTCGTGCGATTTGTAAATGCAAATCCACATTTACATCTTTCACTTACTGCACGTGCTGCGGGCACTGATATGTCGGGTGGACCGCTTACTGAATCTATTGTGGTTGATTGTGCGCGTCATATGGACGCTATTACAAGAGTTGGATATGGTACGGCTGTTGTTGAGCCAGGTGTATATTATCGAGAGCTTGAGCGTGCACTTACAGCGCATGAGTTTTGGTTGCCAAGCTATACCGCATCAAAAGATTTATGTGCTGTAGGAGGTATGGTAGCTAATAATTCTGGTGGCGAAAAAACTTTGCGATATGGTAAGACTGCCGATTATGTGCGGCGTTTGCGTGTGGTGCTTTCTGATGGCAACGAATACACATTTCAGCCATTAAATTTATTTATGTTGCGTGAAAAAATACGTCTTCATACGTTTGAAGGCAGTATATATCGTGATATGTACGCACTGGTTACTGAAAATGAATCATTATTACGTGCTGCAAAGCCACGTGTCAGTAAAAATTCAGCAGGGTATGCATTATGGGATATATGGGACGGAACTACATTTGATCTAACACGGTTATTTAGTGGTTCGCAGGGGACACTTGGTATAATAACTGAAATAGAATTTCGCACTGTTCGATCAAAAAAGCACGCACGCTTGCTGGTATTGTTTTTAAATGATATGAGTTTGCTTGCTGATATTGTGCATAGCGCTCTTGCATACAAACCAGAGAGTCTTGAATCATACGATGATAATACATTGCGGTTGGGTATGCGTTACATGCTATTTCGTTTTGGTCTGCAATTTATCCCCGAGGCACTCATGATTATAAAAAATGGAGGACTCCCTAAGCTTGTTTTACTTGTGGAATTTACGGGCGATTCAGATATAGAAACACTTGCGCGCGCAAGGCAAGCAATGCGTGATATGCGTCGTTTTGGTTGCGCTATGCGTATTACAAAAACGCCTAAGGATGCCGAAAAATATTGGGCGATACGGCGTGAGAGTTTTAATCTTTTACGCAATAAAATAAAAGGCCGACAAACAGCGCCATTTGTGGATGATATTATTGTTAAGCCTGATTTTTTACCTCAATTTTTACCTCAACTCAACGCGCTTTTTAAGCCGTATGCGGCAGATATGACATATACAATTGCAGGGCATGCAGGTGATGGTAATTTTCATATTATTCCTCTTATGGATTTATCATCGTCACGTGCACGAACTGTAATTTCTGCTCTTATGGATGCAGTATATGAACTTGTGGTGCGTTATAAAGGCTCTATTACTGCTGAACATAATGACGGTATTGTGCGAACACCATATTTAGAACGTATGTATGGTAAAGAAGTATGTGCTCTTTTTGCACGTACTAAACATATTTTTGATCCACATGCTATTTTTAATCCTCATAAAAAAGTTGGTGGCACAAAAGAGTATGCTATGGCGCATATCCGTACCGAATGAAGTATGTTCAGTATTGTATTTCTATTGGTATTTTTGTATGCATAGTATATGCATTACCTCCACGCACTATTATACTTACCGTTGTTCCGCAAGAGAGTGAAAAAGAAAAAGTACGCACAGAATCTATTGAGCATGTGCAAGTAGTTGCACCAATTATCGAGGAGGTACAGACTAAGCTAAAATCAGTTGCTATACCCATTACTCGTATAACGCCTATTGAGGAGCCTGCTCTACCTCCTGTACTGCAAACAGTAGTAAATGAAACTCCCATAGATTTACGTTCGGTAGTGGCTATTGCATGTGTTTTTAAAAATGCATCTAATGCACAAGTAACTATCTATGGTTCGGGAGTTGTGATTAATGCGGATGGATATATACTCACCGCACGACACGTTGTTGATATGGGATATACCTATCGTATTACCGATGGCAAGCAAGGACTTCTTAATTACACGCTCGATTCATGTCGTATTGCTATACCTGCTAATACTCTAAAAACTCCTACGCCGACTGAGATTCGCACGCTTAATCCTTTTACACCGGTAACGGAATTTACATATGAGGCTCAATTAGCATTTGTTCCGCCTGAACCGTCATCAAGTGGTATGAGTGATAATGAATATCGTTTTATAGATAGCGCTCTTTTACGTATTACGTCTACTACGTTAGGAGTAATGCCACGCTCATTTATTGCGAGTCCTATGAAAATAACGGAATTACCCAACACAGCCGATGAAATTGTGAGTTTTGGTTTTCCCAGTGGCATACCTTCATATGGCACTAATTTTTATTTGCAGGGGAGTGTGGGCGAAATACAAGATATTGTGGGTGGTAATCAATTATTTAAAAATCAACCAGTGGGTATGACCCTAACACTCGAAACAATTGGCGGTCGATCTGGTTCGCCGGTATTTTGGCGTGGATATGTTGTGGGTGTTATTAGTTCAAAGCAAGATCATTCGCGTAATACCGCTGTTACCGCAATATTTCCGCTCGCTCGTTTTGCAGAAGAAGCGGAAATTGCTATATTTAAATAAACTATATACTATAGTTTATAGTTGTTTCTTATTATTTCTGCCTAGATAAGGAGATGTACATGTCAGGCAATAAGAGAGGGCCTCGTTTCATGCAATTCTTGCATCCGTTGAGTCTTATATGTATTAAGGCTATTGAACGTCCGTCTTTTACCCTGCTTCAGAAGACATTTACATGGATTGATACTGTTGGTGCTGATTGTTCCCTTGCGGTGCCGTGTTTTTTCTATGTTGGCAAGCCGATTGTCATGGGAAAAAAAATGTGTAAAAGCGACAAGACCATTGCGCAGATCATTGATGATCGTTTGTGTCATTCAGGGTTGCGCATGTTGGGTATTCAGCATGCCTGGTCTTTATGTCGTCATCAAAGGGATGTTTCATGGGATTGGTTACGTGGCATAGAGCGCGTGTGGTTTTACGGTATTACCGCTTACAATCAGGCGGGTGGAGAATTCCGTCCGCTCATGCATCGCGAGAATAATACAGTACCATGGCGCGTTGTTATGGCGCCGTGGTGTTCCTATAGCCTAGAAACCGATGGTCTTGGGTTTGGGACAATCACCATGTAAAGAAAATGCGGGGACAACTTTGATCCCCGCTTTTTATATCTAAAAAGTCATTATTTATATAGTTTGTACAGATTGACATGCGTATTGTGTGGGCATACGATACACCGCATATGGATATGAACAACAATTCGCACATTGATGCGGAGAAAAGTCAGGCGGGAACTAATCTCGTCATCGTAATTTTAGTGCTTGTTATTGTGGTCGCAGGCGTAAAGCTTTTGATGTCGTCTGATTCGGTAATCGCTCCTTCAGAAGAAATGGCAGATGCCACATCAACTGAAATGACTGCAGAAGTTGAACCTGATGAGGTTATGAATGAACCTGCAGTAGAGATGGTAAAAGAATCTACTCCGGTTGTAATGCCAAAACCAGCGATGCAGGGTGATGAGGGCGCAATGATGCCTGCCGATAAGGGTGAAGTTGCGTTTTCGGTACTTTCTCGCGAAGCAGTAGCTGTGCGCGCTATTTATGTACACAATCCTTTTCGTGCAAACGAGGGTGATGCAGCGTGGATTCAGGTATATGATGGATATCGTGCGGTGTCAGCAGGACAGGCAACACTTGTGTACACTGTTTCTCTTTCGGCAATCCCATACGACCAAGTACGCGTACGCACATTGAATGTTTCGAGCGGTATTCCGGATGATGTAACCAAAGAGATGTCGGTTATAGTAAAAGCAGGAGAAAAATCGCTTGTTACGATAGAGCTTTAAGATTATATAGTGGTATATACAAAGCCCGCTTCATAGAGCGGGTTTTGTTTTTGCGTATGATTCCGTATGATAGGGATATGGGTATTACTGCGTTATTCGATATTCTTCTTTTTTCTGTTTTTGTGTATGGGCTTATTATACTTTTAAAGCAAACAAGAGCGCTCTTCGTTGTGTATGGCATCATTATTGTTTCCTTTGTGTATGCGAGCGCAAATGTATTTAAGTTTACTCTTACAGCAGGAGCATTAAATTTATTTTTTAGCGTCTTTCTTATTTGTATCGTTATTATATTTCAAGCGGAATTACGACGTTATTTTGAACTTATTGCTATAGCTCTTTCGCCTACATCTAATGCTATGGGTAAAAAGCCGGCTACTGATGATATTGAACGTATTGTACGTGTTGCAGAACGTTTTGCTAAAGAGAAGGTGGGTATGCTTATGGTTTTTGTGGGGCGCGAATCATTAGGGCGACATATATCAGGAGGTTTTGATTTATATGGAAAAATTTCCGAACCGCTTCTTGAAAGTATTTTTGATGCATCAAGTCCAGGGCATGATGGGGCTCTTATAATAGAAGGAAAGATGGTAACAAAATTTGGTGTTCATTTACCTTTATCACAAGATTTTGGTCAGATAGAAATATACGGCACGCGTCATAGTGCAGGGCTTGGTATTGCTGAGGTTTCAGATGCTTTAGCAATTATTGTTTCTGAAGAAAAAGGCACTATATCTATAGCGCGTGACGGATCACTGAAGCCTGTTACATCAGGTACTGATTTACGTGCGGCAATTGCTTCGTTTTTACGCGAAAAACATGCAAAAAAACATGTATTATCTATTGCCGATACAATGCATAATATTCCCGAAAAAGCACTTGCGGTACTTCTTGCGGTAATCGCATGGTTTATTATTGTTTTTCCGCATACTCAGTAATATGCGTCTTTTTAAAAAACATAGCTGTTTTATTACGGCGCTTACGTGTATAATAGTATTCGGTATTTTTTGCATATATCTGTGTCTTTTATGGAAAGAGGCGTATCGTCGACCATTCCGTTTGCCAGAGGGCTATGCGCCTATGGTTTTTAGTAGTCCTTTACCTGCTGTTGTGTACCCAAAAGAAGTACGTGCTTTATATATCACTGCTTCCACTGCATATAGTTCGCGCATGGAAGACATTATAAGAATTATTAAGGCGTCGAGTGGTATATATGCACCAAATGCAGTGGTTATTGATATACAAGATGCAACTGGTCGCCTTGTTTTAGATGATGAAATGCGTATGCTAGTGCGCCAGTTACGCTTTTTAAAAATTTTTCCTATTGCACGTCTTGTGGCATTTCAAAATGATGCAGTGGCGCAAGAACATCCTACATGGGCAGTACATAAGGCAGATGGCTCGCTATGGCGAGATAATGGGCGTCGGTATTGGCTTGACCCTAGTAATAAGGATGCATGGGCGTATATAGCTGAAACAGCGCGTATTGCAATTGACGCAGGTTTTGCAGAAATAAATTTTGATTATTTTAGATTTCCGTCTGAGGGTGTCACAACTGCTGTGTATCCGTTTTGGACGGAATCCGTAGGATCTAAAATTGAAGTAATTACTTCTGTAGCACGATATTTAAAAGAGACTCTTAAAAAAGAATATCCTCAGGTGCGATTAACTGCTGATATTTTTGGTTATACCTTTATGCGCACAATGGATGTAGGTATTGGGCAATCAGCACCTGCATTAGCCGCTATATTTGATGATGTATGTCCTATGATATATCCGTCGCATTACAGCGCAGGTAATTTTAATTTTCAAAACCCCGCTATGTATCCATATGAGGTTATGCTCCAAACATTAGAAAAAGGCAAAGAAATTTTTGCTCATACAGACGTGCCGTTTACTAATGTACGTCCGTGGATACAGGATTTTAATATGGGTGCAGTGTATACACCAAAAATGGTACGTGATCAGATGCGTGCAATTACTGATGCTGGCTTACCACCACAGTGGCTTATATGGAATCCACGCAATAAATACAGAGAAGCAATATTCGTTAACGATGCTGATGCGACGCTAACAAATAATTAGTATACTTATAGTATGTACGATGATGACGACATTCCGCGTCGACAAAAGCGACGTGGCGGTGAAAGTAATATCTTTGCGTATTTTTTACTCTTTGTAGGTGTTATAGGGGGTATTTATTATGCATGGGGTGGTGATTTTAGTGCGGCTAATACAAAGCGCATTATGAAAGGTGATTTTTCTTCTTTTGGAAAGATTTCGCTTAACTCCGGAACGTCTACTATAAAAACAGGTGAAACATTACAGGATAAGGGCAAAAAAATAATAGATTCCACACTGGAAGCAGCTGTAAAAAAACCTAAGGAGGCAGTTACAGAATTTGTGCAAGATCTTTCAAGTACTGCGGTGGAGAGTGTTCGTAAAGAGGCAGCACAGGTATTTGGTTTGTCGGTAACAGGAGTATCTGCATTGCCGTCTAATATTTCTATTGTGCGTCCCGCAGGTCAGCTTATGTCATTTGTTGTTGGGGCTGAATCTGAAGATATTATCTACACCATTAACTGGGGTGATACACAGACAACATCGGGCACTGTGCCACAAAAAACAGAAAAGACAATTACTCATTCGTGGGTTACTGCGGGCGATTATTTAATCACTGTTGAAACAGTTGGTACTCAATCAGGAAAGAAAATATATTTATTCCCCATGAGTATTCAGAAGTAGGTTGGTGCGTATGCTATATTTATATATATGAAACATATTTTTGCATGCGTGGCCGCGGCGCTTATTTCTGCGGGATGTATTGGTACTGCTCTTGCTTTTACGGAGCCGACAGGCACACCGCCAACAAAAAATGTTCCCGCGCCTTTAAATGTTGGTGCAGGTATACAAGAAAAATCAGGCGGTCTTGTTATGCAAAGCATGAAAGCGGCGAGTATAACACTCGGAGAATCTACCCGCACTTCATGGCTTGATGCGGGCTCAGCATGTAATTGGGAGGGCTTGAAATGCAACTGCAAAAACGATGGCAGTAGCTTTGCCTATATTGCAATGACAATCGGCGCCAAGTGCTCCGGCGGACAGTTGCAGGATTTAAAAATTGTAAGCATCGCCTTGAGTTCAAAGGGCAAGTTGTGTCCTACAAAAGCTCCGGTAGAATGCAATCCCGCGCTCTACACCTATCAAAATATTCCTGATGTTTCGAGTGGTGAGGCATGGTATTGCTTCGGATTTTTCTGCTAACGGAATAGTATGGGATTATTCCTTATTCCAGCATTCGCGCTTATAGGACTCACTGGTCATGCATGGTCAGAAAATATCGGTTGGCTTTCTTTTCAGGGGCCGGCGCATCAAGTAACGATACATGATGAAACAGGTGCATATGGTGGTTATGCATGGTCGGAACATATCGGCTGGGTTAAATTTGCAGGCGATAGAGCGCGCGTATGTTCTGCTACTGAGGGCGGTGATTGTTCGAATGTAATTAGTAGTAATGTATCTGGTTGGGATGGTGTTATAAAACTTTCTGGCGCGAATTATAAAACAGAAATAGTAGGAACGCCCGAGACAGGATGTTCGCTTTCTGGTTGGGCGTGGGGTTCGGATGTTGTGGGTTGGTTGCGTATGAAGGGCGCTAATCACGGCGTTACTTTAGAGCGGTGTATTGTTCCGCCTGAGCCACCTAAAACATATGACTTATCGTGTGAATTTAATGCGGGCCCACGCGTACTTATAGCGCCGCAAAAAACCGCGCGTCTTACATGGTCATGTATTGATGCTGATATGTGTTCTATTGCTCCTGCTATTGGTAAAGTAACCCCTGCTTCGGGTGGTGGTATTACCGTAGCGCCAAAATCAACCACGACATATACACTGCATTGTGAAAATGACGCAAAACAATCAGTTGATATAACAAGAAAAGTGGAAGTGATTAAGTCGCAATTGTGTGAAATTAATCCTGCTGATCCAAGTTGCGAATAACAGGGTAAGGAATTATTATCAGGTGGGTTGCTGGGTTAGACAAAATTCCTGGATATGTCCATCCTGCGTTGGGATGCCAGCAACCCTTTTTTCATCATGGATTCTATAATGATTTTTTTACTATGTGTTATTGTCGCCGGTTTTGTCGGTCTTTTTTTATTTATTAAATCTAAGTTTGAGGCGCCGCGTGATAGATCGTATGAGCAGGGGTTTATATTATTACAAAATCAAATGGCGGAAATGGCGCGTGTTAATGAGGCATTGCGCAAATCGCTTGATGATAAATTGCAGGAAGCAAGCAAACAATCGCACGAACAGTTTTCTTCGAGTGCTGCAATGATACGTGATATTACGGAAAAAATGCACAAGGAGTTGGTGAAAATTGATGGTACTAATAAGCAGGTGGCGCTTGGTATGGAACAGATCCGTGGATTAGAAGATATTTTAAAAAATCCAAAACAGCGTGGCATATTAGGCGAATATCTTTTGGAAACATTATTAAAAAATGTTTTTCCTCCGAGCCAATATCAAATGCAATATGCCTTTAAGGATGGCGAAATAGTTGATGCGGCAGTGTTTTATGGCCCAGAGAATGAACGGAAAATTATCCCTATCGACTCTAAGTTTAGTTTGGAAAATTATAACCGCTTAGTTGATGCAAAAAATGATGAAGAACGCGCGCGTTTTGAAAAAGCATTTCGCACTGATTTAAAAAATCGTATTGATGAAACATCTAAATATGTACGTCCGCACGAAAATACAATGGATTTTGCCTTTATGTTTATTCCCGCTGAGGCTATTTATTATGATCTTTTGGTAAATCGGGTTGGTACGACATCTGCACAAGATTTAATAGAGTACGCAATGAAAGAGAAAAAGGTAGTTATTGTTTCACCTACATCCTTTCTCGCGTACTTACAAACGGTAATACAGGGTATTCGTCGTGAGCATTTTCATAAAGAAGTTGAATCGATTATTAAGCGTGTGCAGGACTTAGGGCGTCATTTAAAAACATATGAAAATTATTTTGCAAAGATTGGTGGGCACTTAGGCACAACCGTTAATGCATATAATGCAGCATCAAAAGAATTGGTAAAAATAGATAAAGATGTTTTAAAGATTGGCGGTGAGGCTATTGGTATAGATGTACCTGCACTTGAAAAACCGCATAATGAAGAGCACACTGGCGCATAATGCGCCTACCCCCCTTTGTTCAGTATGCTATTCCGCAAGGAAAGCTTATACGGCCTCATCAGCCTGATTCAGAGTGGGATTTTATTTTTGTTGTACGGGACTCTTTGCGCCCGTATATACGGATACTTATCTATATAGTAGGGCCACTATACCCCCATTTATGGCATAGCACTATCTTTCTTGCTCCAGTGGAGCGTATACGTTGTGATGGCACCTATTGTTATATGGATGAAACAATTGACATGGAAACTAAGCTGAATATAATAATGTGTACTATGAGTACTATAAAGCCTATATCAGACCGCGTTTTTCTTGAAGCTATTGAAGAAGATCGTGTTACAAAATCCGGCATTGTTCTCCCTGATTCAGCTGAAAAAGAGCGTCCTATTAAAGGGCGTGTAATTGCCGTTGGTGCGGGTAAATTGCATCATAATGGCGGACGTGCTCCGATGTCCGTTAAAGTGGGTGATATTGTTCTTTTTAAAAAATACGGACCAGATGAAATTGAGCTTGAGGGTAAAAAATATTTAGTTGCTGAAGAAAATGATATTTTGGCAGTTATTGAATAGGTAATACATAATTTTTAAAAAAATATGGCAAAACAAATCGTATTTAACGAAAAAGCGCGCTTAGCATTAAAGCGCGGTGTAGATAAGGTGGCGAATGCTGTAAAGGTAACGCTAGGACCGCGTGGTCGTGCTGTTGTTCTTGAAAAATCGTATGGTTCGCCGGTGATTACATTAGACGGTGTAACCGTTGCAAAAGAAATAGAATTAGAAGACCGCATTGAAAATATTGGTGCATCACTTATAAAAGAGGTTGCAACAAAAACAAATGACAGTGCTGGTGATGGTACAACAACGGCAACGTTGCTTGCGCAGGTTTTAATTCGCGAAGGCTTAAAAAATCTTGCATCGGGTGTTGACCCCGTTGCATTGCGTCGCGGTATGGATAAAGCGTATAACGCAACATTGGAAGCGCTTAAAAAATCTTCACGTCCGGTTGAGGGTAAAGAAGCAGCTGCACAAATTGCTACTATTTCTTCGCGCGATGCAGGTATTGGTGCCATGATTGCCGATGTTATTTATGAAGTGGGTAAGGAGGGTGTAGTGACTGTTGAACAGTCGCAGACAACTGGCTTATCAAAAGACATTGTAAAAGGCTTACAGTTTGATCGTGGTTATATTGCACCGTACATGATGACTGACCCTGCTCGCATGGAAGCAGTGTTAAACGATCCTTATATTTTGGTAACCGATAAAAAGATTTCGGCTATTGCAGATATTTTGCCGCTTCTCGAAAAAATAGTAGCAACAGGTAAAAAAGAGTTGGTAATTATTGCTGATGATGTAGATGGTGAAGCATTAACAACTCTTATTGTTAATAAGTTGCGCGGTATATTTACGATTTTGGCTGTAAAAGCGCCGGGATTTGGTGATCGTCGCAAAGACATGTTGCAGGATATTGCAATGGTAACTGGCGCAGAATTTATTTCTGATGATTTGGGTCGCAAATTAGAATCTGTTGAAATTGATCAATTGGGTCGCGCACATCGTGTTGTTTCTACCAAAGACACTACAACGATTGTTGATGGTAAGGGTGATAAAGACACTATCGAAGCACGCACTGCTCAAATTAAGGCACAGATGGCAGTAACAGAAAATGAATTCGATAAAGAAAAATTACAGGAGCGCGTAGGTAAGCTTGCAGGTGGTGTTGCTGTTATTCGTGTTGGTGCTGCAACCGAAGTTGAACAGAAAGAAAAACAGCATCGTATTGAAGACGCTGTTGCGGCAACAAAAGCTGCGCTTGAAGAAGGTATTGTGCCAGGGGGTGGTGTGGCATTGGTACGTTCTATGAAATCTGTTGAAGATTTAATTACGTCTTTGGATAAGGACGATTTAGCTGAAATTGTTGGCGCAAAAATTGTATGGGGTGCTTTATCTGCTCCGTTAATACAGATTGCAGAAAATGCTGGCTTTAATGGTGCGGTGGTGCTTAATACAGTCTTAGCAGAACAGGATGATTATGGCTTTAATGCTGCATCTGGTACATACATGCATCTTATTAAGGCTGGTATTATTGATCCTACTAAGGTTTCGCGCACAGCATTAATGAATGCAGTGTCTGTTGCTTCGATGGTGCTCATTACCGAAGCAGTTATTACCGACACACCAAAAAAGGAAGAAAAGGTTGCACAAGAACCCGTAATGGGGGATGATTACTAAATGATCTGGAATTTTATATGGGGCGTTTTAGTGGTGTTGCTCGTTGTGGGCGGCTTATTCGACGCGATTAGTTGGAACATTAATATACCGCTTATACTTGCAGCTGTAGGATTGTGGCTTGTTACGGTATACAATGCGCTTGTGCGATTACGTAATCGTGTGCACGAAGCGTTATCGGATATCGATGTGCAATTAAAGCGTCGTTTTGACCTTATTCCTAATATTGTCTCAACTGTTAAGGGGTATGCGTCGCACGAAGCGGGTTTATTCGAAAAAGTTACAGAAGCGCGTGCGCGTGTGGCTCAAGGTGGCGACACTATCGAGCGCGCGGCAGCAGAAAATGCTCTTTCGGGAACACTAAAATCGCTTTTTGCTGTTGCTGAAAATTATCCTGATTTAAAAGCTAATACGACTTTTATTGAGCTTCAGCGAGAATTATCGGATACCGAAAATAAAATACAGGCATCACGACGTTTTTATAACGCCATGGTTCTTGAAATGAATAGTTCTGTGCATTCATTTCCTACTAATATATTAGCGGGTGTATTTGGTTTCCGTACGGAAAAATTCTTTGATGGATTGAATGATGCGGAGCGTGCCCCTCTGGAGGTAAAGTTTTAATCAGTGGATATATACGGTCACAAGGACGCAAATATTAGAAAGACGTGGGCTTTGCTTTCGTTGTTTTTTGTCATAGTCATTGGCTTTGGTTATGCGTTAGGAGTGTATTTTAATAACCCTCTTATTCTCATAATCGCTGTCGTAATAAGTATAACTACCAGTTTTCTTAGTTACTGGTATTCAGATCGTATGGTACTTGCTATGGCGCATGCGCGACCCATAGAACGTAGGCAAGCGCCGGATTTATATGCGATTGTTGAAAACTTATCTATTACCGCAGGTCTTCCAGTACCGAAAATATATATAGTGCATGATAGTGCGCCGAATGCATTTGCCACCGGCCGCAATCCAGAGCATGCGGTAGTTGCTGTTACAACAGGGCTTTTAGAACGATTAAATAAAACAGAGCTTGAAGGCGTTATTGCGCACGAGCTTTCACATATCGGTAATTGGGATATGCTTGTTTCTACTGTTGTGGTTGTTTTGGTGGGTATTATATCGATTGCTGCGGATATGATGATGCGATCTTTTATGTGGGGTGGTATGCGCAGTCGTAATGGTCGTGAGGGTGGTAAGGGCGGTATTGTTGCTATTCTTGCAGTGCTTGGCGTTATTCTTTTACCGATAGCCGCAACACTTATTCGTCTTGCAATATCTCGTAAGCGTGAATTTTTAGCTGATGCTTCAGGTGCGCTTTTAACACGTTACCCTGAAGGCCTTGCAAGTGCATTACTTAAAATTGCCGCCGATCCGCGCCCTATAGAGTCTGCGCATAGCACTACTGCTCATCTTTGGTTCGAAAACCCGTTTAAAGCTGATGCGGGTCGTGGCAAAAAAGGTATGCCATGGTTCGCCACATTATTCTTAACCCACCCGCCGGTAGAAGAGCGCGTAGCTGCACTACGAGGGAAATAAAAAACAGCGCATATTATGCGCTGTTTTTTATTACTGCGGAAGGGGAGAGATTCGCCCCTCCCTCGCTAGCGAGCTCGGTCGAAACATCGGTTTTTATAGTCGGCGAAACGCCTTCTTAAAAACTCTCGCTCTGCGAGTTCGAATCGTCTCCTATCACTAAATATCAAAAAAGAATGACATAATGCCATTCTTTTTTGATGTTGCGGAAGGGGAGAGATTCGAACTCTCGATACCTTGCGGTATGCCACCTTTCCAAGATGGTGCACTAGGCCTCTATGCGACCCTTCCTTGTAATTCTGTTTTGCAGTATAAGCTTTTTTTAAGCTCCTTTCAAATTAATGCAGGCGTATATATTGACGAATTTTAAATAATATTACATTCTATCTATAGTTAATTGCTATTTTTGCTACCTGTATTTTCTATGTATATATGCTCCCGTTGAGTATATTGCATAGAATTACGCCTATAAGGAGAGACTTCCGTGATCGATTTTCTGATGCTTGAGTATTTGAGCTATGCAACGTTGCGTGAATTTAATAGCTCATTGCTTGCAATGCTGGGTAATCCAGCAGAAAGGCAGATATGTATTAGCAAATGGGATGGCACGCTGGATCACCTACCTAATTCATGGCCAGTTTTTGTGCATGCTTCGCCACAAATCGAGTGTTCGCGCGCAGACCTTGCTCGGGCATGTGGGCAGTGTGGTCATGTGCCCTTTTACGATGACGCGCTCGTGTGTCTGGATGGCGAGTTGAGTGTAGGTCTGTTGCGTCCTGCAGTCACATCATTTCTCGCACATCATCAGCGACGAGACAGGGCTCAGAAACGTCGTCAGCCAAAAAATGGGTAATGTTGGACTTTTAGATACCGCCGGATATCCGGCGGTATTTTTTTATTTTGTCTAGTCTTGACGCTTTTTAGTCGGCTTGTACTATAAAACATACATATATGAATACTACCTTTAAAGCGATCATTTGGGTTGTGGTGTTGGGGGTTGTAGCATGGGCAGGATATGCTCTTTTGGGCTCGCAGCCTGCTACTCCAGTAGAAGAGGCTCCTGTAGCAGTACCTGCTGAACCGATTAAAATCGGTTTTATGGGACCGCTTTCGGGTGATGGTGCAACGTATGGTGAGCCATTTCGTAATATTGTAGAACTTGCAATTGCTGAAATTAATGCAGCAGGTGGTGTAAATGGTGCGCAGCTTATACCTATTTACGAAGATGCGAAGTGTAATGGTAAGGATGCAACTGCTGCCGCACAAAAACTTACAAATATCGATGGTGTGAAAGTTATCATCGGTGGCTTTTGTAGTAGCGAATCAATTGGTGCAATTCCTGTTATTGAAGCTGCTCAGGTTGCACTTTTGTCTCCTGGATCGAGCACTCCTGATTTAACAGGTAAGAGTCGTTTCTTTAGTCGTACATATCCAAGCGATGCTACACAGGGTAAAGTTTTGGCAGACGCGGCCTTTACCATAAAGAAGTGGAAGAATGTGGTAATGATTCAAGAGCAGATCGATTATCCGCTTGGTATTTACAACGCCTTTTCCTCTTCATTTGAACAGTTAGGTGGCAAAAAGGTAGTCAAAGAAGAATTTCCTAGCACAACTACTGATTTCCGTTCTATGTTGACCAAATTAAAGGCAATGAAGCCGGATGCATTGTTCATTAATACTCAAACTTCAGCTGCTGCAGGACGTATTTTAAAGCAGGTTAAAGATTTAAAATGGAAGCCTGCTATCATAGTAAATGATGGTACTGCGGGCGATATGCAAATTATTAGTGAGCATAAGGTGACATTAGAAGGTGCGCTTTCGGCAGAATTTGGCACTGATCCAAATAATACAAAGCTCCAGAATTTACTTTCTTTATATAAAGCAAAATATGGTACTGATATGCCATATCCGAGTTATGGGCAGACAGAATATGACGCGGTATATGTTATTCGTGATGCTTTATTAGCTGTGGGTAATGATGGCGCAAAAATAGCTGATTGGCTTAAGACTGTTGCAAATTGGGAAGGCGCGTCTGGATCTATTACTATCGGTGCTGATGGTGATCGCGTAGGTGGTCATGTACTTAAAGTTATAAAAGATGGTAAGGCTGAGCTGTATGTTGCACCCGAAGCCATGAAGACAGCTACAACAACCACCGCCACGACCACAAAGCAATAATCATGTAGACTGTCCGTATGGACATTGTTCCTCAGCTTGTTGTAAATAGCGTTATAGCAGGTTCGTTATATGCACTTATAACACTTGGCTTTAACCTTATTTATGGCACGACTAAGTTTTTTAACCTTGCGCATGGAGTATTTGCTGCATGTGGCGCATATACCGTTTTTTGGCTGGTTAAAATCGCAAATCTTCCTCTTAATCTTTTTGTCGCATGCGCTATAGGTGTTATATGTGCTGGTTTTTTAGGTTGGATGCTCGATGTTCTTGTTTTTTTACCACTACGTAAACGTAAGGCATCGAGCATGGTGCTCATGGTTGCTTCTCTTGGTGCTGTGACTGCCATTCAAGCTGTTCTTGCAATTCTTTTTACCAGTCAATTCCAAACACTTGAAACAGGTGGCGCGGGATCATACGCGTATGATGTTCTTGGCGCTATTATCACCGAAACACAAATTATTATTATCGTCAGTAGCGTATGTGTAGTTGCCATGCTTGGATACATTGCGCGATATACTACGTTCGGCAAGGCAGTGGAGGCAGTTCGTGATGATGAGGAAATTGCGCGCATGGTAGGTATTAATACCAATCGTATTATTAGTAAGGTATTTTTTATTGGATCAGCGATTGCAGGCTTGGCGGGTATCCTTATTGGTTTTGATACGGGTATAGAGCCAATTATGGGCATGAATATATTGCTCAAAGGAACAATTGCCGCAATTATTGGCGGTGTTGGTAGTTTGTACGGAGGATTTTTAGGTGCTTTTGTATTAGGGTTTGTTGAAAACTTTGGTATATGGAAAATAAGTGGTGAATGGAAGGATGCGATAGCATTTATAGTGCTTATTATATTCCTTCTGGTGCGGCCACAGGGGATAATAAAACGATAATATGGCATACCTTATTCACCTCGCTATCATTTCTTCCCTCTACGCTATATTAGGTATCAGTCTTAATTTAGTTGTTGGTTATGCGGGCCTATTATCTGTAACGCATGCGGCTTTTTATGGTATTGGTGCGTACACAACAGCACTTCTTACGCTCTATGCTGGTTGGGGATTTTTTACATCTCTCGTTTGCGGTATGGCGATTGCGGGTTGTGCTGCATGTGGCATTGCAATTATATCGGGACGATTTAAGGGTGATTATTATGCCTTAGTATCTTTTGGTTTTAATATTATTGTTTTTAGTATTTTGCTTAATTGGCAAACGCTTACACGCGGGCCTTTGGGTATTCCTGGTATTCCACGACCTGTTGTATTAGGTATGCCTTTAGTACAAAACGGACACTTTTTATTATTAGCGCTTGCTTTGCTTGGTGTTGTATATATGGCCTCAGAGTGGATTGCTCGATCGCCTTTTGGCCGTGCATTAAAAGGTATTCGTGAAGATGAAGAAGTGCTGCGTGTATTTGGATATCATGTAGCGACATACAAAACTATTATATGTAGCATAAGCGCTATGTGTGCGGCTGTTGCGGGATCGTTATTTGCTTCATACATTTCATATATTGATCCTTCAACGTTTACTTTGAATGAGTCGATATTTATACTTTCGATAATTATATTAGGTGGGCTTGCAAATATGCGTGGGTCTATAGTTGGTGCTTTAATTTTTGTTCTCTTGCCTGAGTTATTGCGTTTTGTTGGTTTTCCTCCCGATATTGCTGCGCAGACGCGACAGGTTGTGTATGGATTAATTCTTATTCTTTTAATGATGTATCGTCCGCAAGGGATTATGGGCGAATATGCCTTATAACACTATGAACATAAAACATACACGAGTATTGATAGTATGCGTGGCAGTTATAGCATGTGTCTTTGTATATTATGCTTTTGTAGATCAAAAACAGATTGATAATGATATACGCATTGGTGGTGCATTCGGTCTTTCGGGCAATTGTGCTGAGTGGGGTGAGGGTGAAAAGATGGCGGCACAAATGGCGGTTGATGAAATAAATGCTTCAGGAGGTGTATTAGGAAAGCAGGTGCGTATGATTATTGAAGATACGCAGTGCGAAAATAAAACCACGGTTAATGCGGTCATGAAGTTAATACATGCTGATAATGTTGTAGCAATTATTGGCCCAACGTGGGGGGATGCATACCAAGGAGCAAGTGCAGTATTTAATCAAACAAAAACAGTAGGTATTTCACCGGATACTGCAATGGAGGCGCTTGAGCTTGAAAATCAACCTATTGATTATATTTTTTCTACATACGCCCCCCAGCGTAAAGAAATAGATGCGTTGCAAACACATGCCGCGCGCATGGGCATTAAAACTGTTGCTAGTGTATGGGATCAGGATTCATACAGCACAATGATGACGCGATTATTTAAAGATGCGGCGGTAAATCATGGCATGCAGGTAGTAGAAGAGCACGAAATGCCTACAGGTAATCAAGATTTTCGTACGACTATCGCAAAAATAAAAAATAAAAATCCTGATGCGATATTTATTTCGTTTCTTGCAGCGCATACAAAGGCAAGCTTTTTAAAACAGGCAAAAGATTTAGGCTTACAGTCGCGTATTCTTTCAGCTGCTGACATTCAAGATGAAAGTGTTTTAAAAAGTTTCGGCGCGCTTATGGATGGCGTGATATACACCTATCCTATTGCAACTTCTGGTCAAAAAACGTTTAAGGAAGCATATTACGCAAAATATACTACCGAGCCACAAGGGCCATCGGCAGTTAATGCGTATGATGCAGTACGTATTCTTGTCGCTGCTTTAGCAAGTGGCGCAGAAGGTGGTGAAGATTTGCGTAATACATTATTACGTACTCGTATTAAAGGCGCATTTATTGAAGATTTGGGTTTTAATGAAAAGCATCAGGTAGGCGGCGGTACATTTGAAGTAAAAACTATTCGTGATGGTGCATTTGTTTCGCTTCAATAACTATGCATGCACTTGAAATAAAAAATCTGACAAAAAGTTTTGGTGGCGTACATGCAATACGCGGCTTAACGGTGTCTTTTGCGCAAGGAAAAATAACTAGTGTTATTGGTCCGAATGGATCGGGTAAAACAACACTTATACATATTCTCTCGGGCATGCATACCGTAGGTAGTGGTACGGTGTCTTGTAATAATCATGTGCTACGCACTATTAATCCGGAAGCATTACCGCGCATTGGTATTACACGCACATTTCAAGATGTGCGCTTGTTTGAGCAAATGACCGTTCTCGACACCATTCTGGTAGTGCTTACACCGCGTAATCCGTGGCATGCACTTTTTAAATCTACTGCGCGATCGCATTATGCGCGCGCTGAAGAAGTTTTAACGCGCGTTGGATTATGGGGAAAGCGCAATGAATATGCATATAACTTATCGTATGGCCAGCGTAAGCTATTAGAGATTGCGCGTGTTATTGCTATGGATACGCCGATTATACTTTTAGATGAACCTTTTGCAGGACTCTTTAAGGAAATGGTTCGTGTCATAGTTGGTGTGATTAATGAACTAAAGGCTTCAGGAAAGACCATTATTCTTATAGAACACGATATGGCTTTAATTCGGGAGTTATCTAATCATGTTGTGGTAATGGATGCAGGGACGCTTCTTGCGGAAGGTAATCCAAGCGAAGTGCTCGCGCGTCGTGATGTTATTGAAGCGTATTTAGGCGAATAATATGAAAGATGTTTTATTAGAAATACGAAATGCATGCGTTCGTTACGGCGGTGTTCATGCATTAGATGGTGCAACAGCTTCTATCGATGAAGGTGAGATTGTGGCGCTGATGGGTCCTAATGGCGCTGGAAAATCAACAGTGCTTAAAGCTTTATTTGGTATAGCACCGCTCTATTCGGGTGATATTCTGTGGCATGGCACAAAGTTTAAGCCAGTTCCGCATGAGGTGGTGGAGCGGGGAATGGCATTTGTGCCACAAGGTAGGCGTGTATTTAAATATTTAACCGTTGAAGAAAATTTAGAAATTGGTGGTTTTGTTGTAAAAGACAAAAAAGAATTGCGTCGTCGTATGGAAGAGGCGATGATATTATTCCCTGTACTTAAAGCAAAGCGTGCGTGTAAATCCGGTACATTATCAGGTGGTCAGCAACAAATGCTCGCTATTGCACGTGGACTTATGGTTGACCCTAAAGTTCTTTTGCTTGATGAACCGTCATTAGGTCTTTCTCCAAAAATGGTTACGGAAGTGTTTCATGCTATTAAAAAAATAAACGAACAGCACAAAACAGCGATTGTTGTGGTGGAACATAATATAAAATCAATTCTTTCTATAGTTGATCGTGCATATGTACTTGCCGCAGGTACAGTTGCTGCAGAAGGCAAGCCTAAAGAATTATTGTCGTCTGGTGTACTCGAAAAGATATTTTTAGGGTAGCATTCGTATTATGGCAATTATTATTTTTCAATTCGCTGTTTTTATTATGTCTGTTATCGTGCACGAAATTTCACACGGCGCGGTAGCGTATTGGCTAGGAGACGAAACGGCATATCGTATGGGGCGCATTACTATTAATCCTATACGTCATATTGATCCTTTTGGTTCGATTATTTTGCCACTCATACTTTCATTGCCTTTATTTATTGGCGTGCAGCCTATTATTGTAGGTTGGGCAAAGCCAGTGCCTTATAATCCTCATAATTTAAAAAATCCTAAAAGTGGTGGCGGGTTGATCGCATGGGCGGGTCCGGCAAGTAATGTGCTTATTGCAATCGTCTTTTCTGCGTTTATAGCACTACTATCTATTAGTGAGCCTATGACGGCAGCATTTCACTATATAATTCTTATTAATCTAATGCTCGCAGTCTTTAATTTGGTGCCTATTCCACCGTTGGATGGCTCAAAAATACTTACTGCTTTTTTGCCCTATCATTCGCCAATTATTACCTTTATTGAGCGTAATAGCATGCTGTTGCTATTGGGTTTTCTTCTTTTTGGGTTATCTGCTGTTCAAGTAATAGTGGGTTTTTTATTTGGATTATTAACGGGGGCTTATGGTGCATGATAGAGGGTTTACATATATAAAGTGATTTGCTACTATAAACTCCTACATGCCGACTACACGACAATTGGTTCGCAAGGGCCGTAAAGCAGTAAAGGTGAAATCCAAATCGCCGGCACTTTTGCGCTATTTTAACAATATCTTAAATAAGCCGGTACACTCAGAATCGCCGTTTAAGCGTGGTGTATGTATAAAGGTCTTTACCACCACTCCTAAGAAGCCGAACTCGGCTATCCGTAAGGTTGCACGTATTCGTCTTACTAATGGTACTGAAGTTACCGCCTACATCCCTGGCGAAGGTCATAACTTACAGGAACACTCGGTAGTTGTTATTCGTGGTGGTAGGGTTAAGGACTTGCCGGGTGTCCGCTATCACATTGTCCGTGGCGTACTCGACACAAGCGGTGTAAAGGATCGCAAGCAGCAGCGCTCAAAGTATGGTGCAAAGCGTCCAGCAGCTAAAAAGAGTGAATAAACTGATAATCTATGAGAAAGAAACGTAATTATAGGCGCGAACACAAAGGTGATTTACAGCACGGTAATGTTGCTGTTGGTCGTTTTATCAATTATTTGATGGAAGGTGGCAAAAAGGCTGTCGCTGAAAAGATTGTATACGACGCCTTTGAGCGTATTGAAAAGAAGTATAAGGGTAATGCAATCGAAGTATTTGAAAAGGCTTTTGAGAATATTTCGCCTGCTGTTGAAGTAGCAAGTCGCCGTGTAGGAGGTGCAAACTATCAAGTACCACGCCCGGTACGCCCTGAAAGGCAGTATATGTTAGCTGCGCGTTGGATTATTACCACCGCATCCAGCAAAAAAGGTAAGCCAATGGCTGAAAAATTAGCAGACGAGCTTTTTGCGGCATCAAACAACGAAGGCACTGCCGTAAAGAAGAAGCTTGATATGCATCGTATGGCCGAGGCAAACCGTGCATTTGCGCACTTCGGTTGGTAGAAAAAGGAAAGGCGGCATGGGCCGCTTTTTCTGCATTCATATATAATTAATTATTACAAGTAAGCATGGCTAGACAGTATCCAATAGAAAAAGTACGTGACATCGGTATCGTTGCTCACATTGACGCAGGTAAAACGACCGTTTCTGAGCGTATTCTTTTTTATACCGGTGTTTCGCATAAGATCGGTGAAGTACACGACGGTACAACTGTTATGGACTGGATGGAGCAGGAGCGTGAACGCGGTATTACTATTACCGCTGCTGCAACAACCTGTTTTTGGACACCAACCTATGCTGCTGGCAACAAAGCCCTCGAACATCGCGTTAACCTTATTGATACACCAGGGCACATCGATTTTACTGTTGAAGTAAAGCGCTCACTTCGTGTTTTAGATGGTGCGGTGGTGGTATTTGACTCCGTATCGGGCGTTGAACCGCAAACAGAAACAAACTGGCACTATGCTGATGACTATGGTGTGCCGCGTATTTGCTTTTTAAACAAGCTTGATCGTATGGGTGCAAGTTTTGAAAATAGCTTGGCATCGATTCGCGAACGACTTAATCCAAATGCTATTCCGATTCAGCTTCCTATTGGCGCTGAAGCTGATTTTATTGGTCTTATCGACTTACTCCGCATGAAAGCCTTCCATTTTGATGGCGAAAAAGGCGAGAAGATTATAGAAGCAGAAATTCCGGAAAACATGCGCGAGGAAGCGCAGATGGCGCATGATGCTCTTGTCGAAAAAATCGTTGAAACAGACGATGTATTGCTTAATAAATTCTTCGAAAAGAAAGAAATAACACTCGCTGAATTAAAAGCAGCGCTTCGTAAGGCAACACTCGCTCTTAAAATTATCCCTGTTGTTACCGGATCTGCATTAAAAAATAAGGGTGTGCAGTTTGTACTTGATGCTGTTGTTGACTACTTACCATCACCTATAGATTTGCCGCCTACTAAAGGTACTGATTTAGAGGGTCAGGGCGAGATTATTCGTTATCCTAAAGAAGAAGAGCCGTTTGCAGCTTTGGCTTTTAAGGTTGCTGCAGACCCATTCGTTGGCGCATTAACATTTTTCCGCGTCTATTCGGGTACTCTTAAGAAGGGAACATATGTATTAAATGCCACAAAAGGCCATCAGGAACGTATTGGTCGTATTATTCGCTTGCACGCTAATCACCGTGAAGAAATAGACGAGATTTTTGCTGGTGAAATTGGTGGTTTAGTGGGATTAAAAGATACATCCACAGGTGATACGCTCTGTGACCCTGAAAAGCCTTTGCTTCTTGAAAAAATTGATTTCCCTGAGCCGGTTATTTCCGCTCGCGTTGAGCCAAAAACCAAGGCTGACCAAGAAAAAATGGGTATGGCACTGCACCGTTTGGCTGAAGAAGACCCGACATTCCGCGTATCAGGTGATCCAGACACGGGCGACACTATTATCTCCGGTATGGGTGAATTACACCTTGATGTGTTGGTAGACCGTATGCGCCGTGAATTTAGCGTTGACGCTAAAATGGGCCGTCCGCAGGTTGCATATAAAGAAACTATTAAAGGTTCTGCAGAATCAGAAGGTAAATATATTCGTCAGTCGGGTGGTCGTGGTCAGTATGGTCACGTACGCTTAAAGATTGAGTCGCAGGAGCGTGGCGCAGGCTTTGCCTTTGTTAACGCTATTAAGGGTGGTGCAATTCCAAACGAATTTATTCCAGCAGTAGAAAAGGGTATTGTGGAGGCTGTTACACGTGGTGTTGTTGCTGGTTTTCCACTCGTTGACTTAAAGGTTACGCTCTACGATGGTTCGTACCACGACGTCGACTCGTCTGAAGCTGCCTTCAAAATCGCTGCATCTATGGGTTTTCAGGAGGGTGTTAAGAATTCCAAGCCAGTATTGCTTGAACCTATCATGAAAATACAGGTTATTACTCCTACGGAATTTTTGGGTGATATTACGGGCGATATTAGCTCTAAGCGTGGCCGTATAGAGGCAATGAATGACCGCTTTAATACAAAGGTTATTGATTGTCAGGTGCCGCTTTCCGAAATGTTCGGCTATGCAACAACCTTGCGTTCTATAACACAGGGCAGGGCATCGTTTACTATGGAATTTGATCACTACGACGAAGTTCCTACAAACGTTGCGGCAGCTATTATCGAGGGTCGTAAAAAGTAGTTAGTAAAAATAGTTAAAAAAAGAAGCCGCCGAGCATCTAGCTCGGCGGCTTCTTTATAAATCAACAACTCTTGATGGAATATGCCCCTAGTGGGTATGGATAGTTTTATGTATCATGCATTATAATTAATAGCATGAAAATAAAAACATTTACTTATGCTTTAGGTGTCGGATTTATCGTTGCCTTTATAACAATTTTTCCTAGTTCAGCGCAGTCGATATATCGGGAACCGGTTTTCATATAACGACAATCTTTATTAGGACAGATTCTATTTTTAAGGCCTTTTTTTAGAGCTCCTTTTATTCCTAAGACTCCTTCGTATAGCACTAGAGGATCTAATATTCAGCCGGGCGTTCCCGGACCAGAAGGAGTAAGCACGGCTGGTTCTAGCGGTTCTTGTGCGAGCTGTGTTGATGGAACAGTGCTTCAGAATGGCAATTGTGTTGCTTCTAATGATAATGCTTTGCCATGTTGTGGACCAATTAGTCGACCAGGACAAGAAGGGTCATGCAGGGAGTGTGGGTATAGGTGTCTTTCTTTCGATTCTAAAATAGCGACTCCTATTGGTGATGTTGCAGTAACGAATCTTAGGGTAGGTGATATTATATGGACGGTTGATATTGCGGGCAATCGTATTGTGCGACCTGTAATTAAAGTTTCACATACAACTGCAATTAATCACCATATTATCCATCTCATTCTTGCAGACAATCGCACTCTTAACGTGTCCGCTTTGCATCCAACGGCAGACGGACGGACGGTGGGCGACCTTAAAACTGGCGATATGTACGACGGTTCCGTTGTGCGGAGCGCTGTTTTACAGCCATATAAAGGCTCAGCCACATACGACATTTTACCTGCTGGGGAAACTGGCTATTATTGGGCAAATAGTATTCTGATGGGTAGTACTTTTAAACGCTAGTCGGGTAAAAATACTTAAAAACCCTCAAAGATATCTTTGAGGGTTTTTAAGTTCTTCTTGAATAACTAGATCACTCCGAACATGATAGACTTTCTTGATAAAAGGTGTGGTCGGTGACATAAACGCATATTTTGTATAGCTTTATACGTTCGAGTTGCAGTATGCATAAATCATATTGACAGGCGTTTTCTCTATTGCTATGCTTAAAATTACCTTTGTCGAAAAAAGCGTATATTATAAAAAAATAATTTAAGAAAAAAGCACACATGGCAGAAAAGGCAAAATTTGAACGTAATAAACCGCACGTTAACGTCGGTACTATTGGTCACGTTGACCACGGTAAGTCCACTCTTACTGCAGCTATTACACACGTCCTTCACATGAAGGGTTTGGCCGGTAAAGAGGTTTCGGTTGATGAACTCGACAAGAGCCCAGAAGAAAAGGCCCGTGGTATTACTATTTCCATTCACCACTCGGAATATGAATCCGAAAAGCGTCACTACGCTCACATCGACGCTCCTGGTCACGCTGACTATATTAAGAACATGATCACGGGTGCCGCTCAGATGGACGGTGCCATTATCGTTGTTTCTGCAGCTGACGGCCCAATGCCTCAGACACGTGAACACATTTTGCTTGCCCGTCAGGTGGGTGTTCCTGCTCTTGTAGTATTCCTTAACAAGGTTGATATGGTTGATGATCCGGAACTTGTTGACCTCGTTGAGGCTGAAGTTCGCGAGCTTTTGAAGAAGTATGAATTCCCTGGTGACCAGATTCCTGTGATCCGTGGATCGGGACTTAAGGCTTTGGAAGCAGCGGATTTGAACGATCCTGCATGTCAGCCAGTTCTTGATTTGGTAAAGGCTCTTGATGAATACATTCCAGACCCTGTTCGTGAAACTGATAAGGCATTCCTTATGCCGGTTGAAGACATTTTCTCCATTGAAGGTCGTGGCACTGTGGTAACCGGTCGTATCGAGCGCGGTATTATCAAGGTTAACGAAGAAATCGAAATCATTGGTCTTCGTGCAACACAGAAAACAGTGGTAACGGGTGTTGAAATGTTCAACAAGTTATTGGACGAAGGTCGTGCTGGTGACAATGTTGGTATTTTGCTCCGTGGCTTGAAAAAGGAAGACGTTGAACGTGGACAGGTTCTTGCAAAGCCGGGCAGTATTACCCCACACACCGAGTTTGAAACTGAAATCTATGTTTTGAGCAAGGAAGAAGGTGGTCGTCACACACCGTTCTTTAAGGGCTATAAGCCACAGTTCTACATGCGTACTACCGATGTTACAGGCGAATGTATTTTGCCAGAGGGTGTTGAAATGGTTATGCCTGGTGACACCATTAAGCTTTCGGTAAAGCTTATCATGCCGGTTGCGCTTGAAGACAAGCAGCGCTTCGCTATCCGCGAAGGTGGTAAGACGGTAGGTGCCGGTGTTATTACAAAAATCATAAAATAACACATTATTAAATCGTACGTTCTTTACTACTATGGTCAAAGAAAAGCAAAAAGTAGAAAAGTTGCGCCTTCGTATTAAGGCATATGACCATAAGCTTATCGATAGCTCTGCTCGTCAGATAGTGGAGACTGCGCGTCGTCTTGATGCCGAAGTTGTTGGTCCTGTACCGCTTCCCACTGAGATTCAAAAGTATACGGTTAACCGCTCTACCTTTGTCCATAAGAATTCGCGTGAGCAGTTTGAGCTTCGTGTACACAAGCGTCTTATTGATATCTTTAATATCAATCCTGCAATCGTAGAAGCACTTTCTAAAATAAGTCTTCCTGCAGGTGTCGATATAGAGATAAAGATGATGTAAAAATCTCCCGCGCTATTGCGCGGGAATCAGGGGATTTTTGCTCCCATAAGAGCAGGCTCCGCCTGTTATCTGTCAAAGCATCGCAACAGGCATAATGCCTTTATGCGAGCGTAGGTAGTAAGGGCTTTTCTTTGCAAAAATACCACACATTATGTGTGGTATTTTTGTTAGTATTCCGTACAATTTGGTGAAGTGGGATTACAAATAAGAATTCCCGCGCGCTTCCATGCGGCGGGAATTTTTTGAGCCAGAGGTGGATGTAGCTCAAGTGAGCACGGGTTTAACCGAGCGCTGCCCATGTGTCGGTACGTTCCACGTGCACCCTTTGTCGGTTGTTTCAAGGACAATACATACCCTGCTTTCGTCTATATGCACGATTTGTGTGCAGGATCCATAGTCAATTACACGATCTTCTATTTCTTCAAGCGCTTCTTTAGTGTTGCGGAATACGGCTATTTCTCCTGAATTGTCACGATCATGCAAGGCATGATCGTCGTCATATACACATTCTCCACTACCGTGAAAAATGAAAACTCTATACATGCAGAACCTCCGTTTGCGGGGTATGTGGTTGGTAAATCTGCGTATAGCAGTATCTAAATACTAATAATGGAATAATACATTACCTCTGTCAAACCATCATAAAAACCCAGTATTTACTTATTTTTATTACGCTTGCGAAATATGATATCTTCGTGTATTATTAAAAAACTATTGCAACCACTGAATATATGTTCATGTTGATCGGTACTAAATCGAATATGACGCAGATCTGGAAGGGCGATATTATGGTGCCCGTAACAGTTTTGAAAATGGAGGAGGGTAGTGACCTTTCTGTTTTAAAGGAGGACGCACTTGTCGCCGTTTCTGGTCTTACTAAAGGACATGGTTTTGCGGGTGTGGTAAAGCGCCATAACTTCGGTGGTGGCCCTAAGACGCATGGTCAAAAAAACCGCTTTCGCGCACCAGGTTCTATTGGCAACACTGCTGCTCAGCGTATTATCCCTGGCCGTCGCATGGCAGGTCACATGGGTGTTGTGCGCGTCACCATCAAGAATTTAAAGGTAGTCGAAGTAAAGCCTGAATCACGTGAAGTATTTCTTCGTGGTGCAGTTCCAGGTCCAAAAAAAGGCCGTATAGAAATTAGTGCATAATATATATGAAACTTCCGGTATACGACAAAACAGATAAGCAGATAGGTGAAATCGAAGTATCCGACGCTATTTTTGCTCGCGCGTGGAACCCTGATCTTATTCACCAGATTGTCGTTGCTATGGCAGCAAATCGTCGTCAGCCTTTAGCGCACACAAAGCAGCGTGATGAAGTTTCTGGTGGTGGTCGTAAACCATGGCGCCAAAAGGGTACTGGTCGCGCACGTCATGGATCTACTCGTTCCCCATTGTGGAAGGGTGGTGGTGCAACATTTGGCCCACGCAATGATCGTGACTACACCCAGAAAATAAATAAGAAGATGATTAAGGCTGGTTTGTATGTCGCCCTTTCTAAAAAAATTACTGATGGTGAATGCAAAATTATTGATACCTTAGCTATCCCTGAAGCACGCACACGCGAACTTCGTTGGGTACCTAAGAGTACGCTACTTGTTCCTGCAGCAGGTAATAAAGATATTTTCCGCGCATGCGCTAATATTCAAAAAGTAAAAGCAGTGGATGCACATTCATTAAACGTCCACGATATTTTGAAATTTAAAAATCTTCTTATCGACCGTGAAGCGATAACGAACATTACATAATACTGCCATGACATATGTATCTATAATTAAAAAACCGTTTATCACAGAAAAGTCTGCAAGCATGTCTTTGATGGGCAAGTATGTTTTTGTAGTACATGGTGATACGACAAAGTCGGAAGTTAAAAAGGCTGTCGAATCGCACTACAAGGTGCACGTGACAAAGGTTGATGTTATCAATACACGACCTAAGGCACGTCGTCGTGGTCGTGTACTAGGTGTGCGCCCGAGCCTTAAAAAGGCGATTATTACCTTGAAGAAAGGCGAGAAGCTCGATATACTATCTAACTAATCCTATGGCAGTGAAGACCTACAAACCTACTAGCGCTTCTCGGAGGCAGATGACCACCGTTGATTATTCGGTGCTCACTGTTTCTAAGTCGAGCCCTTACAAGCCGCTTACGAAGCACTTAAAGAATAAAGCTGCGCGCAATCACCGCGGTATTATTACCATGCGTCATCAGGGTGGTGGCAATAAAAAAACATATCGCATGGTGGACTTTAAGCAGGATAAGTTTGATATCCCTGGTCGCGTAGAAACTATCGAATACGATCCATATCGTACAGCCTTTATTGCACTTGTTGTATATAAAGATGGCGAACGTCGCTATGTTTTAGCTCCTCACGGCATGAAGAAGGGTGATGTTATTATCACTTCCGAAACAACTCCATTAAAAGTTGGTAACCGCATGGTATTGAAGAATATTCTTGTTGGTGCACAGGTGCACAACATTGAAATGCAGCGCGGTTCGGGCGGTAAGCTTATTCGTAGCGCAGGTTCATCGGCTGAAGTATTAGGTCATGATGCTGGCTACACCACACTTAAGATGCCGTCAAAGGAAGTACGCCGTGTTTTATGGACATCACTTGCAACAGTAGGACAAGTTTCTAATGTTGACTGGAGCTTAACAAACTTTGGTAAGGCTGGCCGTTCGCGCTGGATGGGTATTAGGCCTACCGTTCGTGGTACCGCTATGAACCCTTGTGACCACAAATATGGTGGTGGTGAACAGCGTCAGCCACGTGGTACCAAGCGTCCAAAAGATATTTGGGGTAATATTACCGGCGGTAAAAAGACGCGTAACCGCAATAAGTGGTCGAATGCGCTCATAGTACGTCGTCGTCCAAAAATCCGTTAAACAATTCTATGTCTAGAAGTTCTAAAAAAGGGCCGTTCATCGACCCAAAGCTCATGAAGAAAGTCGCGGCACTCCGCGCATCCGGCGAAACGACCGGTATTAAAACATGGTCGCGTGATTCGGAGGTTGCTCCAGAAATGGTAGGATTGACGATTGGCGTACATAACGGAAGGCAACATCTTCCTGTTGTTATTAAAGAAGAAATGGTCGGTCACCGCTTAGGCGAATTTGCACCAACACGCAAATTTACAAAGCATGGTGGTAAAATGCAAAAAGATATAGAAAAGGGCGCTGCAGCTGCAGCTGCAGCTGTACCGAAGAAATAAACATATGGCAAACACTGCATCAGCACAACTTAATTATCTCCACATGGCGCCACGTAAGGTGCGACTTGTTGTCGACGTAATTCGCGGTATGTCTGCTTTTGAAGCAGAAGCCCAGCTTATGATGATGAAAAAGCGCGCTGCTCCAGCTATCTTAAAGTTGCTTCGCTCGGTTATTTCTTCAGCTAAAGCGCAAAACATGACAGGAAGCAAGCTTAAGGTGGCAACTATTCGTGTTGATCAGGGGCCTACCTTAAAGCGTTCATTGCCACGTGCAAAGGGTATGGCAACGCCTATTCATAAGAAAAGCAGCCACGTGACTATTATACTTGCTGAATCCGAAAAGGATTTTGCAGAACGATTTACGGTTATTCGCCGCGAAAAGAAGCAGGTAGATAAGCGCGAAGCAAAGCCACGTGTTGCTGGTGCAAAAGGTAAGGTTATAACAAAAGATAAGAAGAAGGCTGAGGATCCGGGCTTTATGCGCCGTGTATTCAGGCGGAAGACAGGAGAATAAACATATGGGACACAAAATACGACCGGATTCATTTAGGTTAGGTGTTATCGGGACATGGAAATCTCGCTGGTTTGCTCGTGCGAGCTTCCGTAACAATCTTGAAGAAGATGTTCTCATCAGGAGTATTATTGATGAAAAAATGGCAGCCGCAGGTGTTGTGCGTGTTGATATTGAACGTACAATGAATAACAGCTTCCGCGTTACTATTAAGGCAGCACGTCCGGGATTTATTATCGGCCGTGGTGGTAAAGGCATTGAAACACTTCACAAAACATTAGAAACATCTCTCACAAAGCTTTTTAAAAAGCGTGGTGGTAAGATACCTAACTTCTCCGTGAACCTTACGATAGATGAATTGCGTCGCTTTGAAATTTCAGCAGCAAATATTGGTCAACAGATTGCAACTGATTTAGAAAAGCGTTTGCCTGCACGCCGTACCATGAAGAAGCACTTAGACTTTATTATGCAAAACAAAGAAGTGTTGGGTGCTCGCTTACATTTCTCTGGTCGTATTGATGGTGCAGAAATTGCGCGCCGTCAGTGGCTTGCAAAGGGTCGCTTACCGCTCCAAACACTTCGTGCAAACATTGATTACAGTGAGAATACGGCTTTCACAACGTATGGCACCATTGGTATCAAGGTTATGATCTATAAGGGCGATATATTCGAAGAGACAGCGCATAAATAAACATATGTTGTTACCTAAGAAAGTAAAACATCGCAAGTGGCAAAAAGGACGTTCGCGTAAGCGTGTTATTGAAACGCGTGGCACAACATTGTCCTATGGATCATTTGGTCTTCGTAGCGAAGGTATAGCGTGGATTACTTCACGTCAGATTGAAGCTGCTCGTAGAGCATTAACAAACTTTGTGAAGCGTGAAGGAAAAATCTGGATCCGTATATTCCCCGACAAGCCAATAACAACTCGTCCGCCAGAAACCACACTTGGTGGTGGTAAGGGAAGCCCTGATCACTTCGTATGTCCTGTTCGTAAGGGGAGGATATTATTTGAAATGGACGGTGTTACCGAAGCAATGGCAAAGGAGGCAATGCGCCTTGCTGGTCATAAATTACCGGTAAAGACCAAAGTGGTTGTAAAAGCATAAGAATACCATGAAACACAGCAAGCAACTTACAGAATTTAAAGGTAAATCACGCGCTGAGCTCGAAGCGTTGGTAGTTGAATTTCGCGCAAAAATGTGGCAGTATAGGATTGATATTGCTGCGGGTAAAACTAAAGTGGCAAAGGATGTAGTCGCAACGAAAAAAGCTATCGCACGCGCCCTTACCATTATTTCTAATCTTCCGGTTGCCGGCGCATAATACAATGGAAAAAATGACTGAAAAGAAAGTAATTCAAATTCGTACACGCATTGGTTTTGTTGTGTCTGACAAGATGCAGAAAACACGTGTTGTTAAAGTTGCGATAACAAAGCGTCACCCAAAGTATTTAAAGCAGTACGTTGCGCACTCACGCTTTAAGGCGCATGACGAAAAAAATGAATACAAGACCGGCGATAAAGTTGTTATACAGGCATCGCGCCCTATGTCGAAAGAAAAGCGCTGGACAATAGTAAGTAAGGCATAACGAATATATGGTACAGGAACGTTCAATAATGAAAGTAGCGGATAACTCGGGCGCTAAGTTCGTACGTATTTTCCGTCTTTTGGGTGGCAGTCGTAAGCGTTATGCGCGTTTGGGTGAAATTGTTATTGCATCTGTACAATCTGCAGAGCCACGTAAAGCTATTAAGAAAAAAGAAATTGTAAAATGTCTTATTGTTCGTACGGCAAAAGCGTTTCTCCGTGCTGACGGTACACGCGTTCGTTTTGATGAAAATGCAGTCGTATTAGTGGATGAAAAAAAGCAGCCACGCGCAACGCGTATCTTTGGTCCTATCCCTCGCGAAATTAAAGAAAAGGGTTTCGACGGCATCTTTTCTCTCGCTGAAGAAATCGTTTAAAAAAACATATAGCAGTATGTAAAAAACTGCACAGAAAGTGCGGTTTTTTTATTGCGCGCGTATACCATCAAAAACGATGGGCGCGTGAACTGTGTATGTATGAATATGCATAGCTTTAAAAGCATATAATCTCTTTAATACTGGGCTTTTTTTATACTTGATAAAATACGAAAGATCGGATATACTCTTCTTATTCACTAAACCCATGAAGATTCGCAAAGGCGACACAGTACAGATGATGGTAGGAAAAGACGCTGGTAAGCAGGCGAAGATTTTGCGTGTCGATAAAGATGCAATGAAGGTTCTTGTAGAGGGTTTGAACATGTTAAAGCGCAACAAAAAACCGCGTGCGCAGGGCAGTAAGGGAGAGATTATTTCTGTTCCTCGTTTTGTAGCCGCAGCGAACGTAATGGTTATTTGCCCTAAGTGTGGTAAGCCGTCCCGCATGGGTTCGGTTGGCGCAGGCGAAAAAAAGTCGCGTATGTGCAAAAAGTGTAAGGCGGCAATATAAAACATATGGCAGTTAAGCAAACAATTACTCCTGAGAGTGTATTACACAAGATAGTGGTAAACACCGGTGTTGGCCGGATGGCTACTTCGAATGCGTACTTCGATGAAAAAGTGTTACCAGAAATCGTTGCTGAATTTAAGGCGGTTACTGGTCAGCAGCCTGCATTGCGTCGCGCAGTAAAATCTATCGCCGGATTTAAATTACGACAGGGAACAGTTGTTGGTATGAATGCAACCTTGCGTGGTCGTCGTATGCGCGACTTTCTCGAACGCTTGAATGCAATTGTGTTTCCTCGTGTACGCGACTTCCGTGGTATCCCTACAAAAAATATTGATGCGAATGGCAATCTAACCATTGGTATCCGTGAACACACTTCTTTTCCTGAAATTATTCCAGAAAATTCTAAAGTTGATTTTGGTATAGAAGTAACATTAGTCCTTAAAGTGCAGGATAAAACAAAAGCACTTGATATTTATCACGCGCTCGGTATCCCGCTTGCAAAACCTAAGGATATAAAAACAAAGACAAAATAATATTTATAGATATGCCTAAAACATCCGTCATTGCACGATCGAAAAAAGAGCCAAAGTTTGGCACTCGCGCTGTTCGCCGTTGTTTTAAGTGTGGTCGCAAGCACGGCTATATGCGTAAGTTTGGTTTGTGCCGTATCTGCTTCCGCGAAATGGCCGGTCAGGGAATGATACCTGGTGTAACTAAAGCAAGTTGGTAAAAATAATCCTATGTATACGAACGTATTAACAATGATAAAGAACGCGCAGGCGGCCAAGAAGGATTCGCTTAAGGTTCCATTTTCAAATATGGATTTGATGATCCTCGAGCTTTTGCAGAAATATGGCTACATCGCAGCGGTAAACAAAAAAGGAAGAATGCCAAAGCGTTCTCTTGAAATTGTTTTAAAGTATGGCGAAGGTAAGGCAGGTGCAATTCGTGGCGTTGCACATTTATCCGTTCCTTCTCGTCGTATTTACGCAGGCGCACAAGAACTTCGCCCCGTAAAACAGGGCTTTGGTCTTGGTGTTATTTCGACACCGAAAGGTATTATGGCATATCAAGATGCACGCAAGCAGAACGTTGGCGGCGAACTCTTGTTTGAAATTTGGTAAGGCTACTCATTATCTCTATGTAGACACAATACCCTGAAAAGGGTATTGTTTTTTTAGTTCATCAACATCACATACCATGTGCAATAGGAGGTTGCATGCGTTCACAAAAATCTCGAGATGGATTATTAATTTCAGTCCTCATTCGTTTGTATGCTCTGCGTACAGAGCGCATGCAGATGTATGAAGAATGCATTGAAGTATGGCGTCATCGTCTTTCAGTACTCTGTATTGGACTCGCTCTTCTATGGGGAGTTTCGTATGAAAGTAAGTCGTGTGACGTGATGATACTTACGGTATTAGGATTCACGTTGCCACAGGCATACGGAAAGCTCATTATTGAGCATGTGCGCTTTTGTGGTCGAACAATCAAAGATGAGGAAGTGGGCGAAATAGCCACTTGTATCTACGATGAAATCGCAGAAATCACATCCGAAAATCCAACGTACATCACCATCTTTAATGAGCTTTTAGAGGCTCTTCTCGATGAAGATGTGAGGCGCTCTGTATTGCGTGCTGAAGAGCTTGATGGGTATGGCAAGCATGCGTCACGTTTAACCGCATTAGTCCATCAAGTGCATGCGTAAAACGTCGCCTCTAGCCCGAAACTGCTGTGTATGGCAGATTCGGGCTTTTTTATATTGCATATTTATGAACGTCGTGCTATATTCATATCCACTTAGTAAATCCGTATATATATGTCGAAAATCGGCAAAAAACCAGTAGTAATTCCCGCAGGCGTTACCGTAGAGGAAAAGGCCGGTTTCGTCATGGTTAAGGGTAAGGGTGGAGAAATTAAATTACCTCTTTTGCCACACTGCTCAATATCTCTTCACGAAGAAGGGGACACAAAAGAAGTCCGTATTTCTATCATGAGTGCCGATAGGCAGGCGCAAGCTAACTGGGGTACTATGGCCGCTTTAATTAAGAATGCCATTATTGGTGTAAGTGCAGGTTACGAAAAGAAGTTGCAACTTGAAGGTATTGGTTATCGTGCATCTATTGAAGGTAAATCGGTGGTACTCGCTCTTGGATTTAGTCACCCTGTCAATTTCCCTCTCCCTGAAGGTATTACTGCAACAGTAACAAAAAATATTATTTCGATTGCAGGTATTAATAAAGAGGTAGTTGGTAAAATTGCCGCTGACATCCGCAAATTAAAGAAGCCAGAGCCATATCAAGGCAAAGGCATTCGATATGTTGGTGAATTTGTACGCAGGAAGGCAGGTAAGAAAGCTGCTGCTGCGGGAGCTAAAGCATAATCTCTTATAAAAATATGAAACGAGTTAACGCAATTAATAATCAGAGAGCACGTCGTAAGCACCGTACACGTACTATTATTCGTGGTACTGCAGAACGCCCACGTCTTTCTGTATTTCGTAGCAACGCGCGCATATCCGCTCAATTGATAAATGATATGGCAGGAAAAACATTGTTTTCTGCTCATGACAAAAAGAGCATTGCCACGGCCACCGCATTAGGCGCAAAAATTGCTGAAGGCGCAAAAAAAGCTGGTGTCACCAAAGCTGTTTTTGATCGCGGCGCATATAAATATCATGGTAATGTAAAAGCAGTTGCTGAGGGTGCTCGCAACGGAGGCCTTAATTTCTAATACACATATGACAGGACAAAACGGTACCACTTTTAAGCAGCAGGATGAATTTAAGGACAAGGTTCTCGACTTGCGTCGTGTAACGCGCGTTGTTGCAGGCGGAAAGCGTTTTCGTTTTCGTGCAACAGTAGTTATTGGCGATGGTCAGGGTCGCGTAGGTGTTGGCATTGGTAAGTCTATTGATGTGCCAGCTGCAATCGCTAAGGGTCGCGCAGCAGCAAAAAAGGCTCTTATTACTGTTCAGCTTCATAAGCGTTCTATTGCACACGAAGTTGAAGCTAAGTTTAGTGCAGCAAAAATCCGCTTAAAGCCGGCATCTGCTGGTCATGGTATGCGTGCAGGTGGTGCAGCTCGTGTTGTGCTTGCACTTGCAGGTATTAAAGATGTAACTGCAAAAACGTTAGGTCGCACTCCTAACAAATTAACAAACGCACTTGCAGCTATTAAGGCACTTGCAATGCTTACCCCTAAGAAATAAATATATGTTGCTTCACGAAATTTCATCTCACAATAAGAATAAGGCTCCACGCGTTGGCCGTGGTGGCAAGCGCGGTACCACTTCTGGTCGCGGACAAAAGGGTCAGACAGCACACGCTGGTCGCGGTATTCGTCCTGCTGATCGTGACTACATACAGCGCTTACCAAAGTTGCGTGGTCGCGGTACGCACCAGAACAAGCCAAAGAGCATTAAGCTTCCTGTTATTAACATTGGTGACTTAGACATCACAAAGCCTATTCCTCGTGGTGTAAAAATATTGGGTGGTGGGGATATAACAAAAGCTGTACGCGTATACGGCACCGCCTCTCAATCAGCTCGTGCTAAAATTGAAAAGGCAGGGGGATTTGTAAAATAAAACAACAATGCTTGAAAGATTCCTTTCGGCGTGGAAAATTCCAGAAATTCGCAATAAGATCGCTATCATAGCTGGTCTTTTGGTTGCGTTCCGTGTAATGGCAAATATTCCTTTGCCAGGTATTGATCGTGTCCGTCTTCTCGAAATATTTAGCTCAAATCAATTATTGGGTTATTTGAATGTATTTTCGGGTGGTGCATTAAATAATCTTTCTATCGTTATGCTTGGTGTAGGGCCTTATATTACGGCTACTATCGTTATGCAGCTTTTAACGATGGTATTCCCTGCACTTAAAGTTATGTATTACGAAGAGGGTGCTATTGGCCGTGCGAAATTCAATCGCTACTCCATGTACCTTACTATTCCTTTGGGCGCACTGCAGTCATATGGACTTTTAAATCTTTTAAACCGCCAAGGTATTTTTACCGATTTTAATTCATACACCATAGTAACGAACGTTATTATCGCAACTGCTGGATCTATGTTGCTTGTATGGATTGGTAATCTTATTAGCAAACAAAAAATTGGCAATGGTGTTTCACTTATTATTTTTGCCGGTATTGTAAGCAGCCTACCTCAACAAATACAGGCCGCTATAGCAGCATACGACCCAACAGTGCTTGCTACATACGCTGCATTTATTATTCTGTCACTGATTATTATTGCGGCAGTGGTCTTTGTTACCGAAGGGGAGCGCAAAGTACCCGTATCGTACGCTAAGCGCGTGCGTGGCAATAAAATGTTTGGCGGTGTATCCACCTACTTACCACTACGCGTTAATCAGGCGGGTGTTATGCCTATCATATTCGCAATCTCTTTAATGCTTTTCCCACAGTTTTTTGCGCAGATCGTGTCTGCATTTTCGGCTGATGTAGGAGGAAAGATAAATGAATGGGTTTCGTATGTCTTTAACAATCAACTTATTTATGGCTTATTCTACTTCTTACTTGTTGTTGTGTTCACCTTCTTCTACACCATGGTGACCTTCGATCCAAAAGAAATCTCTAAGAATTTGCAACAGGCTAGTGGTTTTATTCCGGGTATTCGCCCTGGCGAACCAACCACCACATTCCTTTCTCGTCTTTTAAACAGGATTACATTTTACGGTGCGGTATTCTTGGGCTTTGTAGCTATATTACCTAACCTTACACAGGGATTAACGGGCATACAGCGACTTTCTATTGGTGGTACAGCCCTTTTGATTGTGGTTTCTGTAGCGCTCGAAACCATGAAGCAGATCGACAGCCAGTTGATCGTACGTGAATACGATTCGCAGTTCTAAGAAACTGACGGTGTACGACAGTCATCCGTTGATGGCTGTCTTTTTTTACCGTATGATATATATGATGACTGACTTATCTGGATCAACATTTGTATTTATTGGTAGGTCTGGTTGTGGCAAGGGAACACAAGCAGCATTACTCCAAACATATTTAGAAAAACAAGGGTACGAAGTACTACGTTTAGGTACAGGAGATTTTGCTCGTGCACGTGCGGCCCGCAACACACTAACGGGAAAGTGGATCAAAAGCATATTAGACGCGGGCGGATTTTTTCCCGATTGGCTTGCAACTACCTTAATGCTTGAAATGATCGAACCAAACCTTATCGCACCCAAGCAAATACTTTTATTAGATGGCTCTCCTCGTCGCATGCATGAGGCGCAAGTACTCGATGAATTTATGGATCACATAAAACGCCCACCAGTACGCGCAATCCATTTAGATATCGGCGAGGCAGAATCACGTAGGCGTATGTTACTTCGCGGAAGAAGTGATGATACGGAAGATGCTATTACCAGTCGCCTTACATGGTTTACTAAAAAAGTAGCGCCTGTTCTTAATCATTATGGTAATCGCCTTATATCTGTTTCGGGCGAAGGGAAACCAGAATCTATCAGTGCTACAATCATACAATCACTATGATAGAAAAAAAGACTGCGGAGGAAATTGCTATTATGGCACAGGGTGGCGCATTACTCCGTAGAGTAACGGAGCAATTAGCCGCTGCAACTCTCGTGGGCGTTCGCTTAAAAGAGCTTGATACTTTAGCAGAAACATTAATGAAAGAGGCTGGTGGCGAGCCAGCATTTTTAGGATACAAGCCAGTATGGGCAAAAAAGCCTTACCCCGCATCTATTTGTGCTTCGGTTAACGATGTTGTGGTGCACGGCATTCCTTCGGCATATAAATTAAAAAATGGCGATATCGTTACGCTTGATTTAGGTCTGCGTTATAAAGATTTTTATACTGACACAGCTATAACAGTGGGCGTGGGCGAAATTTCAGACGACGCAAAGCAATTACTCGCAGTTACGAAAGACTCTTTAACACTTGCTATTGATCAATGTGTTGTCGGCAATACGGTAGGCGATATTGGTTTTGCTATTAATGCATATGTAAGAAAGCACGGTATGCGTGTTGCAAAAGGGTTAACGGGTCATGGTATTGGCAGACACTTACATGAAGATCCCGTAGTACCTAACGAAGCAAAACCAGGTACAGGGGCAAAGCTTGTTGCGGGTATGGTAATAGCCGTTGAGCCTATGGTGACTGTAGGGAGCGGGGAAACGATACAATTAAAGCGTGATGAGAGTTTTGCTACAAAAGAGCGTGTTTTAGCAGCTCATTTTGAGCATACAATAGCCATTACGGAAGCAGGCCCTCAGGTATTGACATAATAGGGATTATACTATTTATTATACAACAGCGTCGCATTACGCGATTTTTAAAAATATGAGGCTCCGAAGGGCCTTGGTATCTGGCGTTTCCATATTTTCAGGAGATTTGTCATGAAGTGTCTGGCATTGTGTCTTGCCCTTGTGGGCGCTACTACTTCTGCCTACGGGCAGAATCAGCAGCAAGCTTCCGTTCCAGTGAACGGTGGGCGTGTGGTGGGGGTATTTATCCCTGATGGGCAGATCGCTCCCACACCTGATCCTGCGTTCCGAGAGCATCAGCATCACGGCCCTGTGTGTATCCGCCGAGTGTGTCCACCTTGTTGGTGGGGGCTCCCTCCGTGGAATCAAGGGTTCGTTGGCTATCGGCCACCACTGTGTTTCGTGCAGAGAACGCCAATCGCAGGCTTCGGAGTTAATGTTTTCGGTATCGGCGGTTCAGTCGCCGTTACCAAAAGTCGCTACTATGGCGACCCGGGATATGGAGGATTGGGTTATCCCAGTCAGCCGGTTCGTCCGTGGTAGGGCAAGGGTAGGACAATGGATTCTGGCACCCTACCCTGTAAACTAAGCGCCAGTTCTTCATATAGCCGTCGCGGCTCACCCCGCGACGGTTTTTTTATACACATACATCTATGTAAAGCACTAGCATTCATACAATGCTGATGCGATACTATACATATATCTATGCATAAAAAGCATGCAAGCGGGCAAGTAATGCTTCTGACC